>OHAE01000005.1_pt1 | contig 188426 bp, 148 predicted proteins | sample 1577061 | NCBI WGS metagenome assembly OHAE01 (sample SAMEA3541535, study PRJEB24748) | human gut metagenome | biome: human gut; feature: human-associated habitat; material: faeces | place: China | collected 2012
ACAAGGCGTCCACCTCGCTCGGCACGACGGCCACGTTCTTCGACACCAACCCCAACTGCCTGGTCTACCTGCCCAAAGACGTCACCTATCCCAGTGGTTGGAAGAACGTCATCCAAGACGGCAAGGCGATGAGCGACATCACGCTACAGGATAAGAGCTACAATAATGACTATTACCCCTTCTACTGCCCCGAGCCGTTCAATATGGACGGGCACACCATGACCTACACCCGCACGTGGACGTATGCCAACAAGCAGGGCGGCTGGAACACCCTCTGCCTGCCCTTCGCCGCCATCGCGCAGGCAAATAATAGCGGCTATCAAGACATCGTCCCCGCCACCGAAATCACGGACGGCAGCTACCTGCTCAAGACCCTCGACGTAAGCTCCACACCGGGCGAGATCGTCCTCGCCAATGCCGCCACAGTGGAAGCCTACAAGGCGTACCTCGTAGCCCTGCCCGACAACTCGTTTGGCGCGGCAAGCCTGCAATCCAAAAACGTGCGCTTCGCCAGCGTGCCCAATGCCACCATTGGCAAGACGCCCGACACGCAGCAGCCCCTCGCCGACAGCCAATACTCGATGTACGGCACGCTGAGCGACTATCAGGCGGACAACCTCTACCTGCTCAACAATGACGACACAAGCGGCAGCATCACCGGCAGCAGCTTCGAACTTTACTCGGACGGCGGCGGCGTGCACCCCTTCCGTGCGTATATCAAAGCGAATACCGCCAATGCGTTGAGTGCCCCGAGACTGGTAATCAAAGGCGATGGCGGTGCTACGGGTATCCGCGAGGCTTCTGTTGGTGCTTCGTCTACGGAAGTACCTGCCGTAAGCTATGTTTACAGTATAGAGGGGCGTCTGCTACGCACCGTTCCCGCCAGCGAGTACGGGCAACGGTTGGACGGGCTCGAAAGAGGTATCTATATCGTGAACGGGGTGAAGGAAGTGGTAAGGTAATCAAGCCTCCCCGCTTGAGCGGGGAATGAGGGATGTGTGAGGGTCTTAGACCCTTCCGTTTCGCCAAGCGGTGAAAGAAGATTCACATACCCCCTAACCCCCGCTCGAGCGGGAGGACAGGAACAAGAGTACTAACATTTATAATAACAACAACTGATATGAAAACAATAGAATACATCGCTCCGGCGATAGAAGTGATAGAAATGGAGATACAGGACGTGATAGCCATGAGCCAGAACGCTATTGCCGACCCTACGATAAGCGATGGGAGCAGTCCGCACAGCGGCAAGAACTTCTGGGGAGATTAAGAAGAACACGATGCCTGTAGCTGGCAGGTAGGTAATTGATACAGTTCCGCCGACACATAATGTGTCGGCGGAACTGTTGTTTCATTAAAGGTAGTAAATGTTTTATATAACCGACAGTGTGTACCGTCTTTTTATTATCTTTGCGAGCAGAATACTCAAATGAAATCGAGATATGGCGGATAAGAAACAAACCTACGGTGAGGCGATAGAGAAGCTGGAAAAACTGGTTGCCCAAATAGAAAATAATGAGTTGGATATTGATACATTGGGCGCTAAATTGAAGGAAGCTCAGGAATTGATTAAATTCTGTAAGGGGAAACTCTATGGTGCAGAGAAGGAGATAAAGAAGATTCTAGAGCAAACTGATAAAGAATAGCCTTTTGTACTAAAAATATTCAGTGATAACGGTAGGAATTTGAAATATAAAGGCTACATTTGCTAACAATTAGATAATTGGGATTAACTAATACAGTTTAACACATGAAAGAAATTGATTGGTCAAATTTGTCGTTCGGTTATATGCCGACGGATTACAATGTACGTTGCAATTATCGTGACGGTGCATGGGGAGAATTGGAAGTAAGCAGCAGCGAATACATTAATATGCACATGGCTGCTACATGTTTGCACTACGGACAAGAGGCTTTTGAGGGTTTGAAAGCATTTCGTGGTAAAGACGGTAAGATACGTATCTTCCGTCTGGAGGAAAACGCAGCCCGCCTGCAAAGCACTTGCCGGGGCATTATGATGCCGGAACTTCCTACTGATAAGTTCAAAGAAATGATGCTGAAAGTAGTAAAGTTGAATGAACGTTTTATTCCTCCTTACGGGACGGGAGCTTCTTTATATCTTCGTCCGTTGTTGATCGGAACGGGAGCACAAGTAGGTGTACGTCCGGCAAATGAATATCTGTTTGTTGTATTTGCAACACCGGTAGGACCCTATTTCAAAGGTGGTTTTGCTGCCAATCCGTACGTTATTACCCGTAAGTATGACCGTGCTGCTCCGCTGGGAACAGGTACTTTCAAGGTGGGTGGTAACTATGCTGCCAGTCTTCGTGCAAGTATGGAAGCTCATGAAGCCGGATATTCCGCTGAATTCTATCTCGATGCAAAAGAGAAGAAATATATCGACGAATGTGGTGCAGCCAATTTCTTCGGTATCAAGAATAATACCTATATTACTCCGCTTTCCACCTCTATTCTTCCGTCCATTACCAACAAGAGTTTGATGAAGTTGGCAGAAGATATGGGTATGAAGGTAGAACGTCGTCCGATTGCAGAAGAAGAACTGGAAACATTCGAAGAGGCCGGAGCTTGCGGTACGGCAGCTGTTATCAGCCCGATTCAACGTATCGACGACCCGGAAAACAATAAATCTTATGTATTCTCTAAAGATGGGAAGCCGGGACCTATTTGTGAAAAGCTTTATAATAAGCTGCGTGCTATCCAATATGGTGAAGAACCGGATACTTACGGTTGGGTGACTATCGTAGAATAATATCTATACCTTAGTATATATAGGAATAAGCTCGCAAATGTTGCGGGCTTATTTTTTTATTCTTTGGCGGATAATACCTAACTTTGCAGTGTAATTCATTTAATATCGTTTGCATGGGAAAAGGAAAGTTAGAGAAGTTTGCCGATATGCGGAGTTATCCGCACGTATTTGAATATCCGTATTCGGTGGTGGATAATGTGCCGTTTGAGATGCAGGGGAACTGGAATCGTGATTTCTTCAAGAATGACCATCCGATAGTTCTGGAACTCGGTTGCGGACGGGGAGAATACACGGTAGGGTTGGCACGTCTTTTTCCTGATAAGAACTTTATAGGAGTGGACATTAAGGGTTCTCGTATGTGGAGCGGTGCGACGGATTCTCTTAACGAAGGTTTGAAGAATGTAGCCTTTCTGCGTACCAATATTGAGATTATAGAACGGTTCTTTGCTGCGGGAGAAGTGAGCGAAATATGGTTGACTTTCTCTGATCCGCAAATGAAGAAGGCTACTAAACGTCTTACTTCTACCTATTTCATGAACCGTTACCGTAAATTTCTAAAGCCGGACGGAATTATTCATTTGAAGACCGATAGCAATTTTATGTTCACTTACACCAAATATATGGTGGAGAAGAACAACTTTCCGGTACTGTTTGTTACCGATGACCTCTATCATTCCGGTCTGGTAGATGATATTTTAGGTATTCAGACGTATTATGAACAGCAATGGTTGGATAGAGGATTGAATATTAAATATATCAAATTCACGCTTCCGCAGACGGAGGCATTGGAAGAACCCGATGTGGAGATAGAATTGGATGATTATCGCAGCTATAACCGCAGTAAGCGGAGTAGTTTGAATACAGGTAAATAACAAAAATAGAATTACGAGTTATGAATTACGAATTACGATTCATAACATAATTCGTAATTCATAACTCATAATTAAATAAAAATGACACTATATCCTAAATTAATAGTAGATGCACTTGCAACAGTGCGTTATCCCGGAACAGGAAAGAATCTGGTAGAAGCGGAGATGATTGCGGATAATATCCGTATCGATGGAATGAAAGTTAGCTTTTCCTTAATCTTTGAGAAGCCGACCGACCCTTTTATGAAGTCTATCCTGAAGGCAGCGGAGGCGGCTATTCATGCCTATGTATCACCTGAAGTCGAAGTGACTATCGCAACGGAAAGCCGTCAGGCTGCCCGCCCTGAACCCGGTAAGTTATTGCCGCAAGTTAAGAATATCATTGCTGTATCTTCCGGTAAGGGGGGAGTAGGCAAGTCTACTGTTGCGGCCAATCTTGCCGTGGCTTTGGCAAAACAGGGTTATAAGGTAGGTCTGTTGGATGCCGATATATTCGGACCGTCTGTGCCGAAAATGTTTCAAGTGGAAGATGCCCGTCCGTATGCAGAACAGATAGACGGCAGGGATTTGATTGTTCCCGTAGAGAAATACGGTTTGAAACTACTCTCCATCGGTTTCTTTGTCGATCCCGACCAAGCCACACTTTGGCGTGGAGGTATGGCGAGCAATGCTCTGAAACAGTTGATTGCCGATGCTGACTGGGGAGAGTTGGATTATTTTATATTGGATACTCCTCCGGGTACGAGTGATATTCATTTGACTTTGGTGCAGACGTTAGGAATAACCGGCGCGGTAATTGTAAGTACGCCGCAGGAAGTAGCTTTGGCAGATGCACGCAAAGGTATCAATATGTACACGAATGATAAAGTGAACGTACCCATCTTGGGATTGGTTGAAAATATGGCATGGTTTACTCCTGCCGAATTACCGGAGAATAAATATTATCTTTTCGGGAAAGAGGGTGTCAAAAGACTATCAGAGGAAATGAATGTACCCCTGCTCGGTCAGATTCCAATCGTACAGAGTATCTGTGAAGGAGGAGACAATGGTGCCCCTGTTGCTCTGAATGAAAATACGATTACCGGACGTGCATTTGAAGAATTGGCGGCGAATGTAGTAGAGCAGGTGGATATACGAAATAAAGAATTAGCACCTACCCGGATTGTAGAGGTACATAAATAAGGCTTACAGAAGTAATGTCTTATGCTTTATAAAGATACGGTCGATTGATTACAAACTCCTATCGTTTGCAAACAATCGACCGTATCTTTGTCAACAAACGTCCTGATGTTTTTTTCAATCAACCTGATGTTTTTTAAAAACATCAGGATCATTTCGAAATTGCCTAACACACAAGGAGGCGTTGCCCGACGCTCAAAGGAGCGATAGCTTACATCTACTGGAGCGTAAGGCATCACTCCCTTAGGTGTTTTAGATTACTCATTTTGCCGATTTAGCTGTTATTCAACTTTTACTTCGTCTTGCCTTCACCTTATCACGATTTACTCCTTAATCGTTGATTGCCAGATAACTATGGTGAAGGCACTTTTTTAGGAGGAAATTGAGCATTGGAAGTAGAAAATTGAAAATGAGAAATTGAGCAATTCTTAATTCTTAACTCTCAATTTCCAACTCAAAAAAAGTGCCTTCACTATTACTTGTTGTGCAATAATGATTTATGTCCGAAAGTGAAGGGTGAAGGCAATTTAAAATTTAATCTAAAATAGATACAAAAATGTCAGTATATAAGGAAGCCGGCAATTCCCATCACTATAATCATAGCGATCGGGTTTAATTTGTATCTATAAGTCCCTACAAAAGTGATGATGAAAATTATAACACTGACAATGAAAGTATATTTGTCTGTGTTGAAACTTCCGAAGTTTTCCACATTCATTAACAATAAAGCGGCAGATGCAAGCAGGCCTACTACTGCCGGACGCAGACCTTTGAACACAGCTTCCACCATAGGATGTTTTTGATATTTTAAAAAGAACTTGCTGATAAGGAGCATCAAAATGAATGATGGCAGCACAACAGCGAATGTGGCGGTGCATGAACCTAGAATTCCGTAAAGGATTCCGTCAAATCCGGCATTCTGGACGGCGGTATATCCTACGTAAGTTGCCGAGTTGATACCGATGGGTCCCGGTGTCATTTGGCTTATGGCAACAATGTCTGTGAACTCTTTGGATGAAAGCCAGTTGTAACGGGTTACTACCTCACCTTGTATTAATGAAAGCATGGCATAACCGCCTCCGAACCCGAAAAGTCCGATTTTGAAGAATGTATAGAATATATATAAGAATATCATATATTATTTTTTTTAATACGTCCGTAAATATAGCCTCCCACACCCGCAAAGATAATGATATAGATTGGCGATACTCCTAATAACCAGATTAGTAAGGTGGATATGATAGGTATGATAATAGTATAGCGGTTTATCTTGGCGGATTTTGCCATGCTGAAGGTCGGTGCGGCAATAAGTGCCACGACTGCCGGGCGAATACCTTTGAAAATACGTTCCACCACCGGATAATCCTGAAAGTTATGAAAGAACATTGCAATGGCAAGTATAATAAAAAAGGATGGCAGTACAGTTCCTAAAGCAGTGATGATACTTCCTTTGACTCCTTTTAATTTATAGCCGATAAAGATGGATATATTGACAGCAAAAATACCCGGCGCTGATTGAGAAATGGCAAGCAGATCAATAAAGTCGTCTTTGCTTATCCATTTACGTTTATCTACAATTTCATCTTCTATAAGAGGGACCATTGCGTAACCTCCGCCAATGGTGAACATACCAATCTTTAAAAAAATTCCAAATGATTCTAAGTAAATGTTCATAATTTATTCATCTTCTTCGTCTTTACCGATATATTTGCTAGGAATCATATTGAAATATTTCTTGAAAACTTCACGGAAATACTTTGTGTCATTGAATCCTACCATGAATGCAACTTCATTTATCGAGTACTTTTTAGCTTTTAATAGTTCTCCTGCGCGGTTCATACGTTGTGTTCTTATAAAATCGGCGGGCGCTTGCGTTGTCAATGCTTTTATCTTATTATAAAAACTAGTACGACTCATGTTGAGTGCAGAACTGAGTTTCTCCACGGAAAAATCAGAATTATCTATGTTTTTCTCAATCTCTTCTTTCACTTTACTCATGAATTTATAATCCAGCTCAGAAGAATAATTGTTTGTTTCCGGTTCTTTTAAATCCAAATGAGCATATTGCTGGGTAAGTAATGCTCTGTTTGCTAATAGATTGGCTATATTTGCTTTAAGTATACCAATATCAAAGGGTTTAGTCATGTATTCGTCTGCTTTTATGGCTAATCCGTTGATAATGTTTTCTCTGTCGCTCAACGCCGTTAAAAGTATAATAGGAATATGAGATGTTTCAATATCACTTTTTAAAGCAACGCACATTTCATCTCCTCTCATCCTAGGCATCATGATATCAGAGATAATAAGGTTGGGCATAATGTTTTTAGCCATAATAAGTCCTTCTTCTCCGTTTGATGCCAGATGAACGGTATATTTCTCATTCAATGAGCGTTTTAAATAGCTCTTTAATTCATCGTTATCTTCTACTATTAATATTTTTGTCGTATTGGAAGATGGCGGCGGTAATGTATCGTCACTTGAATTCTTACTGGGGGCATATAATCTGTTGTCGGTAATTGCTAAACTGGTTTGTTCCGGTAGACTTAATAAATCTTGTCTGAAATGTTTATGTCCATGTCTGAATGTTACAAGAAATGAAGATCCTTCATTTAAAACACTCTTAATGATTATGCGCCCTTTATGTTTCTTTACTAATCTTTTGACTAATAATAAACCGATACCGCTTCCTGATGTTTTCAGATTGACTGCATTGCTTCCTCTGAAAAACATTCTGAACAGTTTCTTTTGTTCATCAGCCGGGATGCCGATACCCGTATCTTTTATTTCTATACTCCAATACTGGGGATTGCTGAAAGCTGTGATACTTACCGAACCCATTTCCGGGGTATATTTAAGTGCATTAGATATCAGGTTTCTTAAGATAGAATCCATTTTCGTTTTATCAAACCAGACATTAAGAAAACGGAAATTACTCTCAAAAGTTAATTGTATTTGTTTGGCTTCGGCAAATGACTTAAATTGCTGTATAATTTCTTCTATGAAAGAATACAACTCATATTCTGCGATACGCAATTTTATGGTAGAGTCGCTTGTCTTTTCAAAGTTGATAAGATTATTTATTATCCTGAAAAGATTGTTTGTACTTCGTATGGCCGTGAGCAGATTGGCTTCTCCGTCAGGAGATAGTTTTTCTTTTTCCAGAATATCATTCAGGGGAGCTTTAACCAGGGTTAATGGGGTACGTATGTCGTGTGCCGCATTAATGAAGAATGAGACTTTTTCCGAGGATATTTCTTTTTCTTTCTTCATAAAGAAGTAACGCAAAATAGCTCCTATGACAAGAATAATGAGGATACCGTAAAGTATCATTGCCCAGGGAGTTTTCCAAAATGGGGGAGCTATTATGATATTTATCGACCGTTCTTCCAATATTTGATAATCCTCGCTTGAAATAGCACGGACATGGAGCTTATAGTTTCCCGGGTCAAGGTTGGTATATCGAATTATATTTTCACTGCTAGGTTTATTCCATTCGTTATAGAACCCATCGAGTTTCCAGGAGTACATCGCCTGTGAAGGATAATCGTAGTTGATAGTTGATAAACGTAATGAGAAAATATTTTGGTCGTGGCTCAAGTATATTTTTTTTGTATCATTTATATCTTCTGTCAATGGTGAGTTCTTTTCTCCCGGATGGATCGTTTGATAAAATAATCGGAAGTCACTGAATATTAGTTTACCCTCGTTATATTCGGGTAAATAAGTATCTAACTTAAATTCAATAGCACCGTCACCACTACCGATAACAATTGTATTTCGGCTTGTACTTGTTCCGGAATTCATATTGAAATGAGTGGTCATGAGTCCTTGTTCTTTTGTCCAATTATGGAAAGTCTTTTCCTTTAGATAAAAGCGTGTGATGCTATTTTCGGTGCTTAATATTAAATTCCCTTTTTTATCAGAAAATATGGTATAAATACTGTTTGAGATTAATGCGCTGTTTTCTTTCCGGTAGTTGATGAATTCTTTTGTTTTGGGATTATAGATAATCAGTCCGTCTCCACTGGTACCTATATAAATAGTTCCGTCTGCTCCTCTATGTATATTATTGACGAAGAAAGATTTAACGGGAAGTTTTATTTGGTCGATTTTTTTTGTTTTTATGTTCAATAGGTAGAGTCCGTTGGTGTTGCCTATCCACATATGATTGGAATCTTCTTCTATTATGTTATTAATATGTCTTATTTTAGAGAAGAATTCTATTTTATGTTGCTTTATATCAATATATTTAAGGTTGTAGAATCCTCCGATCCATATTCTTTCCTGCGAATCTTTATATATGGAACGTATGTATTTATCGGTTTTTGCATTCGCTTTAAATGAGCTGGGAACAAAGTAATTTGCTTTCATCGTCTTTTTTTCAATCCAGTACATGCCTGAAGTATATCCGCCTGCAAGAATAATTCCGGGCATGATTTCGCATATTGACATGAAAATGTGGTTCTTATTTCGGGCATCGGAATGAAAAGAGGATAATAAGTTTGTCCAAGTATCTTTCTGTACGTTATAGTTACTTATGCCATTATTAGTCGCAAACCATAAATCTCCGTCTTCGTCCTCGATAACGGCATTTACCTGGTCATTTATTAATGAGTTCTTATTTCCTATTGCATGCTTAATCCATTTGTATGCAGGGAAATGCCTGTTGAAGATTGTAATGCCGATAGGATAGTTAGCCATCCAGATTCGTTTGTTCCCTTCAACATATATATCATTGATATTATTCCCATTCATTAGGTTAGGGTGATTGTAGTCCGCAGTAATGTATGGAATTAATTGATCTGTTGAAAGATCCATTTTGTATACTCCGGCACCATCTGTCCCAATAAGCAGCTCGTTTTCATTCAGTGCTTTAATACAATTGATGTTTACATCTTCCAGTTCCTTTAATTGTTTGACATTATTCTTGCTTATGTCATATATAAATACACCTTTTAAAAAGCTGCCGATAATAATTTTATGTAATTTCTTAGAGTAGAATAAGGAGCCTACTTGTACTTCAAGGGAATCTAAAGATTGTTTTTTAACGATTTGCAGCGTATTATCTTTCAATATTCCTATATGTACTCCTTGGGAGGTACCGATGCAATAAGTCTCTTTATCTATTTGAATGATGTTACTGACTTCCTCATTTAAATTACTGTTCAGCAATATTTCTTGATTGGAGTCAATATTATAAATATATTGTTTCTGAGCAGTACATAGCCATATATTGTTATTATCGTCTATGTATGCGTAATGGAAAGTATTATCTTTATCTTGTTTGTCGGTTTTTAAAATATTTATTAGCTGAAATTCGTCTGAGAAATGGTCATATTTAAACAGTTCGCCTGCTCTGCCTACTTCCCATATATTACTGACTGTGTCAATATGTAATTGATTGAAATTAATGAATGAGTTAACGTCTCTACTATCGATTTTTAATTTGTAGTGTTTAAATTGCTTACCGTCGAAGCGGTCAATCCCTCCGTGGGTAAGAAACCACATATAACCTCGTTTGTCTTTTTGAATGGAATATACTTTTCTGTTGCTGAGACCATCCTCTACTCCCAAATAAGTGTAGTTTTGAGCTGCGCAGTAAGAGCCAGTAATGAGCAATAGAAAAAGTAATATTCTATTCATAATAAAATATTGTTTTAAGATGGTACATTTTACAAAAATCGCAAATATAACCGATTCTGCAAAATGTAAAGGAAAAAACTTATTTAGTAATAACTGTTTTTATGGATAATTGTTTGCCATTTCTGCTATAAATGTTACGAAAAATCGTTTTTAAAATATTCTTTGGCGCAGGGAGTGACATTTGGATAAAATAATTCCGGAACTATTTTATGTAGGAGTAGCTCCGGAATATATATTTAAGGATTATATTTATTTATGACTTTCAACCCATTTTCGTGCATTTACGAACGCTTCTATCCATGGAGTTATTTGGTCATTATATAAACGGTCTGCCGGATAGTTGGCATTCTGCCAAGGGAAACATGAACGTTCCAAATGTGGCATCATAGCCAAATGGCGACCATCCCGGCTTGCTAAACCGGCTACATTGTAATCGGAACCATTTGGATTTCCCGGATATTCGTTATAAGAATATTTTAAAACGACATTGTATTGGTCTTCGTTGTATGGCAATGAGAATTTTCCTTCTCCGTGGGCTACCCAAATGCCAAGTTTGTTTCCACTTAGCGAGCCAAACATAACGCTCTTGTTCATAGGAACGGTGACCCCTATAAAAGTAGATTCGAATTTATGTGACTCATTGTGTAGCATTTTAGCTTTCTTGGTATGTTCCGGATTGACTAAACCTAACTCAATCATTAATTGGCAACCATTGCATACACCTAATGATAAAGTGTCTTTGCGGGCATAGAAGTTATCTAAAGCGGCTTTTGCTTTCGGATTGAATAAAAAGCTGCCTGCCCATCCTTTGGCAGAACCTAAAACATCAGAGTTGGCAAAGCCACCGCAGAATACAATCATATTTATATCTTCCAATGTTTCTCGCCCGCTGATAAGATCTGTCATCGTTACGTCTTTTACGTCAAATCCTGCCAGATAAAGCATATAAGCCATTTCACGTTCACCATTCGTTCCTTTTTCACGGATAATAGCGGCTTTTACTCCACTTGGAGTCTGCCGTTCCGGAGAGATGCCATATTGATTCAACTTCCCGGTGAAGTCTTTGTTGAAGACAAATTCCAATGGCTGCATTTTATAATTCTCGAAACGTTTCTTAGCACAGCCATTCATTGACTGTTTACGATCGAGCAGATAAGAAGAAGAATACCAGACATCACGCATATAATCGATTCCGAATTGGTAAGTAGCTCCGTCTTTAGAAATCAGGATGTGACGCTCTTCTGTCGGCTTACCTAGTTTTACGAAACCAATACCGGCATCTTCCAATATCTTCTTGACGTCTTCTTTCAGTTTGTCTTTAACCTGAATGACTACTCCCGGGTTCTCAGCAAACAGTATCTTAACAATATCATCTTCTTTTATCTTATCAAGAGTGATTTCCATACCGCCTTCCACATTAGCAAAGCACATTTCTAGTAAGGTGGTAATTAAACCTCCTGCCGAAATATCATGTCCGGACATGATAAGACCTTTATTGATTAATTCTTGAATGGCAAGGAATGCATCACGGAAATATTCTGCATTTTGTACTGTAGGAACATCATCACCTATCTTATTTAGAGACTGTGCAAAAGCTGATCCTCCTAATTTCAGTCTGTCAAAGCTAAAATCAATATGGTAGATTGTCGATTTGGGATCATTAATTAGTACAGGAGAAACGACTTTCTTAATATCAGAGACTTCTCCTCCGGCAGACACAATGACTGTTCCCGGAGAAATTACTTTATCTCCGTTCGGGTATTTTTGAGTCATTGAAAGAGAATCCTTACCTGTCGGCACATTAATTTGCAATTCACAGCAGAAATCTGATAATGCTTTTACGGCTGTATACAGACGTGCGTCTTCTCCTTCTTGAGATCGGCAGGGCCACATCCAGTTTGCAGAAAGGGAAATACTATCCATTCCGTCTGTCATAGGTGCCCATACAATGTTCGTTAAAGCCTCGGATACGACAAGTATAGAACCTGCTGCTGGATCAGCCAATGCTGCTTGAGGAGCATGTCCTAGTGATGTGGCAATTCCTTTTTCTCCACGGTAGTCAAGAGCTACAACACCGCAGTCACTTAGTGGTAATTGTATTTCTCCCTGACATTGTTGACGCGCTACTTTACCCGTTACGGAGCGGTCTACCTTATTTGTTAACCAGTCTTTACAAGCGACAGCTTCTAATTGGAGAACACGGGTGAGGTATTCGTGAAGCTTGGAAGTTTCATAAGCCGGATTCTCAAAGTGCTTTTCTACCGTCTTATCAATCATGTAAGTTTTAGGAGAACTTCCGAACATTTGGCTTACGGCTAAATCAAACGGACGTATACCGTCTGCTTGTTCAAAAGCGAAACGTTCGTCACCGGTTGTTTCTCCAACTATATACATAGGAGCACGTTCGCGTTCTGCTACTTTGCGGACATGTTCTATTGCTTCCTCTTTTATTAATAATCCCATGCGCTCTTGAGACTCATTGGCTATGATTTCTTTTGCCGATAAAGTTTTATCACCGATAGGGAGTTTATCCATATGAATTAATCCGCCATTTTCTTCAACAAGCTCGGATAAACAGTTTACATGTCCGGCCGAACCGTGGTCATGAATGGATACAACAGGGTTTGTTTCTTCTTCACAAAGAGCACGTACAACATTATAAGTACGTTTTTGCATTTCAGCGTTTGCACGTTGTATTGCATTCAATTCTATGCCACTACTATAACGTCCCGTATCGACGGAAGAAACCGAACCACCTCCAAGACCGATCCGATAGTTGTCGCCGCCCATAACGACGACTTTATTCCCTGTTTCCGGTTTACCTTTCAGACAATCGCGTTGAGTTCCGAAACCAACACCACCCGCCAGCATAATTACTTTGTCGTAACCATAGAAAGTGTTATTTTCTTTATGCTCGAAAGTTAGGACTGAACCACAAATAAGCGGTTGACCGAATTTATTTCCAAAATCCGAAGCTCCGTTTGAAGCCTTTATAAGAATTTGTTCCGGAGTTTGGTATAACCATTTACGTACAGGCAGTAATTCTTCCCATTCTCTGCCTTCTTCTGTACGTGGATATGAAGTCATATATACAGCCGTTCCGGCAATAGGCATAGAACCTTTACCACCTCCCATACGGTCACGAATTTCTCCTCCTGTTCCGGTAGAAGCACCATTGAATGGTTCTACTGTTGTTGGGAAGTTATGAGTCTCTGCTTTTAATGAAATAACGCTTTTTACATTTTTAATTTGAAAGAAGTCTGGCTTGGAATGATCTGCCGGGGCAAATTGTTCAATTACCGGACCTTCGGCAAAAGCCACATTATCTTTATATGCAGAAATTATTTTATTTGGATTCTCGGCGGTTGTTTTCTTTATCATCTGGAAAAGTGATGATTCCATTTCTTTACCATCAATAATAAATGTTCCCCCAAATATTTTATGGCGACAATGCTCTGAGTTTATTTGGGCAAAGCCAAATACCTCTGAATCTGTTAACTTACGTCCTAATTCTTTTTCTACTTGGACTAGGTAGTCCATCTCTTCTTTGGAAAGCGCCAATCCTTCCTGCTCGTTGTAGGCGGCTAAGTCTTCAATATAAACAATAGGTTCCGGTTTGCGGTCAACCGTGAAAATCAGATTATCCAATCCTTTGTACATACGTTGTAGCATAGGATCGTGTTCTGCTTTTTCATTTTTTACCGGAAAATATTCTTCAATACGAAGGATACCTTCAATACCCATGTTTTGTGTGATTTCTACAGCATTGGTGCTCCATGGAGTAATCATTTCCTTACGTGGCCCTACAAAGTATCCTTGTAGATTGTCACTTGTTTCAGCTTTAGCTTCGCCAAAGAGCCAACATAGTTTTTTAATGTCTTCTTGTGAGAGATCATGGTTAGCATCTACGGCAACCACATTTTGAGAAGGAGTTCTAAAAAAAAGAATCATATCGTTTTAAGTATGAGTTGTTTGTTATAATTCTATTTTAAGATATAAGAATTTATTTTGCAAAGTTACATAAAAGGCTCGTTATGTGAAAGAAATGTAGCGAAAATAAATAAAAAGGCGATATATAATTTGCTTTGTCGGACACATTGTTTATTTTTGCAAAAATAATCAAATAGAATTAATAATTATTGAACGCTCTCTTTAAAACGACAGAAAATTATGCGGAAGAAACATTTACGCTTTGCCATGTTAGGCTTATGCACTACGTCATTTTTACTCTTTTCCTGTGTGGATAAAGACTATGACTTAAGTAAAGACATTGACTTGACGATTCAAGTAGGAGGAGATCTTTCTCTTCCGGGATGTAACACAGAGGAAATTACATTGAAAAAGATTTTTGATTTGGACGAGGATGATCCTGATAATGTTATTAAAACAGATGAATCAGGTAATTATGCTTTGCGGAAAAAAGGTACAGGATCTGACTCGGATGTGCAGGTTGATCCTGTTAAAGTGAGTGATATTGAATCCAGTGATGTAGATACGGAATTGACATTTAAAAAAGCCGAATTGGATCAAGCTCAAAAAGCCGAAGATAAGGTGGATAATCAGATTTCTACTTTTACTGTAACCAATAATGAAGTAACGAAAGATATTGTTGATATTAATTATGCGGATACAGATCCTAATGATATGATGCCGGCTGATGTAGTTATTTCATTTAATAAGGAAAATGAAGTGACTATTCTTCATCTTCAGGATTTTACAATTGATTTTCCCGACTTCTTGGGCGTGCAATTGAATAAATCAGATCCGGACTATAGACCGGATTATCAACTGAGCGGTAATCAATTGTCTTTTGCTTCAGCAAGTATCGATCAGGATAACGGAGGTCAGTTAAGGATACCGTTACAGGTTTCCCGTTTCTATTTTAAAAAGATGAAGGAGGGACAGGGACTACGCTTACATCCGAACGCAGAATATAATGAACTTTTCATAGAAGATGATGTAGTTGTAAACGGTCAAACATATATTTTATCAAGTGATTTTCCTGCCGGAATAGCTCCTGCAACTGATATTTCTTTAAATTTGAATACGAAAGTAATATTAGGTGATCCTCAGAAGGATGTGAAACTTACAATTTCTAAAGTAAAGGGTATTGTTGATCCTAATATAGAAGTTAGTATGGAGCCTGTCTTATTTGATAATCTTCCGGATTTTCTGCAAGATGAAGACGTGATAATGGATATAACCAATCCTTCAATCTTGTTGACAATTACCAATACAGCTCCTGTGGATGTTAATATTTATGGTGACCTTGTTTCTTATAGAGGTACAAATTCTACAGTGGTCTATATTGGAGCAGGACCTGAAGGAGATACGAATCATAGAACTGATCCGATTTTAGTTCGTGCAAATACTACATCTCAAATATGTTTGTCTAGGTTAGGAACTGGAGCACCAGAAGGTGGAACAGATGTGCGAGTTGAAAATTTGAATGATCTGATAGAAAAGATCCCGGATAATATTTCTCTTGAAAATATTGTGGCAAAGGCTCTTCAAAAAGAATATGATATTGATTTGGGAGAAACATACCATGTTTCTACAGATTATTTTGTTGATGCTCCGCTTAAGTTCGGTGAAAATCTGGATATTGTTTATAGAGATACAATAAATGACTGGAACTCGGATATAGTAGATAATGGAATTGAAGTGAAAGTTGTAAACGTAGAAATGAATGCAATAAACAAAATACCTTTGAATCTGGAATTATCAGCAATAGCTATTGATGTAAATTCTGAAGAGATTGAAGGTATAGTGACTGAAGTTTCAGACCTTATAAAACCGGGGAACGGAATAAAAGATGCTGAAGGAGGAGAGGTTGTGACCCCACTTACGATTAGATTGACGGCAAAGGAGGGCGAGATGAAGAAACTCGATGGATTGTTGTTGAAGATAAATGCAACAAATAAAGATGAGAATTATCAGGATGTGTGGTTGAATGAAAAACAAACACTCAAGTTAGATAATATTCGCATTAAAGTGCCGGGAGGAGTAAAACTTAATTTGAATTAATCATACACTAAATAATAATACGATAATGAAACGTACAATTAAGTATATATTAGCAGCTTGCTTGGCTGTGTCGTCTCTGAATGTTTTTGCGCAAGGTTTACGTTCTGCTTATTTTCTTGACGGGTTTGTTTACCGTCATGAAATGAATCCGGCTTTTATGGGAGAGCGGAATTATGTTGCTATTCCTATTCTTGGTCAGATAAATATAGGTGCACAAAGTAATGTTGGTTTATCTAATTTTATTTTTAAATATAATGATCCTTCGTATAGTGCAACAACATTTATGCATCCAAGTGTTGATTCTAAGCAGTTTTTAGGGAGTTTGCATAAACAGAACACGATTAATATGAATTTGAGTATGCCGATTATTTCTTTTGGTTTCCATAAATGGGGAGGATTTAATACTTTTGGGCTCAATCTTCGTGTTAATGAAAATAATAATCTGCCATATGATTTGTTTGCCTTTCTGAAAAATGGTCAGACAACTTCGGAGGTTACGGAATATCATCTTAAAGATATGACTGTTCGTGCCAATGCTTATGTTGAAATGGCTTTGGGACATTCTCGTGAGATTGATGATAAGTTGACGGTTGGTGGTAAATTGAAGTTCTTGTTTGGAGGAGCTAATGCTAATGTTTATCTTAGTAAAGCTGATATAACTTTGTCTGATAAAGAATGGATGATTCAGATGGAAGGTGAAGGTGATCTGTCTTTGAAAGGAGCAACTTTAGGTACAAAGGCGACAGATGTAAACGGAGAAACACGTCATAAAATTGATGATTTTGATGTAAATGGCCCTGGACTTGGAGGTTTTGGTATGGCTGTTGATTTAGGTGCTACTTATAAAATGGACGATTTTGTAGAAGGGTTAACACTTTCGGCAGCGGTGCTGGATCTTGGTTTTATATCATGGAATCATACGGTTGGAGGTATTAATGATGGTAAAGTTCCTTTTAAATTTGAGGGCTTTAATAATATTCAGGTAAAGGATGATGGTATAGATGACGGTTCCAAATCTTTAGATGACCAACTGGATGATCTATCAGATGATCTTGAGAAAATGGTACAATTTTATGATAAAGGAACTTATAAGCGCACCACAGCCCTTAATGCTACATTGAATATCGGTGGTGAGTATATATTACCTTATTATAAGAATTTGTCTTTTGGCTTTTTGTCGTCTACTCATTTTAACAAACCGTTCACTTGGACTGAAGGACGTTTCTACGCTAATGTAGCACCGATTAAATGGTTTGATGCATCGGTAAACTATGGGATATCTACTTATGGCTCATCATTCGGGTGGGTATTAAACTTCCACCCTAAAGGATTTAACTTCTTTATTGGATCTGACCATATGATATTCAAGGTAAATCCTCAATTCATTCCTATTAATAATTTGAATGCAAATGTAAGTTTAGGATTTAATGTTACTTTTGGAAATGGTCCGAAGTGTTGTGCAAAGAAATAAGATAGATTATTAGTTAATGTATATAAGCGGATGTGTCACTTTTGATACATCCGCTTTTGTTTAATGATTAATCATATCAATAGTTTTATATTTGGTTTCGTAGTATTCTGTATCTTCTTTTTTATTTATGTGAAATATTGGCGTTTTGTTTGCAAAAAAAGATAAAGCACGAGGAGTGATTGCAAAAAACGTGAACAGAATGTTCTTAAATTCATAAAAAAGTACCATCTTTGCATTATGAATTTGATTGAGCAAGTAACTGTTTTAGACCTATTAGTGAAAGGCTTTATCATCGGAGTGGTCGTTTCCGCGCCGTTAGGGCCGGTAGGAGTGCTTTGCATCCAGCGTACATTGAATAAAGGACGTTGGTATGGCTTTGTAACCGGACTGGGAGCTTCTTTAAGTGATATAGCTTATGCCTTGTTAACGGGATATGGCATGAGTTTTATGTTTGATTTTATAGCTGCGAATCAAATGTATTTACAGCTGTTGGGAAGTGTGATGTTGCTTGGTTTTGGTATCTATACGTTTAGAAGCAATCCTGTGCAGTCATTACGACCCGTTTCGCAAAATAAAGGTACCTATCTGCATAATTTTATCACTGCCTTTTTTGTTACACTATCCAACCCTCTGATTATCTTTCTTTTCATCGGACTTTTTGCTCGCTTTGCTTTTGTTCTTCCCGGCATTCATATCTATGAGCAAGTGGTAGGATATGTGGCAATAGCTTTAGGGGCCTTTACATGGTGGTTTGGTACGACATACGTTGTCAATAAAGTGCGTAATCGTTTTAATCTTCGAGGTATTTGGATGATAAACCGTATCATTGGTATTGTTGTTATGGTAATCTCGGTTGTGGGATTTATATTAACGGTTTCAGGAGCCTCTATTTATTAATATCATGTTTATAGCTCAACAATTAAAAGAAAGAAATATTGCGGAATACCTCATTTATATGTGGCAGGTGGAAGATCTTATCCGTGCTAATGATTGTGATATTGAGAAGATTAAGTCGACCATTATTTCTCAATATCAGATTGGTGAAGATGAAAAAGAGAAGCTGGCACGTTGGTATGAGGATTTGATTGCAATGATGAGAGAAGAAGGAGTGGTGGAAAAAGGTCATTTGCAGATAAATAAGAATATAATCCTGTTATTGACCGATTTGCATCTGGATTTACTTCGTTCTCCGAAGTTCCCGTTTTATGGTGCGGCATATTTTAAGGCACTTCCTTTCATTGTGGAATTGAGGAATAAATCAGGCAAGAAGGACGAACCTGAACTGGATACTTGTTTTGAGGCTCTTTATGGCGTTATGCTATTAAAACTTCAGAAGAAAGAAGTAAGCGCTGATACGGAAAAAGCTATAAAAGAGATTAGTAGCTTTCTGTCTTTGCTGGCAAACTATTATGATAAAGATAAAAAAGGAGAATTAAAATTAGACGATTGAAGTCATGAAGAATATATTAGTGACCGGTGCAAACGGTCAGTTAGGTAATGAAATGCAGGTGTTGGCCCATGAGAATGAGCAGTACACTTATTTTTTTACGGATGTAGATACACTTGATATATGCGACGAACAAGCTGTTTTAAATTATGTAACAGAGCATCAGATAGATGTGATTGTGAATTGTGCTGCTTATACGGCGGTAGATAAAGCTGAAGATAATAAAGAATTGTGTGATAGGCTGAACCGTGTAGCTCCGGGGTATCTGGCGAAAGCTGCGCAAAGCCGTAATGCTTCCATCATACAGGTTTCGACGGATTATGTGTTTGATGGTACAAACCATATTCCTTATAAAGAAGAAGAACCGACATGCCCGGCATCTGTGTATGGTACGACAAAGTTGGCAGGAGAACATAATGTGTTAGAACATTGCCACAACAGCGTTATTATCCGTACCGCATGGCTTTATTCCATATTCGGTAATAATTTTGTGAAGACTATGATACGTCTGGGGCAGGAACGTGATACGCTTGGCGTCGTTTTTGATCAGGTTGGTACGCCGACCTATGCCCGTGATTTGGCTCGTGCCATCTATGCTATAATAAATAAAGGTATCGTGCGTGGCGTTTACCATTTTAGTGATGAAGGAGCTTGTTCATGGTATGATTTCACAAAGGCTATCCATCGCCTGTCCGGTATCTCTTGTGATGTAAAACCGTTACATTCCGAAGACTTTCCGGCAAAAGCTCCCCGTCCTCATTATTCGGTATTGGATAAAACAAAGATAAAAGAAACTTTTGGTATTGTTATTCCTCATTGGGAAGAGAGCCTGAAGGAATGCATCAAAGCAATGAATAATTAATTAATTTATGAACGAGATACAGAGACGACGTACTTTTGCGATTATTTCACACCCGGATGCGGGTAAAACAACATTAACCGAGAAACTTTTGCTCTTCGGAGGTCAGATTCAAGTTGCCGGTGCCGTAAAGTCCAATAAGATAAAGAAGACTGCGACTTCCGACTGGATGGAAATCGAAAAGCAACGTGGTATTTCGGTAACTACCTCCGTGATGGAGTTTGATTACAATGATTACAAAGTAAATATCTTGGATACTCCCGGCCACCAGGATTTTGCGGAAGATACTTTCCGTACGTTGACTGCTGTGGATAGTGTAATTATTGTTGTGGACGGTGCGAAGGGTGTGGAAACACAGACACGCCGTTTGATGGAAGTGTGTCGGATGCGTAAGACGCCTGTCATTGTCTTTATCAATAAGATGGACCGTGAGGGACGTGATGCCTTTGATCTGCTGGATGAGATAGAGACGGAATTGCAGATAGCCGTTCGTCCTTTAAGCTGGCCTATCGGTCAGGGAGTGCGCTTTAAAGGTGTTTATAATATATATGAAAAGAAACTCGATCTTTATACTCCGAGTAAACAGGTGGTGACGGAGAAGATTGAGATAGATTTGAACAGCACTGATTTGGAGAAGAACATTGGCGACTCGGAAGCTGAAAAGCTGCGTGCGGATCTGGAGCTGGTGGATGGAGTTTATCCTGATTTTGACGTTCAGGAATACTTGAAAGGTGATCTTGCCCCTGTGTTCTTTGGCTCGGCTTTGAATAACTTTGGAGTGAAAGAGTTGTTGGATTGCTTTGTGGAGATAGCTCCAAGCCCTCGTCCGGTGCAGTCGGAAGAGCGTTTGGTGAAGCCGGAAGAAAATAAATTTACCGGGTTTATCTTTAAGATAACGGCCAACATTGACCCGAATCACCGTTCTTGCGTCGCTTTCTGCAAAGTTTGTTCCGGTAAGTTTGTTCGTAATGCTCCTTATAAACATATACGTCATGGCAAAGTCATGCGTTTCTCTTCGCCTACACAGTTCATGGCACAGAAAAAGAGTACCATCGACGAGGCTTATCCGGGTGATATCATTGGCTTGCCGGATACCGGTAACTTTAAAATCGGTGATACACTGACGGAAGGAGAGGAACTGCATTTTAAAGGCTTACCCAGTTTCTCGCCGGAAATGTTCAAATATATAGAGAATGCCGATCCGATGAAAACCAAACAACTGAACAAAGGTATAGATCAGCTGATGGACGAGGGTGTGGCACAGTTGTTTGTTAATCAATTCAATGGACGTAAGATTATTGGTACGGTGGGGCAGTTGCAGTTTGAAGTAATTCAATACCGTCTTTTAAATGAATACAATGCTCAATGCCGTTGGGAACCTCTCAGTCTTTACAAAGCCTGCTGGATAGAGAGCGATGATCTTGCCGAGTTGGAAGCATTCAAGAAGCGTAAATACCAGTTTATGGCGAAAGACCGTGAGGGGCGTGATGTCTTTCTTGCGGACTCGAATTATGTTTTGCAGATGGCTCAGTCTGACTTTAAACATATTAAGTTCCATTTTACTTCGGAGTTTTAAATACATCTCCACCAATTAAAGTTTGACAGCTTATACACTAACCTGCTTGCAGGTGTGTATAAGCTGTTTTCTTTAATAGATTTATCTGTCTCACAATAGGTGCAACAGCTGTCGCACCTATTGTGAAATAGTTAGCTCACATATTATGCGTTAGTTATTTCACCTATTGTGAGACAAGTAGTTTATGCTGTCGCATTTACTAATCAGTCATTACCCATGAGCTTGTTTCCCAAACAGTTTTCATTAATTGTGTGGGGCAAATATTTTGATTACCTAAATGTATTATGTACATTTGCGTCGGCAAAAAATGTAATGGACATGAACGAAGACATTAAGAAAGCTTGTCAAGTGATGAGCGAGGGTGGGGTGATACTATACCCTACCGATACAATTTGGGGATTGGGATGTGACGCGACAAACGCAGAAGCTGTGAAAAGAATCTATGAAATTAAGCAACGTGCAGATAGCAAGGCAATGCTTGTTTTGGTCGATTCGCAGGTTAAAGTCGATTTTTATGTGAAAGATGTGCCGTCTGTTGCATGGGACTTACTGGAAGTTGCCGACAAACCCCTCACTATCATTTATGATGGTGCACGCAATCTTGCTCCGAATTTGATAGCCGAAGACGGTAGCGTGGGAATCCGCATTACCAACGAAGAGTTTTCAAAACAGCTTTGTTTTCGTTTCCGCAAGGCAATTGTTTCTACTTCCGCCAATATCAGCGGACAGCCTTCGCCTGCCAATTTCACAGAGATAAGTGAAGAAATAAAATCGTTGGTGGACTATATTGTGGCATATCGTCAGGATGATATGAGTCGTCCCAAACCGTCCGGTATCATTAAGCTGGGCGTAGGCGGTGTGGTAAAAGTTATTAGAGAATAAGAGGACTGAGAATGACGATAAACGAACGGGCTTTACGGTGGGAGTATGTTGTGGGAGATTTCATAATGGCAAATCTCGCATGGTTCTTGCTGAACATCTACCGTTACAGTCAGATTGGTTATAAGACATTCCATAGCATCAGTCATTATCTGACGGCGGAGCGTGAGATACAGTTGCAAGTGTTGATCCCGTTGTTTTGGATGGCTATCTATTACTATTCCGGGTATTATAATAATCCGGTACATCGTGACCGTTTGCAGGAGTTGAGGGTGACGATCATCTCGGCTGTTATCGGGACGTTGTTTGTTTTCTTTCTGGCGATTCTGAATGACGATCCGGCTTACTATCGGATATTCTATAAATTACTGATCGTCTCGTTTCTGCTGCAATTCACATTGATTTATGCGTTTCGCTTTACGTTGACGCAGAGCCTGATGCGATTGATTCATCATCGCAAATTCGGTTTCCGTACATTAATAATAGGTGCGGGCAAGCGTGCTTGCGGTTTCGAGGAGGAATTGAACGGATTGTCAGTCGGTATCGGCAGTCTGATTGTGGGATTCATTGATACAGGTAGAGAGCCTCGCGTGGTCAGTGACGATAAGGTATTGGGTAATTGGAGTGATGTGGAGAGGGTGATACATGATTATAAGATAAAAGAAATAGTTGTAGCACCTGACTCACATGATGAAAAACAACTTTTCGGCTTGTTGAAAAGCCTGTATAAATATAATATTCCGATTAAGATACTTGCCGGGAAATACAGCGTGTTGAGCCGTGCGGTGAAGATGACTTCCGTCTATACTTCTCCGATGATTGAGATAACACGTGACAATATGCCGGAAGGACAGAAGAATGTGAAGCAGACACTCGATTTTACGGTTGCTTTGTGCTCGCTGGTTATTCTTTCTCCATTATTCCTTTATCTGGCTTGGAGGATTAAGAAAGATTCTCCGGGTAAAGTGTTCTATCGGCAAGAGAGAATAGGTTATTTAGGTAGACCTTTCTATATATTGAAGTTCAGGACAATGCGTGAGGATGCGGAACAGGGAGGCGTGCCCCGTTTGTCTTCGGAGGTTGATGACCGGATCACTCCTTTCGGAAAGATCATGCGGAAATATCGTTTGGATGAATTGCCGCAGTTTTGGAACATCTTGAAAGGGGAAATGTCTTTAGTAGGACCTCGTCCCGAACGGAAGTTCTTTGTAGATCAGATTATTAAGGAAGCCCCTTATTATTGTTTGATATATAATGTGAAACCGGGACTGACGTCTTGGGCGACGGTAAGAAACGGGTATGCGAATACGATGGAAAAGATGTTGGATCGGTTGAAGTATGACATCGTATATTTGGAGAGCCGTTCGATAGCCGTAGACTTTAAAATATTGTTTTATACGTTTAAGACAGTGTTTACGGGAGAAGGCATGTAGAAGTTTTAAGGATAAAAAGTAAGGTAATATGGAGACGATTATGCAAGATGAGAAACCAAGCTTGATGCAACGCCTGATTCTTTGGCGTGAAAAGAATATAAGTGAGAAGCATTTTATTTTGATGCTGAGCTTTTTTGTAGGTATACTTACTGCATTGGCGGCATTAATATTAAAGTATTTGATTCATTTGATACAAAACTTCCTGACTGATAACTTTGATACTACGGGTGCCAACTACTTGTATTTGGTATATCCGGTGATCGGTATCTTCCTTACCGGGCTTTTTATTCGTAACATAGTGAAAGATGATATCGGTCATGGTGTTACCAAGATACTTTACGCAATCTCCCGTCGTCAGGGAAGGATAAAAAGACACAACGTATGGTCGTCTGTTATAGCCAGTGGTATTACCATCGGTTTTGGTGGATCAGTCGGAGCGGAGGCGCCTATTGTGCTGACGGGGTCGGCTATCGGTTCCAACTTGGGCAGTGTCTTTAAAATGGAACATAAAACACTGATGCTTTTGGTGGGTTGTGGCGCGGCGGGAGCAATTGCCGGAATCTTTAAAGCACCGATTGCAGGATTGGTCTTTACGCTTGAGGTATTGATGATTGACCTGACGATGGCTTCCCTGCTTCCGTTATTGATCTCCAGTGTGACGGCTGCTACCGTGTCTTATATATTTACGGGAACAGAGGCTATGTTTAAGTTTCATCAGGATCAAATCTTTACGATGGAACGTATACCTTATGTTATCCTGTTGGGAATCTTCTGCGGATTAGTCTCTCTGTACTTCACCCGTGCCATGAACTCGGTGGAAAATGTTTTCCGCAAATATAATAATCCTTATATAAAATTAGCTATAGGCGGCGTGATGTTGAGCGTTTTGATCTTTCTTTTCCCGCCTTTGTATGGTGAAGGTTATGATACCATAGAACTGTTGCTCAACGGTGTGAGTACGGCAGATTGGGATACGGTTATGAACAATTCGTTTTTCTACGGATATGGTAATCTTCTTTTGGTTTATTTGACGTTGATTGTTTTGTTTAAGGTATTTGCTTCCAGTGCTACGAATGGTGGTGGAGGTTGTGGTGGTATATTTGCGCCAAGCTTGTTCTTAGGATGTGTAGCGGGTTTTGTATTCTCTAACTTTGCCAATAGTCTGGGGTTCTTCCCGGATCTGCCGGAGAAGAATTTCGCTTTAATGGGGATGGCCGGATTGATGTCCGGGGTTATGCACGCACCGTTGACAGGTATTTTCCTTATCGCCGAGCTGACGGGAGGATATGATTTGTTTCTACCGTTGATGATTGTTTCTGTCAGTTCGTATCTGACAATCATTGTCTTTGAACCGCATAGTATTTATTCCATGCGTTTGGCTAAGAAAGGACAGTTGTTAACTCACCATAAAGATAAAGCGGTATTGACGTTGATGAAAGTGGAGAATGTTGTTGAGGAAGATTTTGATATTGTGAGACCGGAGATGGATTTGGGAGAGTTGGTGAAAGTCATCTCTAAGGCAAAGCGCAATCTGTTTCCTGTGGTAGATGCAAGCGGGGTATTGCTTGGCATTGTTGTTTTGGATGATATTCGGAATATCATGTTCCGTCAGGAATTATACCACCGTTTTAAAGTGGATAAGCTGATGACATCACCTCCCGCCAAGCTTTTGGTTACTGACCCGATGGAGATTGTGATGCGGAAGTTTGATGATACTAAAGCATGGAATTTACCGGTTATTGATGAAGATGGGAAGTATCTTGGCTTTGTTTCCAAATCGAAGATATTCAATTCCTACCGTCAGGTGCTGGTACATTTCTCTGAAGATTAAAAATGAAAAGCGATGAAGAAAGAAGATTTGCGTATCGTATATATGGGCACTCCCGATTTTGCCGTAGAGAGTTTAAAATGCTTGGTTGAAGGAGGTTATAATGTAGTAGGAGTTATTACAATGCCTGATAAACCGATAGGACGCCATGCAAGTGTGTTGCAACCCAGTCCGGTGAAAAAATATGCAGTGGAGAATGGACTTACCGTACTTCAACCGGAGAAACTGAAAGATGAGACATTCATAGAACAGCTCCGTGCGTTGAAAGCCGACCTTCAAATCGTTGTCGCATTCCGTATGCTTCCCGAAATAGTCTGGAATATGCCCCGTTTAGGTACATTTAATCTTCATGCCTCGTTGCTGCCTCAATATAGAGGAGCGGCTCCTATAAATTGGGCTGTTATAAATGGTGATAAGGAAACCGGAATAACTACTTTCTTCTTGAAGCATGAAATAGATACGGGAGAAGTTATCCAACAAGTAAAAGTTCCTATTGAGGAAACGGATGATGTGGAGATTGTTCACGACAAGTTAATGCATCTGGGAGGAAGGTTGGTTATTGAGACGGTCGACGCTATTCTTGAAAACCGGGTGAAACCGATTCCTCAGGAAGAAATGCAACAGCCGGAAGAATTGCGTCCTGCTCCGAAGATATTTAAGGAGACATGCCGTATTGATTGGAATCAGCCGGTTAAGAAAATATATGATTTTATACGCGGGCTCTCACCATATCCCGCTGCATGGACTGAACTTCATTTTCCGGATAAAACTTCGGTTGTAGTTAAAATATATCAAACAGAGAAGCGCTTGCAGAATCATTCTTTTTCCAATGGAACGATTCAGACGGATGGCAAGACTTATTTCAATATTGCCGTTTCGGATGGTTTTGTTGTCGTGAAGTCTTTGCAAATGGCTGGAAAGAAGCGCCTTAACATTGATGAATTCCTACGTGGTTTTAAGTGCGTAGAGGGGATGGAAGTTAAATGAGAATGTTAATAACGGAAATTTAATGCATTTTGTTTTGTAATTTGGCAAATATTATTTTTATTTGCAGTGCGTAACATTTAGTAATAACCTAATAACACTTGCCTATTGACGAAACATTACTCTAATTTCTAAAATAAGACGTAATGGAAACTTTGAGAAGAATGACTGATGAACAATTAGTCGTTTCGTATTCAGAAGGTAACAACCAAGCTTTTGATATACTTTTAAGTCGTTATGAAAACAGATTGTTTTCGTATATCTACTTTATTGTCCGCAATAATGAATTGGCAGAAGATATTTTTCAAGATACTTTTGTTAAAGCGATTACTACGATTCGTCAGGGACGCTATACGGAAAATGGAAAGTTTCCCGCATGGATTACCCGCATTGCCCACAATCTGATTATTGATTATTTCCGTCAGGAGAAGAATGAGAACGTAGTTTCCAATGATGATTCGGAGGTGGATTTGCTAAACAATATCAACCTTTCGGAACGTACCATCGAAAGTGAGATTATAGAAGGGCAGATAAAAGATGACGTACGGGAGCTTGTGAAACTTTTACCCGATAATCAGCGGGAAGTCGTTTATATGCGTTTTTATCAGAATCTCAGTTTTAAGGAAATAGCAGAAGCAACAGGAGCCAGTATTAATACGGCATTGGGACGTATGCGCTATGCAATTCTTAATCTTCGTCGTATGGCAGAAGAAAGAGATATGGTGCTGACGCTTGATTAAAGAACTATAAATTCTCCGATTGGTATACTAAAGCCACATTATATGCGTTTTATAATTAAAATCATATAAATATGTGGCTGCCTATGAAGAATGTATGTACTTCTACTGTTTCGGAAAAGAAACAAAATGAGGAGAGAACAGAAGAGCAGGTAAAGTTGATGCGTCCAAGTAATAAGACATTGACTTTCTTAAAATTGTTCGCTCGCAATTACCAGGTTGAAAAGAGTCTTCCTGAAGGGCTTCAAGAGATGGTTCTTGGATAAAAGCCGAAAACTTATTGGAAGGGTATCTGAAGTAAAATTTAGATACCCTTCTTTCGTTAAAATGATTAACTTTAATTTTATTGTCCAGTCGGTGCAGTATTTTTATCTTTGCGCCATTTAATAAATGAAGCAGGTGTTGAAAGATTCGATGAGTGAATATGAACTGGCAGAACGATGCAGGCAGAACGATAATGTTGCCCGCAAATTTCTGTACGAACTATATGCAGGGCAGATGATGGCTATTTGTCTGCGGTATGTAGGAAACAGGGAAATAGCTCAAGATCTTTTGCACGATGGCTTTTTAAAGATATTTGGCTCTTTCGATAAGTTTACTTACAGGGGAAATGGATCGTTAAAAGCTTGGCTAAGTAGAATAATGGTGAATCTGTCGATAGAGTATCTTCGTAAGAATGATACTTTGAATCAGATACTGACAATAGAGGAAGTGCCGGACACTATAGCTGAGACAAATGATGAAGATATAGAGCGTATTCCACAAAGTGTATTGATGAAGTTCATAAATGAGCTTCCTACGGGTTATCGTACGGTATTTAACTTATATACGTTTGAGGAAAAGTCGCATAAAGAGATTGCCCGTGAATTGGGTATTAATGAGAAATCCTCCGCATCGCAGTTGTTTAGAGCGAAAGCGGTTTTAGCGAAGAAGATAAGAGAGTACATGGATAAGGAATTGTAATGTGAGATGAAAAAAGAGGAAGATGACAAATTGATAAAGGGATTTAGAGAACGGTTCAAAGATTATTCGGAGCCGGTTTCTGATGACGTATGGAGTTCTTTAGAGAAAGAACTTTCCCCGGTTCGTGTCGTCTCTGTGCATCCTTTCCGTAAGATTGCTGTTGCTGCGGCTGTACTTATTATACTTATATCTTCTGTTAGCTTATGGTTGCTGAACGCTCCGGTGGAGAAATATATACCGGAAGTTGCTTCTGTTCCACTCACTGTTCCTGAGGATATTGAAAAAGAGAATATACAACCTCAAACTTTGATATCACAATCGCAACCGGATATTTCTACTCCTACAGTCGCTCATGTTCGTATGCCTGTAAAGAAAGTGCAAGTTAAGGACGAGGAAGTAATTGAGGTGATTGATGTTCAGCCAGTGGATACATTGGTCGGAGAGAAGAAAGATATTCGGGCTGAACAAAAGGAAAACCAGTCGGTTAATGAACAAAGAAAGGTCAAAAAGCGCTCTTATACCGATATTTATAAAGAGAACTCCCGGGCTCTTGCTTCTTTGGATAAGAAAGATTATAAGAAATGGACCGTAGGTATTTCTTATGGAAATTCGCCGATGGTGCAAAATAATGGTGCTCCCGGATTTAATAGTTTGGATAATAGTGCGAGTATGCAAACAATGAATTGCCTTCCTTCATATTCAGATGAATCGGATGAGTGTACAGAAGAGGGAATGAAAAAGGCTCGTCCGTTAAGAAAGGTACTTTATAATAATATAGGAAAGGATGTCAAGACAGATATAAAACATAAGACTCCTGTGACGGCAGGCGTTTCATTTCGTTATAATTTGTCCCGTAATTTTGCTATTGAGACGGGGCTAATGTATACGATGCTTTCTTCTGAGCTGAAGTCGGGTAGTCAGGATGATTACTATATTGAAGAATATAAGTTGCATTACATAGGCTTACCTTTGAAAGGAAACTGGATGTTCCTGAATAGAAAGTATTTGACTTTGTATCTTTCGGCAGGAGGTGCGATAGAAAAATCTCTTTCAGGGAAATATAAAGGAGTTTATGTAATGAGTGACGAGCCGGATTCCAGATGGAACGAAAATGTTAAACAGGTACAATGGTCGGTTTCTGCGGCGGTTGGTGCACAGTTTAATGCAACGAAACATTTTGGAATCTATGTAGAACCGGGAGTTGTTCACTATTTCGACGATGGAAGTGGAGTACAAACCATTCGAAAAGAGAAGCCAACTAATTTTAATTTGCAGTTGGGTTTACGTTGGACTTATTGATGTGATTTTAAGATATACCAGAAACCTATTCCTTAACTTTGGCCGGTTATGAATCTCCGGCATCTTAAGATGCGAATCTTACAATAAGCCCTCCGTATAGAAACATACGGAGGGCATTTTGTTTTCTTACCAAACAAATTCCTCTTTTATTCTGTTTTATTTAATGAAAAGGATTACATTTGCATAACAACAAAGAAATAGACATGAATCATAAAGTATCTCCTTCGTTATTGTCTGCTAATTTTGCTAATTTAGCTGTGGATATTAATATGTTAAACCATAGTGAAGCAGATTGGTTGCATATTGATGTGATGGATGGTGTGTTTGTACCTAATATATCTTTTGGTTTTCCTGTCTTAAAGTATGTTGCGGAATTGACGGAAAAACCGCTTGATGTGCATTTGATGATTGTTAGTCCTGAGAAGTTTATTAAAGAAGTCAAGGTCCTGGGTACAATGATGATGAATGTGCATTACGAGGCGTGCCCACATCTGCATCGTGTGATTCAGCAAATTAAAGAAGCGGATATGAAAGCTGCTGTGACTTTGAATCCGGCTACTCCTGTTGCTATGTTGACGGATATTATACGTGATGTTGATATGGTTTTGATTATGAGTGTGAATCCCGGCTTTGGCGGACAAAAGTTCATAGAACATAGTTTGGAGAAAGTAAAAGAACTTCGTCGCTTGATAGATAGTACCGGCTCGAACGCTTTAATAGAAGTGGATGGCGGTGTGAATTTGGAGACTGGTGAGAAATTAGTAAAAGCCGGAGCTGATGTGCTTGTTGCCGGAAATGCAGTGTTCTCTGCTCCTGATCCTCAAGAAATGATACACCGTTTGAAAGCACTCAAATAAAGAGATTGTTTTCAACTGATAAATTAGGGAAATATCCTTTCCTGCGAATCCTTATACCTCTAATCATCGGAATTAGTTTTGGTGAATTGTTTTCCGATGTGACGGAAACTGTTGGATATACATTTGTCGGTGGCTGTGTGTTTGCTTCATTCATCTTTCTTATTATCCATAGAATTAAATCCGATTATGCTTTCCGGTGGTTGATAGGAGTGGGAATCTTTTTCTTTTTCATGGCCGTAGGGGATGGCTTAGTTTGTATTCACCAATTTATGAGTCATTATAGATGGGAGAAACAGCGGGAAGTTTATCATGCTATTTTAAAAGATAATCCTCAGGCGAAAGAGAAGAGTGTTCTTTGCCAGGTGTATGTCATTGATTACATGAAGTCTTCAGGAAATACTTCTGTAGAAAAAGATGTTTTGCTTTATTTGGCTAATGATTCGTTAAGCAGGGAATTATGTACCGGTGATGAACTGGTGTTTTATGGTAAAGTTGCTTCGCCTCATAATAATGGAAATCCTTATGAATTTGATTATGCAGGATTTCTGCGGCACAAAGGTGTTTCGGGAATAGCATATATACCTTCGGGATATTGGAAGTTGGTAGGTCATGATTCTCGAAAGACTTTAAAACAACTGGCTTTATCTTGCAGGGAACGGCTTTTGGCTCAATATAGAGATTTGGGCTTTGATAAAGACGAGTTTGCTGTGCTAGCTGCCTTGACGGTAGGTTATAAAGAGGAATTAAGCAAAGAAGTACGGGAATCCTTTTGGGTAGCAGGTGCCAGCCATGTACTTGCATTATCAGGACTGCATATCGGAATATTATCTTGTTTGCTAGGCATTCTGTTGAGTGGCTTATTGGGAAAACACTCTTGCAATAAAACAAAAGGCATTATTACTGTTCTGATTTTATGGATGTTCGCTTTTGTTTCCGGATTATCCCCATCTGTTGTCCGTGCAGTGATTATGTTTTCCTTGATAGTTCTTGCCGGAATATGTAATAAGAGGAGTGTTACATTAAATGTAGTTGGTTTTGCTGCTTTTGTAATGTTGCTCTATAATCCGTTTTATTTATATGATGTTGGTTTCCAGTTATCTTTTGTGGCAGTAATATCCATCATTCTTTTTCTGCCTCGGCTTGAGAAGAAAATCGAAGTTAAAAACCGTTTTTTGAAGAAAGCATGGCAAATAACAGCCGTTTCCATAGTGGTACAGATAGGAACTTTGCCGATTGTATTGCTTAATTTCTCCCGTTTCCCGGTCTATTCTTTACTGGCAAATATTCCGGTTCTTTTATTGGTGAGCCTTATTTTGCTTTTTTCTATTGTTATGTTAGTAATCGGATTTTTGCCTGTGCTGCAATTACTTCTTGCAGATCTCTTATCCGGTTTAGTGAAGGCTTTGAACTATATTACTTCATTTGTAGAACACCTGCCGGGTGCTGTTATCAATGATATTAATTTCTTAAGGGCTGATGTCGTAGTTTGTTACATTATCCTCTTTGTCTTTTTGCTGAAAGGGGTAAATGGCACACGTGTCCGTACAATAGTTTTAGGTGCTCTGATACCTTTCATTGGTCTGTTTTATGCAGTAGATTACACAAATACCACCGTGAAGCATCCGTCTATATTATTCTATCATTCCTCAGCTTGCCCTACTGTTCATTTTATTCAAGGAAATGGCGTGTCTTATCTCCAGATGGCGGATTGTAACGCTATTGATAAACTGAAATATGCTACAGAAGGTTTCTGGAGAAGAAAGAGAATAGATAAACCTGCCGTTATGCCACAAGATTATGAGGAACGTAATATATGGACGCATAATGGTATTTCCGGTTTCTTTGGACGTACAGTTTGTATGGTAAAAGATGATAAATGGAAGAACAAAATGTCCGATGCACCGTTGTTGATAGATTACCTTTATCTCTGTAAAGGGTATAAAGGTCGTGTAAAGGAGCTTTTGCCTGTGTTTCGAATAAAGACAGTCATATTGGATGCTTCTTTGAGTGAGTTTCGCTTGGAGCTATTAAAAAAAGAATGTCGAAAATTAGGATTAGATTATGTTTCTTTAGCGGATAATGGTGCTTTGGAAGTGAATATATAGCTGCTTACTACCCGATATTCAGATATTAATTTGTAATTTTGCACGGAAAAGAAGAACGAACGATTATATGTTGACGAAAGTAATAGAACAATCAAAGATAGATCATTTTACAAAATGGTTTGATAGAGCAGATAGAATAGTGATTGTATCCCATGTTGCTCCTGACGGGGATGCCATCGGTTCATCGTTGGGATTATGGCATTTTCTTGAATCCCAAGGTAAAACGGTAAATGTAATCGTTCCCAATGCTTTCCCTGATTTCTTGAAATGGATGCCCGGAGCTAAAGATATATTGCTTTATGACCGCTATGCTGATTTTGCGGATAAGTTGATAAATGAGGCGGATGTAATATGCTGTCTGGATTTCAATACTTTAAAACGAATTGATAATCTTGCAGTTCCTGTTGAGGCTGCATCGGGACGTAAGATCTTGATAGACCATCATTTGCATCCGGACAATTTCTGTTCGATTACAATCTCCCATCCCGAAATATCATCTACTTCAGAACTTGTGTTCCGCTTGATATGCAGAATGGGTTACTTTGAAGATATAACCAGAGAGGCTGCCGAATGTATTTATACGGGTATGATGACCGATACGGGAGGTTTTACCTATAATTCGAATAACAGGGAGATTTATTTTATTATCAGTGAACTGCTTTCCAAGGGGATTGATAAGGATGAAATCTATCGTAAGGTTTATAATACTTATTCAGAGAGTCGTTTGCGCCTGATGGGGTATGTGCTTTATTCTAAGATGCGTGTATATAAGGATTGCAATGCTGCGATGATTTCTCTGACGAAAGATGAGCAATCTAAATTTGATTATATAAAAGGTGACTCGGAAGGTTTTGTCAATATTCCTTTGAGCATCAAGAACGTTATATTCTCGGCCTTTTTGCGTGAAGATACCGAGAAAAAGATGATAAAGATATCACTTCGTTCGGTTGGTGATTTTCCTTGCAATAAGGTTGCTGCCGAGTTCTTTAATGGAGGAGGTCATTTGAATGCTTCCGGTGGAGAATTCTTTGGCACAATGGAAGAAGCTGAGAAGCTGTTTGAACAAGCATTAGAGAAATATCGCCCGTTATTGACGGCTAAAAAATAGTTATTTTACCATAATTGCACAAAAAGTTTGCAATAGTTATAGACCGATTCATTACTTTTGTCCGAAAATGTATATTCGTAATATGAAGAAACTTAGTATATTATTCTTTTCTCTTGTCGCATTTGCTTTGTTTATGCAGAGTTGTGATGATTATAAGTCCTATGCCGAGCAGTTAAAAGAAGAGCGGAACTTGATTAAACGTTTTATAAGCCAGCATGAGATTGAGACGATATCTTTGGATCAGTTTGAGGCGCAAGATAGTTTGACCATAGGAAACCAATACGTAGAATTTAATAATGATGGTGTTTACTTGCAAGTGGTGCACGAGGCGGAAGGTCCGGATGCCCGTTTTGCTGAAACGAATGATGTGATATTGGTTCGTTGTTTGGAAGTTTATTTGGCTACAAATGATACGGTAGTGAATTCGTTAAATGTTTCTTCTGCAATGGATGAGTTCAGGTATACCAAAAGTTCAACGCAGATATTAGGACAATTTATTGGGGGTGGTATGATGCAGTATGCTTATGGGACTTCTGTTCCGGCAGGATGGCTTATACCTCTGAATTATATAAAATTATCTACTACGAACGGTGCTGACCGTACAAAGGTTAAGCTGATTGTTTCCGCCAAGAGTGGACAAGCAGATGCAATACAGAATATCTACCCGTGCTATTATGAACTAACTTATCAGTTATATTAGAACGGATTCTAATTTATAAATCAAGGTTTTTATGACACTTATTAAATCTATTTCCGGTATTCGTGGTACGATTGGCGGACATGTAGGTGAAGGGCTTAATCCTTTGGATATTGTAAAGTTTACTTCGGCTTATGCTACTTTAATCAGAAAGACGACAAAAGTAAAAAGCAATAAAATAGTTGTGGGGCGCGACGCCCGTATCTCCGGAGAAATGGTAAAGAACATGGTCTGCGGCACGTTGATGGGAATGGGTTTTGATGTGGTAAACATCGGATTGGCATCTACACCGACTACGGAGCTGGCTGTGACTATGGAAGGAGCTTGCGGAGGGATTATTTTAACTGCCAGCCACAATCCGAAGCAATGGAATGCTTTGAAACTGCTGAATGAACAAGGTGAATTCCTGAATGCCGAAGAAGGAAATGAGGTGTTACGCATTGCTGAAGCAGAATCTTTTGAATATGCAGATGTGGACCATCTTGGCTCTTATCGTGAAGACAATACTTATAATCGGAAACATATAGATAGCGTACTGGCTTTAAAGTTGGTGGACGTAGAGACCATTCGGAAAGCCGATTTCCGTGTGGCTATTGATTGCGTGAATTCCGTCGGGGGTATCATTTTACCTGAATTGCTCGAACGTTTGGGAGTAAAGCATATCGAAAAGCTTTATTGTGAACCTACGGGAGATTTCCAACATAATCCCGAACCGTTGGAAAAGAACTTGGGAGATATCATGCACTTGATGAAGGGTGGAAAGGCGGATGTTGCCTTTGTGGTAGATCCCGATGTGGATCGTTTGGCCATGATTTGTGAAGACGGGAAGATGTATGGAGAAGAATATACGTTGGTTACTGTTGCCGACTATGTGTTGAAGCATACACCCGGGAATACGGTTTCCAACCTCAGCTCTACCCGCGCTTTGCGTGATGTAACCCGCAAGTACGGACAACAGTATAATGCTGCTGCGGTAGGAGAGGTGAATGTTGTTACAAAGATGAAAGAAACAAACGCAGTTATCGGTGGTGAAGGCAATGGCGGAGTTATTTATCCGGAGAGCCATTACGGACGTGATGCTTTAGTGGGGATCGCTTTGTTTTTGAGCCATTTGGCACATGAAGGAAAGAAAGTCAGCGAATTGCGTGCTACTTATCCTCCGTATTTCATCGCGAAGAACCGGATAGACTTAACGCCGGAAACGGATGTAGATGCTATTCTGGCGAAAGTAAAAGAAATCTATAAGGATGAAGAGATTAATGATATAGACGGTGTAAAGATTGACTTTCCGGACAGATGGGTACATCTGCGCAAAAGTAATACCGAACCGATTATCCGCGTCTATTCGGAAGCTGCCACCATGGAAGCTGCGGAAGAAATAGGCAAAAAGGTGATGGATATTGTCTATAGCCTTGCTAAATAAGCAGTATAACTACTTTTTATTATAAGAGGACTCCTTCATATGATTGATATGAAGGAGTTTTTTTGTTTCCTATCCAGTACGAACTCCTTCCCATAAAGCGTATTCTCCCCTTATTCCCTTTCTCTCCCTTATACGCATAAGGGAGAAACAATAGTTTCATATTTTGTGGAACTAATGTTTCCTATTTTATGAAACCATAGTTCCATATATTGTGAAACTAATTAAGCATACGGTCGATTGAGAGCATAGACAAAGGGAAGCAGTATAAAACCGCCGCCGTCTCTCTTGACAATACAGAAACATTTATTTATTAATCAACTAAAAAGACTTATCGGAAGCCTTTATAAGACGGCGGCGGAGTATATCCTATTTTTGCAATTTTTATGGAAGATAACGTGTTTGATTCGTACATCCAACTGAAATCTGCAAACTACGGAATTTTAACGATATAACTTCTAAATTGTTCATAACTCTGCTCAATAACATTGTTTAGTAACACTACGGAATAATTGTTTTAGTTGATATAAATTTCTAATTTGCGCTCCACAAAATTAAAAGATATGCGATGAACATATCATGGTAATCATTTAAATCTTATATATTATGAAGGTATATCAGACTAACGAAATTAAGAACATCGCCTTGTTGGGGAGTTCTGGCTCTGGGAAAACCACTCTCGCTGAAGCTATGCTTTTCGAGAGTGGAGTTATAAAACGTCGCGGAACTATCGCCGCCAAAAATACAGTTAGTGATTACTTCCCGGTGGAGCAGGAATATGGTTATTCCGTGTTTTCCACCGTTTTCCATGTTGAATGGAATGGAAAAAAACTTAATATAATAGATTGTCCGGGTTCTGACGACTTCGTTGGGGGAGCTGTTACGGCAATGAATGTTACGGATACTGCCATTATTTTGTTGAACGGACAGTATGGTGTGGAAGTCGGCACACAGAATAATTTCCGTTATACCGATAAACTGGGAAAACCGGTTATATTCCTTGTTAATCAATTGGATAACGATAAATGTGATTATGATAATATTCTGGAACAATTAAGAGAAGCATACGGACCAAAAGTTATTCCTATTCAATATCCGATCAATTCCGGACCCGATTTTAATGCGCTCATTGATGTGCTGCTGATGAAGAAATATTCTTGGAAACCTGAAGGTGGTGCACCTATAATCGAGGATATTCCGGCAGAAGAGATGGATAAAGCGATGGAGATGCATAAGGCATTGGTAGAAGCTGCTGCCGAGAATGATGAGGGTTTGATGGAAAAATTCTTTGAACAGGAATCATTGTCGGAAGATGAAATGCGCGAAGGTATCCGTAAAGGATTGGCCAGTCGGGGCATGTTCCCGGTGTTCTGTGTTTGTGCAGGCAAGGATATGGGAGTTCGCCGTTTGATGGAATTCTTAGGCAATGTAGTTCCTTTCGTTTCAGAAATGCCAAAGGTACATAATACTCGTGGCGAGGTGGTAGAACCGAATGCAGACGGACCTACTTCGTTGTATTTCTTTAAGACAGCGGTTGAGCCGCATATCGGAGAAGTTCAGTACTTTAAGGTAATGAGTGGAGTGGTACGTGAAGGTGACGACTTGACAAATGCAGACCGTGGTTCGAAAGAACGTATGGCACAGTTATATGTTTGTGCGGGAGCCAACCGTGTTAAAGTGGAAGAACTTCGTGCGGGAGATATTGGCTGTACAGTGAAATTGAAGGATGTCAAGACAGGCAACACCTTGAACGGCAAAGGTGCGGAAAATCATTTTAACTTCATCAAATATCCTAATTCCAAATATTCCCGTGCTATTAAGCCTTTGAATGAAGCCGATACGGAAAAGATGATGGTTATTCTGAACCGTATGCGTGAGGAAGACCCGACGTGGGTTGTAGAACAATCTAAAGAATTGAAACAGACAATCGTACACGGACAGGGAGAATTCCATTTGCGTACCTTGAAATGGAGACTTGAAAACAATGAGAAACTTCAGATAAAATATGAAGAACCGAGGATTCCTTATCGTGAAACGATTACTAAGGCTTCTCGTGCGGATTATCGTCATAAGAAACAATCAGGTGGAGCAGGTCAGTTTGGTGAAGTTCACCTTATTGTAGAGCCTTATTACGAAGGAATGCCATTGCCCGAAACTTATAAATTCAACGGACAGGAATTTAAGATTAATGTAAAAGGTACGGATGAAGTTCAGTTGGAATGGGGTGGTAAACTGGTGTTTATCAACAGTATCGTAGGTGGCTCCATTGATGCGAGATTCATGCCGGCTATATTAAAAGGTATCATGAGCCGTATGGAACAAGGTCCTTTGACCGGTTCGTATGCACGTGATGTCCGTGTTATTGTATATGACGGAAAGATGCACCCGGTAGATTCTAATGAAATCTCTTTCATGCTTGCCGGTCGAAATGCTTTCAGTGAAGCATTTAAGAATGCAGGTCCGAAGATTCTGGAACCGATTTATGATGTGGAAGTATTTGTTCCGAGTGATAAAATGGGTGATGTGATGGGAGATTTGCAGGGACGTCGTGCCATGATTATGGGAATGAGCAGCGAAAGCGGATATGAAAAACTTGTCGCTAAAGTGCCTTTGAAAGAAATGTCTTCTTATTCCACCTCTCTCAGTTCTTTGACAGGAGGGCGTGCTTCGTTCATTATGAAGTTTGCAAGTTATGAACTTGTACCTTCGGATGTTCAGGATAAGCTGATTAAAGAATTTGAAGCAAAAGAAGCGAAAGAAGAGTAAAAGTATATTTTTCTTTTTATAATTTTAGGATACGGATTAACGCTGGTTAACGCAGAGGTATGAAACAAATCTGCAAGATACCACGTTAATCCGTGTTTCTGTGTTGTAAGTTTGATTGACGCCTTTCTTGTTTTAACAATGCTTAATAAAAAGCTCCTCGTTTGTAGGATAGAGTTTAATTTTTTATTATTTTTGCAAACCAAGTGAATACTTTTTTGTTATAGTATTCAGATTATTACCTAAAAAGGCTAATTCGGTTAATTAAGAAGAAGTCATCGTTAAAACAGGTTAATGTGCTAGGCGTGTTAATTTAACTGTGTTAATTTTGTTGTTATGAAAAAGTCGACAATTTGGATATTAGGAATAATCATGGGACTATCTTTTCTTAGTCTACTTTACCTTCAGGTAAGTTATATAGAGGAGATGGTTAAGATGCGCAAGGAACAATTTGACGAGTCGGTCAAGCGCAGTTTGTTTCAGGCGGCGAAAAATCTGGAATATGATGAAACGTTGAGGTATCTGGAGAAAGATGTTGCAGAAACGGAACGTGCAGCAAGGGCTTATGATCAGGCAAATACTTCATCTTCCGGCGATGATATTGTTCAGCAGACGCAACATTATACGGTAACAACTCACGATGGTTCTTTGTATTCTTCTTTTGAGTTGAAAACAATAACGACAAAGCCATCGGGTACGGCAAAAGCAATGATTTCCCGTAATCATGGAAGGAAATCCATTCCTGAGACATCAAGATCATTGCAGGAGATTATAAAGAACAGATATTTGTACCAGCGTGCATTGCTGGACGAGGTGGTCTATAACATTTTGTATACGGCAAGTGATAAGCCGTTGGAAGAACGTGTTAATTTCAAAAATCTGGATCAGTATTTGAAAACGGCACTGTTTAATAACGGCATTGATATCACATATCATTTTTCCGTGGTGGATAAAGATGGAAAAGAGGTGTACCGTTGCCCTGACTATGATGATAAAGGTGAGGATATATCTTATACACGAATACTTTTCCAGAATGACCCTCCCGCAAAAATGGGTTTGGTGAAGATTCATTTCCCTACTTTGGACAATTATATATTCAGCTCCATCAGGTTTATGATACCTTCGCTCATTTTTACGCTCGTGTTGCTTGTGACCTTTGTATTTACCATTTATAGTATATTCAGGCAGAAGAAGTTGAGTGAAATAAAGAATGATTTCATCAATAACATGACACATGAGTTTAAAACGCCGATATCTACCATATCATTGGCAGCTCAGATGCTGAAAGATCCGGCAGTAGCGAAATCTCCGCAGATGTTCCAGCATATATCCGGTGTGATAAATGATGAGACGAAGCGGTTGAGATTCCAAGTAGAGAAAGTGCTTCAGATGTCAATGTTCGAGCGGCAGAATGCAACGTTAAAGATGAAGGAAGTCGATGCGAATGAATTGATAACGGGTGTAATAAACACCTTTACATTAAAGGTGGAGAAATATAACGGTAAGATAACATCGAACCTTGAAGCGGAACATCCGAATATATTTGTAGATGAGATGCACTTTACAAATGTGATATTCAATTTGATGGATAATGCCGTGAAGTATAAACGACCGGACCAGGATTTATTGTTGAATGTTCGTACGTGGAATGAAGGAGGTAAACTTTATATATCGATACAAGACAACGGTATCGGTATAAAGAAGGAAAACCTCAAAAAGATATTTGATAAGTTTTATCGGGTACATACCGGAAATTTGCATGATGTGAAAGGATTCGGACTCGGTTTGGCTTATGTGAAAAAGATTATTCAAGATCATAAAGGTACGATACGTGCCGAAAGTGAATTGAATGTGGGAACTAAATTTATTATTGTATTACCTTTATTAAATAATTAATGATATGGACGAGAAATTGCGTATTTTATTGTGCGAAGATGATGAAAATCTTGGCATGCTTTTAAGAGAATATTTGCAAGCAAAAGGTTACTCAGCCGAGTTATATCCTGATGGAGAAGCTGGTTATAAGGCTTTCTTGAAAAGCAAGTACGATTTGTGTGTGTTGGATGTAATGATGCCTAAAAAGGATGGATTTACATTGGCGCAGGAGATTCGTGCTGTAAATGCGGAAATTCCTATTATATTTTTGACAGCTAAGACGTTGAAAGAAGATATTTTGGAAGGATTTAAGATTGGTGCGGATGATTATATCACTAAACCTTTCAGTATGGAAGAGCTTACTTTCAGAATTGAAGCGATCTTGAGACGCGTAAGAGGAAAGAAAAATAAGGAAAGTAATATCTATAAGATTGGTCGCTTCACTTTTGATACTCAGAAACAAATTCTGGCTATTGATGGAAAGCAGACTAAGCTGACGACTAAGGAGTCTGAGTTACTTGGATTGCTTTGTGCACATGCAAATGAAATCTTGCAGCGTGACTTTGCATTGAAGACCATCTGGATTGATGATAACTACTTTAATGCACGTAGTATGGATGTTTACATTACTAAATTGCGTAAACACTTGAAAGAGGATGATTCTATTGAGATTATCAATATTCACGGAAAGGGTTATAAATTGATAACTCCTGAAGTGGAAGGATAACCAACGATAAACAGGTAACAAAAAAGCCGGAATACGTAAGTACCCCGGCTTTTTTATTTCTTTTTTTTCTGACTTATTTACTCTGTGATTCTTTTATTAATTGCAATATATGCAATTAAGCCGACAATGATAAGAGTCATGGAACTTCCTAGAATAACGTTGTTGTTTACATCACCGGTGAAGAAACACGCAACTAAGATGATAGCTCCAAGTACAATTAAAATCAGACCTAAATTCTTTAATAAGCTTTTCATTTGTGTGTATTTTATAGTTTTATTTTTCTTGCTACAAATTAAAGAATAATTCTTTAACGAAAGAAATTATTTGAGTGAAAAAACAATTACCGATATTAATTAATTGTTTTTTCTGTTTTCGTCAGCCTTTCGTATTAGTAAATATTTTCCTTAAAACCTCTTGACTGATTTTTAATTCTTCTAATGTGACTCCACTCAGAGCCTCTCTCAATGTCTGGTCAACGATAGAGCGTGTGCGTTCTTCAATTTCTTTTCCGGTTCTGGTGAGATGAATCAAGTTGGTTCTCCGGTCCTTCTTATCGGATATACGTACCACTAGATGCTGACGTTCCATATTGTCAATTAGTCTGGTCATGCTTGGCTTGTCTTTAAAAGTTGCATTGCACAACTCTTGTTGCGTTACCCCATCTTTTTCCCATAAGAAAATTAAAACGGTCCATTGTTCCGGACTAATTTCCAGACCATTCTGTCGAAAATTACGGTATAATTTTCTATTTATGGCTGCCGAAACCTTACCATTAAGAATCGCAAATATTAACTGAATATCAAAATTGAACTGCTCTATCATGAAATGATTGTTTAAACAACTTTGCAAATATACGATTACTCTTTTATATTATCCAATAATTATCTATGAAAAAAGATAAAAAGAGGATTTATTTCTTTTTTGTTAAGAGTACGGGAATACTTTTCTTGGAAATATTTCGCTTTAACTCTTTGTCTATTAAAAGAAAATATATACCTTTGCACCCGCATTAAAAACATATTTTTAATTATTTAATTAACGTATAGTATGAATCAATACGAAACCGTTTTCATTTTAACTCCCGTTTTATCTGATGTACAGATGAAGGAAGCGGTAGAAAAATTCAAGGCTATTCTTCAAGCAGAAGGAGCTGAGATTATCAATGAAGAGAATTGGGGCCTTAAAAAATTGGCTTATCCAATCCAAAAGAAATCAACAGGTTTTTATCAGTTGATCGAGTTTAAAGCTGAGCCGTCAGTGATTGAGAAGCTTGAACTAAACTTCCGTCGTGATGAACGCGTTATCCGTTTCTTAACTTTCAGAATGGATAAGTATGCTGCAGAATATGCTGCTAAAAGAAGAAGTGTTAAATCAACTAAAAAGGAGGAAAATTAATCATGGCACAACAAAATCAATCAGAAATCAGATATTTAACTCCGCCTTCAGTAGACGTAAAGAAGAAGAAATATTGCCGTTTCAAAAAGAGTGGTATCAAGTATATTGATTACAAAGATCCTGAATTCTTAAAGAAATTCTTGAACGAACAAGGAAAGATTCTTCCTCGTCGTATCACAGGTACTTCTTTGAAGTTCCAACGTAGAATTGCACAGGCAGTGAAGAGAGCACGTCATTTGGCGTTACTTCCATTTGTAACTGACATGATGAAATAATAAGAAGGAGGAATTTGTATGGAAATTATATTAAAAGAAGACGTAGTAAACTTAGGTTATAAGAATGATATCGTGACCGTTAAGTCTGGTTATGGTCGTAACTACCTTATTCCTACCGGGAAAGCTGTTATTGCTTCTCCTGCTGCAAAGAAAATGTTGGCTGAGGATTTGAAACAACGTGCTCATAAATTAGAGAAAATCAAGAAAGACGCTGAAGAATTGGCTGCTAAGTTGGATGGTACAAAATTGACTATTGCAACTAAAGTAAGTTCTACAGGTACTATCTTCGGTTCTGTAGGCAATATTCAAATTGCTGAAGAATTAGATAAGCTTGGTTATAAAATAGACAGAAAAACTATCGTTGTTAAAGATGCCGTTAAAGAAGTTGGTTCTTATAAAGCTATCGTGAGACTTCACAAAGAAGTTTCTGTTGAGATCGCTTTCGACGTAGTTGCTGAAGACTAATTTAATTTTATTTTTATATAAAAGCCTGCTATTATTAATAGCGGGCTTTTTTATAGCTTTAACTTCTCTTTGGTAAAAATCTACGTGAATAATTATCCTGTTGTGTTGGATATAGATTTATTGATTATCAACCGAAAGGGCATAAAAAAAGTCTGTTGTGCTTTCGCACGGCAGACTTTCAATTCTCTCTGATAGTTCTAATTATTCAGCTACTATTTCTTCAGTTGCAACAACGCTGTCAACAGCCATTGTGTCTGCTGCTGCAGCTGCTTCAGCTTCTGCTGCAGCTTCAACTGCTGCGATAGAATCAGCGATACGGATAGAATCAGCTTTAGCTGCTTCTGCGTCAGCGTTAGACTTGTTTCCGCAAGATGCGAAAGATACTGCAACGATAGCTACGAATAAAAATGCTAATTTTTTCATTTTCTTTGCTTTTTAAAACTGTAATACAATTAATTGCTTATTAAAACGCTGCAAATGTAGATACTTTTTCAATACGTTGTACTAAAAAAGAGAACTTTTTTTATATTTTTTTTTGCCATCTCTTTTTGATGTCAATTAATATCATGTTGTAAAACATGCTATTCATCAGTAATACTGTTGTATAAATACCTTTTTATACTCTTTTTAGGAGTTTTTTCGAATTCGTTAGGGTAAAGTTGGATTCTGCTTACTTTCTCGTAAACAGCTACGGCTTTATTTAGGTTCTTAAGGTTTTCGTCCATAATGGTTTTTAGATTTTCCTGATTATTCAACCCTAATGAATCTAAAGATTCATAGTCGGCATATACCAGTGCCACTAGTTTTTTATTCCGTTCTATAATCAGACTTTCCAGAATAAACGGCATATTATTAAGTTTTGCCTCTATTTCCTCAGGGAAGATATTTTGTCCGCTGGAACTTAATATCATTGTTTTGCTACGTCCGCGAATATAGATATTATTTTCAGCATCAATGGTTCCAAGATCGCCTGTGCGTAACCATCCATCCTCAGTAAAGACCTCTTTGGTTGCTTCTTCGTTTTTGTAATATCCTGCCATGACGTTTTCTCCACGTACTTGTATTTCGCCTGTTGTATTATAAGGATCGTCCGAATCAATTCTTACTTCCATTATATCCAGGACCTTGCCGGAAGAAGAAGGTATAAATTGGTTCCACGGGCTGTAGCTGATAAGAGGAGCACATTCGGTCATACCATAACCGATCGTGAAAGGGAATTTTATTTTGTAGAAGAATTCCGTAACCTCAGGGTTCATGGCTGCTCCGCCGATGATTACTTCTTTGAATCTTCCGCCGAGTGCGTCTATGAGCTTCTTGCGGATTTGCGCGTAAATCTGATTATCGAGTACCGGAATACTGAGTGCCCATTTCATTCCTTTTTTGGAAATCAATGGCTGTATTACGTTTTTATATATTTTCTCAATAACGAGTGGCACGGTAATAATAAGATTAGGCTTTACTTCCTCGAATGCTTTCATTATAATTTTTGGGGAAGGCGTTTTGCCTAATAACGTTACGTGCGTGCCGACTGCTGTAGCTGTAAGGAAATCGAATGCACAACCGTATGCATGTGCTAAGGGTAAGAAAGATAATACTTTATCGCTTTTTTTAAGAAGCTCTGTACGAATACCGAAGGTGACATTCCCGGCAAGATTATTCCCGGTCAGCATCACACCTTTACTGAAACCTGTGGTCCCGGAAGTGTAGTTCAGCAACATAACTTTATCATTGGATAGAGTGGTATATTGTATATCTTCCTTTCTGAAACCTTTCGGATAGGTTTTATGCATAGCGGCATCCGCATTGCGAATAAACTTTTGGACTGTTTCGCCATCACGTTGATATAAACAACGGAAGTCTGTTAAAGAGAACACTCCACGCAATCCGGAGAGCTTTTCTTCTTCCAAATTTTCCCAAATGGCATCACTGGTGAAGAGAAATATGGATTCGGAATGAGCTACAATATGATGTACATCGTTCGGATTGAAGTCTTGAAGGATGGGGACTATTATTGCTCCGTAAGTGACGGTTGCCATATAGGCGATACACCAACGGGCGGTATTTTTACCTATTAAAGCGATTTTATCTCCCCGGCGCAGACTGCAATGATGGAACAGTAAGTGTAGTTTTGCAATTTCTTCTGCCACTTGTCCATAACTGTAAGTCACTTCATCACCATAGTCGGTGTAACAAGGTAAATCCCAGTTTTCTTTAAAACTATTCTCGTATAGCTTGATAAAATTCTCTTGTATCATTAGTCGATTTTTAACGAATGAACAGCAAACATAGCAAATTAGTTTCGTATTAAAAAGAGTTTTGCAGGATAACTATCCTTTGTGATAACAACTTTTAATGATAATAATGTGTAACTTTGTACCTGAATACAAGGTGAAAAAGGATATGATTGATACAACTATATTCCAAGATAAAACAGCCGTTTATTATACATTGGGCTGTAAATTGAACTTTTCGGAAACATCTACTATCGGTAAGATTTTGCAGGAAGCCGGCATACGTACGGCGCGTAAGGGTGAGAAAGCGGATATTTGTGTGGTGAATACTTGTTCTGTAACAGAAGTTGCCGATAAAAAATGCCGGCAGGCTATTCATCGATTAGTTAAGCAACATCCCGGAGCATTCGTCGTTGTTACCGGATGTTATGCCCAATTAAAGCCCGGACAAGTAGCGGATATTGAGGGGGTAGACGTTGTGCTCGGTGCAGAGCAGAAGAAAGATTTGCTCTCGTACCTTGGTGATTTGGGAAAACATCAAAAAGGGGAGGCGTTTTCTTCGCCGACGAAGGATATTCGAACATTTGCCCCTTCTTGTTCAAGAGGAGACCGTACCCGCTTCTTCTTGAAAGTGCAGGACGGCTGCGATTATTTCTGTTCCTATTGTACCATCCCTTTTGCCCGTGGACGCAGTCGTAATGGTACTATAGCCGATATTGTGGCACAGGCAGAGCAAGCGGCAAGCGAAGGAGGCAGGGAAATTGTTATCACCGGAGTAAATATCGGAGATTTCGGTAAGAGTACAGGTGAGACTTTCTTTGATTTGGTAAAAGCGTTGGATAGGGTAGAAGGAATCAAACGTTATCGTATTTCCTCTATCGAACCGAATTTGTTGACAGATGAGATCATAGAGTATGTATCCCATTCGCGTAGTTTTATGCCTCATTTTCATATTCCTTTGCAGTCGGGATGTGATGAAGTGTTGAAATTAATGCGGCGGAGGTATGATACGGAACTGTTCGCTTCGAAAATAAGAAAGATAAAAGAAATAATGCCGGATGCGTTTATCGGAGTAGACGTTATAGTAGGTACGAGAGGTGAAACGGATGAGTACTTTGAAAGTGCTTACGATTTTATAAATGGATTGGATGTTACACAATTGCACGTCTTTAGTTATTCTGAACGCCCGGGTACTCAGGCATTAAAGATTGATTATGTAGTGACTCCGGAAAAGAAACATGAAAGAAGTCAACGTTTGCTTGCTTTGTCTGAAGAAAAGACGCGTGCATTTTATGCTAAACATATCGGGCAAACCATGGAAGTATTGTTGGAGAAACCGAAACCCGGAGCTATGATGCATGGCTTTACAAAAAATTATATCCGGGTAGAAGTTGATGGTGACCACAGTTTGGATAACAAATTGGTACAGGTGAAGCTAGGAGACTTTAATGAAGATGGTACAGCTTTGAGGGGTATTATCTTAGGCATGTCTGATAATGAATGATGATACGATGGAAGCAAAAGTAGCAGTGGTTATTCTGAATTGGAACGGCGCAGAGATGCTTCGACGGTTTTTACCATCTGTTGTTTGTAATTCGGCAGGAGTCGGAATAGATGTATATGTAGCGGATAATGCTTCGACGGATAACTCTTTGGATATTTTAGCAAATGAGTTTCCGGCTGTACGGACGATCGTTTTAGAAAAGAATTATGGTTTTGCCGATGGATATAACAAGGCACTCAAGGAGGTAAAGGCAGAATATTATGTTTTGCTTAATTCCGATGTTGAGGTCACAGAGCATTGGTTGGAACCGATGGTGTCTTATTTGGATAAACATAAGGAGATAGCCGCTTGCCAACCCAAACTTCGGAGTTGGCACGAGAAAGAATATTTTGAATATGCCGGAGCTTGTGGAGGATTTATCGACCGTTATGGTTATCCTTTTTGTCGCGGACGCATAATGAGTAAACTGGAAAAGGACAACGGACAATATGATTCTGTTGCTTCCGTGTTTTGGGCTACCGGAGCGGCTTTATTTATTCGTTCTGAAGATTATTGGGAAGCAGGCGGACTGGATGGGCGTTTTTTCGCACACATGGAAGAAATTGATCTTTGTTGGAGACTTCGAAGTCGTGGCAGAGGTTTGGTGTGTGTACCGCAAAGTGTTGTTTATCACGTGGGGGGAGCAACGCTGAAAAAGGAGAACCCGAGAAAAACTTTTCTCAACTTTCGTAACAATCTTGTCATGCTTTATAAAAATCTGCCGGAAAGGGAACTTTCTTTTGTGATGTTTGTTCGTTGCTTGTTGGATTATGTGGCAGCGTTGACCTTTCTGCTTAAAGGAGAGGTTTCTAATGCAATGGCCGTAGTAAAAGCAAGACGTGCTTTTCATCGTATGAAAGGAGAATTTACTGAAATACGTAAAGAAAATCTGGAAAAAACTTCTTTGCAATCTATTCCCGAACGGATAAAAAGCAGTATTTTAGTATTGTATTATTTGAAAGGAAAGAAGTGTTTTTCTCAGTTGTAGTTTGAATTGTATAAGAAACCGACAATTAATAACCTTAATAAATAAAGGTATGGAGAAATTAATTAGAAAAATAGGTTTGGTTGCCCATGATGCAATGAAGCAAGATTTATTGGAGTGGGTTGTTTGGAACTCGGAATTATTGATGGGACATAAGTTCTATTGTACCGGAACAACCGGTAAGTTGATCAAGGAAGCATTACAGGCTAAACATCCGGATGTGGAATGGGATATTACTATATTGAAATCAGGTCCGTTGGGTGGAGATCAGCAAATGGGTTCGCGTATTGTGGACGGAGAAATCGACTATTTGTTTTTCTTTACAGATCCGATGACGCTTCAACCGCATGATACCGATGTTAAGGCATTAACCCGGTTGGCTAGTGTGGAGAATATCGTGTTCTGTTGTAATCGCTCTACTGCGGATCATATTATATCCAGTCCGTTATTCTTAGATCCTGAATATAAGCGTATTGTACCTGATTATAGCGCATATACACGCCGTTTGGACAGCAAGCCGATGGTAGAGAAAGCGGTAGAAAAAGCCAAAAGCCGCAAGAAGAAATAATGTACTTATACGAGCATACGGTCGATCATTTACAAACGATAGGAGTTTGCAGATGATCGACCGTATGTTTGTAATCAAACGACCGTATGTTTGTAAATGATCAACCGTATGTTCGTTTTCAATAATCCTGATGATCTCTAAAAAACTTACAATTATCCTATTTGTTTGACAGTTAACTGTTTTTTTTCGGACGTTTACATGACATCATTACACCTGCCTTCTCAATATCTGCACCCATTGGAGGATTCCGTTTGGATAGCTTGATTTCTATGGCTTCGACGGTTGGAAAATCCCGAAACAACCTGCGAATGATTCTTCCGCAAACGTGTTCCAATAATTTGGATGATATTTGCATCTCTTCTTTTACAGCTTTATATATATCGGCATAGCTCACGGTGTATTCCAATTCATCCGTTTCGGCAGCCCGGCTAAAGTCGGTTTTCAACTTTAAGTCTATTGTGAAAATATTACCGACAAGTGTTTCCTGAGGTGCTACACCGTGATGTGCATAAAAACTCATTTTATCGAGACAGATATACATTCCTTCTTGTTCCATATTTACTTTTGAGGATTACGTCCTGTATGGTTAATCAGTTCTCTAATTTTCTTGTTGATGCTTTCTGCTTTCATCAATTCTTCCAATGTGAGGTGCATACGGTATTTCCAGTAATGTCTCGGATTGGATGGTATATTGATTCGTTCTGCATTTACATCCGGATTACGCCAACGATCGTCTATTGACAACCAATCTTGGAGGGACAGAATACAAAGCATGGAGTTGCCGCGAAGGTGCTGACGGATTATTTCTTCGCAAAGTTCGCTCGTGGCTGTTGCGGGTGTTATCCCGTAATGTCCGAGTATATTGTTGAAGTAACGTTGTGTCTGTTGATAGTCCTCTTCCCACCATCCCCTCAACGTGGACATATCATGCGTGGAAATGGTGCTGACGGATAAATAAGGATATCGGTCGAGGTGCCCGAATTCCTGAAAGGCTTCTTTGGGCATACGCTGTATCTCCAGACTAAGGATTTGCAGCTCCTTCATTACCCTTGATACACATCCGGGAATCATGCCAAGATCTTCTCCGCATACAAGCATACGGGTGGATTGTGTGAGTTGAGGTAGTTTCTTCATCGCCTGTTCATACCAGAAATCATTGTGGCGATGATAGTAATATTGTTCATATAGGTTGTTGAACGCATTTTTCTCGTTTTCACTGAGAGATTGGTAAATAGATTCATGTTGCACACTGATGCGAGGATGATATTTCTCGGGGTCTTTGTTATCCCGAATGAAAAGTACGTCACTGATAAGTGAGTAGAGTCCGTCGCGTATCCAAATGCTGTCGCTGTCTGTCTTTCCATGAAAATGAGCTTCTACCTTACGTTGCGTATCATATTCCGGGCGCATCTGATAGATACCCGGCTTATCGGTCGGCATCAGGAATTGCTTTTTCGCCGATTCTATATGAGGACCGAATGTCTGGTGCAGCAGATATTCATGAATGTAAGGCTTTAAAAAGAATTCTTCCTTGAATTCCAGACCGAAACTTTCTATCTCTTCTTTTGTCAATGGGAGAGAAGGTACGAACTGCCCTAACAATCCATGCACGGAGTGCGATGGAATTTCCCAGATACGGAAAAAACCAAGAATATGGTCGATACGGTAGGCATCAAAGTATTCCGCCATTTTCTGAAAGCGTTTCATCCACCAGCGGTAACCGTCTTGCTCCATTACATCCCAGTTATATGTAGGAAATCCCCAGTTCTGACCGTTCACGGAAAAATCATCGGGTGGTGCGCCGGCCTGGCCGTTCATATTGAAATAGTGGGGTTCGGTCCATGCCTCGACACTGCAACGGCTAATACCGATTGGTATGTCTCCTTTTAGTACAATGCCATGTTTTCTTGCATAATTGCTTGCTTCGATTAATTGGCAATGAAGTAGATACTGAATATAGTAGTGGATGGCTATCCGGAGATATTCCGGTTTTTCCGGTGCGCATAAACATTCTATTTCCTGTGCGTTGTAAGTGGAATACTCTTTCCAATCATGAAAATCCGATGTATTATACGTCTCTCGCAGATAACAATAAGCAGCATAGGGGAGTAGCCATTCTTTGTTCTTGGTATAGAATTTCCTGAATTCATCCGATGCCATTACAGCCTTTCCTTCTTGTTCGAATATCAGATGGAAATATTCCCATTTAGCCTTTTCTACTTCTTCATAATTGAGCGTGGGGAGTGTATTCAGTTCCTTTTGCTTTCGATTAAAATAAGTGGCTTTTTCTTTATCTTTCAGTGGACTTAGTCGGCTCAAATCAATATACATCGGATGTAAAGCATAAATGGATATACTGTTGTACGGGTATGAATCCATCCATGTATGTGTCATGGTGGTGTCATTGATCGGAAGTATCTGAACGACTTTCTGATTGGTCTGTATCGCCCAGTCAATCATTTTCTTCAGGTCGCCGAAATCCCCGATGCCGAAACTGCTTTCCGATTTTAAGGAGAAAATAGGGATGGCTACTCCTGCTCCTTTCCATTGTGGCAGTTCGAAAAATACATATCGGTCGGAAATAACCAATGTTTCACTTTCTTTTAGTGCAGGGTTGGATAAGTAACGGTTGGGATTCGGTTCCCATGCTTCTGCTTTATGTTCTTTTAAATTGTATAATACAAACTTGTATTCCAGCGGATAAACGATTTTAGACTCATCTATTTCCGCTTGCCATTCGGGGAATGTTTCGTCGCTCATCAAAAGAGCTTTTTCTGTATTCCAGTTACCCAGACTTTTTTGATTACCGCAAATAGCCAGTGCATAGTCCGGATGAAGGCGCGGACAATAAGCCTTGAATACAATACTTTTTTTATGATGATTTAAATAGGCGGTATTACGTCCTCTGGGAAGCAGACAGTCTGTGAAAGCCGAACTATAGAAATATTGTTGTTCGGGTATATTTTTCCAGTAGTCGTTTGTGATATAATGTTTTCTTCTGTTATTCGTTACCAGGCAGAGTGTTCGTTGAAAGACCGCCCATTCTTTACGGATGGGAACTCCGTTCTTATATATATAATAGGTATAGTTCAGGATTTTTTCTTTAGGTATATCATTGATCTCCAAAGAAGCCGACCAGGTAATCCCATCTGTGGTATGAAGTGAAAAAGGCTTGTCGATATCTTGGTTTCCTAATTCAGGAATGGAGCCTACAATCTTGACTTCTTCTCCCCAATTAGTGCGATATTCTATGTTGAAAGTTACTATCATAATATTGATTTGCTTTAGTTTTTCAAATTGCCGCAATTTAGATAATTCCTCGATAATGGGAAAGAATATGATAAAAAAAGGAGCTTGTTATAAGCTCCTTTTTTCTTCTTTGTAATTTTATTAATCAAATGAAAGTGAAATTATCCACAGCGTGATGTACCACAGGTCTTACATATCAGGCATCCTTCTTGATATACCAAGGTTTCGTTACCACAGTTCGGACATTTCTGTCCTTTAGCTTCTGTTCCGTCTTGAATATATTTTTTAAGTGCGCGTTCCACACCGTTTTTCCAAGTATTGATATTTTCACTGTCAAGTTGCAGTGAGCCTACCAGTTTGATTACTTGTTCAATCGGCATTCTGTAACGAAGCACCCCGGAAATTAACTTGGCATAGTTCCAATATTCTTTATTAAACTTCTCGGAAAGTCCTTCAATTGTGGTTTTATATCCTCGCTTATTTTCGAACTGGAAGTCGTATCTCTTATTTCCGTTTTCGTCTACATTCTTGATGATACGTCCGCAAGTTACAGATTTAGGTAATAAAATACCTTCGTCATCATCCTGAAGACCGGTGAAGATCTCATAAGGTCTTCCGTCCAGCAAACCGACAAATGCTACCCATTTTTCTTTATTATTTTGGAACTTAACAACGTCAGCTTCAAGTACGGTCGGACGTGTCTCCACAACCGTAGGTGGCTTACATGGAGGAAGTTCATCCTTGTTGTCTGATTTTGCGGAAATGAGTACTCCGGAACGCGAACCGTCGCGATATACGGTGCAACCTTTGCATCCGGATTTCCATGCTTCTACATAAAGACGGTTAACCAATTCTTCATCAACATCGTTCGGTAGGTTGATGGTAACACTGATTGAGTGGTCTACCCATTTTTGGATTCTTCCCTGCATCTTAACCTTCATGAGCCAGTCTACATCATTTGAAGTAGCCTTATAATAAGGTGACTTTTCGATGAGTTCATCAAGTTCTTCCTGAGTGTATTTCTTGATGGTATTATAACCGTTTGCTTCCATCCAAGTTACAAACTTATGGTGGAATACGATGTATTCTTCAAAAGCATCACCGGTCTCATCTACAAAATCGATGTGGACTTGCGGATCATTCGGATTGACCTTTCTTCTGCGTTTATAGACAGGCATGAATACAGGCTCGATACCGGAAGTGGTTTGCGTCATCAAACTGGTTGTTCCTGTCGGGGCAATCGTGAGGCAAGCGATGTTTCTTCTTCCGTATTTTTTCATTTCTTCGTAAAGTTCCGGATCAGCGTCGCGTAAACGGCTGATAAACGGATTATTTTCTTCACGTTTCGAATCGTAGATTTCGAATGCTCCTCTTTCTTTCGCCATTTCTACGGAAGAACGGTAAGCAGCTAGAGCTACAGTCTTGTGTACTTCTTCTGATAGATTTGTTGCTTCTTCAGTGCCATAACGAAGATTAAGAGCTGCCAGCATATCTCCCTCAGCGGTGATACCTACACCTGTACGTCTTCCTTGGCCACTCTTCTTATAAATCTTCTCCCAAAGTTCTTTTTCAGTCCGTTTTACTTCCGCATTTTCCGGATCGGTTGTTATCTTATCTATGATACGCTCAATCTTTTCCAGTTCAAGGTCAATGATGTCATCCATGATGCGCTGTGCAAGTACTACATGCTTTTTGAATAAATCAAAATCAAAATACGTATCTTTTGTAAACGGATTGACTACATAAGAGTATAGATTTATAGCTAGCAAGCGACAAGAGTCGTAAGGGCATAAAGGGATTTCACCACACGGATTGGTAGAAATAGTCTTGTAGCCTAAATCTGCGTAGCAATCCGGAACAGACTCTTTAATGATTGTATCCCAAAACAATACTCCCGGTTCTGCCGATTTCCAAGCGTTATGCACAATCTTTTTCCACAATGCAGAGGCGTCTATATCCTTTGTATAGCTGGGCTCTTTTGAATCGATAGGATATTGTTGACGATAAGAACGGCCGTCTACTGCCGCATTCATAAATTCATCATCCAATTTCACAGAAACATTCGCTCCCGTAACTTTACCTTCTGTCATCTTTGCATCGATAAATGCTTCGGAGTCAGGGTGTTTAATGGATACACTCAGCATTAATGCTCCACGTCTGCCATCTTGTGCTACTTCACGGGTAGAATTTGAATAACGTTCCATAAAAGGAACAAGACCGGTAGAAGTCAGTGCAGAGTTCTTAACCGGAGAACCTTTAGGACGTATGTGCGATAAATCATGCCCTACACCACCACGACGTTTCATTAATTGAACTTGTTCTTCGTCAATCTTAATGATAGCACCGTAAGAATCTGCAGCTCCGTCAACGCCTATAACAAAGCAGTTTGACAAGGAAGCTACTTGATAATCATTGCCGATTCCGGTCATTGGACTGCCTTGTGGTACGATGTACTTAAAATGGTCGAGCAAATCAAAAAGCTGCTGAGCAGTCAGAGGGTTTTTGTATTTAGCTTCGATACGGGCTATTTCATTGGCAATACGCCAATGCATATCTTCTGGAGATTTCTCGAAGATATTTCCGAAAGAGTCTTTTACTGCATATTTGTTTACCCAAACTCTTGCAGCAAGTTCATCTCCTTTAAAGTACTGTAAAGATGCTTCAAAGGCCTCGTCATAGGTGTAAGATTGTTTTTCCACGATATTCTATGTTAGATTTTGTTTCTATTAATAAGTAAAAGTGTAGAAGTTTCACTTATTATCAACAAATGTGTTTGCAAAGCTAAAAATGTTTTTCGTTATAACAAAATAATTTATTGATAAGTTTTCAACAAATATAAAGTTTTCCGTTTTTATTTGTTAAGTTGTTGATTTATAGTGGTTATTTGCTTTAGATGGTGCTGTGAAGTTTTCTGTTTTGAAAATTTGTAGACTAAAACGAAGGATTAAACTTTGTTGAAATAGAAATTTAACCGATAATTACAGTGATTGAAATGTGCAATTATATCCATTCTTTCTTTATATTTGCACAAAAAAGTAAGATGGAAACAGCAAAAAGTAGAAGGACAATCCGAAAATATAAGTCACAGGATATAGATGCGGATTTGTTAAATGATTTGCTTGATACTACGTGCCGGGCGTCTACATGTGGTAATATGCAGTTGTATAGTATTGTAGTAACTCGAAACCAACAGCAAAAGGAATTATTGTCTCCTGCACATTTTAATCAACCTATGGTGAAAGGAGCTCCGGTTGTTCTTACATTCTGTGCGGATTTTAATCGTTTCAGTAAGTGGTGTAAGCAAAGAAATGCAGTTCCGGGATATGATAATTTCCAATCATTCATGAATGCTGCGATGGATACTTTGATTGTTGCTCAAACATTCTGTATGCTTGCAGAAGAAAAAGGGCTTGGTATTTGTTATTTAGGTACTACCACTTATAATCCTCAGATGATTATAGAAGCATTAAATTTACCAGAATTAGTATTTCCCATTACTACTGTAACTGTTGGTTATCCGGATGAATGTCCGAATCAGGTAGACCGCTTGCCTTTGCAGGCAGTTCTGCACCAAGAAGGATACCATGATTATGCGGTGGGAGAGATAGATAAGTTGTTTGCTTATAAGGAGTCGTTACCGGAAAACAAGCAGTTTATTGTTGAGAATAAAAAAGAGACATTGGCACAGGTCTTTACGGATATCCGTTATACAAAGAAAGATAATGAACTGATGTCTGCCAATATGATGGAAGTTCTAAAGAAGCAAGGCTTTTTGAAGTAGGAATTAAATAACTGTAATAGGAAAAGCATGAGTTGTGAGGACACAACTTATGCTTTTTTTCTTAATGTAGCTTCTATTTCTTCTAATTCAGCCCGGAAAGCCTTATCTACTTCTACTTGGTCTTTTACTATTTTACATGCGTGAAGTACGGTTGCATGATCTTTGTTTCCAATTAGTTGACCAATTTTAGAAGACGATGAATCCGTATGTTTTTTAGAAAGGTACATTGCGATCTGTCTGACTTGTACCACTTCTCTTTTTCTTGATTTGGTATGTATGGCGATCGGTTCTATTTCGAAGTGCTTGCATACTTTTTCAATAACATCTTCTATTGTTATAGCTTTTGTTTCGCATCGTACTGCTTTATGTACGATATGTTGGGCTAAGTCAATGTCTATTTCTTTATTAAGAATCGTGGAACGTGCCATGATTGAAATAACAATACCTTCCAAATCGCGTACACTCTCGTTTACGTTCTCTGCAATATAATCAATGACTTCTTCCGGGAATTTTAAGCCGTCACGGTGGATCTTGTTTCTAAGAATATTCTTTCTCAATTCCACATTCGGTCTTTCGAGTTCGGCAACAAGTCCCCATTTAAAACGGGTTAGCAAGCGGTCTTCCATTCCCTGAAGCATAATCGGAGAACGGTCTGATGTCATAATCAATTGTTTTCCGTTTTGGTGCAGATGATTGAATATATGAAAGAACGTATTTTGAGTCTTTGTCAGACTGGCAAATTCTTGAATATCATCAATAATGAGTACATCAATCGTTTGGTAGAAATTGATGAAGTCATTAATCGTGTTATTTCTTACGGAGTCAGTATATTGTACCTGAAATAGGTGCGCGGATACATAAAGCACCCTTTTGTTCGGATGTAATTCTTTTATTTTAGTACCGATTGCATTAGCCAAATGGGTTTTACCTACACCGGAAGGGCCATAGATGAACAACGGATTAAATGTTGTTTTTGCGGGGTTTAGCGCAACGGCTTCTCCTGCTGTTCGTGATAACTTATTACTATAACCTTCTATAAAGTTCTCAAAATTATAGTTTGGATTTAAGCGTGGGTCTAAATCCTGTGGCGCCGGACTCTGTAATGGGTTAGGCGTTTTACGCATATCAATCCTTGTTGTCGGCCTTTGGGGAACGGCAGCAGAACGATTACTAGCTTCTAAATCAACGGTAATATTGTTGGTCTTATCCGTCAAAACACGATACATCAATTTTGTCCCTTCACCAATTTCTTTGTAAAGGGTAGCACGCAATAGCTCAACAAACTTTTCTTCTAGAAATTCATAAAAGAATTGGCTGGGCACTTGTACTGTCAACGCTTTATTCTCATATTTCAGAGGAATAATAGGGACAAACCATGTATTATATGTCGTCTCCGGAACATTGTCTCTTATTACTTTCAGACAGCGGTTCCATAGCCCGACATGATCACATTCACTCATAAGGCTCTTAATACATTTATTAATTAGCGAAACTTCTACACATGCAAAATTGGGAATCTTATTTCAAAAAAACAAATGGGTTATTTTATTGCTTTTTTCATAAAAGAAATAAGTTCTTTAGTTTCAGTAACTTATGAAAACGTTGCATTGATGATTCGTTTTTATGTTTTTGCGTATTTATAAGTGCCTGTTGTTTAGCTTATTATATAGATATGTATGGAAGATTTTTGTTTTGTCATAGTTTAAGAAAAAAGCATTATATCTCTTGATTCAAGGCTTTTTTAAGCTCATTTGTCAGGAGAGATAATGCCCCTTGTTATTTAGACGAATTCTATATTTGTACTATTTTTCACTTTTCTTTCTTACCAAATAAGGAGAAGTGAACATATCGCTTCGGATGAGATTTTAGGTCTTCCAATAATGCTGCGGCATTAGCTCCGGTAGTGCTTAAATTTCTGTATAGTGCAGAGTCATTCAGTAACAAACCGATTGTATTGTCTTTATTGCTTAGCTTGTCTGTGACATTTTTAAGATTGGCCATTGTTGCATCAACTTTTTCAAAAGTAGATGCATAATCGATACCTTTCAGGTTGTCGCTGATGGTGATGAAGTTATCACCGATTGTATTTAATTTACCGGTTAATTGCGGTATATCTTTTTTCATTAATACATTTAGTTGTGCAGTAGCGACTTCCAAATTTGCAGCAGTCTTTTGCGCAGATTTCAGTGTAGCCGGAATATTTGGGTCTGCTAAAATCTGATTTAGTGAAATTAAGATTGAATCAAGACGGGGAAGCATTTTTTCCATCTCCGGCATTAAAGTTTGGGTTACGGCCTCCATCAAACCGTTGTTGAGTACACCGGGAATGGTATCACCTACCTGATAACTTTCTCTTGGGTTGTTAGCCAATAGGAGATTCATTTTTACTGTACCAAGCATTTCGGTAACCAGTTCTGCCGTACTTCCTTTGGGTACTCGCATTTCTGTGTCCATTTCTACTTCTACAGTAACGTTTCCCGGATGAGTATAATCATAGTAAATGTCGCGCACAGTTCCTATACGGAAACCGTCGGCAAAAACTGGGCTTGATTTGGCGAGCCCGTTGATATTACTGTATCTTACATAATAATAACTACTTGGTTTGAACATATTAATGCCTTTGAGGTAATTAATACCATAAATAAGCATGAACAGTGCGACTAATCCTGCGATTCCAATTTTAACTTCTTTCGTAAAGTATTTCATCATTATTCTTTTTTTCTTTATTATTTTCTAGTCTTTTTGAATTCGGCAATAGCTTTTCGTACATCCGTTTTCTCTCCGTCCCGGAAAGCTATGATGAAAGCATCCTTAAATTTATTTATTATCGAATTTTTCATCTGAAGAATCTTGTTGTAATCAGTTGATTCTCCATACGTATATTTATAAATACCGTTTTCTTTATAATAGTTCACGGGCGACAATCCTTTTAACTCTTTGTCGTTGCTTTTCAATGGTTTGGAAGATGTAAGTATCTGTATCTTGAATACCGGTTTGCTGTTGGTTGTGCTTGCTGATGCAGATTCTACTGTTTTAATCTCTGTTTGTTTTGCATTGGAGGCTATGACAGGCTCATTACTTTCCGGAGCATCCTCGGTTTTTACAGACTTATCCGAATATTTACCGGCTGCTGCTAATATCGGTTTTTCATGTTCTTCTTTATATTTTAGAAATGCCCGATAAATTCCTTCTGCAAGTTTGTTTATCCCTTCCTGTGAATTGAGGTAACGTTCTTCATCAGGAGTGGATATGTAGCCTAACTCTACAAGGACACTCGGCATCGTTGTTGCTCTCAAAACCAAAAAGCCTGCCTGATGTACTCCACGGTCGATGCGTTTGGCGTGATTACGGAATTGTCCTTGTACTAGTTTTGCCAGCTTAACGCTTTGCTCCATGTGTTTGTCTTGAATGAACTCGAACATGATATAGCTTTCCGATGAATTCGGGTTGAAGCCGGCATAACGTTGCTTGTAATCATCTTCAATGAGAATAACCGAGTTCTCTCGCTTGGCAATTTCCAAATTAGCCTCCGAACGGGCAAGTCCGAGAGTAAATGTTTCCGCACCGCGAACAATCTTGCCTTGAGCAACAGAATTGGTATGAATGGAAATAAATAAGTCGGCTTTGGCTTCATTAGCAATTTCCGCCCGCCTATTCAATGGAATGAAAACATCGGTTTTACGGGTATAGATTACCTTGACATCCTTGCAGTTCTTTTGTATATTCTTGCCTAATTGCAAAGCTACATTCAAATTGATATTCTTTTCTTTAGATATTTTGCCGATGGCACCGGGGTCGTGTCCACCGTGTCCGGCATCAATGACGACAGTAAAATCTTTGCCGGAAATGGGGGCGACATTCGTTAAAATAAATATTCCGGCATAGACTAATCTGAATACTATTTTGAATAAATTCTTTTCCATATTATGAATATGCGTTGCAAATGTAGCAGAAATTTGGTGAAAACTCACTATTTACGTTTAAGTTTTGCTATTTTTAAGTCTATCGTTGTTTAAATTTTCTTTAAAAACGCTCGAAGAAAAGATATGTTATTTAATATTGGTGTTACTTTGCAATCAAAATTTAAAGAAGGTTATCATGCTGAAGTTCTTGAAAGACTGGACGCTTCCCATTGCCATGTTGGTGGGAGCTATAGGGTATCCGTTGTTTATGTGTTTATCCTTTTTGACTCCTTATTTGATTTTCACCATGTTGCTGCTGACGTTCTGCAAGGTTTCTCCCCCTGACCTGAAGATAAAACCGTTGCATTTGTGGTTATTGTTGATTCAGATATTCGGTTCTTTGGCTGTATATTTTTTGTTATTCCGTTTTAATAAGATTGTAGCGGAAGGTGCGATGGTTTGTATTATCTGTCCGACAGCAACGGCTGCCGCGGTTATTACTCAGAAATTAGGAGGGAGTGCTGCCAGTCTTACCACTTATACTCTATTGGGTAATGTAGGGGCCGCTATTGTCGTTCCGCTTTTCTTCCCGTTAATCGAAGTTCATGCTGAGATGAGTTTCTGGAGTTCTTTCCTTATTATATTAAGTAAAGTGTTCCCATTACTCATTTGCCCTTTTCTAACGGCATGGCTTTTGGAGAAGCTATTGCCCAAGATACATGATCGGCTTATGGGCTATCATGAACTGGCGTTTTATTTGTGGGCAATATCTCTTGCCATCGTGACGGCACAAACGCTTAATTCTTTGTTAGAAAGTACTGCGGATGTCATGACTGAAATACTTATTGCCTTTGCTGCATTGGTAGCTTGTTGCATTCAATTCTTTTTAGGTAAAACCATTGGAAGTGTGTACGATGACCGTATCAGTGGCGGACAAGCCCTTGGGCAGAAGAATACGATTCTTGCTATATGGATGGCTCATACTTACCTGAATCCTTTATCTTCTGTCGGTCCGGGAAGTTATGTGTTGTGGCAGAATATTATCAATTCCTGGCAGTTGTGGAAGAAGAGAAAGAGGGAACAAAATAATATATATAAATAGTTGATATAAAGTGATCTGTTGCCTTTTTTACTCTCGTTTCTTATTCTTGCCAATAAAATCTATATTTGCCATCGGTGACAGAATAAGAACATAAATAAGTATGACAAAAGAAACAAAGAACAAAATTGAAAGTATGAGATTTATTTTAATATATCAGTTAAAGAAATAGTAATTAATATACAAAATGAAATTAAGAGTAGCGATTATATTTGGTGGTAAATCTGCCGAGCACGAGGTCTCGCTAAAATCTGCGACCAATATTTCTAATTCAATAGATAAAACCCGATTTATTCCTATCCTATTAGGAATAGACAAAGCAGGTGAATGGTTTTATAATAGTGGTTATGTGACAGATGATATAAATTTGGCAGACAATAATTATTTTATTGGAGCTACAAATGTATATCTGTCGGGTGTAGGAAATACCGTTAATGTTATCAGCAAAAAGGAAGTCCGGGATTTAACAAGTTTCGATATTGCTTTTCCTATTGTTCATGGAACATTCGGAGAGGACGGAACATTACAAGGTATCTTAAAATCCATGAATGTTCCTTTTGTTGGTCCGGATGTTCTAGGTTCGGCCATTGCTATGGATAAAGATGTAGCAAAACGTCTCTTAAAAGCAGCCGATATTCCTGTTGCCGCATCTTATACCTTATATAGAAATACCTCATCAGAATATTCGTTTGATGAGATAGTTTCCGAATTAGGACTTCCGATATTTGTTAAACCGGCTAATGCTGGTTCTTCGGTAGGAGTAAGTAAGGTTACAAATGAAAAGGAGTATCAAGCTGCATTATCGACAGCTTTTCGATTTGATAATAAAATACTGGTGGAGGAGGCCGTTATTGGAAAGGAACTTGAATGTGGCGTGTTGGGAAATGAAGATGCACAAGCCTCTGTGGTAGGTGAGATTGTAGCCAAAGATTTTTACTCTTATGATGCAAAATATGTAACTTCTACTGAAGCATCCCAGCAAGTTCCGGCTCAAATAGAAAGCAGTACATCCGAAGTAATCAGAGGGCTTGCAGTAAAGGCGTGTAAAGTGATTGGATGTGAAGGTATGGCACGGGTTGATTTTCTGCTTTCCAATGGTAATAAGTTAGTGCTGAATGAAATCAATACGTTACCCGGATTTACGGAAATCAGTATGTACCCCAAGGTTTGGGAGTATATGGGAATTTCTGAAACGGACTTAATTACGAGGTTGATGACATTAGCTATGCAACGGTATAAGCGCGATGCTAATTTATCTGTTGATATGAATTTTAAATAAAACAAGTAAGAATGACACCGAAAGAAACTTTACAGAAATGGGTAGAACTTTTTAATTCTTCTGATGCTACTGCTTTGGCTGATTTATATACGGAAGATGCTATAAATCATCAGGTAGCGAATAGTCCGGTTGAAGGAAAAACGGCAATTTATGAGATGTTTTTAAAAGAGTTTGCCACTGCAAAAATGGTTTGTATTGTAGAAAATATGTTTGAGGACGGAGAGTGGGCTATCATGGAGTGGAAGGATCCGAAAGGATTAAGAGGGTGTGGCTTTTTCCATATTATTAATGGAAAGATTGTTTTTCAGAGAGGATATTGGGATAAGCTTAGCTTTATGAAACAAGAAGGTATATTGATTGAATAGTTTTTCTGTTTCGTTTCACCCTGCTCAAACGATAAGTTTCCCCTGCTTAAACGCAAGGTTGACCATGCCTAAACGATTCAATCGACAGGGAGATTGTATTTAATGATTATAGTATTAAATGCAGATAAGTAGGATATAATTTTATTGTTATTTTACCCATATATATTTATATAAATATATATGGGTAAATTTATAGAGTTAATTCTATTATTGGAAGTATATTATTTGTACAGTAAATACTTCTTCCGTATCTCCTTGTACTTGTCAAGTTCGTCTTTCCATCCGGCTTTGATTTCCTGTTCGTTTTTGCCTTTCAGTATGTCTTCCCTGACTTTGCTGTTTCCCATCAGTAAATCGAACCAACGGGGACGGGTGAAAAAGGCTGCTCCTGCCCCGGATTTTTTGTAGAAGTCAAGAAAGTAACTAAGTGTGAAGCCTTTTGGGAGATTTGTTTCTCTCAAATCAGTTCCGAAGCATGGCTTGTTCTTGTGCATCGGATTCTTGTCAAATCCGGGAAGAGATTTTGGAGTAAAGGTGAATGTGCCGTATTTCTTGTCGGGGGCACCAAGTATTTGGAATGGGTAGTGCGTGCCTCTCCCTACACTAATATCTGTTGCTTCAAACAGGCAGAGAGATGGATATAGGGCAATAGAACGATCATTGGGGAGGTTAGGAGAGGGTTTCACAGGCAACGAATACGGTTGCTCGTGTTTCCAGTTCTTTACGCTAACAACAGTTAATTTACAGGTACGTGGTTGTGATGATAGCCATCCTTCACCGTTTATCATACGGGCGAGTTCGCCTACGGTGCAGCCATGAAGCAGCGGAATGGGATCTATGCCGACAAAACTCTTGAAACTTTTTTGCAATACCGGTCCGTCTATGTAATCACATGGATTGGGACGGTCAAGGATAATCATCTCTTTTCCATTTTCAGCACAAGCTTCCATTGCATAATGCATGGTGCTGATGTAAGTGTAGAAACGTGCGCCTACGTCTTGTATATCGAATACAATGACATCAATATCTTTCATTTGTTCTGCTGTCGGCTTTTTATTCTTTCCGTAAAGCGAAATGATTGGGATACCGGTCTTACTGTCTTTTCCGTCCGTCACACTCTCTCCGGCATCGGCATTTCCCCGGAAACCGTGTTCGGGAGCGAATACTTTTTTTACGGTTATACCGTTTTGAACCATTACATCCAGCAGATGCTTTCCTCCTGCCAAAGAAGTCTGGTTTACGATGAGTGCGACCTTTTTTCCCCGCAATAGCGGCAGATATTCGTTCGTACATTCCGCGCCTACTGTGATGTACGGCTCCGCATACATGAAAAATGACAGAATAAAGCAATAAAAGGTTAACATTAATCTCTGCATAGTTGTATAAGAGTTATTTTTAGTAATATTGCACAAAAATATTGATAAACTTCTATTATAGCAAGAATAAAAAAGAAAATGAATGCGTTGAACATCATCAATAAATATTATCCGGAGGAGAACGAATTGAAGCGTATCTTGTTGACCCACAGTCGTTCTGTTGCCGATAAGGCTTTATGGATAGCCGATAAGCATCCGGAGCTTAATCTGGACAAGGCTTTTTTGGAAGAAGCTGCCATGTTGCATGATATCGGTATCTTTCTGACGGATGCTCCGGGTATTTTTTGTTTTGGTGATAAACCCTATATCTGTCATGGATATTTAGGAGCAGACTTGCTTCGAGAAGAGGGTTTCCCGCGTCATGCTTTGGTATGTGAGAGACATACGGGAGCCGGTATTTCTGCGGAAAGCATTATCAAACAGGATTTACCCATTCCTCACCGTGAAATGTTGCCTGTAAGCATGGAAGAACAAGTGATTTGTTTTGCGGATAAATTCTTTTCAAAAACGCGTTTGGAAAAGGAAAAAAGTGTGGAAGGAGCTTTAAAAAGTATTTCGAAATATGGAGAAGATGGTATTAAGCGTTTTAATACTTGGTGTGAGCGTTTTTTATAGCTATAAAAAATAATTAATATTAGTCGAATTTCATCTGTATTTGGCAGAGAATGTTTACTTTTGCCCGTTCAAGCGTAAATGCATTGTTAATGACGCCATTGAAATTAAAAATTATAATATCGTTCTTACTGCTAATCGTATTCCTGTTGCTTCCTGACAGCACTATGGCTCAGAGGAGGAGAAGAGGGGCGGATATGGCTCCTGTTGATACAGTATTCAGAGATACGCTGGTGGTAGACTCCACGGTAACTATTCAACCCCAAAAGAAACAGCCTTTGGATGCTCCTGTAGTCTATGAGGCTACTGATTCCATTGTGTTTACCCAAGGAGGATATGCATTTTTATATGGTCAAGGCAAGGTCAACTATGAAAAGATAGAATTGACAGCGGATGTCATTACGATGAATATGGACAGCAGTACGGTTCATGCTACCGGAGTGTTGGATACGTTGGGTGTGATGAAGGGAGCACCGGTTTTCAAAGATGGCGAAACTCCTTATGAGTCCAAGATTATGCGATATAACTTTAAGACTAAGAAGGGTTTTATAAATAATGTGGTTACTCAGCAAGGAGAAGGGTATGTGACCAGTAATGATGCAAAAAAGGGGGCGGATGATAATCTTTATTTGCAGAATGGTAAATATACGACTTGTGATCATCACGATCATCCCCATTTTTATCTTGCTCTTACCAAAGCGAAAGTACGTCCGAAGAAGAATGTGGTGTTCGGACCTGCCTATCTGGTAGTAGAGGATGTAGCATTGCCTCTTGCCATTCCTTTCGGCTTTTTCCCTTTCAACAGTAAATACTCTTCCGGTTTCATTATGCCGACCTATGGAGATGAGATGAATCGTGGTTTTTATCTTCGAGACGGAGGATATTATTTTGCTATCAGCGATAAAATGGATTTAGCTCTTCGTGGTGAAATTTTCACGAAAGGATCATGGGGATTAAGTGGAGAATCCAACTATAACAAACGCTATAAATTCTCCGGTAATGTGAATATCAGTTATCTGGTAACAAAGACCGGCGACAAGAATATGCCGGATTATTCCGTTTCTAAAGATTTTAAAATAGCATGGACACACCGTCAGGATACGAAAGCCAGCCCGAACAGTACTTTCTCTGCCAGTGTGAATTTTGCAACAAGCAGTTATGAAAGATCTAATTTGGATAATTATTATGATCCTACTGTCGCTGCACAAAATACAAAAACTTCCAGTATCAATTACTCCAGAACTTTTCCGGATGCCGGGTTGACGCTCTCCGGAACATTCAATATGTCTCAACGAATGCAAGATTCTGCGGTTTCTGTTACATTACCTAGTTTGAATATCTCTTTATCAAAGAAATTTCCATTCAGACGTAAAAAGGCAGTTGGCAAAGAACGTTGGTATGAGAAAATTTCGATTGGCTACACCGGGCAGTTGGATAATAGCCTTGATACGAAAGATAATCTTTTATTCAAGTCGAATTTAGTGAGAGATTGGAAAAATGGAATGAAGCATAATATTCCTGTCAGTGCTACTTTCCAGTTATTCAAGTATATAAATATTGTACCGAGTTTCAATTATACTTCCCGCTGGTATACAAGGAAGATTCACAAAGATTATAGTCAAGAGAAAAATGATTTGGTGACGACGGATACAGTCTATGGTTTTTATCGTGTCTACGATTATAATATGAGTGTCGGTATCAATACTAAGTTGTACGGTTTTTATAAACCGTGGAAGAAATTGTTTGGTGACAAGATACAAATGATTCGTCATGTGGCGACGCCTTCGGTCAGTTTCAGTGCCGCTCCTGATTTTGGAAGGTCACGGTATGGATATTATCAGACAGTACAATATACGGATGAGGAGGGCGAAGTCTATACTAAGGAATATTCTCCTTATGATGGAACGGCTTTATATGGAATCCCGGGCAAAGGAAGGCAGGGAAGTGTCTCTTTCAGTTTATCTAACAACATAGAGATGAAGGTAAAGTCTGATAAAGATTCTACAGGTGTACGTAAGATTAGTCTTATTGATGATTTATCCGCGAGTATGTCTTATAACTTTGCGGCGGCAACCCGTCCATGGAGTGATTTGTCTATGAATCTTCGTTTAAAATTGACCAAGAGTTATACTTTGAACCTGAATACTTCTTTTGCTACTTATGCCTATCAGTTTAATGATGCAGGACAAGTTGTAGTTGGTGACCGTACGGAATGGTCTTACGGACGTTTTGGGCGTTTTCAGGGATTAGGAAGTTCATTCTCATATACTTTCAATAATGATACCTGGAAGAAACTGTTCGGACCGAAAGAAGATAAAGAGCAGGAACAGAAAGATCAAAAAACGGATGATGAGGATAAGGATGTAGATAATAGTGGCGTGACGAAGAAGAAAGAGAAAAAAGCGGAAATAGATCCGGATGGTTATATGGCGTTTAAGATGCCATGGTCTTTCAGCGTATCCTATTCATTCAATATCAGGGAAAATACTTTCGGAATGGATCCTAATAAAATAAATAAGAAAACGATGCGTTATCCGTATCAGGTTGTTCATACTTTGAGTGGATCCGGTAATATAAAGATTGCCAATCGCTGGAACATGAGTTTCTCTACTTCTTATGACTTTAATGCGCATAAGATAGCGCAAACTACGATGACGATAACTCGTGACCTGCATTGTTTCACTATGTCATGTAGCGTGTGTCCGTTTGGTATATGGAAATCGTATAACTTCAGTATCCGTGCCAACTCAAGTATGCTTGCGGATGCTTTGAAATGGGATAAGCGTAATAACTCGAATAACAGTAACGTGAAGTGGTATTAATACATATACCACTTCACTCTATTCTTAATTACCATACAATCGGTTCTTTTCCGTGTGCAGTAAGGTAAGTGTTTGTTTTGCTGAAATGTTTGTTCCCGAAAAAACCATTGTATGCGGACAATGGAGACGGATGTGCAGATGTTAGTACCAGATGTTTGTTGCGGTCAATGAATGCTCCCTTTTTCTGGGCGTAAGACCCCCATAAAATAAACACTAAGTTTTCACGTTCTTCGGCTAAGTAGCGGATTGCAGCATCGGTGAACTCTTCCCAACCTCTACGTTGGTGGGAACCTGCCTGATGCGCTCTAACCGTGAGGGTAGCATTTAGTAAGAGAACTCCTTGATCCGCCCAACGGGTCAGATTGCCGGAGGTTGGAGCAGGAGTGCCAAGGTCGTCCTGGATTTCTTTGAAGATGTTGATTAAAGAAGGAGGAAATGGGACTCCGTCATTAACAGAAAAACAGAGTCCGTGTGCCTGTCCCGGTCCGTGATAAGGGTCCTGACCGATGATTACAACTTTTGCTTTATCAAACGGGCAAAGATTAAAAGCATTGAATATCAGTCTTCCTGGCGGATAAATGCTATATTGACTGTACTCGCTTCTTACGAAATCCGTAAGCTGCTTGAAATAATCTTTCTCAAATTCCGGAGCCAGATGCTTTTTCCAGCTTTCTTCTATTTGTACATTCATAGGTCTTGAAATTATGTTTCAAAGTTAAAAGATTTTGTTGAAAGTACAAATGTTACGAATATATAAAGTTAAATTAAGGGCATATTAAGTTGTTCACATTCTTTTCTCATTTCTTCAGGCCAAATGCTTGCTTGGATTTCTCCGATATGCGCTTTGCGGAGATAATACATACAAAGGCGTGATTGTCCGATACCTCCTCCTATGCTGAGTGGTAATGTGTCATTCAGTAATCTTTTATGGAAGTAAAGCTCTTTTCTGTTTTCATTACCGGACTCTTTGAGTTGTCTCAACAGAGCTTCTTTGTCTACCCGGATTCCCATGGATGATAATTCTATGGAACGTTCCAAAACATGATCCCAAAGTAGTAAATCACCGTTTAACCCCGGTAAACCGTTCAGACCCGACGTAGAATAGTCGTCATAGTCCGGTGCACGTAAGTCATGTTCTTTTCCATCACCCAGTTTACAACCGATACCGATAACGAATACGGCACCATATTTCTTTGTAATGGCATGCTCACGGTCCTTTGCATCAAGGTTTGGATATTGCTGTCTTAACTCTTCCGCATGTATGAAATGTATTTTTTCCGGCAGACAAGGTTTTATCTGTGCATACGTTTCATATACCATATATTCGGTGCGAATCATGGCGGCATAAATACGGTTTACTATTTCTTTTAAAAAGTCTACGGTCCGGTTTTCCGGATTGATAACGCGCTCCCAATCCCATTGGTCTACATAGAGAGAATGCAAATTGCCCAGTTCTTCGTCAGAACGTATGGCGTTCATGTCGGTGTATATTCCGTATCCCGGTTCTATTTTATAATCGGCTAATGTCAACCGTTTCCATTTAGCCAATGAATGCACCACTTCTGCCTGTGCATCGCCTAAGTCTTTGATTGGAAATGAGACGGCACGCTCTTTGCCGCTTAAATCATCGTTGATTCCCATTCCTTTGAGTACAAAAAGAGGGGCTGTGACACGGCGCAACTTTAATTCGGAGGATAGATTTAATTGGAAAAAATCTTTTATTTGCTTTATACCCCGTTCGGTTTGCTTCAAATCAAGCAAAGGTTTATAGCCTTTTGGCTTTATAAGATAACTCATAAATTGATTGTTTTATTATTTCTTGCAAATATAGGTATTATTTATATATTTGCTATTATTTAATATAAAATATATGCAAAATGTTTGATTATATAATTATAATGTTTTCAAAATGATAATTTTGTTTTGCCGGATTTGAATAAGAATAACTCTATCCAAATGAAATTAATTTCTTGTTTTATTGTAAAAGGTACATTAAATTTCGTACTTTTGCATTCGCTAAAATTGAAAAGGCTCCGTAGCTTAGTGAATAGAGCGTCAGATTCCGGTTCTGAAGGTCGTGGGTTTGAGTCCCACCGGGGTCACGAAGAAAAACGTTATTATACTGATTCAGTGATAATAACGTTTCTTTTTTGTCATTTCTATAACTTATAATAGTCTTTGCTGTTATTTTTATGCTTAAATAGCTTTAGTTTAGTCCATTAAAATGATATTTTATCCTTTTAATTCTTTAAATAAATCTTCCCACGAATCACAAAATGCTTGCATGGATGGGAATAATAAATCTGCTCCGGCAGCTAATAAAACTTTGTCATCAAGAGGTCCGGTATTGACAGCCACAGTAAAAATGCCGGCAGCGTGCCCTGCTTCTACGCCTAATGGGGCATTTTCTACCACAATTGCTTCATTGGCTTTGAGATTACCTTTCTTTAAAGCCATTAAATAAGGTTCAGGCTTTGGTTTGCCATATTTTACATCAAATGCTGTGACCATTAATTCTGGTGTGAATATACCCGGAAAATTTGTATTAAGGCGATTAATCAATGAATGTTGTCCGGAACCGGTTACAACCATTGAGAATAAGCCATCTTGTTTTATTTTGGTTAATACTTCTAGTGCTCCGGGCATTCGCTGAACTTCCGGATTTTTATTGAATTCCTCACTCTTTTCTGCGTAGATCGTTTTTATTTCATCCTCAGAAGCCTCATAACCTCTTTCTCGCTTGCATACAATATTAATAGTGGATGCTCCGGTACGTCCTTCATGTAAATAGGCTTCTTCACGGCTTAAGTTAAGGCCATGATGTGTCATTGTCTTATGCCATGCATCAGCATGGTATGGCATTGAATCGAATAATACTCCGTCCATGTCGAAAAGGACGGATTTCAGGTGCATTGAGTTATAATTATTGGCTTTTAAATACTGATTGATAGATTCTTGAAACATTTTGTATATACATTATTTGAGCTACAAAGATACAAATAACCAACTAAAAGACGAGTATTTCTTTTGATATTAAAATATTTCATCTATTTTTGCAAAAATAAATATGTTATTTTATAGAGATGAAAAATACATTTCTTATTATCCCATTTCTTGCCTTGGGGATGGTCTCATGCAGTGATGGTATGGGAGGTATACCATTAATAACGGTTGATTCTATTCAAATTAATGGTGAATCGATAGGACGTAATATCCTTTATCCTATTCCGATGAATGCTACGGTCCGAGTGTTTACTACATTGGAAGCTTATGATGGCACTCTAAGATCATTTAATACAGAAGTAAATTATGGAGAGAATGAAGTTAGCGGATATCAAAAAGCTATTGAATTTGAAAAAGATGTTGTAAGTGATGATAAGAATATGACAAACTTGGAAGAGGGAGTCTTACGTTTCAAAGATGGAGTTGTGAAAACTAATGTAGCAGTAGAGACAATTGCTCCTTCAACGAAAGATACATTGAAATTAAGATTTTATCTGAATACGGATGATAAGGGTACTAAAGAAGAGTTGGTATTTAAAATTGTAAGTAAGAGTCATAGAGAAAATGACTAGCTCTTTATAAATCACGGAGAAAGTCATCAATTGAAGTATCTCCGATTGCATTAAGTTTTTTCTTTATGCGATATCTACTCATTTTTATACTGTCAGGTGATACTGATAAGATTTGGGCAATTTCTTTAGCTCTCATACCTATTTTAATATAAGCGCAAAGCCGTAGATCATTTTCTGTCAGTTCTTTTGATTGTTGCTTTAGTTTGTGGAAAAATAAAGGATGTACTTTTTCAAAATGCATCTTAAATTCATTCCATTCTTCGTCAATATTCAAATTATCTTTTATAAGTGTATCTATTTCTTTCTTGTAAGATTCCAGATCAGATTTCTCTTGGTTGTAATTGTTAGTTAATTGTAGTATTTTGTTTAGAATGAGATTTTTATTGGATAATAGAAGTAGAGAAGTGCTTATTTCTCTGTTTCTTGAATCTATTGTTTGAGTAAATTCTTTTTTTTGCTGTTGAGAACTCTCCTTTTCCTTTTGTAGTTTTTCGTTGAGTTGCTTATTTTCTAACTCCTTTAGTTCTTTTTGCTGTAATACAATTTTCTTTTGCTTGACGACAATAAGGAGAGTCAACAATATAATGAGGATCACTCCCGTTGCAGAAATGACGAGGATCACGGTTTGTTTCTTTTTGATTGTATATTCATCATGGGCTATTTTTAATTTGTTTTGATAATCACTTAATATGTATTTCGCTTCTGTCTTGTTTATAAGTGAAATCCTCTCATTTCCTAATAAATGATTACGTATCGAGTCATAAAGAACGTGGTAAATGTAGGCACTGTCATATTGTTTCTTTTGGGAAAAAGATAGTGAAAGTCCGGCATAAGTTCCAGTAAGACGTTCGTCTATATTATATTTTATATAATAAGCTTCGGCTCTTTTTAAATATTTATATGAAGAATCCGGTTGGTTAACTCGAAGATAATATGCTCCAATATTATGGAGTATAGTGATAGTTAAAGAATAATTATCTATCTGTTTAGATATATCTAATGCTTTTTTGTAGAATTCAAAGGATTTATTTCTTCGAGAATCTTTAACATAAAAGGCTCCTAAATTTATATATGCAGCTGTAAGAAGGTATGGACTATCTATTTTTTTTATAGTGGATATGTATTTTAAAAGTTGGGTAATGGCTTGTTCTTTTTTTCCTGAAAGATATAAAGAGTTATAGAGGTTAATCCGCATACCTAGTTCTTTTTCTTTATTTTTATTTCTTTTATAATATTCTAGCGCCCTATATCCATATTCCAAAGAATTACTATATTCTCCTATGGTTCTGAAGAGTCGTGAAATGGATTTATTTATTTCTGCTATGAGATTTTTATTATTTGATTTTGTTGCATATTTTAATGCTTGTAATCCGTAATTGCAAGCATTGGTGTATTCATTGGATAGGAATTCTGTCATGAATAAGGAGTGATATAAAAGACTGTATTCGTATGGATACCGGGTACTATCGCAATGTTGTATTAAATAGAAAATAGAATCAGTGTAATTTTTTGTTTGATATCCAGATATGTATTGTAAGGTTATATCCTGAAAGATTGCACGTGAAGTATATAATGGATTATTTTTTAAATGTAAAGCAAGAATATTTAGCTCATTAACTAGAGAATCAGCTTTATTGGTCTGACTGTATTTGGTTTCATCTATCTGATTATAGATAGAATAGAATAAGTTGATGCTATCTTGTCGTGAACTTCCGGTTGCGAATATACGCACCGAAATAATGAAGAAAAGTAGAAGAATGTATATATAGTTTTGTCTTATGATCATATAATGTAATTACTACTATGTTTCTGCAAATATCGCTAATTTTAAATGAAAATGGTAGTTTTTTGTAGTTTTCCTTCTTTTCGTTACCTTTTGTATACTCTTTAAAAGCTGATTTATTGAAATAAGAACCTTACATTTGGAGAAATCAATTATTATATAGTTATGAGAAAATTCTATCTTTATTTACTAACCTTTATGGTATTGGTATTTTTCGGTAATGTGGATGCATTCTCGCAACCTATCGACAAAACGAAGAAGCATAAACCAATGGAGTTGAAGTATTCAGGTCCCTCCGGACTTAGAAAAACATCTGAATCTTATTCCGGTATCCATCATCGGAAACGGATTAATAAAACAATGATGAAAACCGAAAGTGATAAAGCGATATGGGGGTATCTCATATATGACTTTAGTTATGGTGAAGATGAAAGTTTCCAAATGGGCATGGGAACATTTACTTTGGCACAGCCGGATGAGTTTGCAGTTGAATGGACCAGTGAATTGGATGTTTCTGCCGGTGCTTGTGCAAATGATGTTATGTATTTGCAGGATCATTCATTAGATAGTCCTGTGTCTTTTTCTTCTATAGACTTGATAACAGGGGAAGAAAATAAAATAAAGAGTTATGATAAATCTACAGATCCGTGTTTCAGAGATATGACTTACGATTATACTACTAATACAATGTATGGGGTAGGATGTGTATCCGGTGCGGAGTTATCTTCATTATATGTCGTCAATTTGGAAACCGGAGACTGCACGGAATTGTTTCCTCTTGAATTTGAGTATTGGACATTAGCAGTCAATAATGAAGGAAGCATGTATGGAGTTACAACTGAGGGAAATTTATGCCGGATAGATGTAGAAAACCGTTCTGAAAATATTATTGGTTCAACAAATGAATATCCATGGTACATTCAGTCAATGGATTTTGACCGAAGTGATAATACGCTTTATTGGGCTGCATATACAGAAGATAGTGAGAGTTTTTTGGCAACTATAAATGTCGAGACTGGTGAAGCCACGCGTATAGGCAGTCCGTTGGGGTTTTATGCAGAGATTGTGGCTTTGCATGTCCCTTCTAAACCTCAATCGACTGATACTCCGGCTGCTGTTTCGGAGTTGAATGTTGCTGCAGGAGAACAGGGAGCATTAACAGTGAAGTTGTCTTGGACAAATCCAGCACAAACGATTGGTGGTGAGACATTAACTGCACTTACGAAAATAGATATTTATAGAAATGAGGAGATTGTTCATACCATTGATAGTCCAGCGGTAGGTGTCGGTGCGGAGTGGACGGATCATCTCTCTGAAAATGGATATGTAGTTTATAAATTGATTGCTTCGAATGAAGAAGGTGAAGGGAAAGCAGTTAAGTCCAAACAGCTATATGTAGGAAAAGATGTTCCCGGTGCAGTGGAGAATCTTGTTTTGACAAAGGTAAATGAAACTTATCAAACCAAAATCAGTTGGACGGCTCCGGTATCTTCCATGAATGGAGGATGGTTTGATGCTGACGGAATAAAATATGATGTGGTTCGTTATCCTGATAACAAGCTTATAGGTGAGAATTTAGAGGTGACAACTTGTACGGATAATACGATTACTACTTTGAATGCTTATTCTTATGAGATTATACCTAAAACATCTGAAGGTGAAGGTGTGAAAGCGCAAACAAATAAACTGTTTGTGGGTCCTGCTATGAGTGTTCCATATTTCTGTGACTTTAGTACGGAAGAAGCACGAAACTTATGGGTTATTGATGATGCTAATGGAGATGGTTGCACATGGGAATTTGGACATAATTATAAAGGTACAAAGGATTGGTTCTTGGAATATGATATCTATAACTATGATGTAGAACCGGTTCTTCAGGCTGATGAATGGTTTTTCTCTGCTCCGTTTAGACTGGAAAAGGGTAGAACTTATACTTTAATGTTTAGAGTACGTTTGGGCGGAACTCTTGCTCAGGAAAAATTCAGAACAGTTTTATGCAATGATGCCAGTCATGAGGCTCAGGTAAAAGTTATTGGTGATTACACTACATTGAATGATCAGAATTTCCAGCCGGTGATTGCTGTTTTTGATGTGGCAGAAACGGGAGAGTATAATCTGGGATTCCAATGTTATTCAGATCCGAGTCAATGGATGATACAAATAACCGATATATCTTTGGAGAGTTCGTTTAGAAAAGATCTAGAGGCAATCCGATTGAAAGGAATGACTGCTCCGGTACAGAATGAATCTGATCTGTATGAAGTAACCGTTGCGAATAATGGTGCGGAAAATGTTTCTACTTATAGAGTAGAAGTGATTGATGAGGATATGAATGTATTAGGTATGAACAATGTGGAACGAGAATTAGCACCTCAAAAAGAATTATTTGTTCAAGTGAAATGCACATTACCTCAATCTGGAGTAAAACATCTTAGAGGCAGAGTCGTATTGGAGGGTGATGAAGACAATACGAATGATTTATCTCCGGAGCTGGCAGTTGACGTCTTGTCTGCAGAAGATTTTAGTTGGCAATATATTGGTAATAAAAAGGAAATGAGTTATTCTCCGAACTATCCGTTTACTATGGATATGCCTTATGCTCGTTCGCAGACTTTATATCTTTCATCTGAATTGCAGATGGAGTCTGGCAAGATTGAGAAACTGGCTTACTATTACTATATTACGTCTAGTTGGGGTGTCCCGGCGGAGAATGTGAATGTGCGCGTTTGGCTAGCCAATACGGAAACAGGTTCTTTGATAGATAATTATGTGCCTGAAGACCAATTTACAAAAGTGTATGAAGGTGCTATTTCACTTGATCCTCTGAACAATGTCTTGTTAATTAATCTGGATACTCCGTTTGATTACACCGGCAAAAATCTTTGTATCTTTACTGAACGTATTGGTGAGGATGTTGATTTGTTTAGTGGCAATAATTTCCTTTATACGGAGGATAATGATGTAATAGGAGAGGGACGTACCCGATATTATTTTAATGAATCTATACCTTTCGGACCGGATGTTGAAAGTGCGGTTAGTCTGCGTATGCCGAATGTTTCTATATTGGTTAACGGTAAAACGGTTGATGCTATTGAAGATATTGAAAAAGAGATAACGGTAAGTGTATATCCGAATCCTGCTACCAATATACTTTATGTTGAAGGTGATTATTCGGTTGCAGAATTGTTTACCGCAAATGGGATGCCTGTGGTGACGGTTAATGGAGAAAAATCAATTGATTTGATCGGATTAAATAGAGGCGTTTATTTCTTAAAGATTAGTACGAAAGATGGAGTGGAAGTCCATAAGATAATGTTGAAGTAGTTCTTTAATATGACTTTTAAAATGTCCGGACTGAATATAAAAACGTCCGGACATTTTTTTGTTTTTTGCCCGGACGTTCTTGTATGTTATTATGATGTTCTAACTATAATTTTGCACGGATAGCTTTTGATTCCTCTTCGTATCCCGGTTTATTTAATAAGGCAAACATATTCTTTTTGTATGCTTCAACTCCCGGTTGATTGAATGGATTTACATCTAAAATGTAACCGCTGATACCACAACCTATTTCAAAGAAATAAAGCAATTGCCCGATATAGTATTCATTTAATTCTGGCATAATAATGCGTAAGTTTGGAACACCACCGTCAACGTGCGCTAACTGTGTACCTAATTCTGCCATTTTGTTAACTTCATCCACTCGCTTGCCTGCCAAGAAGTTCAAACCATCGAGATTTGCTTCATCAGAAGGAACTTCGAGTTTATGGTTAGGATTTTCTACAGAGATAACCGTTTCAAAGATGGTACGTTCACCTTCCTGAATCCATTGTCCCATAGAGTGAAGATCTGTGGAGAAATCCACGGAAGCAGGGAAGATACCTTTGTGCTCCTTACCTTCAGATTCTCCGTAAAGCTGTTTCCACCATTCGGATACATAGTGAAGTTTTGGCTGGAAGTTAACAAGTATTTCTATCTTCTTTCCTTCTTTGTAGAGTTCGTTACGGGTAGCGGCATACACGGCAGCCGGATTTTCCCAATAAGAAGTAGCGGTGTTACTGCAAACTTCTTCCATCTTACGTGCGCCTTCTACTAATTTCTCAATATCGTATCCGGCAACAGCGATTGGCAATAGACCTACCGGGGTCAGAACAGAGAAGCGTCCGCCTACATTATCCGGAATAATGAAAGATTTATATCCTTCTTTGTCAGCTGTGGTACGTGCTGCACCTTTCTTTGCGTCAGTAATGGCAACGATGACTTTCTTTGCCATTTCTTTTCCGCGTTGGTCTTCACATTGCTTTTTCAATAGACGGAAAGCCAAAGCCGTTTCCGTTGTAGTACCTGATTTGGAGATATTGATAACGCCGAATTTCTTGTCTTTCAGGAAAGTAGTCAATTCATATAAATAATCCTCTCCGATATTGTGTCCCGCATAAACAATAGTTGGGGCGTCTTTCTTGTCTTGTAACCATTGGAAGCTGTTTGACAGTGCTTCTATTACAGCGCGTGCTCCTAAGTAACTGCCTCCGATACCGGCAACAACTACTACTTCACAATTCTCTCTTAATACTTTTGCGGTAGCTTTCAAGTCTTCCAAGTGTTCTTTGCTTATAGAAGAAGGCAGATGAAGCCACCCTAAGAAATCGTTACCTTTTCCCGTCCCTTTATCAAGGGCTTCAATGCAAGCTTTTACCTTAGGCTCATAAGCGGCAATTGTTTCTTTAGAAATAAATCCTAAAGCCTTTTCAATGTTCAAACTAATATTTTTCATAACATTGTAATGTTTATCTGAATGAATCAGTTAATAATTTTATCTCAATCATAGGTGATATGCGCTCATACAATATATTGTAAACAGCATCAAGTATCGGCATGTTCACATGATAATGTTTATTAAGCTCTTTAATACATTTGGTACCGTAATATCCTTCTGCAATCATTTCCATTTCTATCTGGGCACTCTTTACGGAGTATCCTTTTCCGATCATGCTACCGAATGTACGGTTACGGCTGAAGTTGGAATAGGAAGTAACAAGTAGGTCACCTAAATATACGGAATCGGTAACTTGCCTATTTATCGGATGTACTGTATTCAGGAAACGGTTCATCTCTTGAATCGCATTAGAGATCAATACGGCTTGAAAATTATCACCGTATTTCAATCCGCTACAGATACCTGCTGCTATAGCGTATACATTCTTTAATACAGAACCGTATTCAATACCTGCCACATCGTCGCTGACTGAAGTCTTGATAAAGTGGTTGGATAACTTTCTTGCGAATATACGTGCTTTGTCGATATCAGGACATGCGATAGTTAAGTAAGAAAGGCGTTCCAACGCTACTTCTTCGGCATGGCATGGCCCGGCAAGAACAGCAATGTTCTCGGGTGGTACATTATATATCTTTGTAAAATACTCGGATACAATTAGATTCTCGTCCGGTACGATACCTTTAATGGCTGTGACAATAAATTTGTCTTTTATCTTTATTTTCAGCTTTTTCAAGTGAGACTTGAGGTAAGGTGACGGAGTAGCGAATACAAGTGTATCCGATTCCTTTACTACATCGTTTATATTGGAATAGAAATGAATGCGCTTCGTGTCAAATTTTACACCGGTGAGATAAGCCGGATTATGCCCCATGCGTTTAAAATCCTCGATACGGTCATCTCTGCGCATGTACCAGTTTATCTCATCTTCTTGACCTAATGCCATCTTAGCAATGGCGGTAGCCCAGCTACCTCCGCCCATTATTGCTATTCTACCAGGTAGTTTCATCTTTAGTCGATCTTGCTTATCCAGCCTGCTACTGTGTCAACTGACGGATTGTTTAATTCCAATTTATATTTCTTATTGATTCCACAAATGTCCATATGGAGCTTTTGGGGATTAACTTCTTTCATATCGGATATTAAATTATATCCGGCTTTTTGAATTAACGGAACCCATTCCTCCGGAATACCCAGTTCCATAAATTTCGCAACGGAGTCTTTCGGCACAACCTTTTCCGGACGCATTTGCGGGAAGAACAAAACTTCTTGTATAGTGGATTGTCCGGTCATTAACATGACAAGGCGGTCCATACCGATACCCATACCTGAAGTAGGAGGCATACCATATTCCAATGCACGAACGAAGTCTTTGTCGATAATCATCGCTTCGTCGTCTCCCTTCTCGCTTAATTTCATTTGTTCTTCAAAGCGTTCCAACTGATCTATCGGGTCGTTCAGCTCAGAGTATGCATTGCATAATTCTTTTCCGTTCGCCATCAATTCGAAACGTTCTGTCAGTTCCGGATTGTTCCGGTGTTTCTTTGTCAATGGAGACATTTCAATAGGATAATCAGTGATGAAAGTCGGTTGGATATAAGTACCTTCACAGAATTCGCCGAATATTTCGTCAATGAGTTTACCTTTTCCCATTGTATCGTCTATTTCCATGTTTAGCTTTTTGCAAACCTCACGGATTTCCTCTTCTTCCATTCCGGTCAAGTCGTATCCGGTATGTTCTTTAATGGAATCCAACATGGTGACACGTTTGTAAGGAGCTTTGAAGTCGATAATGTTATCACCTACTTTCACTTCGGTAGTGCCATTTACATCCAGACAGATTTTTTCAATCATCTTTTCCGTAAATTCCATCATCCAATTGTAATCCTTATAAGCTACATAGATTTCCATGCAGGTAAATTCCGGATTGTGTGTGCGGTCCATTCCTTCGTTACGGAAGTTCTTACCGATTTCGTATACGCCTTCAAAACCACCCACGATTAATCTTTTCAGATATAATTCGCTGGCAATACGCATATATAACGGCATATCCAATGCGTTGTGGTGTGTAATGAACGGGCGTGCTGCCGCTCCACCTGCGATAGCTTGCAGGATGGGAGTTTCTACTTCCATATAACCTTTTGAGTTAAAATAGTCACGCATGGAAGTATATACTTTATTTCTTTTGATGAAAATATCTTTTACGCCATCGTTAACAACAAGATCTACGTAACGCTGACGGTAACGGAGTTCCGGATCTTCGAACTTGTCGTATGCCACACCGTCTTTATATTTTACGATGGGAAGCGGTTTGATGGATTTGGAAAGAACGGTCAACTTTTGTGCATGCACGCTGATCTCTCCCATTTGAGTCTTAAACACAAAACCTTCGATACCGATAAAGTCACCTAAATCGAGCAGGCGTTTGAATACAGTAGTATATAAATCTTTATTTTCTTCCGGGCAGATGTCGTCACGGGTGATATAGACCTGGATACGTCCTTTGGAATCCTGTAATTCTACGAAAGAGGCTTTTCCCATTACACGGCGACTCATAATACGTCCCGCTATGGATACCTGACGAGGTTCTGCATCTTCTTTGAATTCAGCTTTTATATCGGTTGAAAAAGCGTTTGTTACATACTCTGCTGCAGGATAGGGCTCTATACCCATTTCCCGTAATTCGTTCAGACTGTTTCGTCTGATTATTTCCTGTTCACTTAGTTCTAATAAGTTCATTCTGTTATGTATTAACTCAAATTTGCCACAAAAATAAGAAACATTTTGCAAATTATACTATTATTCTGTTGAAAGTTGAAGAGCTTTCATTTCTTTTGTGCGTACAAAAGAAACGAAACAAAGAAAAAACGCCGGCTTACGTTGCGAAGCTAAAATATTGTTCCATTTCCTGAACAAAACGAACTCGCTGCGCTCAAACAGCGTTTTGTTCTTGACGGAAATGGAGCAATATTTCTTCACGCTTCTCCACTGATGCCGGAAATACTCGAGAGAATCTCGCTTCGCATTGATGGGAGATGCTTTCCCCACTAATCCAGAAATACCGGGAATCTCGCTGCGCATCGAAGTAGTATGTTTTCATGCTGCATTCAGGAGAGTCTCGCTGCGCATTGAAGATATTCTGAAAGGTACAACAATCTTATTGATATGATTTTGGCGCGAATTACGCATACACAATTTAACTGTGAACTCTCGTAATCTGCGCCAAAAAGGAAGAATAGAAAGGCTTTTGGATGCCCTTTCTACCTATTATTATTTATATGCTTTGTGGAATTCTATGACGGCTTCCACTCCTTTACGGAAAATATCTAACGGGAGATTTTCGTTTGGAGAATGGATGGCATTAGATTCCAGACCAAATCCCATCAGGATCGTTTTTGTACCTAACACTTGTTCAAAGGTAGAGATAATGGGGATACTTCCTCCTCTGCGGACTGCCAATGGCTTTTTGCCGAAAGCGATTTCAAAACCTTTTTCTGCGGCTTGATATGCAGGCAGGGTAATCGGGCAAACGTATCCTTGTCCTCCGTGCATGGGAGTGACTTTTACTTTTACGCTTTTGGGTGCTGACTTTTCAATATATTCTTTAAATAATTGGGATATTTTATGATGTTCCTGGTGGGGGACAAGACGGCATGATACCTTTGCGTATGCTTTGGAAGGCAAAACAGTCTTGGAACCTTCTCCCGTGTATCCACCCCAAATGCCGCAGATGTCGAATGACGGGCGACAACTGTTTCTCTCCAACGTTGAGTAACCGGCTTCTCCCGATAACTCTTCAACCCCAATGGCTTCTTTGTATTTCTCTTCATTAAACGGTATTTGAGCAATCATTTCTCGTTCTGCTTGCGGTACTTCTTCCACATCATCATAAAAATGCGGTATCGTAATCTTTCCGTTTTCATCTATAACTTTTGCAAGCATACCGCAGAGTGTATTTATGGGATTGGCTACAGCTCCGCCGAAATGTCCGGAATGTAAGTCACGGTTAGGCCCCGTAACTTCTATTTCCCAATAGGCCAATCCTCTTAAACCGGTAGTCAGAGAAGGTAGTTCCGCACCTAGCATACTGGTGTCCGAAACTAATATGATATCAGCCTTTAAAAGCTCTTTATGATTGATACAGAATTCTTCCAGGCTGGGTGAACCTATTTCTTCTTCTCCTTCAAATATGAATTTTACATTATGGGTGAGAAGGTTATGTTTTACCAAATACTCAAAGGCCTTTACCTGAATGAAAGATTGTCCTTTGTCATCATCTGCACCTCGTGCCCATATTTTACCGTCTCTGATTTCCGGTTCGAACGGTTCGCTTTTCCAAAGTTCTAACGGCTCTGCGGGCATCACGTCATAATGTGCGTAGACCAATACCGTTTTTGCATCGGGATTTACCATCTTCTGTGCAAAAACGATCGGGTTTCCGGCGGAAGGCATGACCATTGCTTCGTCTGCACCTGCTTTCAGAAGTAAATCTTTCCATCGTTGTGCACATGCCAGCATATCGTCTTTGTGTTCCGGGTTGGAACTGACGGATGGAATACGTATAAGGCTGAACAATTCATCCATGAAATGTTCTTCGTTTTCTTTCAGGTAGGTCTGTATCGGGTTCATAAAATTAAAGTTGAGTGGTTCTGTCAATCAGGTAATAATCAAGCAAAGTCATAGCAGCCATCGCTTCTACTATAGGTACCGCGCGAGGCAAAACACATGGATCGTGTCTTCCTTTGGCTTTCATGGAAGTATCTATACCGTCGATATTGACTGTATGCTGCTCCATCAAAACAGTTGCCACAGGTTTGAATGCTACACGGAAAAATATATCTTGTCCGTTACTGATACCTCCTTGAATACCTCCGGAGTGATTGGTTTTGGTTTCCACCACACCGTCATGGTTATAGAATACATCATTTTGCTCCGAACCTCTTTGTTTCAAACCTTTGAATCCGTCACCATATTCAAATGCTTTTACGGCATTGATGCTGAGCATGGCATTTCCCAAAGCTGCTTGCAGTTTGCCGAATACCGGTTGACCTAATCCGATGGGACAACCCTTGATCACACAAGTAACAACGCCGCCGATGGTGTCTCCGTCAGCTTTGACCTGGGCGATGAGTTCTTCCATCTCTTTGGCTTTTACCGGATCAGGACAGCGCACCATGTTCTTTTCTATCTCGGAGAAGTCGTATGATTTGTAATCTTCTTCCAGTCGGATAGGTCCTACTTGCGAAGTATATGCCGTTATATGAATGCCGATCTGGCTTAACGCTAATTTAGCGAGTGCTCCTCCCACGCAGCGTGAGATAGTTTCGCGTGCAGACGAACGACCTCCTCCGCGATAATCTCTTATACCATATTTAATTTGGTAGGTATAGTCGGCATGCGAAGGGCGGAAAACGTTTTTGATGTTTTCATAGTCCTTTGAATGCTGATTTTTGTTCCATACAATGAAACCGATGGGGCATCCGGTGGAACGTCCGTTAAAAACTCCGGATAAAAACTCCACTTCATCTTCTTCCGCACGATCTGTCGTGATTTTGGACTGTCCCGGGCGGCGGCGTCTTAATTCGCTCTGTATGAAATCCATATCGATCTTTATGCCTGAAGGGAATCCGTCGATGACGCCTCCGATTCCTTTCCCATGTGACTCCCCGAAACTGGTTAGTCTGAATATATTGCCGAATGAGTTGAACATAAACTTAAAATTTAGATGGTTCGTATATTGCAAATATAACAAAATTCCCGAATAAATTCCTAACTATTCCGATATTTCTGCGGTCCCATACCCACATGTCTTTTAAAATATTTTCCAAAGAAGGAAACATTGGCAAAGTTCAGGGAATCGGCTATCTCGTTTATCGGCAGATTCGTTGATTTAAGTTGGGCTTTGGCATCGGTTATCACCATCTCTGCAATAATGTCCATTACGGTTCTTCCGGTAACTTGTTTGATGGTATTACTCAGATGTGTAGGCGTTATTCCTATCTTTTGTGCATAGAAAGATATGTTTCTTTCCTGTGCGTAATGTTGTATGGCAAGATGTGCGAATTCTTTGCAAATTTTTTCGTTACGACTGAAAGACGGATTATCCGTCAGTTTATTGGTGGCCTGATAAAGTTCTTTGAGTCGGTAAAGTATAGAAAGCAAAATACACTTTAAAACATCCGGATTTTGGGATGGATTCAATTCATACGTGCGAATCAGCAATTTAAAGTAATCTTCATATAGCTCGGCAAACCTTGAAGGAACGCTGATTACCGGATTGCTTTTTATAATGTATAGGAAGTCGATTAATGACTTTGCAATATTTACACTGTTGATGAATTTGGAAGAAAATATCATGAAATAAAGTAGCAAGTCACCTTCCGCTTTATGCAACTGTATGATACTGCCGGGTGAGAGCGTGACAAGATCGTTGCGTTTAATCGTTTGCCGGGACAGGTTAACGGTCGCATCAATGCTTCCTCCCATGCATAAAACAAATATTTCCGCATTCAATCGGCAAGGATAATTCTTGTAAAGGTTGAGGATATTTTCGGTGATTCCCGTTCCAATAACGAAATCATCAGGAATATCAATTTTAGGCAATGTCTTTTCCATGGCTTTCTTTATTTGATGATGTCTACAAATATAGGACTTCTTTTGTAAAGTAGGATGCAAATTTAAGAAAAAGAACATTTGTTTTAAAAAAAAGAACATTTGTGCAAATGCAATAATACCGTTGTTTTGTATATAATGGGAGTGTTTTTAAGTAATGGAACATATTTAAATATGAATAGACCTTGACCGGCCTTTTGTAATAGCGTTACTTTGCGGTGCTTAAAAATAGATCGAATTGAATATTTATTAGCAAATTATTAAACACGATTAATTATGAGAAGATTTTTTACGTTGGTAGCTTGTGCTACATTGTTAGGAATGAGTAGCTTGCAAGCTCAACAGATCAGAGGAGACTTTGATGTTCAAACGGAATGGGGACCGGAGACGGCTCTTGGAAGCACTTTTAAAGGTATAGGGATAGAACCGGCAGGATGGAGTGCACTCAATGTTACTCAAATGGGAATGAAGTTTCCGTTGGTTTTTGAAAGTGAAGGCCGAAATGGTAGCGGAAAGAGTATTAAATTGATGAATCGAAAACTTGGAGCTTTCGGTATCGGTGCAAATTCTCCGAGTTATATTACATTGGGTAAAACTTGGGTCTATGCGGATATTATGGGTGTTATGTCGCAATTAGGAGGAGGGGACGACCCCGACGATAGCGACGGTGGCTCTATTGGAGGTATTGATTTTACTTTCAGACCGGATTCTATCGTTGGTTATTATAAGAGAGTACATGCGGAACAGAATCCGAATGAAGTAGCACAGATTATTGTATACTCTTGGATTGGTACATGCAAGTCTTATTCTCCTGTGGGGGATGGTATGGATGCTACGGAAAACTTACCAAAGGAAGCATTGGTTGAGCGTGATGTGGATATATTGGGTGTGAAAAATAATAATAAGCCGGCTAGCGGTATTACTTTGATTGCTAAACAAATTTATTCAATCGAAGGGAATATTATCGATTGGACACGTGTTTCTGTGCCTATTGATTATTTAAGAAATGAAAATCCCAGAAGAATGAATGTGATTATAACTTCAGCAGATTACTTCAATCGTCCTAATATTGGAGCAGAAAATACATTGTATGCAGATGATGTTCGCTTCATTTATAATTCAAAATTAAAGTCGATAAAGATTGGTGGAGTAGAGTTGGATTCATTTGATGAGGATGTGATGGAATATGTGGTTGCTGCTGCGGATGTAAATAAAGAAGTGGTTGCTACGGCTTATGGCAAAAATGCCAAAGTAACTGTTAATAGTGTAGCAGACGGAAAACGTACTATTACGGTTACCGACGAAACTGCAAAAGGTCAAAAAAACTATACTTATACTATAGTTTATAAGGGTGCCCCTGCTGCTATTACTATTAATGCGCCTGAAACCGAAAAGTGTATTTATGGGGAGTCTTTTGATTTAGCCTCAATTTTCACTTCTGCAAATAAGGATAGTGAATGTACCTATGAAAGTACTAATCCTTCTGTTGCGAGCATAAAAGAAGGAAAACTTGTTTTGACAGGAGTCGGAAGTGCGCAGATTATAGCACGTCAGGGGGCTATCGGTAATTATTCTCCATCTGTGTCCGATCCATTAAATATAACGGTTAAGAAAGCTCCGCTTACGATTGGTGTAAAAGATATTACCCGTGTATATAATTATACGGATGACAAATTTGAATTTGTTTATACCGGTTTGAAAAATGATGATGCAAATCAAGTTGATAAAGTGTTTACTACTAAGCCAACAGCATTTATCCCGAATCAGACTTTGCCGAGCGGAACTCAGCTAACTTCTTCCAAAGGAGTATATGTGGGTGAATATGCGATAACTGTATCCGGTGCAGAAGCTCCGAACTATGAGATTACTTATGCTACGGGAGCAAAATTGACAGTGACTAAAGCTAAAGCCGATATTAAAATCAGTACTAAGGATGTGACTTTAAGAGTTGGTGATGCAATGCCTGATGCATTTACTGTTAATTATGCAGGATTGATCGGATATGATAAATTGGATAAAGAGAAATTGTTTACGACAGCTCCTATCGCTTCTACTACTGGTACTACTAATGCGGTCGGAGAATTTGATATAACTTTGTCTGAAGGGGTTTGGAAAGATAAGGTGTTGTCTAATTATGACGGAAATGTCACTTATACGGGAGCAAAATTGATTGTTAAAGCTAAGTTGAATACACCGAATATTGATGATGTTATCGGTGATATTGAGGGACTTCCGAAGAATACGTATGCTTATGCAGGACAGACGGATTATTTAGATACGATTATCGTAAAAGATAAATCCGGAAATATCTTGAATGAAACGGGGAAAATAGAGTTCAAGGTAGAAGGAACTAATGCCGGCAGCATATTTTTTATCGAGAATACGAAGAATCAGGGTGCATTCCGTTTATGGGGTAATAATACCGGTGAGGTCATTGTTAAATTAATCTTAAAAGAAACGGAGACAGATGCTGCTGTAGAAAAAGTTATTGCAACGGTCAATGTGACTAAAATACCTGTTACTGTTAAACCTGAAAATATTGTACTTGATGATACATTTAACAGTGACGATCCGGTAACTTATGTTCAAAGTGATCCTGCATTTGAGTTGGGCGATAAGTATAAATATGGAATGAAGTTTTTATTTACTATTTGTCCTACTTTGACCATTGAAGCGCCGGAAGGTAATTTTGATTTGGTTTACGTTGAAAAAGAGGTATCTGGTTATTCTACGAAGGGATTTGATGACGAAGGTTTAGCTAAATTATATGCTTTGCCGGTAGGAAAGTATAATTTTACTATAAAAGGTGGTCAGTCCAATTTATTTGAATGTACTTATGATAATACAAAGGGTACGATTTTAGTGGCTGATAAGAATAAAGTAACAATTGCCGAAGCAGAAAATCTTATGTACGGTCAAGATCCGTTTGCATTGACTGTTTCCGCAAATGGGAAAACGATTACTGAATATGCGGTTGAAGGAGATTGTGTAGAAAAAACTTCCGATGGAAAATATAAGATTCTTACTCCGGGAGAAATAACGGTGACATTCGATATTCCTGCCGGTGAATTGACTTTTGCAGAAGAAGGACACGTGGAAAGGATTGAGATTAGAAAAGCTGTTTTGACTGTTACTCCGTCTGATATTACATCTGAAGAGGGGAATGTAGTTATTCCTTTTAATTATGGGTATTCTATTACCGGTTACGTGAACGGAGATGATAGAAGTGTAATTGCTGTAGCTCCTTATGTTGTTTGTGATGCAACGGAAGATGCCAAAGCAGGAGATGTCTTTGCAATTATCGTTACCGGTGGAGAATCTGATTTATATGATTTTGTGTATAATGAAGGGAAATTCTCTGTTATAAATCCATCAGGTATTGAGGTACAGGTGGTTGATGATGTCCGTATATATGCTGCCGACGGAACGATTTATGTAAAAGGGAATGAAGATTTAGTGCCTGTACAAGTATATACAATTCAGGGATCCTTAGTATATAACGGTAATGAATCGGTTATTACAGGTCTTGAAAGAAATAAACTTTATATTGTGAAAGTAGGTTCTGCTGTAGTCAAAGTATTGAATTAAACGAGAATTCCGTGCAGATGAAAGGAGGAGGATGTTGAGTCTTCCTCCTTTTTTATTTATCATCATCTCTATCCCACCATAGAGCAATGCATTTCCGTTCTCTCATCCCATTCAAACATGGAGATTCCTGCTTTTACGGCACTTCCTGCCCTTAGCTTCAGCACCTTTACGACGGAACAATTCTTCTTTCGGTCGGTCTCGATGTCTATCACTGCGGATGATTTCCGGGTTAGTTCCGAGCCGATATGCCCGCGCACTTTTTCCGGTATGCCTGCTGTGTGAACCACGGAGATGATGACCGTGTTGTACTTTTGTGCCAATCCGTGCAGCCATTCAATGAGCCGTACAGCCTCTTCTTCATCATTGGCGGATGCCATCAGGTCTGCAAGTCCGTCGATGATAATGCTGTGGATGCCATGATGCCTTTCATCGGCAGCCTTGATAAATTGCTCGATGAGCTGCTGTCGTTTGGCACGGGCTACACGGCAGAGATTGATAATCTTCATGCAGTCCGGCTGATTGGCAAGACGTGCCCTGTGCAGAATGCGTTGCGTGTTTTTATAAGATTGGTATTCAGACTGTTCGGTGTCGAACAGCAGCAATGCCTTTTGTTCCGCATTGGGAAGAATTTGCATACCGAGCGTGTCGATGTTGCACAGCATGGTGTTGAGCGCTCCCGACAGGATGCAGTCGGCATAGTTGCTTTTTCCCGTGCCGGAACCTCCCGTTATGCAAACCAGATCTCCGGCTGCTGCGGCTGCTTCGTGGTGTATGCGCAGAATGGTCTTCGGCTCTTGCGGCGGGCAGGCGCAGTCGATGAAACATCCGGCGTATTCTTCCGCCAGTTGGTCGTAGGTGTCTTTTATCGTACTGTTAAGCAATGCGTTTACTTCATTGGCTATTTGTGCAGGCGTTTGTCCGGCGGCAAGTCGCAAGCGGGCAAAGTCGGATATGTCTTTTTCTTCTTTCGTTCCTTTCAATGGCAATAATGCCCGTCCTATGGAATATTTGGAGACATATTTGTCATACAACTGCAAACTGCATCGTTGCCCCGTCTCGTCCATATCATATAATAAGGTGATATGTTCGAAGCGTTCGGACAACTTTTTCATCAATTCTTCCGGCAGGCAGGCTGTTTCACTGTTCAGGCAAAAAGCGGGTATCTGCATGGCAGCCAGTGTCAGTACGTCTTTCTCGCCTCCGGTGATTACCACCAAGGGAGCTTTACCCGGCAGGTAAGCATATCCGAAATATTCGTCCTTTGCCTTTTTCAAATAGAGGAAACGGGTGTCGGACATTGGTTGGTATAGCTTGGCGGTAGTATCTTCATGGTTGGCAAAGCGATAAAGATACATCGGCTCGGCGGCAGTGGCGGTGCGGGTACTGCGTGGGAATTTCACCTCTTGCAAACTGTTTACCCGGAAATGTTTCAATACTTCCTTTGTGATGCCGTAAGTGCCCCACCAGCGTAGTTCGTCAGTAGAAAACTCTTTTGTGATGTAGGTTGTGCCGTTGTCTTTTGACGGCATACCCGACGGTAACGAGGAACCTGCGTTAACGGGCAGATTCAGGTCGCACATAATCTTTTCCAAGATGCGGGTAAAGTCGTCCTTGCGCGCACATTCCCATCCGTGGAGTAATCCCACCAAGGCAAAGCAATCGCCGGAGTAGCGTTCGTCACCGAAATCCTTCATGCGGTATTCTCTTTCGTGACGATTGTAATAAATATAGAAAGAAGCTTTGGTGTCCCGGTAGAAAGGGTTGCGGAATTGTGTTCCTGCTTCCCAGTCTCCCGGCACATAATGACGGAATATATCCAATCCGTTGTTTGTCAGACGCAATATGTCTTCTTTGCTTGTCATGCGAGGCGTGTTTATCTGGATTTTTTAATGTTAAAGTAAATCACCGCTTTTCCGTATCCGTGGCGCATCAATATGCCCTGTGCCCTCCAAGTGTTGAGTGCGCTTACCGCCCGCACTTTCTTGTATCCTGTCAGCCTCGATACCTCCTGACGGTCGATACAGTTGTGTTCGGTCAGGTATTCCAGTACCTTGTCTATCGCTTTTTCCATCGGCATGATACCGTTTGCCGAGCTGTTCGGGTTGCGTGTAAGCCGCATATCCCGTTTGAGGTTTCTTTTCAATTTTGCAGCTGGGCGGAAATGGATGTCCGACAGTTGTACGTCGCGTGAGCGTACCTCTTTCTTGTCTGTCACCGGACTGCATTTCAATCCGGCGGAAAAGATGCCCAGACCGTCCAGATTTACCTGATATCCGTCGCTGAGGCGTTTGATAAGCTCCTGTTGCAGGCAGCCCAGCACACCGACCACATCACCGTAAGTAAATGATGTGTTCGCCTCAATATCCCGTGCTATCGCGTCGGTGTCCACCGTGCCGCAAGAAACGATTCTTGCGTGAAATGACGGAAGTTCCTCCTCCTTTTTGCCCTGTGCGGGCGGGTTCTGATATAAATCGTAGTAAGCTGACATAAATTCTTCTTTTGTTTTTAATTAATACTAATGATGTTTCATTCGTTTTCCAACACCTGTCCAATCGTTTCGGCAAGGGTAAACGATAGGTTCCCCATGGTGGAACGCAAGGATTACCATAGTGAAACGATTGGACTTACAGGGTGGTTTGATCAGAATCGCCCGTGTCCGGAGCCGCAAAGAACGCTGGGGAAATTAACTTTCGTATGTGTTTCTCGTTTACAAAGATACTACATAAAAAAACGTTTGTCAAGTGCCGTCCTTAAAATAGGTGTCTATGCGCTGACCCATAGTGGTTTATTCGTTCAGAAAAAACGGATTCTTTCGTTCAATCGGAAAATTGGCGACAAATGTTTGCTTTCTTGCCTGTTTTTTGAGCCGGATGGTTTTTACCCATATATATTTATATATATGTGGGTAAATGGATTCTTAGATAGAGTCTTTGATTTTTTGTCGGAAAAGGCGATATCTTTCCCGGATTTTAGTAATTGAACAGTAATTTACAGAAATAGACCTTGCTAAGTTGTTGAAATTGCCGTTACTTTGCACCGTAGATTCTATGCTTTTGTAGAAAAAGGACATGAACGGTTTGCAATATGAAATAAAAGTGGTACTTTTGCCGCCTGATTTTTAATAAAACTCAAAGAGAAATGAAGATAAAGTTTTTATTGATACCGATATTTTTCACAGGTCTGCTTTCCTCTTGCATTCAGGATGAGGCTCCTAATGCCGAAGCGGATATTGAGTATTGTATTATAAAGGATAAGAATATTTTAAAGAATCTGGCAGATACTCTCTTTAAAGCGAATACCGATCACAACCGTATAACGATACGTGTCAAGACAGAAGCGGATATTACTAAGCTGGCTCCGGAATTCGTTCTGACGGAGGGTGCTACGATAAGCCCTTTAAGTGGTTCGGCACAGGACTTCTCCAAGGGTGCGGTCTCTTATACGGTCACTTCGGAAGACAGGAAATGGCAAAAGACCTACGAGGTAAGTTTCAGCAGGGCTGAGATGAGAACCGATTTCCATTTCGAACATTTTGAATTAAATGCGGAAAATAAGAAATACTACCAATGGTATGAAGTTTTACCGGATGATGAAACTAAATATTATGATTGGGCAACGGGTAATCCGGGCTTCAAATTAGCTAAAGCATTGGCTAAACCGGATGAATATCCTACTGTTACTTATGCATCCGGTGTGAGAGGTAATGCCGTGAAACTGGAAACTAAGAGTACGGGATCATTTGGCGATATGATGAATATGCGGCTTGCTGCCGGAAACTTGTTTCTTGGTACATTTGATGCTGAATATGCATTGAAAGATGCCATGAAAGCTACTTGCTTCGGCTTGCCGTTTAGTGAAGAACCATTGGAGTTGCAAGGATACTATAAGTTTAAAGCCGGAGAGAATTTTCAGGATAAACAGGGAATCATCTTGCCCGATGTGAAAGATTATTGTGATATATATGGTGTACTTTATGAAAACACTCAGATAGTGAATGGAGTGAAAGAGAACGTGATGCTTCATGGAGATGATGTTCTGACGCATCCTTCTATTGTGGCATTGGCGCGCATCAAGCAGGAAGATATTGTGGAAAGTGACGATTGGACGGAGTTCCAACTTACATTCGATTATAAGAAAGAACTGAGCAATGAACGTCTGAAAAACTATGACTACAATCTTTCTATTGTCTTTGCTTCCAGTGTGGAGGGTGCTTCTTTCCGGGGAGCTGTGGGAAGTGTATTGTATGTGGATGAGGTTTCTTTAATCTGTAAATAGAATTAATAAATTTGATATGAAACGTATTATCGCAATAATATCCTGTTTTTTTCTTTTGGTAGCGGGCGGATATGCCCAGCAGGAACGTAATGAAAGTATTCTCCGTTCTCTGGCTAAAGGTCTGGAGTATTCTGTCCGTGCCGGAGTTAACATAGGTGGTACTTCTCCGTTGCCTCTTCCTGCCGAAATCAGGAAGATAGAAAGTTATAACCCTACTGTTTGTATTTCGTTGGAAGGAGATATCCATAAACGTTTCGGCGATTGGGGCTTTATGTTCGGGTTGCGCTTGGAAACCAAAGGTATGCAGACAGATGCTAAAGTGAAAAATTATCACATGAAGATGATTGCCGCCGATAAGGGAGAGATGGAAGGAAACTTTACCGGAAATGTAAAGACAAAAGTTCGCAATACTTATCTTACTGTTCCTTTGCTTGCTACGTACCGCATTTCTCCCCGTTGGGATTTGAAGCTCGGACCTTATTTCTCGTTTGTTACCAACCGGGATTTCTCCGGCTCTGTTTATGACGGATATCTGCGTGACGGCACTCCTGTAGGACAGAAAGTGGAGATTACCAAAGACAATCCTGCTACTTACGATTTTTCGGATGATTTACGTAAATTTCAGTGGGGGGCACAGTTAGGAGCAGAGTGGAAAGCCTTTTCACACTTGAATGTCTATGCAGACCTGACATGGGGGCTGAATTCTATTTTCAAGAAAGATTTCAAAACAATAACTTTTGATATGTATCCTATTTATGGAACACTTGGCTTTGCTTATGCGTTCTGATGAATCGGATTTTATAGATAACTAAGATTAATAATTAAAAAATTAGAATTATGAAGAAAGTCTTACTTACTGTTTGTTTGTTCGTTATGGCTGTAATAGCCAATGCACAGTTGGCTGACCAGGTAGCCGGAACGTATACAGGAGATTTGGATGTGTTTTTTCAAGTACAATTTCCTACTTCTAATGATATCTCTGTGGAGATAGAAAAGGCAGATGATACACACATTAATTTCTATTTGAACAATTTTGTTCTAAGTGCAGGTGATGATGTATTGCCAGTAGGCAATGTGGCTCTTTCTGATATTGAATTAAGACAAGATGTTGATTCTATTAAGTTTACATCTACTCAGCCTATTACTATTACAGCTGGAACTTTGGAGGGTTTTGATTTTTGGATGGGACCGAATTTGGGTGAACTATTAGTTTCTATTTCTGGTAAAGTTGTTGGTGATTCTGTTATTATTGCTCCGATTATTATCCCTTTGGAAGATTTGGGTAAGGTTTCTGTAGTTTTCAAGGGAAAGAATCCTAATTATACGGCTATTCAAACTATCAGAAAGGACAAAGTTGTTTTAACCTCTTCTGCTGTTAAGGAAGAACTATCCTTTGCCGGTATTGAAGGTGCAACAGGTTATGCTATCTATAACATTGCCGGTAACTTGGTAAAACGAGGTTATACAGCAGGCAGTGTAAATGTATCTACTTTGAATAGTGGTATCTATTTGATAAAGATTGGTAGCGCAACGATGAAGTTTGTTAAAAGATAAGGTATAGGAAAATTTATTAAATTTATATGAAACGAGGGATTATTGCATTGGCAGTAATCCCTTGTTTGTGTTATAAGACTATCTATTGATTTAAGTAAATTACTACAGTATATTTTATTATCTTCTTGAAAATTAGTGGTAGATTTAAGAATGAGGACATTATATTTTATAAATAGACCTTGTGAGAATGTTATAAATGGTATTATTTTGCAATATTCTAAAATCTGTAGTTTGCATAGGTTTTAGTAGAATGAGAAAATAATATGGTATTAATAAAAAGAAATCAAGAATGGAAAAACTTAGACGTTTATTGATGGTAATGGGAGTGTTGCTTGGTATTAGTTCTACTGCATTGGGGCAGCAAATTAATGGAAATTTTGATACTTTTGAAGTGGGTTGGAATACAGTTGGTCAGCAGCCTGTCGGTTGGAAGGGATCCAATGTGTATCAGACTGTAAAGGCTGTAATCTTTGACACAAGTAAGAAACAACAATTAGTATGGGAAGAAGCATCAGGTTATTCTGAAAAAGCTGTAATGATGAAAAATTTGTATGTTGGTGCTGCCGGAATAGGAACGCAGGCTCCAGGATATATTACATTGGGAACTCCTTGGGTCTATGCTGTTATGGATTTAGCACAGTGTGATGGAGGAACTCGCGGGGGACAAAGTTTTTCTTTTCAGCCAGATGCTCTTCATGGATATATTAAACGTGTTATGGGAACTGAGACATCTGATAAAAATGGAACATTGAATAATAATGAAGTTGCTAAAATATTTGCATATGCTTGGAAAGGATCAACGAGTAGTACTGTTTCACGCCAAGAAACATTAGGTAAAAGTACTGTTACAACTGCTGAAATGATAGATCGCGATAAAGATGTATTAGGAATAATTACTAGTGGAGTAACTAAAAGTAATTTTGAATTAATAATGAATACGGAATATTCTATTAATCCAGCTTCTGATACAGAATGGAAAGAAGTGACTATTCCATTAAATTATTTGAGTGAATCTATTCCGGAGAAGATAAATGTTATTATTTCATCAGCTGATTATTTTACTACTGATAAAAGTAAAATAGGAGATAATAATATCTTATACGCAGATGAATTTACATTTATTTACTATTCTACTTTATCTGATTTAAAATATGATGGTAGTACAATTTCTGGTTTTACAGAGGAAACCACTACATATGATATGTCATCAGTTGTTTTTGATGAAAGTTTACTTTCATATATAAAGAAAGGAAAAGGAGCTTCTGTTTCTCATAATTATGATTCTTCGACAGGAATTCTAACTATAACTGTTTTAGGAAATGATTATAATGCTACTACTAATCCTAATATGCACCAATATGCAATTCAGTTTAAGAAAGTCACTCCAATGTCCACTTTATCTGATTTGAAATATGATGGTGTTACGATTCATGGTTTTGCAGAAGAGACTATTTCATACGATATGTCATCGGTCGTTTTTGATGAAAACTTGCTTACATATACAAAGAGTGATCCTACATCTACGGTAAAACATATTTTCAATAAGATAACTAGCGTTTTGACTATTAATGTTTATGGTAGTGATTATGTCGCTGGTATTGAATCTCCTAATTGTCATGTTTATAAAGTTCAATTTAAGCCTGCGGCTGCTTCTGAATATACTTCTTATATTGGAAAATTAGCAATAAAAATGGGTGGACAATTATTGAACATTTCTAATGAAATAGGTGAATCGATAGAAATTACGAGCATTCTGGATAATAAAGTTGATTTGCAGTTAAGTAATTTCTCATTTATGGGAGCTAATTTAGGCGATATTTATTTGAAAGATGTAAGTGTAGATAGTGAAGGTCGAATGATTACCTCTCAGGTTATAACTATTGATGGTGCTGGTGCTTCATTGGGCAATCTACCTGTAACTTTGGATGCGATTATTGTTAATGGTGAATTGAGAGCTTCTATTTCTATTTTGTGGTCTATGGATGAGAATACTCAGATTCCTATTCAAGTAGAACTCTATCCTTATTCAACTACTAATATTGATTTAAGCGATGTTACTTTAGTTGATATGAGTGGTGAACCAATAGAAATAGCCACAATAAAGGCTGGATTAACTAATACTAACTGTTTAGTTTATGTGCAAGCGGGTACAGAGGTTGCTTCTATTGATGCGACGAATGTAATCGTTGGTGATAAAGCTGCAAGCATCGTCATAACAGATAAAGTACCGTTCCATGCTCCGAAAGCATTTACAGCCGATGCAATCTCTTATACTCGCAACTGCTATCTCGACGGTGGTTGGGAAACAATCATGTTGCCGTTTGCTGTGACTTCCGTAACAGATAATGATGTAACAAAAGATTATGTATTGGAGAAATGTACGGGAATGGAGAAAGGCAATACCATTACTTTCGCAAGAGAAACGACTTGGGCTGCTAATACTCCTTATATAATTTCTTTCGGTGAAGCAACAGGTGCGGCAGGAGAAACTAAACCTTATGTGTTCAGCGGTAGCGGAGCTATTGGAGTTACAGAACCGTCGTATGTAATGAATGAACTTAAAGGCAGCTATATAGATGAAGATATTGCAGCAGAAAAAACAGCTTATATGATGAATGCGGCAGGAACTAATTTTGTTCCTAATGAAGCAAATTCTGTTGTATATCCGTTCCGTGCTTATATCGATAACTCCGGCAATAAATTTAATGCTCCTAATTTCAGTGTGGAACATGATGGTGGAGCAACAGGTATGAATGCTGCGGATGCTACATCAGAGAGAGTATATGCTCAGGATGGCAATATCATAGTGGAATCTGCCACAAAGGTTGTTGTTGCTGATTTGAGTGGACGTATCGTACGTACCATTAACGCACCGGAAGAGGTGACAGTCATCGAAGGATTGTCTAAGGGCTTCTATATTGTAAACAGACATAAAGTCTTTGTGAAGTAATAAAAAGAAACGAACTAAGCTGTGTTAATGAAGTTAAGACTTCGCTAGCATAGTTTAGTTTATTTTTCCAATAGTAATATATAACGAGAAAAGATTATGAAAAAGTATATAAAGCCGGAAGTAGAAATCATAGAAGTAGAATTGGAAAATGTTGTAGCAGCCTCTCCCGATGCACCGGGATTTGATCCGAATGGTTCAACATCTTCTACCCGTTCTAAGAAAAGGTTCTGGGGAGATGAGGAATAAGCTTCATGAAGTATAAAGGAAAGTCCGAATTGACATTATGTTGGTTCGGGCTTTTATTTTTCGATATAATTCAGACGGTATGAAGAAAAATATAAATAATTAAGTTAGTAATTTAAACTTTTTGTATTTTTGACGAGAAAATTATATTACCGCATAACTATGAAAGAATCTGAAAGAAAACAGATTATCGACCTGATCAATCGTGAAGTGATTCCGGCGATAGGATGTACAGAGCCGATTGCTGTGGCGCTTGCCGTTGCAAAGGCAAGTGAGACATTGGGCAGATGTCCTGAAAAGATAACCGTTTATCTAAGTGCGAATATTCTGAAGAATGCCATGGGAGTGGGGATTCCCGGAACAGGCATGATCGGTCTGCCGATTGCTGTGGCTTTGGGTGCATTGATCGGTAAGTCGGAATATAAACTGGAAGTATTGAAGGACAGTACGCCGGAGGCAGTAGAACAAGGAAAGAAGATGATTGCCGGGCGTAGAATAGATATTCAGCTAAAGGAGAATATAGAAGAAAAGCTATACATAGAAGCGATTTGCGAGGCTGAAGGTGATAGAGCAGTTGCAATTATTTCCGGTGGACATACCAACTTTATATATGTGGCTCATGGTGAGGACGTTTTGCTTAATAAGCAACAAGCCGGAGCAGTGGATGCAGAAGAAGAGTGTCTGGAACTGAATCTCCGTAAAGTATATGATTTTGCGATGACCGCCCCATTAAGTGAGATTCGTTTTATCCTGAAATCGGCGGAGTTAAACCGTAATGCTGCGGAGAAATCCTTTGAAGGAAACTACGGGCATGCACTGGGAAAAACAATGAAAGGGAGTTATGAACATCAGGTGATGGGGGATTGTGTGTTCTCTCATATATTGTCTTATACTTCTGCGGCTTGTGATGCGCGTATGGCGGGTGCCATGATTCCTGTCATGAGTAATTCGGGTAGCGGCAATCAGGGAATAGCGGCAACCCTTCCTGTTGTGATATATGCGGAGGATACGCATAAGAATGAAGAAGAATTGATTCGTGCTTTGACATTGAGCCATCTCACAGTTATCTATATCAAACAGAGTTTGGGACGTTTATCTGCTCTCTGTGGTTGTGTAGTGGCTGCTACCGGTTCCAGTTGCGGTATTACTTATCTGATGGGTGGCACGTATGAGCAGATTTCTTTTGCAGTAAAGAATATGATTGCCAATCTGACCGGAATGATTTGTGACGGTGCAAAGCCCAGTTGTGCCATGAAGCTGACTAGCGGGGTTTCTACTGCTGTAATGTCCGCTATGATGGCAATGGATAATAAATGTGTAACGTCTGTGGAAGGGATTGTCGATGAAGATGTTGATAAGAGTATCCGTAACTTGACCCTAATAGGTTCTCAGGGAATGAATGAGACCGATAAGCTGGTGTTGAAAATAATGACGTCGAAATAAGTTGAGAATTAAGAGTTAAGAATGAAGAATTGAGAGTTGTCATTCGGATAATATAACTCTCCACTCTTCATTCTTAACTCTTAACTTATTTAATGGCAGTGTCCGCCGCAACCGCAGCCGTCACCACATTCTTCATCACCGCAGTCGTCTCCGCAACATCCGCAACTGCATCCGCCGCCGCTCATCATGTTGAGAGTACCTTGTATTTCTTCGTTGGTAGCAGGACGTGATTCAACGATTTCTCCTACAAAAGTAAGGTCGTTTCCGGCAAGCGGATGGTTCAGATCCATAACCACGATGTCTTCTTTAACTTCTACAACCGTACCGTTCATGCGTTGTCCGTCTGCGTTCATCAAAGGAACTACATTGCCTGCAAAGATACGTTCGGTATCAAACTTACCATCTATTTCAAATATGTTTTTAGGCAAATCAAGAACATGCTCTTCGATATATTCTCCGTAAGCCTGATCAGAAGGTATCGTAAATTCGAATTTATCGCCGGCCTTCAGATCTTTCAGTTGAGCTTCGAAAGCATCGAGCGTAGTACCCAATCCTGAAATGAATTGGAAAGGATGTTCCGTGGTTGCTTTTTCTACTAAGTCTTTTTCGCCGTCTTCTGTAACATATAGCTCATAGGCTACAGTAATGTACTTGTTTGGGGTTGTCTCCATTTATAATTTCACTTTATGATTTTTCCAGATTATTCTGAATTCGCAAAGATACGAATTATTTGTCGGGAAAGTGTTTATTGTAGGCTAATTTCAGATTATTAAGTGCTTTTTGCAGTATGCTGCGCGGGCATCCGACATTCATGCGCATGAATCCGGTACCTTCTTTCCCGAACATCGCACCGTCGTTAAGGGCTAGTTTGGCATCTTCTACAAAAAAGTCGATTAGTTGTTGCTGAGTCATTCCGAGTGACCTGCAATCTAGAAATACAAGATAAGATGCTTGCGGACGAATTGCTTTTATTTTCGGCGTGTGAGATTGTAGAAATGAATCCAACAAATCGATATTACCTTGTATATATTCAGTAACTTGGTTCAACCACTCTTCTCCTTTTTCATAGGCAGTGGCTACGGTGTGGAAGGCAAATATATGTCCGTTACCGGACTCTGTCTTTTCCAGTTGTTCGGTAAAACGCTCTTTCAGTGTCTTGTTTTCGATAATAGCGTATGCGCTGGATAACCCGGGGATGTTGAATGCCTTACTGGCTGCCATAAAAGTAATGGAATTCATGCGGGCTTCCTCGGAAACAGTTGCAAACGGATGGTGCTTGTGACCCGGTAAAGCGAGATCGGCATGAATCTCATCGGAAATAACCGGAACATGGTTCTCATGGCATATCTGCGCGATTTCGGAAAGCTCTTCTTTTGTCCAGATACGTCCGCCCGGGTTATGTGGGTTGCAAAGAATAAATAGCTTACAGGTTTTTATCAGTTCTTTAAATTGGGGAATATTCATCCGGTATTTGCCATCTTCCAGTATTAAAGGGTTATAGACTACCTCCCGCTCGTTTTTCTCCGTAAAAATAAAGAATGGATGGTAAACCGGTGTTTGCATCATAACGCGGTCTCCGGCTTTTGTAAGACATTGGATAGCGAATGCCAGTCCGGCAACTACTCCGGGAGTGAATTGAATCATTTCTTCCGTGACATTCCAGTTGTATCGTTTATCGAGCCAGCTATGAATGGCATCGAAATATCTCTGTGGTTTAACTGTATAACCTAAGATCTCATGTTTACAACGTTCCCGTATAGCGTTGATTATAAATTCGGGAGTACGGAAATCCATATCGGCTACCCACATCGGTAATAAATCCGTTCGTCCCCAGTTACTTAATAAACCTTCTATTTTTACGGCATCGGTACCTTTTCGGTCTATGATTTCATCAAAGTTATATTCCATAAGCTCATTTTTCTTACAAAGATAGAACAATTTATAAGACTAAGAGTTTCAAAAAGAGAGCTTTTTACTTTTTTCTCTTTTGAGATAAAAGAACTGTTTTAGTGATAAAATAAGGCAATAATATTCTATTTACTTTCAAATGATAATTATTATATGATTTTTTTCTTCAATTTGTTTGCATATTATAAAAGAAGCCTTACCTTTGCAACATAATTAAGAAAACGAGAGATAGAAAGTATGAATACAATAACATCCATTAACCTGGCAATTCTGCATATTATTCGCGTCGTGGTGATTCCATCAAGATCGTGAGGAAGGTTGTATATGTAATTGTATAGTAAAAAGATATATTTTAAAGCCTTTCTCACATGGATGAGAGAGGCTTTTTAATTTAAAAAGGGATTTAAGGTAAAATGAAGAATCAGTTACGTAGTTCGTTCAGTACACAAGGACGCCGGATGGCGGGAGCGAGAGCTCTGTGGGCTGCGAACGGTATGACAAGGGAGCAGTTGGGTAAGCCGATTATTGCAATCGTGAATTCATTCACACAGTTTGTACCGGGGCATGTTCACCTCCATGAGATAGGGCAGAAGGTGAAAGCCGAAATAGAAAAGCTAGGTTATTTTGCTGCGGAATTCAATACCATTGCCATTGACGATGGTATAGCTATGGGACACGACGGGATGCTCTATTCTCTTCCTTCCCGTGATATCATAGCCGATAGTGTGGAATATATGGTTAATGCGCATAAAGCGGATGCAATGGTTTGTATTTCTAATTGTGATAAGATTACTCCGGGTATGCTGATGGCTGCAATGAGATTGAATATTCCCACTGTATTTGTTTCCGGTGGTCCGATGGAAGCCGGAGAGTTGGACGGACAACATTTGGATTTGATAGATGCAATGATTAAATCAGCCGATGAAAGTGTCAGTGACGAGGAGGTAGCCAAGATAGAGCAGCGGGCGTGCCCTTCATGCGGATGTTGTTCGGGAATGTTTACCGCAAACTCCATGAACTGTTTGAATGAGGCTATCGGATTGGCACTACCGGGTAACGGTACCATTGTCGCTACTCACGAGAACCGAACAAGACTGTTTGAAGATGCGGCCAAACTGATTGTGAAGAATACCTATAAATATTATGAGGAGGGTGATGAAAGTGTACTTCCCCGGAGTATTGCTATCCGTCAGGCATTCTTGAATGCAATGACCTTAGACATAGCTATGGGAGGCTCTACGAATACCGTACTGCATTTGTTGGCGGTTGCACATGAGGCTGAAGTTGATTTCACGATGGATGATATTGATATGCTTTCACGCAAAAGTCCGTGTTTATGCAAGGTAGCTCCGAATACGCAGAAATATCATATACAAGATGTAAACCGTGCCGGAGGTATTATGGCGATTCTGGATGAACTGGCAAAAGCAGGATTAATTGATACTACGGTCTGCCGTGTGGATGGAATGACCTTGGCGGAAGCAATTGATAAGTATAGCATTGTCAGTCCGAATGTGCTTGAAGAGGCGATTGGGAAGTATAAAAGTGCGGCTGCCGGTAAGTTTAATCTTATACTCGGATCACAGAATGCCTATTATAAGGAATTAGATAAAGACCGTACCAATGGTTGTATCCGTGATGTAGCACATGCCTATTCGAAAGACGGAGGGTTGGCTGTATTAAAAGGCAATATAGCACAAGACGGATGTGTAGTTAAGACAGCGGGAGTAGATGAAAGTATTTGGAAATTCTCCGGCCCGGCAAAAGTTTTTGATTCGCAGGAGGCTGCTTGTGAAGGTATTTTAGGAGGAAAAGTAGTGAGTGGAGATGTGGTAGTTATTACCAATGAGGGACCTAAAGGCGGTCCCGGTATGCAGGAAATGCTTTATCCTACTTCTTATATAAAATCGAAGCATCTAGGCAAGGAGTGTGCTTTAATAACCGATGGGCGTTTCAGCGGAGGAACATCCGGCCTGAGTATCGGGCATATCTCGCCGGAAGCTGCCGCAGGTGGAAATATCGGTAAAATTCAGGATGGGGATATAATTGAGATAAATATACCGGAACGTACGATTAATGTAAAATTGACAGATGAAGAATTATCGGTCCGTCCGATGACGCCTGTCACAAGGAAACGTAATGTTCCTAAAAGTCTGAAAGCTTATGCAAGTATGGTAAGCTCGGCTGATAAAGGGGCTGTGAGATTAATAGATTAAAAGGGAAGAGCATGGATAAAGAGATAATTTCAGGTGCGGAAGCTTTGATGCGCTCTTTGGAGTATCAGGGAGTTAAAACTATCTTTGGATATCCCGGAGGGTCTATCATGCCGGTATTCGATGCTTTATTTGATCATCAGGACAGGCTGAACCATATATTAGTTCGCCATGAGCAGGGAGCTACGCATGCAGCACAAGGATTTGCAAGAGTTTCTGGTGAAGTCGGAGTTTGTTTGGTAACGAGTGGACCCGGTGCTACCAATACGGTAACAGGTATTGCAGATGCTATGATTGACAGTACCCCACTGGTGATTATTGCCGGTCAGGTTGGTACGGCTTTCCTTGGTACGGATGCTTTTCAGGAAGTTGATTTGGTGGGTATTACGCAGCCTATAACAAAGTGGAGCTATCAGATTCGCCGGGCCGAAGATGTGGCTTGGGCGGTAGCTCGGGCTTTCTATATAGCAAAGAGCGGACGTCCGGGACCTGTAGTGCTGGATTTTGCAAAGAATGCTCAAGTCGAAACGACGGAATATGTGCCTGCGAAACTCGATTTTATCCGCAGTTATGTTCCGGTTCCGGATATGGATAAAGAGGCGATTATGGTTGCAGCTGAATTGATAAATCAAGCCAAACGTCCTTTGGTATTGGTAGGCCAGGGAGTGGAACTGGGAAATGCACAGGATGAACTTCGTACCTTTGTAGAAAAGGCGGATTTGCCGGTTGGATGCACGTTGCTTGGCTTGTCGGCATTGCCTACTGCACATCCTTTAAATAAAGGTATGTTAGGCATGCATGGTAATCTGGCTCCCAATGTTAAAACGAATGAATGTGATGTGCTGATTGCTGTCGGGATGCGTTTTGATGATCGTGTAACGGGTAAGTTAGACACCTATGCCAAACAAGCAAAGATCATACACTTTGATATAGACCCGGCTGAAATAGACAAGAATGTAAAGGCGGATGTTGCCGTCTTGGGTGATTGCAAAGAAACTTTGAAAGCTGTTACGGAATTGCTCGAACCTAATACTCATAAAGAATGGCTGGATAGCTTCTCTTCTTATGAAAAAGAAGAATTTGAAAAAGTTATTAAACCTGAACTATATCCGGCAAGTGATACTTTAAATATGGGCGAGGTAGTGCGTGCCGTGAGTGAAGCTACCAATAATGAGGCTGTTCTTGTCACGGATGTAGGGCAAAACCAAATGATGTCTGCGCGTTATTTTAAATATAGTAAGAACCGAAGTATCGTTACTTCCGGTGGATTGGGAACGATGGGATTCGGATTACCTGCCGCCATAGGTGCTACTTTTGGAAGTCCGGATAGAACTGTATGCGTCTTTATGGGTGACGGAGGATTACAAATGAACATACAAGAATTTGGAACTGTTATGGAACAGAAAACTCCGGTTAAGATGATTTTATTGAATAATAATTATCTGGGAAATGTACGTCAATGGCAGGCTATGTTTTTTAACCGCAGGTATTCTTTTACTCCGATGATGAATCCTGATTATATAAAGATAGCTTCAGCATACGATATTCCTGCGAAACGGGTAGTATCCGGAAAGGAATTGAATGAAGCGATCAGGGAAATGCTGGCGACAGATGGTCCCTATCTATTAGAGGCTTGTGTGATAGAAGAAGGAAACGTATTACCGATGACACCTCCGGGAGGTTCTGTAAATCAAATGTTAATGGAGTGTTAGACTTTAAAACGGTGACAAAATAAATATGGACAATAAGAAATTATATACATTAATCGTTCATTCGGAAAACATTGCCGGATTATTGAACCAAGTGACTGCTGTCTTCACTCGTCGTCAGATAAACATTGAAAGTCTTAATGTATCGGCATCCTCTATTAAAGGGGTACATAAGTATACGATAACAGCTTGGACGGATCAGGATACGATAGAAAAGGTAGCAAAGCAAATCGAGAAGAAAATCGATGTTTTGCAAGCGCATTATTTTACGGACGATGAGATCTATTTCCATGAGATAGCTTTATATAAGGTTTCTACACCCATATTTCAGGAAAATCCGACAGCATCTAAAGTTATAAGAAAATATAATGCACGTATTGTAGAGGTTAATCCTGTGTTTGCGATTGTAGAAAAGAATGGAGTAAGTGAAGATATAACTTCACTTTATGAGGAATTGCAGGAACTGAAGTGTGTATTGCAATTTGTGCGTTCGGGACGGGTTGCCATTACAACCAGCTGCTTTGAAAGAGTAAATGAGTATCTTGCAGACCGTGAAGCGAAATATCAAAAAAATAAAAATATTTAGATATGACAGAGGAAAAAAGAAATAAGGTAGGTACGTATGACTTTGTGGCAGAGCCTTTCCATGTAGATTTTACAGGTCATCTGACGATGAGTGTGCTTGGCAATCATTTATTAAATTGTGCAGGTTTTCATGCTGCGGATAGAGGATTCGGTATTGCTTCCTTAAATGAAAACCATTATACATGGGTACTTTCCCGTTTAGCAATAGAACTGGAAGAACTGCCGTTTCAATATGAATCGTTTAGTGTGCAGACTTGGGTGGAGAATGTATATCGTCTTTTCACTGATCGTAATTTCTCTATTTTGAATAAAGATGGTAAAACGATTGGTTATGCGCGTTCCGTATGGGCTATGATAAGCATGGAAACCCGTAAACCGGCAGATTTGCTGACGCTTCATGGGGGGAGTATAGTTGATTATGTATGTGATAAGGAGTGTCCGATAGAGAAACCGGGCAGAATTAAAATCAGTGATAAAGCCGTATTTGCTGATTATCAAACAAAATATAGTGATATTGATATTAATGGTCACGTGAACAGTATCAAATATATAGAGCATATTCTTGACCTCTTCCCTATAGAAGTCTTTAAGGAAAAACGAATTAAACGTTTTGAAATGGCTTATGTGGCAGAGAGTTATTACGGGGATACACTTTCATTCTTTAAGAAAGAAGAAAATGAAAATGAATATAATATTGAGGTTAAAAAGAACGGTGATGAAATAGTTTGCCGTAGTAAAGTGATATTTGTTTAATAGGTTTATATTTAAAAACGAGAAGAAAATGGCACAAATGAATTTTGGCGGTGTTGTAGAAAATGTAGTAACCCGCGAAGAGTTTCCTTTGGAGAAAGCACGTGAAGTATTGAAGAATGAAACAATAGCTGTAATCGGTTATGGTGTTCAGGGACCGGGTCAGTCTTTAAATTTGCGTGATAACGGTTTTAATGTGATTGTAGGTCAGCGTAAAGGTGGTAAGACTTGGGAAAAAGCAGTAGCTGACGGTTGGGTTCCGGGAGAAACGCTGTTTGATATTGAAGAGGCTTGTAAACGTGGTACGATTATACAGTATCTTCTTTCCGATGCTGCACAAATAGAAGTATGGCCAACCGTAAAGAAACATCTGACTCCGGGAAAAGCTCTTTATTTTTCTCATGGCTTTGCTATTACTTATAAAGAACGTACAGGTATTATTCCTCCTGCCGATGTAGATGTTATTTTGGTTGCGCCGAAAGGTTCCGGTACATCTCTTCGTACCATGTTTTTGGAAGGGCGTGGTTTGAACTCTTCTTATGCTATCTTCCAAGATGCAACAGGGAGAGCATATGATCGCGTTATAGCTTTGGGAATCGGGGTAGGCTCCGGTTATTTATTTGAAACCACTTTTAAACGCGAAGTTTATTCAGACCTTACAGGAGAACGCGGTACTTTGATGGGAGCTATCCAAGGTTTGCTTTTGGCACAGTATGAAACGTTGCGTGAGAACGGACATACACCTTCGGAGGCATTTAATGAAACGGTGGAAGAATTGACCCAATCACTGATGCCATTGTTTGCAAAGAACGGTATGGACTGGATGTATGCAAATTGTTCTACGACGGCACAGAGGGGAGCTTTGGATTGGATGGGTCCATTCCATGACGCTACAAAACCCGTGTTCCAGAAGTTATATGCTGAAGTAGCCTGTGGAAATGAAGCGCAACGTTCTATTGATTCCAATTCACAACCTGATTATCGTGAAAAATTGAATGAAGAACTTCGCCAACTTCGTGAAAGCGAGATGTGGCAAGCCGGTGCTGTAGTACGTAAACTCCGTCCGGAGAATAGTTAATTCCCAAATAGATAATAACGCCATCTTTGAAATACTCGGAGATGGCGTTTCTGTATGTCTTATAGCAACTTTCGGTTCACCCGATATTTGTAAATACCTTGATATTTTTTAAAATATCAAGGTTGATTAAAAAACATACGGTCCTTTGTTTGCAAACGATAGGAGTTTGTGAACAAAGGACCGTATGTTTGTCATCAATCGACCGTATGTTGAAAATCGATTTTACTATCCCCAATAATTATCGGGTGAGCCCAACTTTCCCTAACCGGACTTTTCCCCATTTAATATATTTGGTTATCTTTGTCAGTGCTTATGTATAGTATATGAAAAGATTAGCCATTTATCTAATATTGTTTTCTCTTAATTTAAGTGTCTTTGCAAGAAATGAAATATACTCTTTGTTATTGGTATTGGATAAAACGATCCGAGAACATAAGATATATGAAAATATAAAGGTTAAGCGTATTTCTCTCTTGAAAGAGAATGTTGCTAAGGCCGGACTACCTCAAGAAATTATTTACCGGCTAAATGAAGAACTATATGAAGAATATCGTTCTTATATATCTGACTCTGCAATACATTATTTATATAAAAACCTGGATTTGGCTGAAGTAATGCATGATAGGTACCGGCAGAATAAAACAAAATTTCAATTAGCTTATGTATTGGCTTCGACGGGGATGTATAAAGAGTCTATTGATATTCTTGACGCTGTGGATGTAGCGACATTAGACTCTGCTTTATTGATAGACTATTATATATCTTGTGATCGTGCATACGGTGAATTGACTTCCTATTCTCAGGATAAAAGAAAAGCTGTGGAATACGCAGAGAAATCAAAGAACTATAAAGACGTTTTATTAAAGATACTAGATAAAGACTCGGATTTGTATTTAAGTCTGCAAGAAGCTGTATATCGTGATAATGAAGAATTTGATAAGGCAGAGGCTATTAATGATATTCGTTTGGAAAGATGTGATTTTGGCTCTATGGAATATGCTTTGGTCGCTTTTCATAGGGCATTATTGTATCGTTGTCAAGATGATGTGGAGCAATTTAAAAAGTATCTTATTTTATCAGCTTTATCGGATATAAAATCAGGGATAAAAGATCAAGCTTCTTTGTGGACGTTAGCAGATATACTTTACAAAGAAGGAGATATAAATAGAGCATATAATTATATCTGCTTTTCGTGGGAAGAGTCTCAAATTTATAATGCACGTTTGCGTGTAGAACAAATATCTAAAGTCCTCTCCGTTATTAATAACACTTATCAATTAGAGAGTGAGAGAAAAAGTAGACAGTTGCGTTTCTATTTAATACTGATAAGCGTATTATCTCTCTTTTTATTGGTGTCTATTGTCTATATTTATAAGCAGATGCGTTCATTGGCTATAGCGCGTAATAACTTAGAGGTTGCAAATAAGCAATTGAACGGTTTAAACCATGAGTTATCGGAAATGAATGGTCGTTTGAAAGATTTTAATTTCAGATTATCAGAGTCTAATCATGTTAAGGAGGAATATATTGGTCGATTTATGACTTTGTGTTCTACTTATATAGATAAATTGGAAGCCTATCGCAGGATGGTTAATAAGAAACTTCAGTCCGGTCAAAGTGCGGAACTTTATAAGATGACGAAGGCTTCTAATATTACAGAAGAAGAATTAAAAGAGTTTTATCAGAATTTTGATACTACGTTCCTGTTCCTGTATCCTGATTTTGTGGCAGAGTTTAATGCCTTATTAGTTGATGAAGAGCATATTGTTCTTAAGAAAGGCGAGCTGTTAAATACGGAGCTGCGTATTTTTGCCCTAATTCGTTTAGGTATTAGTGACAGTTCTAAAATAGCTGAGTTCTTGCGCTATTCTGTGAATACGATTTATAACTATCGTGCTAAGGTGAAGAATAAAGCGAAGATTTCTCGTGACGATTTTGAAAGTCAGGTGATGCAAATAGGTTCTTTCAATAGATAAAGGTAGCCTTTCCCAACTCGTAGCTATCCACTTTTTAAGTAATTCCGTTTTGATGTAAGTCGTTAGTAAGTAACTGTTTATGCCTGCCTTACTTCCTTTGTATTCCACTATTGTATTTCACTGTATAGGAAATAACTACATATCAAGATATATTTGTAGAAGTAAATCTGTTGGCTGTTTAATGGATAAATATGATTGATTGTAAAATAGTAAAGAAGATGAATTTAAGATTAATGTCAATTACGGGATTCTTATTTTTGTTAGGTGTAGTGAAAGCTCAACAAAATATTCCGGTTTATTTGGATGCTTCACGTTCTATTGAGGAAAGAGTGGAAGACGCTCTCTCCCGTATGACCGTAGAAGAGAAAGTTGCAATAACACATGCTCAGTCTAAGTTTAGTTCTGCCGGAGTACCTCGGTTGGGAATCCCGGAGAATTGGGCAAGTGACGGTCCTCATGGTATTCGTGCGGAAGTAATGTGGGATGAATGGTATGGTGCCAATTGGACAAATGATTCTTGTATCGCTTTTCCGGCATTAACCTGCCTGGCTGCATCTTGGAATCCGGAAGTATCTTATCTGTATGGTAAGAGTATCGGTGAAGAAGCCCGTTACAGGAATAAGAATATTCTTTTAGGGCCGGGAGTTAATATCTATCGCACTCCGTTGAACGGACGTAATTTTGAGTATATGGGAGAAGACCCTTATCTGGCATCGGTGATGGTAGTTCCTTATATTAAAGGGGTACAATCGAATGGTGTTGCTGCCTGCGTTAAACACTATGCTTTGAATAATCAGGAGATAGATCGTGACCATGTAAATGTGAATGTTGATGACCGTGCCTTATATGAGATTTATTTACCGGCATTTAAGGCTGCTGTTCAAGAAGGTAAGGCATGGGCTATCATGGGATCTTACAATAAATATAAAGGTGAACACTGTTGTCACAATCAATATCTGCTGAATGATATTTTGAAACGTGATTGGGGATTTGACGGAGTCGTTGTCTCTGACTGGGGAGGCACTCACGATACAAAGGAGGCTATTTATAATGGTCTTGACATGGAGTTTGGCAGTTGGACCAACGGCTTGGATTGGGGAGCAAGTAATGCTTATGACAATTATTTCCTTGCAAATCCTTATTTGAAGTTATTGAAGTCCGGAGAAGTAACGGAGAAAGAGCTGAATGATAAAGTTCGTCGCATTCTTCGTTTGGTGTATCGGACGAATATGGATCATAATCGTCCTTATGGTTCATTCGGAACAAAAGAGCATGCACTTGCCGGCAGACAGATTGCAGAGGAAGGCATCGTGCTTTTGAAAAATGATAGAAAAGTATTGCCTGTGGACTTAAATAAGGTAAAGAAAATACTTGTGGTAGGCGAAAATGCAATTAAAAAGATGACAGTAGGAGGAGGATCTTCTTCTTTGAAAGCAAAATATGAAGTATCTCCGTTAGCCGGGATTCAGTCTCGTGTAGGAAAAGACGCGGAAGTGACTTATGTACGGGGTTATGCTTCTCCTGCCGTGAAAGAACAAGATGTGAAAGATGCGAAAGTGCCGGAACAAGAAAAGATTGATTATGCCGCTTTGCGTGAAGAAGCTGTCAAGGCAGCAGAGGGTGCGGATGTTGTATTTGTAGTGGGAGGCTTGAATAAAAATGATAATCAGGATTGTGAAGGCGATGATCGCAAGAGCTTAGGATTGCCGTATGAGCAAGATGAGTTGATTGCCGCACTGTCCAAAGTCAATCCGAATGTGGTTGTGGTGTTGGTAACGGGTAATGCTGTAGCAATGCCGTGGATAAAGGATATTCCGTCCGTAGTTGAGGCTTGGTACGGTGGTACGGAAGCGGGTAATGCCATTGCGTCGGTTCTGTTTGGGGATGTCAATCCTTCCGGCAAATTACCGTTTACATTCCCGGTTAAGTTGGAGGATAATAGTGCTCATGCTTTGGGTGAATATCCGGGAGATGGCGAAAATGTAACATATAAAGAAGGAATCTTTGTCGGTTATCGTTGGGCGGATAAGCAAAAGAATAAACCATTGTTCCCGTTTGGGCACGGACTAAGTTATACTACCTTTGATTATGGTAAGGCGGTAGCTGATAAGAAAGTGATTTCTAAGGATGACCAAATCACTTTTACCGTGACTTTATCGAATGTCGGCAATCGTCCCGGAGCAGAAACCGTACAGCTTTATATTGGTGATAAGAAATCGTCTTTACCTCGTCCTGTAAAAGAGTTGAAAGGCTTTAAGAAAGTATATCTGACTGTCGGTGAGCAGAAAGAGGTATCTTTCACGATAGATAAAGAGGCTTTGAGCTTTTACGATGATACAAAAGGACAGTGGGTGGTAGAGCCCGGTAAGTTTGAAGCATACATCGGAGCTTCTTCCGGAGATATTCGCAGTACGGTTGGTTTTGAGTTGAAATAGCCTTAGTAGTCAGCTAAAATCTCTCTCGCTTTTCTGAGATGTACGACTCGCCGCTCTGAGTCGTACGACTCACAATTCTGAGACGTACAACTCACGGCTCTGAGACGTACGACTCACAACGGTGAAACGTACGACTCAGAACGCTGAGATGTAACTCTCGGAAAACTTACTTTTCTTTATCGGTACAGATGATGACAACACGGTTCATGTCATTCTCTTTGAATGGCTGCACTGTATCGCCTTTTGCTTCGGTAATGATTCTGTCTTTATCAATACCGGATCTGACCAGTAATTGAGTCAGGTTTTGGGCACGGTTTCTGGATGTTCTCAGATTAATCTGTGCTGTGCCGGTACCTGCGTCTGCGTATCCCGTGACGATAATCCGTGCGTCCGGATGATTCTTTGCCCATTCCAGCAGTTGATCTATTTTTTGTCTTTCTCCCGTCGGAACCATCATCTGATTGATAGAATAGAATATTTCAGAACTGTAAGTTGTTGTCTGTTCCTCTTTTTGAGGCTTAGTGTTTTGTTTCTCCGTATTTGCCTGAGGCTCATTTATTGTTTCGGGCACTTTCTGCTCAACTCGTTGTTCATTGGTCTTTTGATTGTTTTCTTCGATTACCGTTGGAGCTACTACTATCGGTGCTACCGTTTTTCTGCCGAATTTGTAAGTTACTCCCGCCAGGGCATTGCAATACCAGTCATTATTGCCGCCGTCTTTAGAATTGAAACGGTCTGACAATATATTGGCGTTCACTTCCAAATTCAGACTCCAGCGAGAGCTGAGGCGGAAATCTCCTTGCACGCCGAATCTCCCTGTGATTCTATTAAACTTCTCCCAATTATAAGTAAAGTCGGAAGCATTGGGCAGATCATTCGCTCCGTTGTTAAAACCGTGGTTGAATCCGACTCCTCCTAATAAGTACAGGTCAAAAACTCTTTTTGCTTTGTAAGAAGAAAACAGGTTCATGAGGTTGATCAGTACGTCTGCATTCACTCCGATGTAGTTGAATTTGTACTTTTCATACGGAGAGATCCACGCACCTTTAGCTTCCCAACCGTTTACTTGGAGACGTGCTCCCCAGATTGGGGTGAATTGACGTCCGAATGATAGAGCAGCTGTTGGTGAGATTAGTTTGGAGAAAGTAGCTTCACCTACCGTATAAGCACCTCCTACTTGTCCCTGCATAAACCAATAGGGACTGAATATATCTTTGTCTTTTGTATTTGTTGTCTTCTGACTGAATGCGGGGTTGTTGCTGCCGAAAGCAATAATTGACAGTACGGCTAAAATCGTTTTTGTTTTCATATGCTTCACGTTTTATATGTATTCACAAAAATAGTAATTCCCATCCGAATGTGTTAATTAATGTAATCCTGAAACTTAAAATTAACAAACGGAGTGCGTCAGATGATGTTACAGCAGGGGTATTCGTAAGGGCGTTAACTTCTTTTCAAGGGAATCATTGTTGTAAATCATTGCTCTGTCCCGATTTTTATTTTATTTTTGCAAACATGAAGAAGATGTATCTTGTTATGTTTGCTATGCTGTTGTGTTTTTGTTCCGTTACATTGTACGGACAGGAAACGGCACGACCGAAGAAAGGGGAGGGAATAAGTCTGCTCTTGCAACGGTTTAACCGGACAAAAAAGCAGCACTACGATTTGTTCTTGGAACTGAATAAAGGCAAGTTTACCAAGGATAACGGTTTGAAGCTGAATGTCGATTACATATTACCTCCTTTGGAAGCCGGGAATCAAGAACCTTTGTTCGGAAAGAAACTGGCTAAATATAAAGTTGAGTCTCAGGAGCTGAGCGGGGCATGTTTTTATTTGGTCAGCGGACACGGAGGGCCTGATCCGGGAGCTATCGGTATTGCGCATGGAAAGCAATTGCATGAAGATGAGTATGCTTATGATATTGTATTGAGATTGGCGCGCAATTTATTAATGAAAGGAGCCAAGGTTCATATTATCATTCAGGATGAAAAAGACGGCATCCGTGATGATAAATATCTGTCGAACAGTAGTCGGGAGACTTGTATGGGGGCAACTATTCCCCTTAATCAAGTGGAACGTCTACGACAACGGTGTGATAAAGTGAACAGTTTATATGCGAAAGACAAAGAGAGTTATCGCCGTGCTGCTTTTGTCCACGTAGACAGTCGTGGGAAGGGGCAGCAGATAGATGTCTTTTTTTATCATTGCGAAGGCAGTGAGAAAGGAAAACGCCTGGCTAACACAATCAGGGATACTTTCAATAAGAAATATGATAAGCATCAGCCTAATAGGGGATTTGAAGGCACTGTAAGCGCACGCAACTTATATGTGCTTCGGAATACAAAGCCTGTTTCCGTGTTTCTGGAACTGGGGAATATACAGAACAAAAGAGACTTGCAACGGTTGATTATTCCTGATAACCGACAGGCGTTGGCCAACTGGATCTGTGAGGGCATGGTGAAGGATTATCAAAATGAAAAGAAGAATAAATAACTATTTTGCCGATGAAGATGATACGTGAGTGGATAAATACCCTTTTGGCTCAATGGGGAATGCAAACGGAAACCGTGGGATGGATGGAGCGGATTGTCATTATCGCTATTATCCTGTTGATTGCCTTTCTGGCGGATTTGATTTGCCGCAGGATTATTGTGGAAGGAATCAAGAAACTGACAAAGCGCACACGCGCCACTTGGGATGATCTTGTCTTTAATGACAAGGTTCTCAATAATTTTTGCCACATAATACCACCTGTACTGATCTATATATTGATGCCGCTTGCCTTTCCCGATACGCCGGGCATATTGGCTTTTCTCCTTAAAATCTGTATGGTCTATATTATTGCGGTTGCGTTGAAGTTTGTCAATGTGTTTCTTGGGGTACTGTTTGAATTGACCAATCAGAAGAAAGAGTTTCGCGACCGTCCGTTGAAGGGTGTTTATCAGATTGTTCAGGTCGGGTTATTCTTTGTCGGCACGATTCTTATTATCAGTATTCTTATCAATAAATCTCCGATTCATCTTTTTGCCGGATTGGGTGCGTCGGCTGCTATCCTGATGTTGGTGTTTAAGGATACCATTATGGGGTTCGTTTCCGGCATTCAGTTGGCAGCCAATGATATGCTTCGTCCGGGAGACTGGATTACGATGGCTAAGTATGGTGCGGACGGAACGGTTATAGACGTATCGCTGAATACGGTGAAAGTGCGCAACTGGGATAATACGATTACTACTATACCTCCGTATGCGCTGGTCAGTGACTCTTTTCAGAATTGGCGGGGAATGCAGGAATCGGATGGAAGGCGTGTGAAGCGTTCTATTAATATAGATATGAACAGTGTGCGTTTTTGTACGTCCGATATGTTGGAAGAATATCGCACGATTGTTTTGTTGCGTGACTATATAGACCATACGGAGAAGGTAGTTCAGGAGTATAACGTGGAACATGGTTTGAATGACGATAATCTGGTGAACGGACGCCATCAGACAAATTTGGGAGTCTTTCGTGCTTATCTGGAACGTTATATAGAGAGTCTGCCGGTGGTCAGCAAGGGTTTGACGCACATGGTACGTCAGTTGCAACCTACAGAGAAAGGTATTCCGTTGGAAATCTATTTCTTTTGCAGGGATAAGAATTGGATTGCATACGAACGGGTTCAGGCAGATGTGTTCGACCATATCCTTGCGGTGATTCCAGTGTTTGGTTTACAGGTGTTCCAAGAACCGTCCGGCAAAGATTTGAAAGAATTGAAGCGATAATATTAGAGGCGGGACGCTTTTTAATATATTGATTTTATACCCCCTTGCTTCATTTTTGTCGCGGAGCTCATTATCAGTGCTTTATAAAAACAGGCGGTTCTCAGAAGGTGCTGTGGGGCAGGTCTGTGAAAACTTCGTACATTAGTCTCCCTTATGTGTGTCGAAAATTTGTCGCGCTTTTTGCAGAGTATCATAAAGGCGCACTACATCTTCTTGCTTGACGCACTACGTCTTTATGGCAGATACCCTACATCTTTCGCCCGGTTGATACGGGAGAATTCTCTTAGCCGGAGGGGCGAACAACTTTATTCCCAAGGAAGGAAAGGATTAGAGCTACGGTCTGTTACGGATTTCCGTCAGGACGTCACTTCGGAATCTTCTTGATGGGGCATAATATGCTTTATGACGCCTCTTTCCTGTATGTATCCATATAATTTTTTGTAAAAGGCGTGTCGGGTAAGCGTGGAAGCATCGCCCAGGATGATTAGCTTCATGCGGGCACGGGTGATGGCTACATTCATTCGCCTCAGGTCATTTAGGAAGCCGATTTGTCCATCCTCGTTGGCCCTTACAAGGCTGATTAGGATAACATCACGTTCTTGTCCCTGAAAACCGTCGACGGTGTTGATGGTGATTAGTTGCCGGAACGGTTTGAAGAAGTTGCTCCGACGTAGAAGCTGACGAAGGTATTGCACCTGAGCTTTGTAGGGTGAGATAAGCCCGAAGTCTATCCGTTCTTCCAATACGCGGGCTACGCCTATTTTATGGATGTACTCTTCCAGCTTTTCCATCAGCATGTGGGCTTCGGGTTTATTGATTCGCCCGAAGTTTTCACTGATAAACTCTTCCTTGTATTCACAGCCTTCCGTGTCATACCATTCCAATGTGGTGTCATAATCCAATATGCCTCTGTATTTTACTTCCGGTGCGGATTTTAGTTCGTTATGGTAAAACCATAGGGAAGGGAAGTGCATAATATCGTCATTCATACGGTATTGCACTTTTAGCAAGGAGACGCTTTCGGGTTTCGTGGCGGCGATTTTTTGCATCAACGTCCGGTCTAATCCTCCGCGGGCAGCTCCAATGCATTTTATGGTAGGCGGTAGTTGGCAGTGGTCTCCGGCAAAGACTACACGGTCGGCTTTTCGTATGGCTACCCAGCAGGCTGCTTCCAATGCCTGTGCTGCTTCGTCGATGAAAAGTGTGGAGAAACGCCTTCCGGTCAACGTGCGATTGGCAGAGCTGATAAGGGTGGAGGCGATTACGCGTGCCTCGCCGAAGAGCGATTCGTTGATGCGTATCTCCAGTTCCGTAGCCCTGTCTTTCAATGCGGCTATTTTGACGCGGATATTCTCGTGTCCGGCGCCTCTTGATTTGCCGTGCAATTCCCGTATGGCTTTGCGTATGCTCCATAGTTCGGAGTAATCCGGATGTGATTCAAATCTCCTTTCGTAGGTGAATGAGAGCATCTTGTCATTCACTCTGGTAGGGTTTCCTATGCGGAGCACGTTGATGCCACGGTCTACGAGCTTTTCTGAGATCCAATCTACCGCCATATTGCTTTGTGCGCAGACTAATACTTGGTTCTCACGGTGAAGGGTTTCGTAAATCGCTTCTACGAGAGTGGTAGTTTTACCGGTTCCGGGAGGTCCGTGTACGATTGCCACATCTTTTGCCTGCAACACTTTATTGACGGCCTCTTCTTGTGTCATGTTCAGCCAAGGGAAGCGTACGGGGAAGAATGAACGTCGGGCGGGAGGTACACTGCCGATTAAAATATCTCTCAGTTCTGCCAGCCGGTTGCCTTTGGCGCGTATCGTATCTGCCAACGCTTCGAACATGGTCCGGTAACTGGTTTCGTCGAAGTAAAGTTGCACGCCCAGCCTTTCTGCTCCCTGTATTTCCGTTAATGCCGAAGAGTTGGGTATTACTACGACCATCCGCTCGTCATCGGCATAGCTGACTTGCCCCGTAAAATTAAAGTACCGCACATTTTCCGCTGCATCTTGTGTAAAGAAACAGACCGGACGTCCGTATTCGAAATTATGTTCGGTCTCTTTATCCTCTTTGCGCTCTATTTCTATGACAAGTTGGTTCAGTGAATTGTAATAGCTTCTGCCTGTAAAGACCGGATACCAGCATAAACCTCTTTTTATCTTCCTTGTTATGCCCATTACTTGAGTTTGCTGCCGGAACGTTTCTTTTTCGTAATCGTATTCCAACTGTAACAACTGCTGTTGTTGCTGCAAACTTAAAATGGGGGAGAGGATAGTATGGTTGGGCATGATGTTTTTTATTTGTGGGTGCCGGGTGCTGCCTGGTCTGTTGCTTTAATCTTTAAAGCGTCCAATTGTGCTTTTGATTTGCTTTGTGTCACAATATAGACTCCGGTAAATACCAGTACGATAGCTCCGGCCTTAGACCACCCGAAAGTATCCATCCCCATTGCCACGGCAATGGCTGAGGCTACGATGGGCTGTACATAATTGTACATGCTGACAAGCGTAGGGCGCAGATTCTTTTGACCTACCATTACAAGCAGATAGGCGAGGAACGTTGCTCCCAATACCACAAAAGCTATCCCGGCATACACCTCGGTACTGATACGGGCGAATTCTATGGAAGCCACATCACGGTAGGAGAATGGTATGAAGCACATGGATGCGTAGATAAACATCCATTTCATGATGGTGATAGCGGAATATTTGGTAATAAGGTTTCGGAATACGGTAAGATAGATGGCGAAACTGATTTGTGCCGTCAGGCAGAGCAAATCTCCCCACACACTACCCGATTTGCCTGTAGCTGCGCTTTGACTGCTCAGTATAAGTATCAAGGCTCCCATAGCACCGATGAAAATACCCAGTACTTTCTTGCCGGTCACCGGTTCTTTCAGGTAAATGGCTGCCACAATCATCGTGACGATAGGGGTGGTAGTGCATACGATGGAGGCGTCGATAGGAGAGGTAAGGGATAGACCGAAGATGAAACTACCCTGATTGAGTACGATGCCGAACAGTGCCGCAAAGAAAAGCATAAACAGATCTTCCGGCTTGACGTGTTCTTTTTTCGTAAACAAGGATGCCGCCCAGAAAGCGATAGCTGCGCCTACCATGCGGAAAGTAGTCAATGAGAGAGGGGTAACATACGGACTGTCCAGTACGGCTTTTCCTATCGGAGAGTTCAATCCCCAGATAATGTTCGCCATCAGCATGGCGATGTGCCCTTTATAATGCTTGTCATTCATCTTGCTGCTACATTTATATATTGAAAACCGTCGCGAAATTAATACTTTTTTTCGTAGGGAGGGGCAGAGACTATGTTTTATTTCAGTTACGCGATGGTTGCTACTAAAAAAATAACCCCCCTGTAAACACTACAGAAGGGTTAACTGTTTCTCCACTGAGAAACCTACTAGATTCTATAATAAAAACTAAACTGAGTCTGAAAAGGAGAGGTGAACCTTTTGGGGATTACACCTCTTCTTTGTTTAATAAGACTAAAGTTCTATCAAAAGTCTTTTATTTACCACTGTTTGCAGATGAGAGAACCGTAATATCTGCTGTCTTTGTTTCTTTTGAAATGTTAGGAACAGTAACAGTTACTTCACTTTCTGCATATTTATCAAGTTGAAGAACGGCTCCACCATTAAACCAACTAACAGTACTTCCATTGATCGTTAATTTATCACCGAATGATGCATTAGCATTTATGCTGTAGTTGAATGTGACACCTGTGCTACCATCAATACCATAAACTGTTTTTGCATATGTTTGCCATGTACCGTCTTTGTATAAATCTTGATTACCATCTGAAATTGTCACTTCTTTTGCAAGATCCTTAGTATCGGCAGTGGCAACATAAGTTTTTAAACTAATGTTGTTCAATGTTACATGGAATGGTCTTGTGAATCTTACAACATAATTTACATATTCTTTTTCACCATTTTCTAATGTAATAGCTAAACGTACTTTATAATCCTGAGCATCTTTTTCCATTGCGTCGTCCAATGAAATAGTTTGATCCTTAAAGTCTGCTGTGTTTTCAGTTTTTACAGTAGAAATTGTAGCACCTGTTTGAAGTGGTGTTGTTGGTGTTAATTCAAATGCATAGCTCTTATGGTTTCTAGGTATTGAATAATTTGATAAATAGTTTTCGAAATGTTCTTTCATTTCGCTAACCATCTTATAAGTTCCATCAACTAATTTACCTTTAACTTCGATCACATTTGTCCCTACCAAATAATCCGGATTTAATTTCGGGAATGTTGGTGTATGAAGAATATTATAGTTAAATGTAATATTTACATCTGGATATAACTTCGTATTCTTGGACTTATAAGTAATGACAACTTCACCCTTTCCTAGTTTTACTTTATTATCAATCTTAAGAGTTGCAGTTGCAGTTGCTGTTGTTGTTGTTTGTTCCATATAGCTTCCACTAGTTCCGGTTGGGAATGTTACTCCTGAAGGTCTATCATAATAAGTGAAGAAAGATGTATTGTCTAACCCTACTTTGTTATAAACTTCTTTATTCATTCTTTCATATGTGAATTCGAAATTTTTTGTTCCATTGATATCAGTATATTCAATATTACCGCATTCTACTGTTAAATCTAAAGGATCTTTTACAACTTCAGGAGTTGCTGTAATTCTCAATTTGATGTAAGCTGTTGCAAGTTCGGTTCCATTAATGCTGGATACTACCTTGAATACAGGAGTACGATTGAAAGCTGCAGTTCCTTTCCAGTCTTTATTGACTGTAACAGTGCTACCATTAAGGTCTACAAATTTTTGTTGATCTGTAACATTATCGCTACCTATGTACTTCTCAACTTTACTGAATTTATATGTAATTCCATTGAAGCCAAGATCTACTAAATATTTATTTGGATTTAAATCAGTGGTATAAGTACCAACTAATGTTTTCAGATCAATTTCTCCTGTATAAACAAATGTTGCATCTTCATCTCTACCTAATGCTGGAACAGTTGTTGAAAGAGGAATGAATGTAGCTTTTGTTTTTACAGTGTCGGCAATCGCAATATTTGTTATTTCTGCAACGTTGATAGCTGCATAATCAGATACGATATCATAACTATCAGCTTCGCCTTCTACCGGTTTAGCTACTTTTTGAGTTGCTTTCAATGCGAATAATGCCTTTTTATCAGCGTCTAAAGTAGATGTGCGTAAGTTGGTTGCTACTTTAAATGCAATTTCGCCAACTTCAGGATATGTTGGCTCTCCGATGACTGAAATCATATCATTCTTGTCACCTGTAGCACGAGTAGTAACCTGACGATCAAGGAATGACCATGTTACATCTTTTACAGAAGCATTTGTCGGATTAATTCGGAAAGAAATCATAGGATTGCTTGATGCAATTAATACTTCTTCCTGTTTTATTGTTTTTATAATTGAATAAAAATCAACAACACCCATTCCTTCTTCCATTATTTCTGGAATGAAAGCTAAACTGCTTAATGTAACCGTGTTACTGATAGGAATTTCAACAATACTTGGTTCAGCTCCATCTTGATCATAGATAGTTAATATCACAACATTGTTTTCTGTGTCATATACAGCAGTTACACTTTGTGGGGCATACCAAGTTTGATTTAGTTTTGTTCCAGGCATACCTTTAACAGGATCTACTTCATACCAATAACCATCAGTTGCTGGATAATAGTATTTACCGTCTTTGCCATTGGTACCATTGGTTCCATTAGTACCATCCTTACCATCTTGTCCATCCTTACCATCTTGTCCATCTTTACCGTCTTTTCCATTAGTACCATTGGTTCCATCTTTTCCATTTTCTCCTTTGGCTTTAATACCAGTATCTGTATTTCCAATGAACCAGTTACCGTTATCTCCGATGTGAGGAGTTACACCATCTTGTCCGTTAGTACCGTTAGTACCATCTTTACCATCTTGTCCGTTAGTACCGTTAGTACCATCTTTACCATCCTGACCTTGTGCCTTGATACCAGTGTCAGTAGTACCGATAAACCAGTTCCCATTGCTGCCAATATATGGAGTTGCTCCGTCAGCTCCTTGCCAACTTTTACCTGAATCTTCTCCATCAATGAACCAATTACCATTGTCGCCCATTGTTATTACAGAACCAGCTTTTCCTTCAACTCCTGCAGCGCCATTTGTGATTTCAAATGTTTTTCCATCGCCCATGGTGATAGTAACGCCATTGTCGTTAGAAGTTACACTTTTAATCCATTGTCCGCTGTTTAGTAGAGCCTGAATTTCAGCTATTGATTTTTTGTTGGCATCAATTTGTTCTTGCAAGTTTTTGATGTCATCGTCGTAATCAGTACAACCAACAAAATTTGCGGCTGTAATAGCTAGCACTCCGAAGAGTGCAACTTTGATAAAACTTTTCTTCATAATTTGATAATTATATTTAAAATAAAAAATAGATCATTCAGAGATTAATTCTTGCTCTGCATGAGGATATGCTGTATATAGTTTGATTATTTTATATTGCAATGGAGATAATTGCGTAATCTTTTTAAATGATGCGTAATAAGCACTGATAGATAAAAAACCGCATTTTTGGGCTATTTCCTTTATTGAAAAAGTCGAATTGTTGTCTATCAGTAATTTCTTGCTGTATTCTACTCTATAATTGTTTATTAGTGTTTTAAAATTACATTCAAAATATTTATTAATAGCCTTAGATAAGTAGGTTGTATTTGTACCTATCATTGAGCTGAATTTAATTAATGATAAATGCGGATCCAAGAAAGCTTTTTTAGAATCCAAATAATATAATACCTCTTTATATATGGTTTTTAATTGATTTGCGTATTCTCTTTGCGATATCAAAGATTTTTCGTTCTCTATTTCCGATAAATCAAAAGTTTCCATGCATTGCTTGGAAAGCTCTATAGTCTGTAGTAGCTGTTGACTGATCATCATGTTTTTTATTTTTTTTTATGTGTTTTAATTACGATGCGAATATAGTAATGTTCTATATTTCGTACAATCAAAGCTTTTGATAATATAAGTTCTAGGAATCCTTATTTGCAATATGATAAATATTCCTAATTTATAAATAGATTATCGAGCTTAAATCTTGTATTTTTAGTTTCTGGAATGAAAGTAATATAAATATAGTTAAAACAAAAGTGTTTTTGGTAATATCTCTCTCATAATATTTTTTGTTTATGAGAATTCGTTGAATTAGAGTTTTTTGACTAAATTTGTATGATAAACGTTATATGGTGGAATATAAATGGAGAAGAAAGCTGAATATATAAAGAGGATAGAGATTATCGGTTTATGGGGGAGAAAGAATATTGTATGGGATTTACGTCCGGACGTGAATATCCTTTCGGGTATTAATGGTATAGGTAAGAGTACAATTCTGAATGCTTCTGTACATTTGCTTGATATGCTATCTCAGGCGATAGAACGGAATGGAGATAAGATGAAAGTGAAGATTCATTTTGAACCCGAAGATGCTACTTTCGTTCAGTATGATGTGATACGTAGTTTTGATGGACCTTTGCTTCATTCCGATATTATGGAGAAGATGGCGGATAAGAACGTCAAGACAGAATTGGATTGGCAAGTATATCAGCTTCAACGCCGCTATTTGGATTATCAGGTCAATATAGGTAATCGGATTATAGAACTGTTGACTTCCGAAGATGAAGAAGAAAGAACCAAAGCTGCTCAAGTATCCGTTCCGAAGAAGATGTTTCAAGACATGGTGGATGAACTCTTCAAGGAAACCAATAAGCGGATAGACCGGAAAAGCAACGAAATTCGTTTTATTCAGGGAGATGAGCTACTTTGTCCCTACCAACTATCTTCGGGAGAGAAGCAAATGCTGGTTATATTGTTGACAGTATTGGTGCAAGACAATCAATATAGTGTCCTTTTTATGGATGAACCGGAAGTTTCGTTGCATATTGAATGGCAGCAACAGATGATATTCCTGATTCGGAAATTGAATCCGCATGCACAGATTATCCTGACCACTCATTCTCCGGCAGTGATTATGGACGGCTGGTTGGATGCGGTGACAGAGGTGAGTGACATCAGTTCCGGAGTAAATAAATAAGGGTATGGCAAAACGTCTGAACGAACATCTTACCTCCATGTGGGTCGGTGCAGCCAACCGGATGGCTCCGAAGAAAGCAAAACGCAGAATCATTGCTTACGTGGAGAGTTATGATGATATTTCTTTTTGGCGTAATCTGTTTAATGATTATGAAAACGAGAATTATTGTTTTCAGGTGATGCTTCCCTCGTCCAGTTCTCTTGCCAAGGGAAAAAAGATGGCATTGATGAATGCGCTTGGCGATTCCGGCTTGGGTGAGAATATGATTGCTTGTGTGGATAGTGATTATGACTATCTTCTGCAAGGCGCTACCCATCTATCCCGTAAGATTATCCGTAATCCGTATATATTCCATACCTATACGTATGCGATTGAAAACTATCAATGTTATGCCGAAAGTTTGCATGAAGTTTGTGTACAGGCAACTTTGAATGATCGGCATATACTGGATTTCCCGGAATTCATGAAACGATACTCCCGTATTGCTTATCCGTTGTTTTTATGGTCTATCTGGTTTTATCGTCGTCATTTGCTTTCTGTGTTTTCGTTAATGGATTTTTGTTCTTACATACGTCTGCATAATGTTGATATAAAGCACCCGGACAGATGTCTGCATGAAATGGATAAAAGAGTAAAAGCCAAGTTGGATGAGTTTAATCGGGAATATCCGAATATGCAAGAGGAGTTGGAGAAACTTCAGGAAGAATTAAGCGAGTTGGGAGTAACTCCTGATACGACCTATCTTTTTATTCAAGGCCATCATATCATGAATAATGTGGTGATGAAACTTCTTGTCCCTGTCTGCACGGTTCTTCGGAGGGAGAGAGAGATTGAGATTAAGGAGTTGGCAGAGCACAATATGCAGTTTCGGAATGAGCTGACTTGCTATCAGAATAGTCAGTGCAGTGTGGACTTGATGCTTCGTAAGAATACAAATTATAAAGATTCTTTCCTTTACAGGAGGTTGAAAAAAGACTTGGAAAGATTTCTTAGAAGATGATTTATCATCATACGGTCGATTGTTTTCAAACGATAGGAGTTTGTAAACAAAGGACCGTACGTTTGTTTTCAATCGACCGTATGTTTGTTTGCAATCAGAGGTTGTTAAAACTATCTCAATTCCCCCGCTTGAGCGGGGGTAGGGTGTGTGTGAATTTTAATAATCAAAGAAAGATCACACCCCCCTTAATCCCCGCTCAAGCGGGGAAACTTGGATGCTTTGACTTTCGATATTCATTCTATTTTTTCTATACTTCACGTTGTTTTTACTAAATCGAATTTACTTTTTCCTGTCTTCACCTTATCACTCTTTTACCCTATATTATTGATTACTATCCGGTTAAAGTGAAAGCACTTTTTTAGTTAAGAGTTGAGAGTGCAAAGAGTCTGAGACTCTTTTGTTTCGTTTAAGATATTCCAAGCTCTCCCTCTATTTATAGAGGGAGTACCCGCAGGGGGAGGGAGTTTTTTCTTTGAAGTTGAAAATGGAAAATGCAAAAACTTTTCCGTCACTTCGTGACACCTCCTCTATAAACAGAGGAGGAGTTTATCATCGCTTGACGCATCAAAAGAGTCTGATACACTCTCAATTCTCAATTCTCAACTCTCAACTAAAAAAGTGCTTTCACTATAATGTATTAATAATCAATCTGTAAAGAGAAAAGAGTGATAAGGTGAAGGCTGTAAAAATACTTTTCTGAAGCGTGCTTCAGAGATATGAATCAGTACTTACAGACAGGACTGATTCATACTTTAAAATATAAATAAGTTTAAATAGACTTCTAAGTTGTAATGATTACAAATATTAATCATTAATATTGTGAACAATAGAATGTTTTACCTTGTTGAATAAACACACTAAAATTATATGCAATGATATTTGATATTGAAATGATTAGGAGTTTTTACTCCTCACTTTCCCGGAAAGTAGACGAAGCTCGTGAGCATCTTCACCGTCCGATGACGCTTGCTGAAAAGATTTTATATGCACATCTATATGATGAAAGTAAGATGACCGCCTATCGTCGTGGAGAAGACTATGTAGATTTTCGTCCTGACCGGGTGGCAATGCAAGACGCAACAGCCCAAATGGCGTTATTGCAGTTCATGAATGCAGGTAAAGAGCAATCTGCCGTTCCTACCACAGTACACTGTGACCATTTAATTCAGGCCTATCGTGGAGCTAAGGATGATCTTTCTACTGCAAATGAAACGAACAAGGAGGTTTATGATTTCTTACAGAGCGTGTCCGGTAAATACGGAATTGGCTTCTGGCGTCCGGGTGCAGGTATCATCCATCAGGTTATTCTGGAGAATTATGCTTTTCCCGGAGGAATGATGGTGGGCACGGACTCACATACCCCAAACGCAGGCGGCTTGGGCATGATAGCCGTAGGGGTAGGAGGTGCCGATGCGGTAGACGTAATGACCGGAATGGAATGGGAGTTGAAAATGCCTCGCCTGATAGGTGTGAAACTGACCGGAAAATTGAACGGATGGGCTGCTCCTAAAGATATAATCCTGAAACTGGCAGGTATACTGACAGTAAAAGGGGCTACAAATGCTATCATTGAATATTTTGGTGACGGGGCGGCAACTTTATCGGCAACAGGAAAAGCTACGATTTGTAATATGGGTGCTGAGGTAGGTGCTACTACTTCCTTATTTCCTTATGATGAGGAGATGGCACGTTATCTCATAGCGACAGACAGAGAGGAAATCGTGAAAGAAGCAGACCGCTTGGTTGCTTATCTGACGCCTGATAATGAGGTGATAGCCGAACCGGAGAAGTATTACGATAAAGTGATAGAAATAGACTTGTCTGCATTGGAACCGTATATTAACGGACCGTTCACGCCTGATGCGGCTACGCCTATTTCCGAATTTGCCGAGAAAGTAAAAGTGAACGGTTATCCGAGAAAGATGGAAGTCGGTTTAATAGGTTCCTGTACCAACTCTTCTTATCAGGATCTCAGCCGGGCTGCTTCCATTGCACGTCAAGTTGCCGAAAAGAAATTGGGTGTTGCTGCACCTCTGATTGTCAATCCCGGTTCGGAACAGATACGCTATACAGCGGAACGTGACGGCATGATCGGTGATTTTGAGGCAATAGGTGCTACCATCATGGCAAATGCCTGCGGTCCTTGCATCGGTCAGTGGAAGAGACATACGGACGATCCGAATCGTAAGAACTCCATCGTAACTTCTTTCAACCGTAATTTCGCCAAACGGGCTGACGGTAATCCGAATACGTATGCTTTTGTTGCTTCTCCTGAGTTAACAATGGCTTTAACCATTGCCGGAGACTTGTGCTTCAATCCTCTGAAAGACCGGTTGATGAATGCAAACGGTGATTTGGTCAAACTCAGTGAACCGGTGGGAGATACTTTACCGCAGAGAGGTTTTGAAGTAAAAGATAATGGTTACCTGAAACCTGACTTTAATAAAGAAGAAATAGTTATAAATCCGGCATCGGCACGCTTGCAGCGTCTGGAACCTTTCGCTCCATGGAACGGGGAAGACTATCCGGATATGCCGTTATTGATAAAGACCTCCGGCAAGTGTACTACCGACCATATTTCCATGGCTGGACCCTGGTTGAGATTCAGAGGGCATTTAGAGAATATATCGGATAATTTGTTGATGGGAGCTGTCAATGCTTTCAATGGGAAGACAAATGCTGTGCTGAATCGGGAAAATGGACAGTATGAGGCTGTATCTGCAGTTGCCAAACAATATAAGGAGAAAGGAATATCTTCCGTCGTTGTAGCAGAGGAAAACTATGGAGAAGGTTCTTCACGCGAGCATGCCGCCATGGAGCCTCGTTTCCTCAATGTAAAAGTCATATTGGCTAAATCGTTTGCACGTATTCACGAAACAAACTTGAAGAAACAGGGTATGCTTGCCCTTACCTTTATCAATAAAGATGATTATAACCGTATCCGCGAAGACGACTTGATTTCCGTAACAGGCTTGAAAGACTTTGCTCCCGGACGTAATCTGACGGTAACGCTCCGTCATGCGGATGGTACGGACGAATCGTTTGAAGTATCTCATACATATAATGAAATGCAAATCAACTGGTTTAAAGCCGGTTCTGCATTGAACAGTAAATAATCCCCCTTTTATAAATAAATACAATGAGCAGAATAATCAAAGAAGAGAAACGGTTGGTAGTACCGGAGAATGTAACGATTCCCTTTATAGAAGGAGACGGTGTAGGTAAAGAGATAACTTCCGTATGCCTTGCCGTTGTCGATGCTGCGGTGAATGCTGCCTATAAAGGCAAACGGCAGATTAAATGGAAAGAGGTTCTTGCCGGAGAGAAGGCATTTAAATACACGGGTAAATGGTTGCCTAATGAAACGATGCAGGCTTTTAAAGAATATATTGTCGGGTTGAAAGGACCTCTGACTACCCCTGTCGGCGGGGGAATCCGTTCTTTGAATGTGGCTTTGCGTCAGGAGTTGGACTTGTATGTTTGCTTGCGTCCGGTACGTTGGTTCAAGGGAGTGGAGTCTCCATTGAAGAACCCTCAGGATGTGGATATGTATATTTTCCGCGAGAACACGGAAGATATTTATGCCGGAATAGAATGGGAGCAGGGAAGTGATGAGGCGAAGAAGTTTCTGACTTTTCTTGTTAATGAGATGAGAGTGACGAAGGTACGTTTCCCTGATACATCCGGTTTTGGTGTGAAGCCGGTGTCGATAGAAGGTACGGAAAGACTGGTGCGTGCTGCCATCCGCTATGCCATCAAGCATAAACTGCCCAGTGTTACTTTGGTACATAAGGGGAATATCATGAAGTTCACGGAAGGAGGGTTTAAGAAGTGGGGGTATGAAATGGCGGACCGTGAGTTTGCCGGAGAAACATTCAGCATGAACCGTTACAATGCGCTTGTGAAAGAACAAGGGAAAGCTGTTGCGGATGCTGCGAAAGAGGAGGCGGTGAAGCAGGGAAAAGTGATTGTTAAAGATGTAATAGCAGATGCCTTTTTACAAAACACCCTGTTGCATCCCAAAGATTACTCCGTAGTGGCTACATTGAATTTGAACGGCGACTATATTTCCGACCAGTTGGCGGCTATGGTAGGCGGTATCGGTATTGCTCCGGGAGCGAATGTTAACTATGATACGGGGCACGCTATCTTTGAGGCTACCCATGGCACGGCTCCCGATATTGCAGGACAAAATAAAGCGAATCCGTCTTCCATTATCTTGTCGGCCGTAATGATGTTGGAATATATCGGTTGGAAAGAGGCCGGAGAATTGATAACTTCTGCAATGGAATGTTGTTTCTCTCAGGGGCTTGCAACGGATGATTTGGCGCGTCTCATGCCGGATGGGAAGTCATTGAGTACGTCATCCTTCCGCGATGTATTGATACAGCAGATTAATTGTGAAAGTAAGAAGTGAAGTTAAATCCTTAAAATGAACAGAGTATGAAGAAAGAATATATCATCTATAAGTTGTCCGACCAGATGCGGGAGGCTTGTAAAATAGATAATGAGTTGTTTTCCAAGTTCGGTGTGAAGCGTGGCTTGCGTAATGAAGATGGTACGGGTGTACTGGTGGGACTGACGAAGATCGGTAATGTGGTTGGTTACGAACGTATCGAGGGCGGCGGACTGAAGGCTATTCCCGGTAAGTTGTTTTATCGCGGGTTGGACGTAGAGGATATTGCGCACGGGCTGATGAAAGACCGTCGTTTCGGTTTTGAAGAAGTTGCCTATCTGATGCTTTCCGGCAATCTCCCCAATAAGGAGGAACTGGCTGCCTTTAAAGAAATCATCACCGACAATATGCCGTTGGAGCAGAAGACGAAGATGAACATTCTTGACCTTGAAGGGTCTAACATTATGAATATCCTTGCACGCAGTGTATTGGAGATGTATACCTTTGACCCGAATCCGGACGATACTTCACAGGACAACCTGATGCGTCAATCCATCGAGTTGATTTCAAAGTTCCCTACGATTATAGCGTATGCTTATAATATCTTGCGGCATAGCACGCAAGGACGTTCCCTGCATATCCGTCATCCTCGTGAGGAACTCTCCATTGCCGAAAACTTCCTTTATATGCTGAAGAAGGATTATACGGAACTCGATGCCCGCGTACTCGACCTCTTGCTGGTGTTGCAGGCGGAGCACGGAGGTGGTAATAACTCTACTTTTACGGTACGTGTCACTTCTTCTACCGGAACGGATACTTATTCATCCATCGCTGCCGGCATCGGTTCATTGAAAGGCCCGCTTCACGGAGGTGCCAACATACAGGTGGTAGATATGTTCCATCACTTGAAAGATAACATTCAGGATTGGGAAAACGTGGATGAGATAGACACTTATTTTAACCGTATGCTTCGCAAGGAGGTTTATAATAAGACAGGATTGATTTACGGTATCGGTCATGCCGTCTATACCATCTCAGACCCGCGTGCGGTGTTGCTGAAAGAACTTGCACGAGATTTGGCGAAAGAGAAGGGACTTGAAAAGGAATTTGCTTTTCTGGAGCTGTTGGAAGATCGTGCCATCACTTGTTTCTCCAAATTCAAAGGAGAAGGCGGTAAGACTGTCTCCAGTAACATCGACTTCTATTCCGGTTTTGTATACGAGATGATTGGTCTGCCACAGGAAATCTATACACCGTTGTTTGCCATGGCTCGTATTGTAGGATGGACGGCTCACCGCAACGAAGAACTAACCTTCCAAGGTAAACGTATCATTCGCCCGGCCTATAAGAATGTGTTGGACGTACAACGATATGTTCCGATAAGTAAGAGGTAATGAAAAGCATCGATATTAAAAACAAAACAGGAGATACATTTCATAAATGTATCTCCCGTCATATATTTCTATATCTGAATTATCTGCTTAGTAAACAGTGTTCTGAGGATCGAAGTTAGTCCAACCTTCCAACCAGTTATCGCTTTCATCTTTGAATGCTCCGATGTAACCGTTTGTTCCGTTGATAGCTGTTTTAGGACAATAGTTCTGACCTGTTTTCATCGGATCGGAAAGATTCAATGCAGCTTCGGTCATTTCTTTGTTAGTCGGTTCGCTCAAGAAGAAAGTATGTGAGTAAGATACTGCATCACTACCGGCCGGACGGTTGAGAAGTGTATCGGCATAGATTTTATTACCATCTGAACCTAAGATACCCATACCTGCGAAGATAACGTTCTTTAAGTAGAAATCACCATTCTTGGAATAGTCTACCGTGTTACCTTTCTCACCATCTATAATCAAACCGATGGGATAACCGATTGCCAAAGCATTTTCACAGTTCAGTTTACTGCTACGACGGATTTGCATGGCAGATTGGAAAAGACCAAGCTTAGAGCCGTTGTTTGGATATACGCTACCGCCGGTAATGTAGTCGGCAGAGTTCTTAAAGTTATCAGCCATGTTCTTAGCAGTCATCGGACCTACGAAAGTTACGTTTTTGAAAGTAGCGGTAGTAAACGGAGTTACAACATCACCACTAGCACAGTTGTCACTTTCGAATCCGTTACTTTGTGATGTATCTGCAATTCTCGGATCACGGATAGAAAGACAGTATTGAACAGTTCCGCTGAAACCGTTGTCCGTATCAAATTCATCATCCCATCCTTTGTATGCTACGAGATATTTACAGTTTACCGAACCACCGAACCATTCGTAAGAATCGTCATTAGAGTAAGATACTTGCAGGTGGTCTATGGTTGTGCCGCTTCCTACAGAACCGAATGTGATGCCGTTAATTTCCTTGTCAGTATCGAACGGATACCCTGCAAATTCTATACGGATATATTGATAAATACCGGAGTTGTCGGAATCGTTCTCACCCCCGTGTATGGTTTTCGGTCCACCTTCTATTTGCATTGTTTTTTGATTATTCTTAGCGTTACCACAGATGATAAGTCCACCCCAGTCACCCGGTTTACGGTTTCCTACACTTTCTTCAGAAGTCATGACAATCGGTTCTTCTTTTGTTCCTTTCATTTCAGCGTAACCACCCGGTTCAATGATGAGAGCGGCTTTGGTTTGCTTGTCACCTTTAATGATTGTTCCTGCAGGGATTGTAAGTTTCGCACCTTTAGTAACGTAAACCCAACCTTTTAGCAGATAAGTACCTTTTTTCAGTGTAACATCTCCTGTAAACACAAAGTTCTGGTCGCCATTACCGATTTCGGTATCATTATTGAACAACAATCCTGCACTGTAAGCAGTACTTCCATCGTGAGTTACTTCAGGGTCCTCTGTCTTAGTAGGAGTGTCGTCATCTGAGCATGAGCTCATTAAATTTCCCATTAATAAGGCTGCGCATATAATGGCTGCCCATCCGAATTGTTTCATTTCCATTTTCATTCTTTTTGTTTTAATTAGTGGGTGTTGGTTAGTCACCCTTTGTCCTTATTCTAAGTTAGTAAATTAAAAGCTGTAGCTTAATGAGAGGTTGTAGGTACGTCCCGGTTTGTAACTCTTGGTCGTTTCCTCAATTGTTCTCTTCTGTCCGTTGATCTTAACATCTTCAAATTGTTTGAAGTAGATACGTTCGGCAAGCAGGTCGCGTACGGATGCTTTCAGTTCCCATCTGCCGAAAGTCTTGCCTAATGACAGGTCTATGCTGTTGCGTGGCATCTCATACGAGTTCGGAATGTTTCGCACATCGCCTTCGGTAGTGCTACCCATGCTGCGTCCTACACCGATGATTCGTTTACCGATTCGGTTGTAGAGCACGGCTGCGTTGAGGGCATAGCGTTCATTACGGTAGAATATTCCGGCATTGATAAGATAAGGTGATTGTCCTTGCATAGGGCGGTCAATATCTTTACTGCCTTTCTCAAACTCTACTTTACTCTTGATTAATGCTGCATTAAGTGACAGACTGAAATCTTTTAATCCGATGAAGTCAAGGTTCTTACGTATATCCAGTTCCACACCGTAATTGTCAGCTCCTTTTGCATTGACGTAGGAATAGATAGGGTCTGTACCTCCCGCCATCGTGTAGGTCCATTCGATAGGATTGTTAAAGCGTTTATAGAACAATGCTACGGAGATTTGTTCGCCGTTACTCGGATACCACTCATATCGCAGGTCGAGATTATGGATATAAGCAGCTTTAAGGCTTGAGTTACCCATGACGTCACTACCCAAATCAAAATCATTGAATACGGAAGTGGATAACTCACGGAATTCCGGACGGTTGACCGATTTTCCATAGGCAAGACGCAACTGCTGGCTTTCGGCGAGTTTGTAGGTCATGTTTACCGACGGGAAGAAATCACTGTAATCATAGAGCGTGCTGTTAGGACTTTCTTCATATTGGCGGGTATTCATAATCAGTTCCATACGACTGTATTCATAGCGCACTCCGGCATAAAGGTTGAATACGCCGAAAGGAAGGTTCATGCCCACATATCCGGAGCCTTGCGTATTATTACCTTTATAGTCGTTTAGTTTGTTCACCTCTTCGTACATATACAGTTTGTCCATGCCATAGTTTTCGTCGATGAGTACATTGTCTTGTACATTCGTATCAAATTGGAATCCTGCAGGCAATGTGTTCTGTGGCATCCATGCATATTGGAACTGGCGTGCATTGTAGGCACGGGTACGATATTCACCGTATAGTCCGGCTTTCAGTACAGGAGTGAAATCACCGAAGGCGAAGTCATGACGGTAGTTCACGTTGGCGGAAGCGATATGCTCGTCCAGACGGGTGAACTCACGGATGATGCGGTAAATGCTCATTGTTTCGTTAGTACGGTCGGTGCGTTCGATTCGGCGACGGTCCGGCAGGTTACGGTTGGCATAAGCATAGCCTGCGCTCCAGTCGAAGCGGTCGTTATCGAAAGTATGTTTACCCGTAAATTGTCCGTTGTAGGTGGTTCGGCTGGAATAATAATATTCCATATTGTTGATGTTGTCCGGTTGTGTATTGAATCCCCAACGTTCAGAATAGCGGTTCTTCGCTATCTGGTTGAGTATGTTCTTGAATTCATAGTGATGACGTGTACTGCGGGGTTTGAATGTCAGGTTTAGCATCGCACCGATGCGTACATCGTTACTGTACTGGTCGTCCGTTGCCTTACGCAGATAAACCGGTTCGTCTTTTACGGTATTGTATGGGCCATAGAGCGAGTTCTCCATGTCCAGATATGTTTTGAAAGTATTGCTGTAGTTGACGGCTGCCAGCATACCATACGTGCGTCCGCTTTCTGTTTCCCATTTATGATTGTAAGTCATGTTCACTTTCAAGTCTCCTACGGGCTTTATAGTGCGGATGCGCCAGTCGTTATTCAGACCGTTGTTTAGCAAGTCAATCTGGTTGGTAGCACCCGGATAAAGATTGAGTGCGCCTTTCATGCCGGCATTCAATGAGCGGAAACCGTTGTCGAAGCCTATCCAGTCTGTCGAACTGCTTTTCGTACGTATGAAATCCCTGAAGTGTGTTTTATCATTGATAGCTCCTCCTACCGAGATGTTCAAGCCATTTTCCGACGGCATATCCTTCGTATTGATTAAGATAAACCCTCCGGTAAAGTCTGCCGGGTATTCCGGTGCGGGGCTCTTCACAATAATCATGTTATCCAACTGTGAAGAGGGGATGATATCGAATGAGAAAGCACGTGAATCGGCTTCGGAGCTGGGCACGGCACTCCCGTTTACCCATACGTTGTTGTACCGTTGTGACAGTCCGCGCACCATGACGAATTTCTCGTCGATGATAGATACACCCGGCACGCGGCGGATTACTTCTGATGCGTCTTTATCCTGCGTCTTACTGATCTGCTGTGCCGAAACTCCGCTTTGCACCAGCAGGCTGTTCTTGGTGGAAGTGAGCAGTGCCACGTCGGTATTCTTTTTCATTTGCGCCACTACTGTGACATCGCCCAGCGTTTGGCTCTCCGGTTCCATTTCAATATTTAATATAGTAGGTGTATTTCCTTTTACCTGAATATTATTGAGTAAAATGGTCTTGTAGGATACATATTTTATCTCGACGTTGTAAGTTCCATCACTGATGTTGTTCAGCTCGAAGTTGCCGTCGAAGTCGGTGACGGTACCGGTTGTCGAACTGATTTGTACCGTAGCGCCTATCAGTGCTTCTTTAGATGTTTTGTCTTTGATACTTCCTTTTATATTACCGGCGAAAGTAATAAAGGGAATAAATAGTAGTAGAGAAATAAAGATTAAAGTTCCTCTTGTTCGTAGTTTTTTATTCATCATATACAATTACTTTTTACGCTGCAAAGATGAGCCGCTTTGGTTACAGGAGTAAAACGAACGGGATACATTCTTGTTAAAGGTACGTTACATTTGTGTTAACGGAGGCTCTTCTTGGGTTTTCTATGTTTTTTCCCGTTGAATCGTGTTTTATATGATGAATAATGGATATATTTGTGCCATAACTTATTAAAAGCTATGATAGATAGAGATTTGAAAGCTGAGAACGATAAGTTCCGGCAGCTTATGACAATGGCTAAGTTGGGATGGTGGGAAGCCGACTTTACAAGTCGGGAATATGTCTGTTCTGACTTTGTGGCTGATCTTTTAGGACTGGAAGGAGGTAATACCGTCAGTTTTTATGCCTTTCAGGGCTTGATACGTAGGGACTACCGGATACGTATCTCCAATGAATTTCTATCTATACAAGATCAGGAAGTATATGAACAAACTTTTCCTATCTCTTCTAAATATGGTGAAGTATGGGTGCACTCCAAACTCAATCAGAAAGAAAAGGATATGGATGGGAATATCACTGCACTCGGTTTCTTGCAATGTGTGGACAATCCTGAGAAAGTCAGTACGGGGGAGGTAGCTCTCCACCGCATAAATAATCTGCTGTATCAGCAAAACAGCATATCCCGTACCCTGTTGTCATTCATGCAAATAGAGGATATGACGGAAGTCATTCATAAGATACTGAAAGATATTCTAATGCAATATGATGCCGGGCGTGCGTATATCTTTGAGTTCAACTTCGAAGAAGGGATGCAAAGCTGTACGTATGAGGTAACCAAGGATGATGTCTCCCGGGAAAAGGAGTCCTTACAGCAATTGCCTATCACCTCAACATCATGGTGGTGCGAGCAATTACTTATGCGCAAACCTATTATCCTGTTCAGTTTGGATGATATGCCGCCGGAAGCCGAAGAAGACTATGTCGTGTTGAAAGCACAGCATATAAAATCTCTTATGGTCGTTCCCATGGTTTATAAAGACGGTGTATGGGGATATATGGGTATCGATGTGGTGGATACTTATCGGGACTGGACGAATGAAGATTACCAATGGCTTGCCTCGCTCGCCAATATTATCAGCATATGCATGAGTCTGCGTAAGTCGGAACTCAAAGCGAAGGAAGAGCAACGTTACTTGGAGAGTCTCTATAAATATATGCCGGTAGGCTATATCCATGTTAGGATGCTTTTTGATGAAGAGGGTAATCCTTATGACTATGAATTTACGGATATTAATTCGTCGGGTCTCGAAATACTGAATTGTAATGCTTCCGATTATGTGGGTAAGAGAGCGAGCAGTTTGGGCATAGATGTGAAGAAGAGGATAGCAGTATTGGCGGAGTTGCTTTATACCAAGGAGCATAAAGAGATTAACTTCCGCTTGGATGGTTCAAACAAATACTGTCATTCCGTGGCATACTCTCCTCAGGGCAACGATATTGTCATCATGTTCTCGGATATGACCGAAACATTTGCTGCTCACGAAGCGCTTGACCGTAGTGAGAGAATACTCCGTAACATTTATAAGAACCTCCCCGTCGGCATCGAGCTCTATGACAAAGACGGTTATCTGGTAGATATGAATGACAAGGATCTGGAGATATTCGGTGTCAAAACCAAAGAAGACACTTTGGGCGTTAATATATCCGATAATCCTAATATTCCTCCGATGGTAGTGGAAAGGATTTTCAGGAAAGAGGCGCTTGATTTTACATTGAAGTACGACTTTGAGAAGACGAAGAACTACTATAATTGTGTCAGCCATGGGAATATCGACTTGATTACTAAAGTTGCTCCCCTATATGATTCTCAGAATAACTTCATCAACTATCTGTTTATTAATATCGATAATACGGAGACGACAAATGCATATAGCAGAATACAAGAGTTCGAAAGCTTCTTTACGCTTGTTGGTGAATACGCAAAGGTGGGTTATGCCCATTTTGATGCTCTGACGCGCGACGGATATGCCTTGAGCAGTTGGTACCGCAATGTAGGCGAACAGGAAGGTACGCCGCTGACCGATATTATCGGGGTACATGCTCATTTCCATCCGGAAGACCGGGAGATAATGCTTGCCTTTCTGGAGAAGGTGAAGAGCGGAGAAGAATCCATGCTTCGCCACGATATGCGTATTATGCGTGAGGATGGTCACTATACATGGACTCGCGTCAATGTAATCGTAAAAAACTATCGGCCGGAAGAGGGCTTTATTGAAATGGTTTGTATCAATTATGATATAACAGAGTTGAAAGAGACCGAGTACAAGCTCATCGAGGCTAAGAATAAAGCGGAAACACTCGACAAGCTGAAGTCGGCGTTCCTGGCTAATATGAGCCATGAGATACGCACACCGTTGAATGCGATTGTAGGATTCTCCAATTTATTGGTAGATACCGAGAATATAGAAGAACGTCGTCAGTATATTTCCATTGTACAGGAGAATAATGAGCTGTTATTGCAACTGATATCCGATATACTCGATCTCTCTAAGATGGAAGCGGGTACGTTCGAGTTTGTGAAAGGATATGTGGATGTAAACCAGCTTTGCAGTGAGATTGTGCGTTCGATGAGCATGAAGGCCACCGAGCTTGTAACGATTGAGTTTGATGAACATCTGCCCGAATGTTATATTTATGGCGATAAAAACCGTTTGATACAAGTCATAACCAACTTTATAAACAATGCGTTGAAGTTCACCTCGAAAGGAAGCATCAAAGTAGGTTATCAACGGATAAGCGATACGGAACTGAAGTTTTATGTGCGTGATACGGGAATCGGTATCTCTGCGGATAAAGTAGGCACTATCTTCGACCGTTTTGTCAAACTGAATTCTTTTGTGCACGGTACAGGACTAGGACTTTCCATCTGTAAGAGCCTTGTAGAACAGATGAACGGAGAGATAGGCGTTGATTCGGAAGTGGGTAAAGGTTCTTGTTTTTGGTTTACACATCCGTATAATGAAGATTTATTGGAACATCATGCTGCTGATTCTCAAGACGATGTGGCTAGTGGAATGTTAAGCACGGTTGCTTTTACCGGTAAGGAGAAACCTCTCTTATTGATAGCCGAAGATACGGATAGCAATTATATTCTGATGTCATCCATCTTGCGGAAAGAGTACGAATTAGTACGTGCTCTCAATGGTGGGGAGGCAGTTGAACTTTTCCATAAATTAAAGCCTTCCCTCATTCTTATGGACGTTAAAATGCCGGAGATGGACGGGATTGAGGCTACCAGGGAAATCCGTAAAACAGATAAGAAGGTTCCTATCATAGCGGTTACGGCATTCGCTTTTGATCAGGACAGGCAGCGTACGATAAATGCGGGTTGTGACGACTATGTCTCTAAGCCTGTCTCCACACAATTGCTGAAGGATACAATCAAGAAATGGCTCGATCATAGTAAGGGATAGGGGGATTAAGCCTCGTCCCTGCGTCAATCGTTATATTCCCTTTGATGATAGAATAGTTTCACAAAATATGGAACAAAAGTTCCATATTTTGTGAAACATTAGTTCCATATATTATGAAACTCTTGTTGCATAAGGGAGAGAATTGATATGACTCAGGGAGTCTTTCAGATGCTGGACTTACTTATCGGCATAAAGACCGAGCGTGTTGCCCTCACTGTCTGAGAACATGGCGAAATATCCCATACCATCCGCTTCGATTTTTGTTTTGGGACGAACGGTTTTTCCTCCGTTGGCATTAATACGATCTAAAGTCGTTTCGATACTGTCAACGGAAAGGCTGATTAAAACGCCGTCTTTGGACGGATGAAAATCGGCAGCCCATGAAATCGCTACATTCGGTTGGGCTGAGAAGTCCGAGAAGAAAGCCATCTTCTCGCTTTCGCAACTGTCGCAAACCGTTAGTTTAAGTCCTAATACTGCTTCGTAGAATTTTACCGCACGTTTGAAATCCACCGAAGGAATCTCTGCAAGTTTAATTAAACTCTTCATTGTTTTTACTTTTTAATGTTATTGTGTCTTATTGACTCCGCAAAGGTAAAACCATGAAGGTTGGCAAACTTGTAAAAAAGAGACATTAGTAAGAGAAGTAATCGGAATGTGGAGCACAGATTGCCACATACCGGCTTGGGGTATAGCCTGAAAAGAGTTTGAATTCATTCGTCATGTGTGCCTGGTCGTAATACCCGCACTCATAGGCAAGCGTGGTAAAGCTCATCGTAGGATTGTTTTGTAACGTATAGAGTGCTTTGTGAAATCGTACAATCCGCATGAATTCTTTCGGAGTTACTCCTATGTGTTCGTTAAAGATCCGTTGAAACTGTTTCTTGCTTAGGCAGACCGTTTCCGCCAAACGAGACACGGATAGTTCTACATCGCACAGGTTGATTGAATCTACCGTAGCGACCATTCGTTTGTAATTGTACTCCTTAAACGGATTCAGGCGGTTGATTAAAAAGGATTCAATCAAATGGATACATACATTGTCGTCAGCCGTATTAAGAATCTTGTCCTCCAACTCCCTGAGTGGGTCGATACCCAGCTCGTCTGCCGATACAATCAGGTTGGACAATTCATATACGGGGAACTCAAAGAAAGCCTTCGCTCCAAACGGATGAAACACGACAGCAATCATGTTGACCGTACCGGTGGGAATCAAATCGGCATACGAAAGCGATTGTCCGGAGAGGGAAGTGATTGGTATCATTTGACCGTTACGCTTCATGGGGTAACCCCGGTGGAAAAGTAACTCTATGTTTCCGGTGGGAATAACCCGCTGTGAATTGACCACATCGTCACTCTCTAATAACCAATAGTGCTTGACGTAAGGTGCAAGCACGGCAGAGGGCTGTATGACATTGAAGCGTTCCATGCGTGTGCAAAGTTAATCCTTTCGGTGATAATACTCTTGGAAAAAAGAGACATTCTGTACTGACAAAACAAAGCGGGTGCGCTTCCGAAGGCACACTCGCTTTGTTTCTATGATTTATACGTTGCTTACATACCAAACGTAAATACATTGATTCCATCGTATACAGCACTGACGATGCCTAGCAGGATTACGCCTGCAACGCATACGGCAAGACTTATCCGTGTGTAGTTGTCACTGCGGAAAGCGGCTATCGGTTTGTCATTCGGCTTGATATACATTGCTTTTACTATTTTCAGATAGTAAAACAGAGATATGATCGTATTAATCAGGGCAATGAATACAAGTAAATGGAACCCGGCGTCGAAGGCAGACATGAAGATGAAGAACTTCGAGAAGAAGCCGGCAAACGGCGGAATACCTGCCAATGAGAACAGGGAAAGCGTCATGATAAACGATAACTTCGGGTTCGTCTGGTAGAGACCGTTATAATCGTCCATATCCATCTTGCCTTTGCTGTTTTGTTCTATCACGTTGATAACTCCGAATGCTGCGAGGTTGGCAACAAGATACACCAATACGTAGAATATCAGGGAAGTCATGCCGAGTGCACTGCCGCTGATAACGGCAAGCATAATATACCCTGCCTGTGAGATACTGCTGAAAGCAAGGAAGCGTTTCAGGTTTTGTTGGCGCAAGGCAAACAGATTGGCGATGGTGATAGAGGCAATGATAATCCAGTAAAGCATTTCCTGCCATTCGGCTACCATCGGGGCGAATACCTTGATAAGTATCGTCATTAAGACAAATACGGCAGAGCCTTTTGAGATAACGGACAGATAGGATGTCACACTGGTTGGAGCACCTTGATACACGTCTGCCGTCCAAAGATGGAAAGGTACAAGACTTATCTTGAAACCCAAACCGGAAAAGAAGAATACCAGTGCAAGTATCTGCAACGGAGTTCCGGTTATGGCAGATGTGATGTTATTGAAATACAATGTACCGGTGGTTCCGTAAATGAAAGAGATACCGTAAAGCATCAGTCCTGACGAGAACAGTGCCGATAGGATATATTTAGCTCCTGCCTCGGCGGAATGACCTTTGTATTTGTCGAATGCAACGAGACATGCCATTGGTACGGAAGCCAGCTCCAGTCCGATGAAGAACATCAGGAAGTTGCCCGAACTAATCATGAAGTTCATTCCGAGCAGGGTAGACAGCAACAGCACGTAGAACTCTCCTTGCTTATGACGAGTGTCTTCACGCATCAACCAGTTGTTGGCTTGCAACATAACGATGAGCGTTCCTACGGCAAGAATGCTTTTCACGATATTTATGACCGGAATATATTGGTACATACCTCCGAACAGTTCCATCGGTTCATCGCTTGGGATGATATTTACCAATGTATATACAAGCATCAGCGAGCAGGCCAACGGCTGGAAATACTTGCGTGCCTTTTCTCCTGAGAACAGGTCGAATAAAAAGAGGATGATAATCACTGCTATGAGTGATAACTCCGGTCGCATATATAAGAATTGACTGTAATCCATAATTGTATTTAGTTGAGAGTTAAGTGTGAAACAATAGGTAATACACTCTCATGTATCATGTCGCTGATCCAGAACGGAGCCATACCCAGTCCGGCAACGGCGATAATCAGGCAGATGACCGCTACCCGTTCGTCCCATGTGGCATCGGTCAGTTTCAGATGATGCTTGTTCGTACATGTGCCGTAAAGAATCTTACCGACTACACGGAGGATATAGACTGCCGTAATCACGATAGAGGTACAAGCGATGATCGTTACCGTGCGGTGGAATACATCGTTGTCCATGAACGCACCGTTAAAGATAGTCATCTCGGCAACAAAACCGCTCAATCCCGGCAGACCTAAGTTGGCAAGCCCGGCAATGACATAACCTACGGCAAGGAACGGCATGATTTTCATCAGTCCGCCCAATTCGCGTACATCACGTGTATGTGTCCTCCCGTATATCATACCGATAAGGGCGAAGAACAAAGCAGTCATCAATCCGTGTGACAACATCTGCAGGATAGCACCTGTGCCGGCGGTAGTGTTCATCATCAGGATGGCGAAAAGTACCAGCCCGCAGTGGCTTACGGATGAATAGGCGTTGATGTACTTCAGGTCGGTCTGTACGCAAGCGGAGAAAGCTCCGTACACCACAGAGATGGTGGTCAGGATAATAAATATCCAGCTTAGTTCCTGTGCGGCTTCCGGCATCAGGTACATGGCAACCCGGAAACAACCGTAACCTCCTAGTTTCATCAACACTCCGGCATGGAGCATGGATACTGCCGTAGGAGCTGAAGCGTGACCGTCGGGACTCCATGTGTGGAAAGGGAACAACGCTCCCAATACGCCGAATCCAAGGAAAGTAAGCGGGAACCAGATGCATTGTTGTTCGAATGGAATGTTATGCAGTCGGGCTATCTCAAGGATATTCATCGTGGTGGCTCCGGAACCGAAATAGATGCCGAGTATACCGATCAGCAACAATGCCGAACCTCCCATCAGCATCAGTGTCAGTTTCATGGCGGCATATTCTTTCTTGCCGCTGCCCCATACGCCGATTAACAGATACATGGGAATAAGGGCGACTTCATAGAACATGAACATGGTGAACAGGTCTATTGAAATGAAGAACCCGAATACTCCGACGGTCAACAGGCAGAACCAAAGGAAATACTCCTTAGTGAGCGGTTGCAGCTTCCATGAAGCAAACGTTCCGGTAAAAACGATAATAGACGAAAGCAATATCATGGCAACGGAGATACCGTCTACCCCGATGGCATAATGTATGTTAAGGGGAGCGTACCACACGTAGCTGTCTGTGAACAACATTTCGGCAGTGTTCCCGCCGTTGCGTTCGTCAAGGTACATAAATACGAGCGCGGCCGCCAGTCCTAACAGGATAGTAGAGCCTGCCACCATCACCCCTCGTATCTGATAGATGCTTTTACTCAGCCATAAACCAAGCAGCATCAGTAGGGGAATCAGTATAAATAAACTTAGTATGTTCATAATAGGTTATAATTGTTAATCTTGTTATCTTATCAGTCCTTGAAGAACTCCCTCCCCCCTTTCGGGGTACTCCCTCTATAAACAGAGGGAGAGGGGGTCTCAGACCCTCTTGTTCCCCCGCTTGAGCGGGGGGTAGGGGGTGTGTGAATCTTCTTTCATCCATTAAGCGGTGAAAGAAATTTCACACACCCCTCAATCCCCGCTCAAGCAGGGAGGCTTGAATACCGCTGCTATATCATCAACAGCAGCAGCACCAATACCAGTGCACCACCCAAGAACACGATTGTATATTGCTGGATGTTACCGCTTTGCCAACTGCGTATTTCTTCACTCGTAGCGTTGGTACTCCATGCCATGAAGTTCATGAACTGGTCTATTACATGACGGTCAAACCATGCGATAGGCGTGGAGATACAACGGAAGATGATTTTATGTGTGATAAACTGGTATATTTCGTCTATATAGAAACGATGGTAAGCGGCTTTGTGTAACCCACTGAATGTGCGTGCCAGTTTATCGGCAATCGGTTGCTTGGCACGGGCATACATAAGCGTTGCTATGGCAATGGAGATTACCGCGATACATACGCTTGTGACAGCTACCTGCATATCTAGATGGATGGTATAGGCTTCACCATTGCTGCTCACGAAGTCGCCGAAGGGGATGAACCCCGCCACGCAAGTAACGATAGCAAGGAAAATCAACGGGATGGTCATCGTTAGTGGTGCTTCGTGCGGAACGTGATGAGGAGTTACACACCCCCTGCCCCCGCTCAAGCGGGGGTACACATCCGCAGGTTCCCCCGCTTGAGCGGGGGTAGGGGGGGTGTGAATACCGCTTGTCGAATCGGAAGCATACCGACCATGCCCCCAGAAGATGCAATAATATAGCCGGAACATATAGAAAGCCGTCATTGCCGCAATCGCCGTCATTACCCAACCCATCACGGGGCTGAACTCGAAGCAGGCGGTCAGAATCTCATCCTTGGAGAAGAAACCGGAGAACGGGGGAATGCCCGATATGGCGAGACAGGCGATAAGGAACGTGATGTGCGTGATAGGCATATACTTGCGCAGACCTCCCATGGCGGACATCTCGTTGCTATGCACAGCGTGGATGATACAACCTGCTCCCAAGAACAGCAATGCTTTGAACATGGCGTGGGTGAACAGGTGGAACATACTTGCCATATAACCCAAACCGCCCTCATGGGGATTCATCGACGTACAGACACCGAGTGCCACAATCATAAAACCTATCTGTGAGATGGTAGAGAATGCCAGCACGCGTTTAATGTCGCTCTGCACACAAGCTACGGCTGCTGCGTAGAATGCGGTGAATGCTCCGATATAGGCAATCCAATGAAGCACATCCGGTGCATAACCGATATAGAGCGGAAACATACGTGCCACCAAATAAACTCCGGCTACTACCATCGTGGCGGCATGAATCAGGGCACTGACAGGGGTAGGGCCTTCCATAGCATCCGGCAACCAGATGTGCAACGGGAACATGGCACTCTTACCGGCACCTCCGATGAACATCAGGCCCAATGCCAACGGTATCATGGCTCCCGCAGCGGCAAGTGCCTGAAGTTGCGGGGTGAATGAGAATGTCTCTGCATAGTATCCGTAAAACAGGATACCTATCAAGAAGCCCAGGTCGGCAAAGCGGGTGACGATGAACGCTTTCTTGCTTGCGGCGATGGCTTCCGGCTTGGTGTAGTAAAACCCGATAAGCAGATAAGAAGATACGCCCACCAACTCCCAGAACAGGTACATCTGGAAGATATTCGTAGCCACCACCAGACCGAGCATCGACATGGTGAAGAGGCTCAGGAAGGCATAGTAGCGTTGGAATCCCCGCTCTCCTTTCATATACCCGAAAGAGTAGATGTGTACCATCAGCGACACGGTGGAAATCACCACCAGCATCATCACGGAGATTGGGTCCAGAAGTATTCCCAAGTCAATGTGCAGCGTCTCCGTGAAAGGCAACCACACCATATTATAAGGTATCAGGGTAGGGAAGACGCCGCCGGCATCACGTCCGCCTGTGAAATAGGCGAAAGCGGTGCAATAGCTCAGTACGGCAACTACTCCCAATACCGTTGTACCGATGGCTCCCGCCATGCGGTTGGACATCTTCATGCCTGCCAGTCCCAATAGTAGGAAACTAAGGAAAGGCAGTATGAGTATCAGTATTGTATATTCCATAATCTATATAAGTATTTAATCGTTTGTTACTAATAGAGTGTGTTAAAAGTATCTTAGCTCCCCCGCTTGAGCGGGGGTAGGGTGTGTGTGAATCTTCTCTGCTGTGTATGCACGGGGGAAATTTCACACACCCCTCAATCCCCGCTCAAGCGGGGAGACTTGGTTATTTCGACTTTTTGCGTCTCCCCTATGCGGAAGCATCCCCACTTCCTTATAATGTACAGGGTACGTGACCTTATGCTGTCATGGGTACGTGACCTTATGTGGTCATGTATAGGTGAACATACGTGTTCATGTCGACCAAACTCTTTCATCCCTGCATCTCATTCATGTTCTTCACCTGAATATTGCGTATATTCCGATAGATATTGATGATGATGGCAATCGCCACAGCCGTCTCCGCCGCACTGACCCCGATGGCAAATAGGGCAAAGAAGAAGCCTTCCAACTGCCCCGGAAACAGGAAACGGTTGAATACAACGAAGTTGATATCTACCGAGTTGAGAATCAACTCTACCGAAATCAGCATTGCAAGCAGGTTGCGACGTGTGAAGAATCCGTAGATTCCTGCAAACATCATGATGGTGGATACCACCAAATAATATTCCATGTGTATCATAATCTCATAAGTTAATAATTAATAGTTAAGGAATTAATAATGTCCGCATACTCTTCTTTATTATCCCTCATTATTAATCGTTCATTATTCATTGTTAATTCTCTCATCGCTTCCGGGCGATAAGGATACCTCCGATGATACATGCCAGCAACAGAATGCTGATTACCTCGAAAGGCAGAATGTATCCGTATTTATCTCCGCTCATCAATGCGTGTCCGATGGTACGAAGTTCAAGTTCCCCGTGTTCGAAATAGGAAGGCAGATAGTTATTCTTCAATGTAATGAACAGGCAAATACCCAATCCTGCCAATGTGGTAATGAACCCGGCAAGCATTTTAGAGTTCTTCAGCTTCTCCGCCTTATCTCCCTGACTGGAAGTGAGCAGGATGGAGAATACATAAAGTACCGTGATACCTCCTGCATAGATCAAAAGCTGCACCGCTCCAAGGAAGGAGTAGTTGAGCTGAAAGTAGATACCTGCCGTACCGAATAGCACAAACAACAGGTAAGTGGCCGAACGCAGAATCCTCTTCGTGGTAACGGCAAGTATGGAGCAAACGCTCATAAATACCGCCAATATGAGGAATACAATAAGTTCCAGTGTTATTTCCATATTATATTGTTTATTGTTTTATCTTATTACTCTTGTCCTGCTTGAAGAGACTCCTCCGTCGCTTTGCGACACCTCCTCTATGAACAGAGGAGGAACTTTTCTAACTCTCCCTCTGTTTATAGAGGGAGTACCCGAGAGGGGGAGGGAGTTTCTTAGAGGGCGTTCTTTTCACTTATTCAGCACCTTCACCAGCTTCTCCCGTTCATAAACGGAATGTTCAAATTCCTGGTCGAACCTGATAGCATCGTGCGGACAAGCGTTCACGCACAGTTGGCAAAACATACATGCACCGAGGTCGTATTCGTAACGGACGAGCCGTTTCTTTTTCTTCCCGGTCTCGGCATCTTCCACCGTCTCCGTCGTAATATGAATCGTATCGTTCGGACAAGCCATCTGGCACAGTCCGCAGGCAATACATTTATTATTGCCTTCTGCATCGTGGGGCATATTCAGTGTACCACGGAAACGGTCGAACATTTTCAATGTATCCCGGTTCTCCGGATATTGCTCGGTAACCTTCTTGGTAAAGAACTCGGTGACAGTCACCTTCATTCCCGTCAGCAGTGTGCTCACTCCGTGAACAAGTCCGCCTAAATAAGTATATTCTTTATTATTACTCATACTCTATTCTCCTTCTTTAAAAGTGCCATCCGAATACCACACATATTACCATCAATAATAAGTTGAACAATCCTATCGGTACAAGGTATTTCCATTCCAGTGTAAGGATCTGGTCAATACGTAAACGCGGGAATGTCCATTTTATCCACATCAACAGCCATACAACAAAGAATGCCTTGGCAAAGAACCAGATGAATCCGGGTATATAGTCCATTATTTGGTTAAACCCGTCCAATCCTACAATGTGGAAAGGCATCCATCCCCCCAAGAAGATTGTAGCGGCTACGGCTGCCACGATAAAGAGGTTGACAAATTCCGCTACATAGAACAGACCGAAGTGCATACCTGAATATTCCGTATGGTATCCGGCGGTCAGTTCCGACTCCGCTTCCGGTAAATCGAACGGTCCGCGGTTCACCTCCGCATTTCCGGCTATCAGGTAAATGATGAAAGCTACCACAGCAGGGATATGCCCTTTGAAGATAAACCATCCGTCGGCCTGGCGTTCTACGATCTGGCTGAACTGCATGGTATCTGTGAGCACTACAATGGTCAGAATAGAGAGTCCCACGGACAACTCGTAACTAATCATTTGTGCACCGCTTCGCATCGCTCCGATGAGTGAGTATTTGTTATTGGAACTCCATCCTGCCAATAAGATACCTACCACACCGATGGAAGAAGCAGCCATAAGGAAGAATACGCCTACATTGAAGTCTAATATCTCCATGCCTTTATTGATAGGCAGACAGGCGAATGCCATGATGGAAGCAAGAATTACAATGTAAGGTGCAAGGTTATAAAGGAATTTATCTGCGTGGCGGATGGTGATAATCTCTTTTATCAACATCTTGAATACATCGGCAAATACTTGTATGGTACCGTAAGGACCTACACGCATCGGGCCGAGTCGGCATTGGAAAGCAGCGCATACCTTACGTTCCATGAATATCATGATGATAGCAATTACTGCATATGCCAACATCAGACAGACGCCGATAACTACACATTCGATGAATATCGCCAGCCCCGTAGGCATGACGGAAGTAAGCATCCCGTGTATCCAGCTTGTTACTATACTAAAATCAAACATAATTGTATATCTTTATATTTAACGGTCAATATCAGGTACTACATAATCCAGTGTTCCGCCGATAGCTATCAGGTCGGCAATCTTTGCTCCCCGGCAAATAGTATCCATACAAGATACCAGCGGTAATCCGGTACTGCGGAACTTCATACGGTAAGGAGACTTGTCGCCACGGCTTTCGATATATACACCGAACTCTCCGCGACTGCCTTCTACTGCTGCATAGTAACTGCCTTCGGGAATACGGATAATGGGTTTCATCTTTAACTGGTAATCTCCTTCCGGAATGTTATCGATCAGTTGCTCGATGATATTCATGCTTTCTACGATTTCGTCCATACGCACCATATAGCGTGCAAAGCAGTCGCCTTCATTATAAACGATCTCTTTGAAATCAACTTTATCATATACTCCGTAAGGCAAACGTTTACGCACATCACATGCCCAGCCGGAGGCACGTCCTGTACCACCGGTCGCACCGAATGAGATGGCATCTTCACGGCTTAGGATACCGACACCTTTCAGACGTGTCTGTGCGATAATATTTCCGGTAAATACTTCATGGTATTCGCGAAGTTTCGGACGCATATAAGTAATGAAATCCTTTACACGTGTCACAAAGTTCGGGTGTATGTCGGCTTGTACGCCTCCGATTGTGTTATAGTTCAGGATCAATCGTCCTCCGCAAGTTTCCTCGAATATATCCAGTATCTTTTCACGGTCACGGAAACCATAGAAGAAAGCCGTCAAAGCTCCCATATCCATGCAGAGGCAAGAGAAGAACAACAAGTGGGAGTCGATACGTTGAAGTTCATCCATAATCGTACGGATATACTTCACACGGTCTGATACTTCTACTCCTAACCCTTTTTCTATGCACATACAGAGTGCATGGCGGTTTTGCATCGCTCCCAAATAATCCATACGGTCTGTTAATGCCAGAGTTTGAGGGTAAGTGAGGCTTTCGCACATCTTCTCTATTCCGCGATGGATATATCCGCAGTGTACATCGAGTTTCTTAATGATTTCTCCTTCCAATGATACGCGGAAACGAAGTACACCATGTGTTGCCGGGTGTTGAGGCCCTACATTGATAACGTATTCATCCTCTTCGAACAGAACGTTGCGTTTGCGAATGATACTTCCATCCGGTTGGAGCTCTATGCTCGGGACATCATCTTTTGCCACTTCATTACTCATGCGCAACGGATTGATTTCTTCGCTGTCATCGTAGTCTTTGCGAAGGGGATGACCTATCCAGTCATCACGCAGATAAAGGCGTCGCATATCCGGATGGTTTATAAAACGAATGCCGAAGTAGTCGAATACTTCACGTTCATTTAGTTCTGCTGCTTTCCAAATATCACAGACAGATGGTAATCCGCATTTTTCTCTACCGGGAGTCAATACGCGAAAGATTAATTGGTGTCCAAACTCTGTAGACTCCAAATGATAGACTACTCCGAATCCGTCTTCCCCGTAATCCATTCCGGTGAGGCTGCGGAGAAAGTCGAACTTCAGATCTTTATCCTCTTTAATCGCTATTGCAAAATCACGAAACTGCTCTACAGGAATAGTCCACATACCATCTCCTGCTTCGGAATAGGTAGCGTCGGGAACTAATGCTATAATTTTATCTTTTATATTCGTACTCATCTCTTTTCTTCTCTTACTTCTTCTACATTCAGTTCATCTTTCACAGAGGTAAGGTCTTCTTCCATCAGCTTAGCATATTCTTTTTTGCTGACTTGACGGTTTACTCCACCAAAGAACTTTTCTAATTTTACTTTACGTTGTAATTGCATCATTCCGTAGAGCATGGCTTCCGGACGTGGAGGGCATCCCGGTATATATACATCTACCGGTAATATTTTATCGACTCCTTTCACTACATGATAAGACTTCTTGAATGGTCCTCCTGAAATAGCACAACCACCTACGGCTATTACGTATTTCGGATCGGCCATCTGGTCGTATAGTCGTTTTAATACTGGGGCCATTTTGTTTGTAATGGTACCTGCCACCATGATAAAGTCTGCCTGACGCGGACTGGCACGTGCTACTTCAAACCCGAAGCGGGCAAAATCATACCGTGCAGCTCCCACTGCCATGAATTCAATACCACAGCAACTGGTTGCGAATGTAAGCGGCCAAAGGCTATTGCTTCGCCCCCAATTGATAAGGTCGTCAAGACACCCGACGATAACGTTTGTTCCGTTTTCATTGAGTTCTTTGACCATTCTTTCCAAATACTCATTATCGTTGAAGTCTTCATATTGCATGGACTTTATTTTCGGTTTCTTTATTTCCATTCCAATGCTCCTTTCTTCCAGGCATAAGCCAATCCTAATACCAAAATAACTAAAAAGAAAATGATACTAACCAGACCGTAAACTCCTAAATCTTGCACGACAACAGCCCATGGGAATAAGAACACGGTTTCCACATCGAACATGAGGAACAAGATGGCAAAGAGGTAATAACCTACCTTAAATTGCATCCATGATTTACCTCTCGTCGGGATTCCACACTCGTAAGCTTCACCTTTTTGCGGATTGTATGAACGTGGTGAAATAGCACGGGCAATACCTAATGCGATAGCTACTAATGCTATGGCTGTTAGTATCACAACAATTAATAATGTAAAATACATAACCTATTGTGTTTAGATTGATTTTATAAAAATAAATAGATAATGAAATACGCTTTATCTCATTATTTATAATCGGATAGTGATATTAAAGTCTCAAATAATAATCTTTTCCAGCGTATATATATAGTACCCGACAGGATCAGGATGCAGGTGTGCATAGATCGAATTGCTGAGTAAATATGCTGACTTTATTGTACTTTTATAGTCATTAAGTTTGGATAGTATCTTGATAGCACATTTCAAGTCATAGGATTGGCTATCTATTGAGATAGCTTCACGAGGTGTGTTTGAATAAATGTAATATAGAAAACGGACTGCATTATGAGTAGCCTCTTCTTGGGATATGATATATGAAACATCAGATCTTTTTTCAAAGGTTCTGATAGGAGTGTATGCTTTCATTGCTATGGCATTTAGCAATAAAAATAAGAGACCGAGTAAGCAGTATTTTATTTGTTGTTTCATACATTTCTCCTTTGCGGCTGCAAATATACAACTAAATTCTTGTAAAATGCAATCTCTATATGACAAAATATTCAATTAGTTACCGCTTTCTCCAAAATGCGGGAGTAAATAATAGCAATACAGAAAACAACTCCAAACGTCCGATCAGCATTAGGAATGATAATATCCATTTGGCAATATCCGGTAATCCACTCCATGAATAAGCCGGTCCGCAAAGTCCTAATCCCGGTCCGACGTTACCGATGCTGGATACCACGATGCTGAACGATTCGCTGAATCCTATACCCAAGGCCATCATAATAAGCCAACCGATAGCAATTAAAGCTATATATATAAAGGTAAATGCTAAAACGGTAGAACGAATGGGAGACGAAACTACCTGCTTGTTGATTCTCACAGGGAGTACGGCGTTTGGATGTAGAATATGTTTAAACTCGTTGCGTGCTGTTTTTGCAAGAATCACCATACGGATGCTTTTAATAGCACCTGCTGTAGAACCGGCACAACCTCCGAAAAACATGGTAAAACCCATCAAAGTCCATAAGAACGGTATCCATGTCATATAATCGGCTGAAGCAAATCCTGTTGTGGTATGTAGTGAAATGACTTGGAATAATGCTTTTCGGAATGATTCTTCCGTATCCATAGGAATGCTTAATATCAATCCGATAGTTGTAATGGCTGTGAGGATGAATACTGAGGAAGCGTACCACTTAAGTTCTGCATCGTTGAAGAACCGCTTAATCTTTCCTTTCATGAACAGGAGAAACAACAAAGTAAAGTTTACTCCTGACAGGAACATGAAAATAGCGACAATATATTCTATATAAGCAGAATGATAGAAAGCGATGCTGTTTTGTTTGGTGGAATATCCTCCTGTGGCTGTCGTTGTCATGGAATGGCAAATACCATCAAACCAATCCATTCCTCCTAACATGAGTAATACTGTTTCAGTCAAAGTCAAACCTAAGTAAATACTCCATATCCATTTGGCGGTTACACCTATTCGGGGATGTACTTTGTCGTGTTTAACTCCGGTAGCTTCTGCCGCAAAAAGCTGTACACCACCAACGCCGAATACCGGTAATACGGCAATAGTGAAAAATACGATTCCCAAACCGCCTATCCACTGTGTAAGGCTACGCCAGAATAATAATCCGTGTGGTAAGGATTCTATGTCGTCTAGGATCGTTGCGCCGGTTGTAGTAAAACCCGACATGGTTTCAAAGAAGGCGTCGGTTATATTGGGTATATATCCGCTGATATAAAAAGGCAACATGCCGAAGAGGGAAAAAAGCACCCATGCTGAGCTGACAATGATATATCCGTCTCTACGACTCAATCCTTTTTCTGCGTTGCGCCCCATGAAAGTAAGGATAATGCCTACTAATGTGGTAATACCTGCGGTGATAAGAAAGTCATCCGTATCACTTTCCTTATAGATCAATGTAATTCCCACACAACATAATATCATGGCTGCTTCGATGAAAAGCAGGAAGCCCATGATTTTGTATATCATCTTAGCGTTAATCATCTGTGTTGCTTAATTAAAGTATTTTTCTACTTTCTTTATCATCATACCAAGACAGAAAACAACGACATGGTCGTTTGGTAATATCTGAGTGTCTCCTGTTACCACAATACCTTCTCCTTTACGAATTAATCCACCGATGGTGGCCCCTTTGGGCAGTCCTAAATCCTTTACTAAATGTTTGGTTACTTTAGAGTGTTCGTTCACTGTAAATTCCGCTACATCGGCATTGGCAAATGTGAGACATTTCACATTAGAGACATCTGCATCCAGCATCATTTGGTAGATATGGCTTGCCGCAATCATCTTCTTATTGATGACCGTACCGATGTCAAGACTTTCTGCCATGCTGATATAATCGATATTTTCCACTTCTGCTACTGTTTTTCTTACCCCCATACGTTTAGCGGCAAGACAGGCAAGAATATTAGTTTCCGAATTACCGGTCAGTGCTACGAATGCTTCGGTGTTTTTTATACCTTCTTCCACAAGCAAGTTCATATCTCGACCGTCTCCATTGATAATCATAACTTTGTCATCCAACAATTCAGTCAAGCGGTTGCAACGGATATAATCGTTCTCTATGATTTTTACTTGCATATAATCCGGTACATATTGAGCTGTACGTACGGCGATACGGCTTCCACCCATAATCATGACGTTACGTACATCCGCATAGTCTTCTTTACCGGCTATTTTACGAATATAGGGAATGTATTTCTTGGTTGTTGTGAAATAGACGATATCATATAGCTTGACTACATCGTCTCCGCGTGGGATGATGGTTTCATTACCCCGTTTGATGGCAACGATATGGAAAGGAGTGTTCGGGCCTCCTATTTTACTTAACGGTATGTCTAATATTTCCGCCGTTTCTCTCATTTTGGTCCCGATCAATATCAATGCTCCTCCGCAAAATTCCCACCATTGCCGTATCCAACTCATTCGTACAGAGGCCACAATTTCTTTAGCAGCCAGCATTTCAGGATAAATCAATGAATCTACTCCTAACTTTTGAAAGAATTCTTTATGCTTGGGTAATAGATATTCGTAATTATCGATACGGGCAACGGTTTTTTTTGCTCCTAGATTGGTGGCCAGCATACAGGCTGTCATGTTCCGACTTTCGTCCGGAGTTACGGCTACAAACAAATTCGCTCCTGCTACACCAGATTCTTTTAATCCGGCAATTGAAGAAGGGGAGGCCGCTACTGTCATCAAATCAAAATCTGCGTCCAGTTTGCTCAACTTTTCTTCATCATCATCCATCAGGATAATATCCTGTTTCTCTCCGGAAAGGAGTTTAGCTAAATGCGTGCCAACTGCTCCGGCTCCTGCAATAATAATTTTCATGTTAAATTATTAATTGGTTAATTGCTTGCTCAAAAGTTGTGTATCCATGACGGTCATATCATCATGCATGGCCAATAAGGTGTTATAAATACTTTCTTCATCCATGCCACATAGTTCATATAACTCACTCACACTTCCGTGTTCAATGAAATGGTCAGGCAGTCCTATTCTTCTTATAAATGGGGTATAGTGATAATCCGCCATAAATTCAAGAATGGCAGTTCCCATTCCTCCTTTCAGAACACCGTCTTCAATTGTTAATATTCGGCTGAACTTTATTCCTACCTCGTGTAGCAATTCTTCGTCTAAAGGTTTCAGAAAACGCAGGTCGTAATGGGCGATACTTAAACCGTTTGCTTCCGCTTTACTGATAGCTCCAGCAGCGATATTGCCTATCGGACCGATTGTAATCACTGCAATGTCATTACCGTCTTTTAGTTTACGGCCTTTTCCTATCTCAATAGCTTCTAATGGGCATTTCCAGTCTACCAGATTTCCTCTACCTCTTGGGTAGCGAATCACAAACGGACCTTTGTCGGGTAATTGTGCCGTATACATTAATCTTCTCAACTCATGTTCATTATAAGGTGAGGCTATGGTTAGATTCGGAATAGAACGCATATATGCCAAATCGAAAGCTCCGTGATGAGTGGGGCCATCTTCACCTACAAGTCCGGCACGGTCCAGACAAAATACGACGTTCAGTTTTTGTATGGCAACATCATGTATAACATTATCATAAGCTCTCTGCATGAAAGAGGAGTAGATGTTACAAAACGGAAGTAAACCTTCTTTTGCCATTCCGCCGGAAAAGGTTACAGCGTGTCCTTCTGCGATGCCCACATCAAATGCTCTGTCTGGCATTTCTTTCATCAGTATATTCATGGAACATCCTGTTGGCATAGCGGGAGTGACCCCTACTATCTTGTTGTTTTGTTTAGCTAACTCTAACAACGTATATCCGAATACATCCTGAAATAATGGAGGCATCCCATGTGTGTCGGTAATAATCCGCTCTCCTGTGGCTGGATCGAATTTACCGGGTGCATGCCAAATGGTTGCCGCTTTTTCTGCCGGCTTGAATCCTTTTCCTTTGACAGTATGCAAATGTAGGATCTTGGGACCTTTCATGTCTTTTATATCTCTCAATACTCTGATCAGATTTTTCACATCATGTCCGTCGAAAGGTCCGAAATAGCGGATGTTCATCCCTTCAAAAATATTTTGCTGCTGTGAAAGCATTGATTTGAGGCTGTTATTGAAACGAATCAGACTTTTACGCCTCTGTTCGTTCAGTATTCCCCATTTGGAGAACAATTGAGACAGTTTGAACCGGATACGATTATATCGGTTGGTAGTTGTCAGGTTCAGCAAATATTGCTTCATACCACCCACACTCCGGTCGATAGACATATTGTTGTCATTCAAGATAATCAGCATGTCATTAGGAGTGGAGGAGGTATTATTTAGTCCTTCAAATGCCAGTCCGCCACTCATGGAACCGTCTCCTATCACTGCTATCACGTGTCTGTTGTTCTCTCCTTTTTCTTTTGCGGCAACAGCCATTCCTAACGCGACGGAAATAGAATTGGATGCATGTCCGCAAGTAAAAGTATCATACTCGCTCTCTTCCGGTGAAGGGAAAGGACGTATTCCTTTGAATTTACGGTTTGTGGCAAAAGCTTCCCGTCTACCGGTCAGTATCTTATGACCATAGGCTTGGTGCCCTACGTCCCAGACGATTCTATCGTATGGGGTATTGAATACATAATGTAATGCTACGGTAAGTTCTACAACTCCAAGACTGGCTGCGAAATGTCCGGGATTACATGAAAGTTCTTTTATAATGTCTTGCCTCAGTTCCTTACACACTTCGGGCAAAGAATCTACGCTTAATTTGCGCAAATCCTCCGGTGTGTCAATGCCATTTAGCAAGTTATATGTAGGTTCTGTCTTCATTATTAGGACAAATTTATCGCAAATTTAGTATAAATAACTCTAAGATGCTTACTTTTGCACTTAATTTTTCATTTCATTTGCAGGAGAAGGTATCTATTGCTAATTATATTAAGCTAAAGTAATATGGATTTCAGGACATTAGTAGATCTTCCGGTAAAACAGTTGAAGATCAATCATTCTCATAAGATTATGATGTTAGGGTCTTGTTTTGCAGAGAATATCGGCAGAAAGTTGCAGGAAAATAAATTCCGGTGTGATATAAATCCGTATGGAGTTTTGTATAACCCCTGCTCTTTGGCTTCTGCCATGTGTGAAGTGAGCGGTAGAAAGGTGTATACGGAAGACGATTTGTTCTTCCGGCAAGGGCAGTGGCATAGTTCCATGCATCACAGCTCTTTTTCCGATGAGTCAAAAGAAGTATGTTTGCATCGGATTAATGAACGTATCCGGCATACATTTGAGGTATTGCAAACATTGGACTATGGCATTATTACCTTAGGAAGCGCCTATATATATAAGGATAAGGAGACCGGAAGGGTAGTGGGGAATTGCCATAAGCTTCCGGAAAAGAATTTCGATAGATATTGTATCGGTAATTTGGAAGAGCTGAAGAGTGAAATCAAGACTTTGAAAGATTTGTTCCTGTCTCATCATTCCGGTGTTAAGCTTATTTTTACCGTAAGTCCTATCCGGCATATAAGAGACGGACTTCATGAGAATCAGATGAGTAAAGCTATGCTGATGGCATGTATGCTTGATAAAGAATTGATTGATAATGAACATGCTTTTTATTTTCCTGCTTATGAGATTATGATGGACGAGCTTCGTGATTATCGTTTTTATGCAGATGATATGGTGCATCCGTCTGAATTGGCCATAAATTATATCTGGGAATGTTTTTCCAAATCTTATTTTGATAAGAATACTATATTATTGATTAAAGAATGGAATGAAATTAAAAAAGCTCTGAATCATAAACCTTTTCGTGCGGACTCAGAAGAGTATAAGAGTTTTTTAAGACAAATAGTGTTAAAGATAGAGCGAGTTAAAGAAAAATGTCCGTACTTAGATGTACAAAAAGAACTTGAATTATGTCATATTCTATTGAAATAATAGCTGAACTAATCGGAGCAAAACGCATTGGAAACAATGATTATCAGATAGATTGGATACTAACAGATAGTCGTTCGCTTTGTTTTCCTGAAGAAACTCTGTTTTTTGCGTTGAAGAGCAAACGCAATGATGGTCATAAATATATAAATGATTTATATGCCCGTGGCGTACGTAACTTTGTTGTTAGTGAATTGTCGGATGAAGGACAAAAATATGTTGATTGTAATTTCTTATTGGTATCTCAACCACTGAAAGCACTGCAAAAGTTAGCAGAGTTACACCGTAGCAATTATCAAATACCGGTTGTTGGCATAACCGGAAGTAATGGTAAAACCATTGTGAAGGAATGGCTTTATCAGCTATTGAGTCCGGAAAAGAGAATCACCCGTTCGCCCAGAAGTTATAATTCACAAATAGGAGTTCCTCTTTCTGTATGGCTGATGAATGAGCAAACGGAATTGGGTGTCTTTGAAGCCGGAATCTCTGAAATGGGAGAGATGCGTGCTTTGCAAACCATTATTCGTCCTACTATCGGTATTCTAACAAATATCGGTGGAGCACATCAGGAAAACTTTTTCTCTTTGCAAGAGAAGTGTATGGAGAAAATCTCGCTTTTCAAGGATTGCGACGTTGTTATCTATAATGGTGACAATGAGATGATTGCTAACTGTGTGGCGAAGTCTATGCTTACTGCCCGTGAAATAGCATGGTCAAAAACGGATGACGAGAAGCCTCTTTTTATTAAATCAATTAAAAAAGATGATACGGGTACAAGAGTGAAGTATCGTTATTTGGGTTTTGATAATGAATACCGTATACCTTATATAGATGATGCTTCTATTGAAAATTCATTGAACTGTTTGGCTGCCTGCCTTTACTTGATGCTTCCTCCCGAACAGATAAAGGAGCGGATGGCAAAATTAGAACCGGTAGCAATGCGTCTTGAAGTGAAAGAAGGGAAGAATAATTGTATTTTAATTAATGATAGTTATAATTCGGATTTAGCGTCATTGGATATTGCACTTGATTTCCTTTATCGCCGTTCGCAGTCCAAGAAGTTGAAGCGTACATTAATACTTTCCGATATATTGGAAACAGGGCAGAGTACCAGTCAGCTATATCGTAAAGTAGCTCAATATGTGCGTAGTCGTGGTATTGAGAAGCTAATAGGTATAGGTGCCGATATATCTTCGTCTGCAGATAAGTTTGATGGGGAGAAATACTTCTTCCCTGATACAAAATCGTTTATGGATTCTACTGTTTTTGATTCTTTCAGAAATGAAGTGATCCTCATTAAGGGTTCTCGTAATTTCCATTTTGAAGAAATTTCGGAACAGCTAGAGCTAAAAGTTCATGAGACAATTCTTGAGATAAACTTGAATGCACTGGTCGATAACCTGAATTATTATCGTGGTAAACTGAAGCCGGAAACAAAAATGGTTTGTATGATAAAGGCATCTGCCTATGGTGCTGGGTCTTATGAGATAGCAAAGACCTTGCAGGATCATAAAGTAGATTATCTGGCGGTTGCAGTTGCCGATGAAGGTTCTGATTTGCGTAAAGCCGGAATCACGAGTTCCATTATTATTATGAATCCGGAAATGTCCGCTTTTAAGACGATGTTCGATTATAAACTGGAACCGGAGGTTTATAGTTTTCATCTGCTCGAGGCTTTAATAAAGAAGGCGGAGAAGGAAGGGATTACCAATTATCCGATACATATTAAGTTGGATACCGGTATGCATCGTTTGGGCTTCAATGCCGAAGATATGCCGGAACTTATCCGGATATTGAAATCACAGACTGCATTAATCCCCCGTTCGGTCTTTTCACATTTGGTGGGTAGTGACAATGAACGTTTTGATGCTTTTACACGGCGTCAGATAGAGCTTTTTGAAAAGGCTTCGGCAGAATTGCAAGCAGCTTTCCCACATAAAGTATTATGTCATATCTGTAATTCAGCCGGAATAGAACGTTTCCCTGGAGCACAATTCGATATGGTTCGTCTAGGAATCGGTTTATATGGTATAAATCCTGTGGATAATTCAATTATTCATAATGTGAGTTCTTTGCATACTACTATATTACAAATAAAGAATGTACCTAGAGAAGATACTGTCGGTTATAGCCGAAAAGGTGTTTTAGACCGTGATTCCAAAATAGCAGCTATCCCGATTGGGTATGCCGATGGTCTGAACCGCCATTTGGGCAATGGTCATGCCTATTGTCTGGTGAACGGACAAAAAGCTCCTTATGTGGGAAATATCTGTATGGATGTGTGTATGATAGATGTGACGGATATAGATTGTAAGGAAGGAGATAAAGTTGAGATATTCGGTGATCATCTTCTTATATCTACATTGTCTGATATTCTAGGTACTATTCCCTATGAGGTATTGACTGGTATATCTACGCGGGTTAAAAGAATCTATTATCAGGATTAGAATAATCTGAATTTTGTTGGTTAACGGAATAGAAACAAAGGTACGGTCGATTGTTTACAAACTCCTATCGTTTGCAAGCAACCGACCGTACCTTTAAAATGCAGGGACCTCAAATTGTTAAGCTTCGTTTGTAAAATGTTTCAAGAAGAATATAAATTATGAATTTATGAGGGCATAAAACTTGTTATAAATTTTAAGTTTTTGATGTTGTGTGACGCTTTATCCATTATTTTTCTTTATTTTTGCATCCAAATATCTTTAAATAAAGCATATGCGGAAATTTAGATTGTTAGGAATGACGTTTGATGAGATTCAGCAAGTAGTGCTGAGTCTTGGAATGCCTAAATTTACGGCAAAACAAATATCTTCTTGGCTATATGATAAGAAAGTGGGTTCCATAGATGAAATGACCAATCTCTCTTTGAAATTCCGTGATTTGCTGAAAGAAGAATATGAGGTTGGTACCAGTGCACCGGTAGAGGCTATGCGTTCTACGGATGGTACAGTAAAGTATCTTTTTCAAGTATCTGATACGGATTTTGTTGAAGCTGTTTATATTCCTGATGAAGATAGGGCTACTCTGTGTGTCTCTTCACAGGTTGGCTGTAAGATGAACTGTAAATTCTGTATGACAGGAAAACAGGGATTCTCTGCTAATTTAACGGCCAATCAAATACTGAATCAAATATATTCTATTCCAGAAGGGGATACATTAACCAATATCGTTTTTATGGGGATGGGAGAGCCTTTCGATAATTTAGATGAATTATTGAAAGTCTTGGAGATCTTGACCTCAGACTATGGTTATAAGTGGAGTCCTAAAAGGATTACAGTCTCTTCTGTTGGTTTGAGGAAAGGTTTGCAACGTTTTATAGAAGAAAGCGATTGTCATCTTGCTATTAGTTTGCATTCTCCTTTTTCTGCACAAAGAAAAGAACTGATGCCGGCAGAGAAAGCTTTTCCCATAACAGAGATCGTTGATGTTTTGAAGAATTATGATTTCAGTAAGCAACGCCGTCTTTCCTTTGAATATATTGTATTTAAAGGGGTAAATGATGGGCTTATTTATGCAAAAGAATTGGTGAAGCTATTGCGGGGACTGGATTGTCGTGTTAATTTGATTCGTTTTCATGCTATTCCGGGCGTGGATTTAGAAGGGGCTGATATGGATACAATGTTAGCTTTTCGGGATTATTTAACCTCTCATGGGGTGTTTTCAACAATCAGGGCATCACGAGGAGAGGATATATTTGCGGCATGTGGGATGCTTTCGACTGCTAAAAAACAAGAATAGCTTGATGTTGTTTGAAACAACGGCATGAAAAGAATGTTTAATTTATAATTAATGACTCTAAATATAATTGTTATGAAACGTTTTGCTGTATATTTAAGCTTAGTGCTGATAGTGTTGGCGTTTAGTTCCTGTTCCAACGGGAAAAAGAATGTGTTTACTCCTACTTCCAGTGGACGTCCATATGAGGTGCTTGTCGTTGTTGATCCAGTAGTTTGGGAGAAACCGGCAGGCAGAGCTTTGTTTGATGTCTTGGATACAGATGTTCCGGGATTGCCACAGTCGGAACGTTCCTTTAGAATCTCTTATACTGCTCCTCGAAATTATGATCAGGTGTTGAAGTTATTCCGTAATATTATCATTGTTGATATTCAGGATATATATACACAGCCAAAGATTAAATTTGCAAGGGATGTATATGCAGTCCCGCAAATGATCATGACAATTCAGGCTCCAAATGAAAAGTCTTTTGAAGAATATGTAGAAGAGAATAAGCAAACTATTATTGATTTCTTTGTGAAAGCGGAGATGAATCGTCAGATTAATCTGTTGAAAGATAAACATAATAATTATATTTCAACAAAAGTCGGTAGTATCTTTGATTGCGATATTTGGCTTCCTACGGAATTGGTTAATTCAAAGGAGGGAGACAACTTTTTCTGGGCTTCAACTAATGCTGCTACTGCAGATATGAATTTCGTGATGTATTCATATCCTTATACTGACAAAGATACTTTTACAAGGGATTATTTTATTCATAAACGTGATTCGGTGATGAAGATTAATATTCCGGGTGCTAAAGAAGGTATGTATATGGCGACGGATACAATGTCTGTTGAAGTGAAAGATATTGGTGTTAAAGGTGATTACGTTCAAGAAGCCAGAGGTTTGTGGCATGTAAAAGGGGACATGATGGGTGGACCGTTTGTTTCTCATTCACGTGTGGATCGTGCTAATGGAAGAGTTATTGTAGCTGAAGTTTTTGTTTATTCTCCTGATAAGTTGAAGCGAAATCTTATGCGTCAGTTGGAAGCTTCTCTTTATACATTGAAATTGCCTACGGAAGAAGTTAAAGGTGAAGTGCCGCTGGGAGTGCCTGAAGAGTAAGACTATGAAAGATTAAATCTATTATTATATAAGGAATGGAAGAAAATAAAAGAATAAGAATTGGTATTACCCACGGGGATATCAATGGCGTAGGATATGAAGTTATTTTAAAGGCTTTTTCAGATCCTGTCATGTTGGAATTGTGTACTCCAATTGTGTATGGTTCTCCTAAAGTTGCAGCTTATCACCGCAAAGCTTTGGATTTAGCAACGAATTTTAGTATTATAACTTCAGCTTCTGAGGCTATGTATAATAAACTAAACGTTGTTAATTGTACGGATGATGAAGTCAAAGTGGAGTTTTCCAAACCCTCGGCCGAGGCGGGAGTTGCTGCGTTACAAGCCTTAGAAAAAGCACTGGAAGATTATAAGGAAGGACTGATTGATGTGCTGATTACTGCTCCTATCAATAAACATACTATACAGTCTGATACATTTAATTTTCCGGGACATACGGAGTATATTGAAGAAAGGGTAGGTGATGGAAGTAAGGCTTTAATGATATTGCTTAAAGATGATTTTAGAGTGGCACTTGTTACCGGGCATATACCTGTGCGTGATATTGCTGCAACTATCACTGCTGATTTGATAAAGGATAAATTATCCATATTCAATAATTCGTTAAAAAATGATTTTGGAATAGATGCACCCCGTATTGCCGTACTGGCACTGAATCCTCATGCAGGTGACCATGGTTTGATTGGTAAGGAGGAAGAGGAAATTATCATTCCGGCTATGCGTGAAATGGTTGAAAAGGGGATACAATGCTTTGGACCATATCCGGCAGATGGCTTTATGGGAGCAGGAAACTACACACACTTTGATGGCGTGTTGGCAATGTATCATGACCAAGGCTTAGCTCCATTTAAGGCTTTAGCTATGGATGAAGGTGTTAATTTTACGGCAGGACTGCCTATTGTTCGTACTTCACCTGCACATGGTACAGCCTATGATATTGCAGGACAGGGCATTGCTTCTGGAGATTCTTTCCGTCAGGCTGTTTATGTGGCTATTGATGTCTTTAGAAATCGTTGTCGTGAAAAAAGCATCCGAATGAATCCGTTGAGAAAACAATATTATGAGAAGAGAGATGATAGTGACAAATTAAAACTTGATACTGTAGACGACGAAGTATAAAAAAACTACTATTTAGATGAAATTTGCTATTATATCTGCGGGAGAGGGTTCTCGACTTTCACAAGAGGGAGCTTCTCTTCCAAAACCGTTAACACCCTTGAATGGGGTTGCTATGATTGACCGTTTGATACGGATATTTATTCGTAATAGTGCGTCGTCTGTTATAGTCATAATAAATAATGAGAGTCAATTGGTGAAAGAACATCTTGTTGCCTTGCAACAAGAATTGCCTCTGGAAGTTGTAATTAAAACAACGCCTAGCTCAATGCATAGTTTTTATGAATTGGCTCCTTATCTGACGGATGATAAATTCTGCTTAACCACTGTGGATACGATTTTTAAGGAAGAAGAATTCTCGTCTTTTATTGAAGCTTTTAAAGAATCGGATGAAGATGGTTATATGGCTGTTACGGATTATATTGATGATGAAAAACCTCTTTATATTTCAACCGATCGCTTATTACATATTACCGGTTTTCATGATGAAAAGAAAGCTGATTGTAAATATATATCAGGTGGCATCTATTGTTTGAAGCCCTCTTCGTTAAAGATTCTTGATCAATGTATAGATCGTAGGATGTCTCGAATGCGCAACTTTCAGCGTCAACTAGTTAGTGAGGGATTGAGTTTGAAAGCTTATCCGTTCAGTAAGATATTGGATGTAGACCATGTGGAGGATATAACGAAAGCTGAGGCTTTTCTTTCCTGTGAAATCAATAATAAGTTTAGCCTATGAGTCATTTTACTATCGCTGGCGTTAGTCGTGGAAACGAATATTCACCGAATCATGTGGGAAATGATGCTGCTATATTCAATTGTGTTACTGAGCATTTGAAAAAAATAGGGTGCGAAATCTATGAATATACGGAAAAAAAATTTGTGGAAAAGCAGATTACAGCAGATGTCGTATTCGATATGGCCCGTGATAAAGCAACCATTTCTTATTTAAAGCAATTGGAAGATCAAGGTACTCTTGTTATTAACTCTGCATATGGCATAGACAATTGTATTCGTAAACCAATGACAGAACTACTGGTAAAGAATAGTATTCCTCATCCTAAGAGTGCTATTATGGATGTAAATAGCGATTCTCTTCCGAATATAGATTATCCTTTTTGGATAAAAAGAGGAGATTCTCATGCGATGGTGAAAGAAGATGTTTGTTATGTCACTGATGAAGATGAAGCGAATTTAGTATTGAATGATTTTAAAATGAGGAATATACCTACAGCTGTGCTAAACGAACATCTTCAGGGTGATTTGATAAAATTCTACGGAGTATATGGTACCGGATTCTTCTTTTGGTTTTATCCGTCACCATGTTCTCACAGTAAGTTTGGTCTTGAAGCAATAAATGGAGAAGCCAAAGGCTTTTCATTTGAAGAAGAGGAATTGAAGAAACAATGTGACCGTGCATCTGCAATTCTCAATGTTTCTGTTTATGGAGGCGATTGTGTTGTTTCAAATGATGGTACAATAAAGATCATTGATTTTAATGATTGGCCTAGCTTCGCTCGTTGTAGAGAGGAGGCGGGGAAATATATTGCTGCTTATATTATTGAACAAGCTAAAAATAGTAAACGACTAAAATGAGTAATGATACTAAAAATAAAGGGATTGAAGCATCTCTGAAATCCATGGATACCGAAGAATTCATAGATATCCATTTTTATCGTCCGATCGGTTACCGTTGGGCACTATTATTTCAAAAGCTTGGTGTGCATCCTAATGTCGTAACAATTGCATCTATATTTATAGGTGTAGCTGCTGGTGTTATGTTTTATTTCGATAATTTGAAATTGAATATAATAGGTATGTTATTGTTGATATGGGCTAATTCTTATGATAGTGCAGATGGACAGTTGGCTCGTTTAACCGGACAAAAAACACAATGGGGAAGAATGCTTGACGGATTTGCCGGGGATTTGTGGTTCTTTTCTATTTATTTCTTTATTTGTCTCCGCTTTACTGTTGAACATAATTGGGATGTGGAAAAATGGCAGATAGTAGGTGTTTGGTTATTGGCTGCTTTTTCCGGTTTTATTTGTCATAGCAAACAGTGTGCATTGGCTGATTATTATCGGAATATCCACCTTTTTTTCTTGAAAGGTAAGGAAGGAAGCGAACTGGACAACTTTAAACAACAACGGGAACTGCTTTATTCCACTCCTTGGAAAAAACATTTTTGGTGGAAAATATGGTTATTCTTTTATGGGAATTATACACGTTCACAAGAATCAATGTCGCCTAATTTTCAACGTTTCATGACTTTAGTGAAAGAAAAATATGGAGATAGTATTCCTCAATCCTTGCGTGATGAATTCAGAGCATTAAGCAAACCATTGATGAAGTATAGTAATATATTGACTTTTAATACCCGTGCGATTGCTTTATTTGTTTGTCTGTTTATCGGTATGCCTTGGTTATATTTTATTTTTGAGATTACAGTGATGAATGTATTATTCTTTTATATGCGTTATCGCCATGAAAAGATATCTGCTTTATTATATAATCAGCTAAAATCAAAGTAGGTGAAAAGTAAATATAGAAATATATTCCTGATTTTTGGAATAGCTGCAGTTGTCATTATGCTTTGTACATTTGATATGGAGTATGATGAGTTATTGGCAAACCTGAAAAAAGCGGGAGGATGGCTGCCAGCTATTTTGGGGTTGTGGGTGTTTATTTATTTAATAAATGCGTTGTCTTGGTATATTATTATACGAGATGACGAAGGGTGCAAAGTTCCGTTCTGGAAAATATATAAGCTTACGATTACAGGATTTGCTTTGAATTATGCTACTCCGGTGGGGTTAATGGGAGGAGAACCATATCGTATTATGGAAATCACCCCTTATGTGGGGGCAAGTAAAGCTACCTCTTCTGTGATACTTTATGTGATGATGCATATTTTTTCTCATTTCTGTTTTTGGCTCTCTGCCATATTCCTTTATCTGTTATTGTATCCTATCGATTGGTTCATGGGTGTTTTACTTGCAATAATCGGACTATTTTGTTTGTTGGCTATTTACTTTTTTATGAAGGGTTATAAAAATGGTATGGCAGTGAAAGCATTAAAAATATGTCAAAAAATACCTTTCCTAAAGAAGTGGGCAAAGCGCTTTTCGGAGAATAAGAAAGAAACTTTAGAAAGAATTGATAGTCAAATAGCACAGTTGCATAAACAACGTAAAAGAACTTTTTATGCCTCATTGTCTTTGGAATTTATAGCGAGGATAGTAGGTTGTCTGGAAGTCTATTTTATTTTGTATATACTTACCAATAATGTAAGTTTCTTATCGTGTATTTTGATTATGGCTTTTACCTCGTTGTTTTCTAATTTATTCTTTTTCTCTCCTATGCAGTTAGGAGCGAGAGAGGGTGGATTCGCTTTGGCGGCAGTTGGCGTGGCCATACCTAGTGCATTTGGAGTTTATACAGGTTTGGTAACGCGTGTTAGAGAACTGATTTGGATAACAATCGGAGTTTTATTGATGAAAGTGGGTAATGGAGTAAGTTCAACTGCTAGCATAAAGAGAAAAGGTTATGAGGAATAAATTTACAAATATAAAAGGTTTCATTTTTGATTATGGTGGTACGATAGATACGAATGGGAAACATTGGGCTGAAGTCCTTTGGAGTAAGTATGTTGAATATGAAGTTCCCGTAAATAAAGATGTGTTTAAGGAGGCATACATTTATGGGGAAAGAACATTAGCTATGACACCTTTAATTAAACCGGAGCATAATTTTTATGATGTCCTTTTTATAAAGGTAGGTCTACAGATTTCTTATTTGTCTGATAAAGGTTTTTTGAAAGGAATAATTGTAGATAAATATCCGGAACTAATAGCAAAAAGTTGCTATAATTATGTTTTAGATGTACTGCGGACAACCCGTAATGTTGTAGAACAGTTGTCAAAACAACATAATTTAGTACTTGTTTCAAACTTTTATGGCAATATTGAGACAATACTGAAAGATTTTAGTTTACTTTGCTTTTTTAAAGATATAGTAGAATCTTCAGTCGTGAAAGTTCGTAAACCGGATCCTGCCATTTTTGAACTTGGCGTAAAGGCTTTAGGCTATGATCCGAAAGAGATTGTAGTAGTTGGAGATTCATTTTCTAAAGATATGTTGCCTGCTAAGAAAGTGGGTTGCAAGGTTATATGGTTAAAAGGTGAAGGTTGGGAAGAAGAAACTGATGATTCGTTGCCGGATGCGGTAATTAATAATTTGGATCAGCTCCCGGCCTTATTTATTTAGAGATAAACGGAGAAAGAGGAATTAATGTTTTATTCGAAAGATAAAAAATAAGTTAGAATGGAAAAATTTAATGTTAAACCGGCTACTGGTAAGTTGGGTGTGCTTTGCGTGGGATTAGGCGCTGTTGCTTCAACTTTTATGACTGGTGTTTTGATGGCTCGTAAAGGGTTGGCGAAGCCTGTGGGATCTATGACACAGTATGATAAAATCCGTGTCGGAAGAGGTAAAGACAAACAGTATAAGCATTATGGTGAAATTGTTCCGCTTGCCAATTTGAATGATATCGTTTTTGGTGCATGGGATGTTTATCCTGCCAATGCATATGAATCAGCGATAAATTGCGAAGTTCTGAAGGAAAAAGATATCAATCCTGTAAAGGATGAACTAGAGAAGATTGTTCCGATGAAGGCTGCTTTCGATCACAACTATGCAAAACGTTTGGATGGTGATAATGTAAAGAGTTGTAAGAATCGTTGGGATATGATGGAACAAATACGTGAAGATATCCGTAACTTCAAAAAAGTCAGTGGTTGTGATCGTATTGTTGTTATTTGGGCAGCTTCTACAGAAATTTATGTTCCTGTATTTGAACCGGTACATAATTCTTTGGCTACTTTGGAAAAAGCAATGAAGGATGATGATAAAGAACATATTGCTCCATCTATGTGCTATGCTTATGCTGCATTGACAGAAGGTGCTCCTTTTATTATGGGTGCTCCTAATACAACAGTCGATATTCCTGCAATGTGGGAATTGGCAGAGAAGACTAAAATGCCTATAGCAGGTAAGGACTTTAAAACCGGTCAAACTCTGGTTAAGTCTGGTTTCGCTCCTATTATCGGCACTCGTTGTCTTGGTTTGTCAGGATGGTTCTCTACTAATATATTAGGTAATCGTGATGGTTTAGTGTTAGACGAACCGGCAAACTTCCATACTAAGGAGGTTAGTAAACTATCTACCTTGGAATCCATTCTTGTTCCTGAAGAACAACCGGATTTGTATACAAATTATTATCATAAAGTCCGTATCAATTATTATCCTCCGCGTAATGATGATAAGGAAGGTTGGGATAATATTGATATTTTTGGGTGGATGGGTTATCCAATGCAAATTAAAATAAATTTCCTTTGTCGTGATTCTATTTTGGCTGCTCCGTTAGTATTGGATTTAGTATTGTTGAGTGACCTTGCTGCTCGTGCCGGACGTTATGGTATTCAACGTTTCTTGAGCTTCTTCTTGAAAAGCCCGATGCATGATTATACTGAAAACGAAATTCCAATCAATCATCTTTTCCAGCAATATGTTATGCTGAAAAATGCACTTCGTGAAATGGGAGGATATGAGGCTGATGAGGAAATAGATTAAATTTTCTATATATAAGGTAGAGGCGGGGTTTTGCTCCGCCTCTCGTTTTTTATATACATTACCTTAATAAACTTTATTTCTGACAAAATTGCTTGTTTGCTCGAAAGCTTTTTGTAATTTTGTCATATAAATCAAAGATGTATATGATTAAATCAGAGATTCAGCAAGTTAAGTTAAGGTTTGGGATTATTGGTAATGCCGAGGCTTTGAATCGTGCTATTGATATTGCTATCCAAGTGGCACCAACAGATTTATCTGTGTTGATAACTGGAGAAAGTGGAGTTGGAAAAGAAAGTTTCCCTCAGATTATACATCAATATAGCAGGAGAAAACATGGACAATATATTGCCGTGAATTGCGGTGCTATTCCCGAAGGTACGATAGATTCGGAATTGTTTGGTCATGAAAAGGGAGCTTTTACGGGAGCTGTAAGTGATCGTAAAGGGTATTTTGGTGAGGCTGATGGCGGTACTATCTTTTTGGATGAAGTTGGAGAGTTGCCTTTATCTACACAGGCTCGTTTGTTGCGTGTGCTTGAAACCGGAGAGTTTATAAAAGTAGGTTCTTCTAAAGTGCAGAAGACTGATGTGCGGATTGTTGCTGCTACGAATGTGAACCTCGCAGAAGCGATTGCCGACGGACGTTTTAGAGAAGATTTATATTATCGTCTTAATACTGTGCCGATTAAAGTACCTCCATTGCGTGAGCGTCCTGATGATACTGTACTTTTGTTTCGTAAATTTGCTTCGGACTTTGCAGAGAAATATCGTATGCCGGCTATTCAGTTGACGGAAGAAGCAAAGAAGATTCTGATGTCTTATCCGTGGCCGGGTAATGTCCGTCAGTTGAAAAATATAACGGAACAAATATCAATTATTGAAACGAATAGGGAGATAACTCCGGATATTCTTCGCAATTACTTGCCTGCTCAGCAGGAACAACGGTTACCTATGCTATTCGGAGGAAAACAGAGTAAAACGTTTGAAAGTGAACGGGAAATTCTTTATCAAGTTCTCTTTGATATGCGGCAGGATGTTACTGAATTGAAGAAGTTAGTTCATAATATCATGACGGAGCAAGCACAGAATCCAAGTGGTACGACCTCGGTTGCTTATTATCCGCCAACGGGTACGGGATTGGTGGCTGCACAACCGGCAGCTGTTCCCACTATAAATCTGTCGGCAACAAAGAGCAATGCCGATGAGGATGATATTCAGGATACGGAGGAGTATGTGGAAGAATCATTGTCTCTGGATGATTTAGAAAAAGAAATGATACGGAAAGCACTGGAGAAGCATCATGGTAAACGTAAGAATGCAGCGAAAGATCTGAATATTTCGGAGCGTACATTATATAGAAAGATAAAAGAATATGGTTTGGATTAAGAATATATATAGATCTTTAGCGTTGATAGTTTTGCTTGTGTTGGTGAACTCTTGTTCTATTTCCTATAAATTTAACGGAGCATCTATTAATTACGATAAGGTAAAAACAATAACTATTGAAACATTCCCGATAAGATCTGCATATGTGTATCCGCCGTTGGCTACGGTCTTCAATGATGACCTGCAAACGATTTACATGACACAGACCCGTCTACAGCTGGTTCCTCGTAATGGAGATTTAAATATATCGGGAGAAATCGTCGGGTATGAGGTCTTAAATCAGGCGGTGAAAGCAGATGGGTATGCTTCTGAGGCACAGTTGAAACTGACAGTAAATGTTCGTTTTGTCAATAACACAAATCATGCGGAAGATTTTGAACGTCAGTTCTCTACGTTCAGAAATTATGATTCTTCAAAGTATCAGCTTCCTGCTGTACAAGATGATTTGATAAGTGAGATGGTAGATGAGATTGTTGATCAGATATTTAATGCAACAGTGGCTAACTGGTAAGAAATGACTGCCGTGAATTTACAGGAATTGATAACTGACCCCGGTAAACTGAATAGGGATACTCTTTACGAGCTACGTAATATTCTGGCTCGTTACCCTTATTTCCAGACTGCCCGTTTGCTTTATCTTAAGAATCTATATATACTCCATGATATAACTTTCGGCAGTGAATTGCGGAAAGCGGCATTGTATGTGGCCGATAGAAGGGTGTTGTTTTATCTTATTGAAGGAGATAAATTCGTCCTTGAATCTAAACAGGTTGCTGATGACTTGCTTTTAGAAGAAGAGCCTACCCTTGATAGAACATTGGCATTGATTGATGCTTTCCTTTCCACAATACCGGAAGAAACCATGCCTGCTCCCAACCTTGATTTATCGATGGACTATACTTCTTACCTGCTTCGGGATGATGAACTCGAAGTGCCGGTTATGGATGAAGCGCCAAAGTTGAAGGGACAGGATTTAATTGATGATTTTATAGAGAAAGCCGAGAGTGAGACGTCTATGCGGCTGAAGGTTTTGCCGGAAGATTCGGTTGGTGAAGAAACTACATCTGCAGAGTCTGTTTTAGAAGAAGACGAAGAAGATGAAAGCTGTTTTACGGAAACTTTGGCTAAAATTTACGTTAAACAACAAAGATATTCCAAAGCTCTTGAAATAATTAAAAAATTAAGTTTGAAATATCCGAAAAAAAATGCTTACTTTGCAGACCAAATTAGATTTTTGGAAAAATTGATTATTAACACTAAATCAAAATAACAAAATGTATTTATTATTAGTTATCTTAATGGTTATTGCAGCAGTGCTGATGTGCTTCATTGTTTTGATTCAGAATTCAAAAGGCGGAGGTCTTGCTTCCGGTTTTTCTTCTTCGAATCAAATTATGGGCGTTCGTAAAACAACCGATGTTCTCGAAAAAACAACTTGGGGATTGGCTGCGTTTATGGTAATCATAAGTATTGCTTCTGCGTATGTTGTTCCAACTGCATCGAAAGATGATGGCTCGGTTATTGAAAAGCAGGCTGTAAAAGAAGAAAAAACCAATCCGCTGAATGCTCCGGCTGGTTTTGCTACTCCTAAGACAGATGCTGCAACTCCGGATGCTGCTCCGGCGCAAGACGCTCCTGCTGCAGAAACTCCGGCTACTCCGGCAGAATAAGGAAGGATTCAGAATATAAGAATATTAGAGTTGTCATCTCATAATTTGCGAGATGATAGCTCTTTTTGTGTCTTATATTGACCTTAGGTGATTTCTGGAAGATAGATTTAGTGGTAGCAGATATTCATTATTCAACATACGGTCGATTGCTTGCAAACGATAGGAGTTTGTAATCAATCGACCGTATGTTTGTTTATAATGGACCGTACCATTGTAAATCACCTAAGGGATATTGCTTTTTGCTCAAGGGAGTGATGGCTAACGCCCAAAGGAGTGTTGGCTTATAGCTACTGGAGCGTAGATCAACGCTCCCTTAGGCGTTTTTAGATTGTCTATGTTACAATTTTAGCTGTTATTCAACTTTTACTTTGCTTGCTTCACTTATCACTATTTGTTTCTTTGTTCTTGATTGCCAATTAATTATAGTGAAAGTGCTTTTTAGTGGGAATGAAATCATGATTTAGTGCATAATATTTTGTTAACTGATTTTAGCGGTATGTATAATTAAAAACTCAGCCGGCTAAGTTTTTTATATATCTATGAATCTTAGTTATAAGGAAAGTCGCTCTTTCAGTAATTTATACCCTGTGTTACTAGCTCGTAGTGTTGCTCCGTTTTTTAATAATACGTGGTAGGTTTCCTTTCCGAAAAGTTCTACCTGTTGTATTTGTTCAAGATTGACTATAAAAGAACGATGAATCCTTAAAAACTTATCAGCAGGCAGATTGGATTCTAAATACTTCATGGTTTCTTCCTTTAAATATTCTCCATTGGATGTAAATAGAGTGACGTAATCTCCACAGGCTTGGATATAGATCAGATCCTTTAGATGTATAATGTGAATATGTGATCCGTCTTTTACAGCGATACGGTCAGTGATCTCGCTTGTCTGTATAGTTTGGATATTTTCATTGATTATTCTTTCTTTTTTCCACTCCATTAGTCTCTGGAGATGATACCATTGTGAGATGATAATCCAGCATAGCAAGCCGTAAGTGAGGCGTATAGGGAGTGTGGGTAAAAAGATAGAAGGCGTACCGGTTACAGTCTGTTCTCCCAAATATTGACCAATGAAAGTACCGGTGAGCCATACAATCATGACTATTATAGTCAATATTATTTCTGCATAAAGTGAATTAATGAAGCCGACGGCATACCATAGTAGATAGCTTAGTATGGCAAATATTCCGGTGGAAATAATGCTATCAATCAGAGCGGCTACAGGAGGGATTGGTGTATAAAGGAGTAATAATCCCCAATAGACTAAAATGGCGGAAATCATTATTGCGGATATAATTACTATCCGCAAGTAGGATTTAGTGAATGGATGCTCAGAGTTCATTAGCTTTTAATTTCAATACCTCCAAAAGAGACATTTCCACGAATGATTAATGTGTGTTCTAAATCAATATTGAGACTTGGAATACGAGAATCCTCACATCCGCCAAGAAAAGGATTAACTTCCATGCGAACGTTCCAACTGGATGGGACATATATTTCTATTCCACCGAAATTGCAACTTAACTCAATATAAGTTTCTTTTTCAGTCAGAGTTGTTCTTCTGAGATCAAGAACTGTTCCTCCAAAATTGTTTTTGATTGTTGCACCTTTGAATGTTTCATCCATCACAATTTGCTGAACACTACCGAATACGCTTTCTGAATTTATATATCCATCTTTACTGGTGTAATTATTGTTGGACGATGAGCAATGATGATTTTTCCATTCCTTGTGCCTTTTATTTCTTGGTATAAAGATAAATGCAATTCCTCCTCCGATGAGGAAATATGGCCAAAATACAGTGTTAGGTCCTATCCAAGTGAAATAAGGCATTAAGAAATAGAGTCCGACTGCAATAAATATGAGTCCACTTGTGAAGTTGCGGTGAAGTAAAGTGTAAAATCCTAATAAAATAGGTATCATAGGCCAGGAAATTAATGCAGAATATAAATCTTCATTAATATAATTCCCATTTCTTGCCATTATCAGCAACCCTAATAAGATAAGTATTGAACCGAAATAAAGTTTGAAAGAAAGGAATCTTCTTCTTCGACTTGGTTGATTTGTTTCCATTGTTTATTTATTTTTTTGTTATGCTGCAAAAGTACTTTACTTTGTGTACAATGAAAAGTTAAATTCGTTGGTTTTCTGACTAAAATCGGTAAATGCCGGATAAAAGTCGATGAACTCAGTTCTTATTTTAGGTTATGCGCGTACAATTTTGCGGTAACTTTATTAGTATTGTTGGTGTAAGAATAAATGTTTTGTTTATTCTTACTGTAATTATGATGTAACAACAAGATAAATAATCAGATCGAATAGTTTTTCAATCTAAGTGGGATAATGGGTTTTTATATATGTTTGTTGTTGGCTGTGATTATAGGTCGATGCAAGACTTGAAATTTGAAATATTATATAATTTTAAATCAATAAATTAAATATGTAATATTGTCTTTTTGAACAACAAACCAGCAACAAAGCCTCTCTAAATTTTAAAGGCAATATTTTGTTCCTGAAAATATTTTTTGAATACTTTAGAGATTACAAAATTGACGGCGAATAAACTTATCGAGATTATCTTCTCAATCTTTTATCAACTAAAGCCAGATATTTTAATCCTGTTTGATCTATTACATTTTCAGGTCTTTCAATTCTACATGCTGAATGTATAGCGTTTAGGAAACCGGGAATCGCTCCTAAAACAGGGGTGGCTAATAATCCTATTCCTGCCGAAATAGTTCCGCATATTGTTCCAAAAACAATATCACCTATATGGCTTTCATTCATCCTTGCGGATAGTTCTTCTTTAGCCATTTTCATATCTTCAAGAGTTATTTTGAACAGTGGAGATTCGGGAGTAATTGTTGGATTTAGAGCTAATAGTTCTACTTTATTACTGAATGCATTCAGTAAATCATGGTGTTCATCTTTAAATCGTTTAAGATTGGTTAAATCTATCTGTTTAGGATATGGTATCAGATTGTTAAGTATCAAATCTCTTTTATATTGTCTTGTTCGTAATTCAACATCTTGGGTTCGCATATATGTAGTAGCAAAACTATAATCTATTTTATCTGTAGTCGGTTGATAATCTATTTTGTTAGCAACTACTGAAGTCAAAAAAATCATAAGCTCATCAGCTGTTTTCTTTTCTACATTATACCAATAACCGTCTATCCTTTCTGCCAATCCCATCTGAGTGAGTGCATAGAAAATATCAGCATCAAATTTATCAATATGTAATTTGTTGCCTTTTTCTCTAAATGATAATTTCTTTCGATAAATGTGACTAGTTCCGAGTTTTTGAAGTGACGATCTTCGTCTTTTTAAAATATTTAGGTTCTGATTTAAATATTCACTAAACATTCTTGAAACTTCCCAAGGATGTTCAAGAACATCCATAGGATTAATAGGGTTGATTAATTCATTTTGAATCACCTCTCTCATGAAAGGCTCATATTGTTCTGGTTCACGGAAATATTGAGTGGGTACTATAGAACTAATATTATCATAATAAAGCAGGGCTCGTATAGTCCAATCAGTGTTGGGTAGATTTATGTATGGATAGTATAATAGATTTCTCATTTTTTAGTTTTACTTTAATTGTTCGCTATTTTCAGAATTACTTGTGTTCAAAGATAAGTCAAACTATGATAATTAGGTAATCTTTTAAACAATAAAATTACTTTGTTTTGTTGCTCAAATATTTCTGAGCAACAAAATAGCAACAAAAATGGAGTTGTATATTATTGTTTAATATCGATAATGTATTGATTAAAAGTATCTTATTATATCTGTTTTTTTAGTAATCTTCTTTGTGATAGGTTGTTTTTTTATGATGTATATTATTTGCCGATGCAGAAATTTTTAAAGATATTCCCAAGCACTTGGTCATTAGTTACTTCTCCAACAATATCACTTAGATGAAAGATACATTCCCTTAAATCCTGACTGATAAAATCACCGGATAGATTGGTTTGTAATCCGTTTTGTATTCTGTGAATAGAATCTAAAGCATGGGTGAGTGCTTCATAATGACGTATGTTGGTTACGATGACATCGTTTTGACTGATTTGAGGAAGAGAGGCTGTTTTTGTTAGGTGATTTTCTAGTTCTGAGATATTATCTCTGTTCTTAGCAGATATGAAGATATATTCTATATTTAATTGCTTCGCTAATCTAGTTAGTTCACTTTTGAGATTTTCATGAATATATTCTGCTTTATTAAATACTAGAATGAGCTTTTTATCTTTACATAAAGGCAGAATTTTAGGTGATAGCATTTCTATCTGCATACGTGCATCGGTAGAATCTACCATCCAAAGGATAATATCTGCCTGTTCTATTTTTTTGAAAGTCCGTTCTATACCTAATGTTTCTATTGTATCGTGGGTTTCACGGATACCGGCCGTATCAATGAATCGGAAAGTGATTCCATTGATACTTACCGTATCTTCTATTACATCACGAGTCGTGCCATGAATGTCGCTAACTATAGCTTTTTCTTCGTTAAGTAAGACATTTAGTAAAGTGGACTTTCCGGCATTTGTCTCACCGATGATAGCGACCGGAATTCCATTCTTTATGGCATTTCCAACATTGAAAGAGTTGGTCAAACATGATATGACGTGTTCTATCTGATCGGCTAGGTTACGTAAATCTTCGCGATCGGCGAATTGTACATCTTCCTCGCTGAAGTCTAGTTCCAACTCTATCATAGATGTGAAATTTAGTAGTTGGGTACGGAGATCACTTAATTCTCTACTGAAACCACCACGCATTTGATTCATGGCCAAACGGTGGGTTGCGGCAGAAGAAGATGCTATCAAGTCGGCTACGGCCTCTGCTTGGCTTAAATCCATTTTCCCATTGAGAAAAGCGCGTTGGGTGTATTCTCCCGGTAAAGCAGTACGACAACCTTGTTGTATAAGTAACTGCATGACTTGTTGCAAAATGTAGGATGAACCATGACACATAATTTCGGTAGAGTCCTCTCCTGTATATGAATGAGGAGCACGAAAAACACTTACCAAAACTTCGTCAATAATCTCATTGTCATTCTTGATATGTCCGAAAGAAATGGTGTATGCCGATTGTTCTATCAGCTTTTTATTTTTATGAGTGGGAGTGAATATTTTATCGGTAATTTCTATAGCTTTTGTACCGGAGACTCTTATGGTACCGATTGCCCCGCCTTGTGCAGTTGCGATAGCGCATATTGTATCTTGATTAATCATTGTATCTTCTGTTATTTGTTGCAAAGATACATTTTTTCTAGAAATAAAAATGTCCTGACGATTCATTTGATTGTCAGGACATTATTAAATATATGAGGATGAGTTTCTTATTTAGTTATTGAACTTGTTCCTTTTAATAACGTTTTATAGACTTTTATATTCTGTCAAGTACTCGTTGGATTAGACTGTCGATTGAATTTTTATAGTTGGCATTTGCTTCTTTAGCTAATCGGTTTGCAATGACCATACAGACAGTCATAGCTTTGTGTCCCATTAGTCGGGCTAGTCCTGCCAGTGCAGAACTTTCCATTTCGAAGTTTGTAATTCGATAACCCTTATATTCGAATTTTTCTATCTTTTCGTTTTGCTTCGGATCTGCAAGAGGGATGCGAAGTTCACGACCTTGCGGCCCGAAGAATCCGCCGCATGCAATAGTGACTCCATTTACCATATCGCCTTGATTGATACGGGAAATCAGTTCAGCACTCGCATCGATTACATAAGGCGCACAGAGTAGGGGAGACCAGTTCATGTATTCGACAAATGCCTTCTCGAACTCTAAATCACACACTTCATTTCGTCCGGCATAAAAGTTGAGCAGTCCGTCAAATCCGATCGATTTTTGTGAACAGATATAAGTCCCTACCGGAGTATATGGTTGCAAGCCTCCGCAAGTACCGACGCGCACTAGTTCCAATTGACGGAATTTTTCTTTTTCGTAGCGGGTTTGGAAGTCGATATTTGCCAAAGCATCCAATTCGTTCATTACAATGTCAATATTGTCACAGCCGATTCCAGTCGAAACAACAGTTATTCTTTTGCCTTTATAGGTACCAGTAATTGTTTTAAATTCACGGCTTTCTACTTCACATTCTTTATTTTCAAAGTGGGACGCTACGAGGGACACACGTCCCGGATCACCTACTAAGATGATTTTATCGGCCAACTGCTCCGGTTTTACGTGCAGATGAAATACTGATCCATCCGGATTGATTATTAATTCTGATTCTGCAAAGTACTTCATGATATTTTATCTTTTTAGGTTAAACGATAGAAATAAAAACATTGTCATTGTTACTTTAAAGTATAACAATGACAACATCTGTTTAGTTCTTCTTTTATTCACTTAAAGGCTTATCCGGAGTATAACCGTCCGGTTTAGCTATATTCTCACGCATGCTTGTATCAGCTTGGATGTTTTTCATTCTGTAGTAGTCCATTATTCCCAAGTTTCCACTACGAAAAGCTTCTGCCATCGCTTTGGGAACTTCAGCTTCTGCCTGAATAACGTTTGCACGGGCTTCTTCTGCTTTAGCTTTCATCTCCTGTTCAAGGGCTACAGCCATTGCCCGGCGCTCTTCCGCTTTTGCTTGAGCAATGTTCTTATCAGCTTGAGCTTGGTCCATTTGCAAAAAAGCACCGATATTCTTGCCTATATCAATGTCAGCGATATCGATCGATAAGATTTCAAAGGCTGTTCCTGCATCCAGACCTTTACGAAGAACGAGTTTGGAGATAGAATCCGGATTTTCAAGTACTGACTTATGATTCTCTGAAGAACCGATGGATGAAACGATACCTTCGCCTACGCGCGCCAGAATAGTGTCTTCACCGGCTCCACCAACTAATTGTTTTATATTGGCACGAACAGTAACACGAGCCTTTGCAATTAACTGAATACCGTCTTTGGCTACGGCTGTAACCGGTGGAGTGTCAATCACTTTCGGATTTACAGACATTTGAACGGCTTCAAATACATCACGTCCGGCCAAGTCTATTGCGGTTGCCATCTGAAAAGTCAACTCTATATTTGCCTTAGATGCGGAGACCAGTGCGTGTACAACTTTCTCTACATGTCCTCCTGCAAGATAATGTGCTTCCAATTCATCTCTGGTGATTGTATTTAGCCCGGCTTTATGCGCTTCTATCATTGCCGGTACTATAATATAAGGTGGAACATTACGGATTCGCATTAAGAAAAGCTGAATCAACGAAATATTCACTCCGGCAACTTTGGCGGACAGCCATAAGAAGAATGGGACATAATGAAAGAAGATCGCGATTAAAATAATACCACCGGCTATCAGCAGGATGGTTGTGTACATAGGGTCCATATTAAATTATGTTTGGTAAGTATTATTATTGTTTCTTTACTATAATAACTCCTTCGTCAATGCGTTCCACTACAATCGGAGTCTTTTCATTAAGTAAGCCATCCATGGATTTGACTTCTATGATGTTACCGTTGATTTCCGCATTGCCGATAAGTGCCAGGCGAGTAATACTTATGCCCGTATCACCCACTTTGACTTCTCTTGCCGCTTTGTTTTCTACTTTAGAATTAATATTTTTCTTAAGTGCTAATTTATCGAGTGTTTTAGATCGCATAAACCATATCAAAACAACGATGCAACCGATGCTTGAAACAGCTAATGTGATGAAGCCCGCTGTGCTACCTATGTTGGCAAAAGCATAATAGTTGGCATACAGCAAACAGATAGCAGCAGATATTCCGGCGATACTGATGCCCGGAATTATGAATATCTCTACCATAAACAAGAGAATACCGGCAATGATAAGTAATGCTATAATCAGTATATCCATAGAATTATGTTTTTGCCAAATATAAACATTAATCTTCAATATTTATTATTTAGTCAGATATTTCTTTTCCGTATTGCGAATATTTATTTCTAATTGTTGCATCTCCGCTTCCATTTGCTCTACACGTTTTTCAAGGTCAAGAATGCCCGGAGCCATTGAGGCACGTACTGATTTATTGGCTTTAATATATTCTTCTCTTTGTTTTTCAAGTTTTTGGGATATTTTGTTGAAGTCGTCTTTTTTCTGTTGCCATTGTTTGAATAACGTTTTGGCCGCTGCAGATTTGAAATCATTCTCTGAATGGTAAAGAGTATTATCGTCAATGACAAATTCAAAATCATGTACGATTTTCTTCTCCGGTTTATCATACATGGCGATCGTAAGCCGTTGTTTTGCAGATTTTACGGCGACCATATCTTTCCATATACTTTTTATGGATTGTATCATTGCCGCTCTGCGAATCATCTCTTTGTCTTCGCCTTCATAATTATATGTTTGTTTGGATTCGTTAGGTATAAATACATAAATGCAGACTTTATCTTCGGGTTGATAGCGATCGGAAGCAAACCATCCCAAATTATTGTATTCGTCGATAACATACATATAATCATTGAAAGGCGAGTTAAAAGGCATACCTACATTATCAGGCATTAAGTAGTTGTCATTATTAGTATTGTAACGGGTTACGAAAATATCATATCCTCCTATGGAACCTTCTCCGTCACTTGCATAATAGAGTGTTATACCGTCTGAGAGTACATACGGATAGTTCTCATTAGCAGGAGTATTGATAACATCAGGCAATGCATTTGCTTTTCCCCAATCATTTAACTGTTTGTTTCTTTGGTAAATGTTTAAATCCTTTTCCCCATTGCGATCACTGTAAAATAGTTTGTTCTGCAATTCTGTTTGATAAACAGTACCCGGATGGTTGCCTTGTGATTTGAAATAATCGTTATAAGTGAATATCTCTCCAGACTCCGGACTTATCTTGTAAGCTGCCAGAAAATCATCTTTGTTTACCACGAAGCTATCTATAATTGTCACTTGCTCCACACCTTTCAACATTCGTCCGGCGAGCTTCACTCTTTCCAGTATCTTTTCATATGCTTCGGTAGACTTTTTGGATTTTTCAAGCATAGCAATATATTGCTCATAGTTTTCCTGAGATTCCTCGAAGCGGTATTCGTCAAAATATAGTTGCCCCAGGTATCGAAAAGCTTCTTGTACTTTTCTTTTTGCTCCGAATAATAAATACTTTTCCGAGAGACTCTGCTCACCTGTCTCGTAACAGCATGCTCCGTACCAATAGTTATAACTTGCATTGTTGGGATTGCTTTTTACGTATCGCTGGAATACAGGTTTTGCTTTCTCAAATTGTTTGTTTTTGAAAAGCTCTTTGGCTTGCTCCAATGTCTGAGCTGAAATTGTTGTAGCACAAAGGCATAAGATAAAAAACAGGATATAGTTTCTTTTCATTATTTCCGCTTGATTAAAATAGAGACGTAAAAATACAAAGTTTTCGTTAATTACGTATATCCGATAAATTCTATTATGTTAATTCTTCTTTAAATCATTCTTTTCACTTACTTTTGTGTCCGATTTTGAAAGTAGGTAGTATGGCGAAATTTACAGAGGAAGAAAAGGTTATCCGTAAGATACAGGAGCGTTTTAATAAGGGAGTTGTGAAATATCGTCTGATTGAAGATGGTGATAAAATATTAATCGGGCTTTCCGGTGGAAAAGATTCTCTTGCTCTATTGGAACTTTTAGCACGCCGTTCACGTATTTTGAAACCACGTTTTTCTGTTGTTGCGGTTCATGTGGGGATGACCAATATTCCTTATAAATCAGATTTGGAGTATTTAAAAGAGTATGCCGAATCTTTTGGCATTCCTTTTATTCACTATGAAACTTCTTTTGATCCTTCTACCGATACTCGTAAGTCACCTTGCTTTCTCTGTTCATGGAATCGTAGGAAAGCGCTTTTTACAGTGGCAAAAGAGCAGGGGTGTAATAAAATAGCATTAGGACATCATATGGATGATATTTTGGAAACTTTATTGATGAACATCACTTTTCAGGGAGCTTTCAGCTCAATGCCTCCTAAGCTGATGATGAAGAAGTTCGACATGACAATTATTCGTCCGATGTGCTTGGTGCATGAGGCGGATTTGAAATTAATGGCAGAAATTCGTAATTTCCGTAAGCAAGTGAAAAACTGTCCGTATGAATCTCAATCCAACCGTTCGGATATGAAGCAGGTGTTGAAGTCTTTGGAGGCATTGAATCCGGAAGCACGTTACAGCTTATGGGGTAGTATGACAAATGTTCAGGAAGAGCTTTTGCCGGAGAAAATATAATTGATTTGTCTATAATTTAAGAAGATAGTATGTGGACACAGGGTGTTTATGCAATAGGATTGCTTTTTGTTTCAAATATTTTTATGACTTTCGCATGGTATGGTCATTTGAAAATGCGTGAAGAGTTCTCATGGTTTCAGGCGTTACCACTTATATGGGTAATTGCTTTTTCTTGGGGATTGGCTCTTTTTGAATATTGTTTTCAAGTACCGGCAAATCGTATCGGATTCCGTGATAACGGTGGCCCGTTTGATATTATGCAACTTAAGGTAATACAGGAAGTGATTACTTTGATTGTTTTCACTATATTCTCTGTGCTTGCTTTTAAGATGGAGATAAAGTGGAATCATATCGCTGCTTTTATGTGTTTGGTCTTAGCCGTCTATTTTGTATTTAAGAAATAGGAGTGAGGTTGATTCGTTTAGTCCTCTACTTTATTAAAAAAAGTGAAGAATCCGCAATGTGTCGGGATTCTTCACTTTTTTTGAGGATTAGAATGAATAATGGTTATATCTATTCTTAATCGTTATTAAAAAGACTTCTTCTCTTGGAACGTCCGGCATTATCTGTTGGCTCTTCCGTTGTTCCTATTGTAATTGAGCCATCTGTTCCGGCCATAACGGCATTCGTTACTTCTAACTCTATTGTTTCAGTTTCCGGTTTAATGTATAGATTTTTCATATTCTTGTTAATTTATTTGATTATTATTTTGTGATGTTCTATCATGTAGATTCCTTTAGGAAGCGTGTTAAATGTATTTTCTCCTTCCATAAGTTCTAAAATTCTAATTAAACGTCCGTCTATACCGTAGAGTCTGACAGTCTGTGCCTTATTCGAGATGATAATTAGATTACCATTTACTGAATAAGTCAAAAGAGAGATTGTATTTGCCGGATCAATAGTAGTTGGTCCATCGTCATGGATAACTTGGAAACTTATGTTTCCTTCCGGTAATTCAAGATAACCGCGGAAAGCCGGCAGTGTAGCTTTGGTGCTTGCTTTGGCGAATATTTCCGTATTATCTATCAGGTCCAGAATATATTTTCCGGCTACTTTCTCACCTGTAAGTTTCTTGAAATTACTTTTGAATATACTTCCGGTGACAGTAGTTGGCGGAACGCTAACATTACCTGTTGCGGTAAATACTTTATTTGCACTTTTCGGTATGTTGATCAGATAAGCCGTATTAGCGGTGATTTCTGTTGCCGCATTGAATTTAATAGATCCTTTTTGTGCATCTCCGAATTCTTCCACCTTGTCGCCTTCTGTGATTGAAGTATTGAATGGTAATGCAAATGTATTCCAGCCATCAAGGAAATTGCGACTATAAGAAATATTATTGGCGATAATATTCTTGGTATTATAGAAAGAATAACCATCTTCCAATACGATATTCTCGGCTGTTCCTTCTTCTCCGTTTGTCAGAACTACGTTGCTTAAAGAACCGGTATTCTCTAAGCTGTTGACATAGATTAAACTGTTTGGATTCAGTCCGGCAGGTTGCATCGCTCCGCTTGGAATTTGTATAGTGGTTGCATCTATACTTGTGATATCTGTGGGAACTACATCATCAAGAAATGCAGGAGTCCATTCCATTAAACTTATTTCTCCTGTCTCTTCATTATAAACATACGTTTTTTGTGATTCGTATGCACCCATGTCAACCTGTTGGCAACGTATTCTCGGATTGCCCAAATAATCGTCTTCCGTCATTACGGCTGAGTTATCACCTTTATCGATACAAGGTGAACTTGATTTCAACGAGAAATCTCCATGTTCCCAATCTGTAAAGTTAGGACCGTCGACAGCATCATTATTTGAATTGATTTTAATATTTCCCTCACCGGTAATATTGTCACCGTCTATGGCAGAATAAGTCGCACTACCGGATAATGCATTTTTCCATACGATAGAATTTGTCATTGTTCCACCATATAACATTGCTATACCTCCATTTGCACCGGAATTATTAGCGATGACACAATTTATAACTTGTCCGCTACTTTGTAAAAATACTCCGGCTCCATTACTCATACTGCTATTATCCGTAATGATGGAGTTCATGATAATTCCGCCTTGGTAACAGGCTACTCCTCCACCGTGATGTATTCCGTCCCATTGACCATTTTTTTTATTCCCATGAATATAACATTTGTCGATGATACCATTATTATATAAGAGTACTCCACCACCGAAATTATCATTAGTTCCTGTTCCTTTACCTCCATTCATAATTTCAAAGCCGGACCATGTTGTTGGAATAGAATATTGTCCTGATTGACTTATAACGCGACTTCCGTCTCCGTTTAATATCGTTCTGTTTTTATAATCCGGTTGGTTGGTTGTTGTATCGTAACTTCCATACACATTAATGCCTTCTGCCATAGTAAAATTACCCATGAATGTACCGGATGAAACATAAACTACCGGTTTGAAGTCCGATGTAGGAGCTTTATAGTTACTTGCATTTTCGATTGCTTGATTTATGTCCTTTGCGGCATTCTCCCATGACAAACCGGAATTATCTCCTGCTCCGTCAGGGGTTACGTAATATGCAAATATTCTATCTTGAATTTTTATCTTCTCTCCTGCGACATTTGCTGTTTCAGCCTTGTTGTGCGCATTCCCTAGTAGATAAGCGTTGAAAATAGCTATATTCTGTTTTCCTTCCATGCGTGCAAATAATTCGGGATTATCTTTTGATGGAAGCAAAATCACATCATCACCTGTTGTCATTGTTTTGAGCGAAAGGTTTCCGCATAGCAATAGGAGGTTCTCATCTGTAGGAGCTTCTGTTTGAGTAGATACATTGTTTAGTATTTCATTCTCTTCTGAAACAAAAGATATGGTTTGCCCTGCAAGCTCTGCCGATACTTTTATCAAGAAGGCACGTCCTTTCATGATTTCGGTGGATGTTTCCCATGTAGGCTGCCCGCTTGCTTCCTGTATCCTAAGCTCATATTTTTCCGGAGTAACAGCTGTTTCTCCTATATATAAGGTTGCGTTATAGGGACATATCATCGAATACCACTTGTCTGATGATTCGAAACTACGGCAGAAAGTTATCTTTCCGTTGACAGTCAGATCAGTGGAGTAGGTTACATTACCTCCATCGTGGATAGTAAGGTCTGCATCCAATATATTATTGGATGAAAAGTTATTCAGATCGACTGTCGTGCCGGATATAACTGTAAGTCCTTGTAATTCATAAGCTCCCATATCTATGGTTTGGAAACGTATTCTACTCTTTCCTAGAATATCTATTTCCGATGTAAACTCGTTATTACCTTTATTAATACAGGGAGAAGATGAGAGTAGTGAATAATCTCCATTTTCCCAATCTGTGAAGTTCGGGCCGTCTTCTGCATTATTCGTTGTATTGAGTATGATATTACCTTCACCGGTCACGACTGTTGGTAGGGCAGAGTAAGTACAAGAAAAAGAGGCATTGTCCCCAATTGTTGCATCATTGTTCCAAACAATACTGTTTACCATTGTACCGTTTTCATTGATAACAACTCCTTTATCTTTTGAATTGTTGGTGATTACGCAATTAATAATCTGTCCGTTACCGGCATTGAGAGTAATGCCCGGACCGTCATTCCCAAAGATAACGGAATTTTTGATGATACCTCCGTCTACGCAATAAATACCTCCGATTTTATTGTCGTGGATAATACATCCATCAATGACTCCTCCGTCATGAAGCAATATGCCTCCTACATAGGAATCTGATTTCGTACGACCTCCGTTGACAAACTCAAATCCTTGCCAGGTGGTCGGTGTGGTGAATGTTTTGGGTTGTGTCAGTATCCGTATTTGGTTTCCATCAAGAATCGTTTTTTTAGTGAGATCTTGCAAACCTGTTTCCGGATTATAACCTCCATAAACATTGATACCTTCTACCATAGTGAAGTTTCCGGTGACAGTTCCGGAAGCAACATAGATAATCGGTTTCTCTGTTGCTGAAGAATGACTGGCACGATCCAGAATTACTTCCAAATCGGAAGATGCATTCTCCCATGATGTACCGGAATAGTCACCGCTACCGGTTGGTGTGACATAATACTTCGAATTGGTTTCTGCCGGAGGTGTAGCGTCTTTCAGTTCTACTGTTATTAGCTTTTTGGTTGTATTCCCTGCGGCGTCTTTTACCATGACACCTATTAATGTTGTTCCGGCTTGCAAACGGGGGTATAGCTTCAATGTACCATGCCCGTTCCCGTTTTCATCCGGAATAAACCGTGACAATGATGCATTGAACACATCTGGACGGTTGCAATAGAATGTACTTACTTCCAACTGATCAAGGGGTGTTTCTGCATCTGCTATTTGCAGGGGTATCGAGCAATCCGTAGAGTTTTCAAAAGTATATGTAATAATATCATTATCAAATGATAAGGTCGGAGCCTCATCATTAGTTGGCGTTATTTTTACTTCTTCGATTACCGGAGAAGTGTACCATTCGTTGTTGTATTTACTCTCTATTTGATATAGATAGCTATTGTTTGCATTTGCTGAATTTACCTGATAGGAACGGGCTGTTCCTGCAAGATTATCAGCTATAGTAGTCCAACTGGAGGAGTAAGCATTGCTTAATTGTGTATTGGTAACCCAAATAGAACCGGGTTGTCCATTTCCTCTCCAATGAGCTGTAAAACGAATTTTTATGCTTTTCCCTGCGTATTTACTTAATGAGATGTTTACCTTTCTTTCATTTTCTGACAAGCCTTCTTCGTCAATCTCTATCCAGTTTCCTGAATTATCGGACATAATTTCTGTTTTGAAATATGTGGAACCAAATATGGTTTCTTTTTTTCGGATAAATGAAAGAGATGTTTCTGCAGTTATTAAATATGCGTCTTTAGAGGTAATTAATGATGTGGTCACTATGTCAGGCCATCCAGCTGTATTAGTCGTATATTTAGGTGATTCATTTTCGGAAACCTTCCATTGTCCATCGCTGGAAGCTATCCAACTGTCGTTGGGGATAGCTATTGTTTCTATATTAGAATTCCAAGTTCCTTGCTTTATCCTGAAATTGTCAATACTATATCCTTCAATTCCTTTTTCATAGTATTCCGGTATATCCCATTTTAATTGGAAACCGCTCGCCTGCGAGTATTTCATCGGTTGGAACACGGCAATAGGTTGTGGTATCATGTCATTGTATAGAGTTACAATTTGAGGTGTTCCGCTTTGTAGATCATACCAATTGTCAGAAAGACCTCCCCAACCATAATTAATATGAAAATATTCAGTTGCATCTTGAACTGCGTATCCGTCAATGACTACAGCATGTCCCGGAATTCCCAGTAGTACAGGTTGCAATTTAGAGATTGTTTCTTTCAGAACTGTAAAGTCCGTTTTACTTATTTCCTGTGGAAAGTTGTATAGTAGTTGATTATTAAGTGTCGTAAATTCATATCCGGCACTAGAACCGCTACATTCATAATTCATATTGGTGGCAACTCCTATGTCGAAAACCAGTTTACCCACAGCTGATTTCTCCAAATCTGTATCCGTTTTTCCCGCCTCGTTATAACGTGATTTGATCTTATCCCAGTCATACTGTAAGGAATAATCCGAATAGAGTTCTGCGGATAGGTTTCCGGTATTCGTGTAATTCTTTTGTGCGACGCCTCTTGTCGGCCAGTTGTAGTATTTCATCACTTGTGTCATAGCCATGACCACGCATCCGCTTGGGGCTTTTTGTTCTTTGTCGCCCGTATTGTCCGGACATGCCGGCGCATAACGATTATAAGGTTTTGCTTGCCCCCAATGAACATCCACAAAAGATTCTATTATGGTTGTGGGATTGTCAATGGCAATTCTTGAAGCTTTCAAAGCTTTTGCTGCGTTATTTTTTAATACCCTCCATCTATCTATATTATTGATGACCTTTTCATCTGTATTGCTTTTTGAGATTATTTGCAATAAATGAGTTTGAGTACCTTTTATTAATTCAGCTAATGGCCCTTCTTTTAGATTGCTTTCGTCCGGAGAATTGGTTGGAGAGAAAGAAATGACGACCGGCAGTTTTTCGTTATTGGTAACAATAATGTATCCGTTGGGTGTTAAGGATACAAGATGCATAAGAGAGGGCGTTCCGTCATCGTTGCTTATCGGTTCGATACGGTTGATGGATGCTCCCGGATTCTTCTGTTGGAATAGTTCTGATCGATTTATCCAATTTTCGATTACTGTCCTCAAAGTCATATTGTCTACTTGCTGGCAATATATGCTTTGTATACAAAGGAAGAATAATAAAATACTTAAATGTCTTTTCATATAGGTTGTGATTTTATTGTTTATAGTTGGGTGGATAAATAATTGGTTTTATTGATGTTTTTTTATAGTTATGCAAAACTAATATATATAATATTTTTATCATAAAGATTGAAGAAAACTATATACGAAATAGTCACGCATTTATATTATTTAGTCATGCTTTGATTTTAAATCATTTATAATCAGTTGTTTGTTTTGAAAAATAACAGTGCCGGAATTCTAGTTCGTCTTTATTTAATATTCAGAATCATCAACGGCCGTTTTATAACATACGGTCGATTGTTTGCAAACGATAGGAGTTTGTAATCAATCGGCCGTATCTTTGTATGCAATCGTCTAGACGTTTTTTGAAGTCATTAAGGGTATTTCGTAAATCACACAAGGGAGCGTAAGCCAACGCTCCCTTAGGCGTTTTAGCTTGTTTGTTCTGTCAATTTAGCTGCTATTCAACTTTTACTTGGACTTGCCTTCACCTTATCACTTTTGCTCTTATATTATTGATTACTATTTAATTAAAGTGAAGGCACTGTTTTTTGAACTGCACCCCAAAAGTTGGACAGTTAACTACTTGTTTCTATAATTGATTCTATATTTAACAGGACTCATTCCTTTCAGCTTACTTTTGATTCTTTTATTATTGTAATATTTGATATATTTATTAAGTTCTTCAATGAATAGTTTGAGAGATTGAAACTTCTGCAAATATATCAATTCTGATTTTAAAATACCAAAGAAGTTCTCAATAACCGCATTGTCCAGACAGTTCCCTTTCCTTGACATACTCTGTGTGATTCCCCTTTGCTGTAAAAGGGATCTGTACGCTTTTGACTGGTACAGGCATCCCTGATCCGAATGCAGGAGTATCTCTCCCTGTTTTGGGAGTCTGGGAAATGTCTGCCTCATCATCCTCCTGACCATCTCCATGTTCGGTTGTCGGCTTATGGCATATCCGAGTATTTCCCTGTTGTACAGATCAAGGACGGGGGAAAGGTACACCTTCTGTCCGCAGATGTGGAACTCTGTCACGTCCGTGACCAGTTTCCTGCCGGGCATTGCGGCATGGAAACGACGCTTCAGCAAATTGGGTGCGGTCTTTCCCACTTCCCCCTTGTAAGAGAGGTGGCGTTTGCATCTGACCTTGCAGCGTAT
>OHAE01000007.1_pt1 | contig 182060 bp, 112 predicted proteins | sample 1577061 | NCBI WGS metagenome assembly OHAE01 (sample SAMEA3541535, study PRJEB24748) | human gut metagenome | biome: human gut; feature: human-associated habitat; material: faeces | place: China | collected 2012
AAACATCAGGTTGATTGAAAAAAACATCAGGACGTTTGTAGACAAACATACGGTCCTTTGTTCACAAACTCCTATCGTTTGCAGACAATCGACCATATGTTGAAAAGCAGGTGTCTTACTCCCGCACGTCTTAATACTTCACCGTCACTTCTTCCCGCGTATCTATCCATAGGCGGTAAGTATCCTTGCCTGTCTGCTCCACCTCACCTGCGCTGGCTTTCGGTTTCCGCTTACACGTAAAGGTGAGATAGCCTTTGCCTTCATCCGCTTTCACACGAATGGTCTTCTTATCCATATACACCCGGATATTTCCGTTCGGAGTGGGTACACTGCCCTCCATCCATTTCAGTCCACCCAAAACGGGAGTGACGGCAAACTCCTTGTAACCCTCTTTTACCGGACGAACGCCCAGATAATACTTGCCAAGCAGATAAACAGGACTTGCTCCCCAAGCATGGCAGAGGCTCTTACCGTAAGGACGACCGTACATCGCCAAATGTTGTGTACCCGTCTCCTCCGGATTATATTTCTCCCAGAACGAAGTAGCTCCCTCACGAAGCATGCCGCCCCAATACGCTTTCATCTCACCCATCACAGCTTCCTGTTCACCCAATGCACAAAGCGCTTCCAACTCATAAAAACGCATGTAGGGAGTAGTGATTTTCAGGATAGAATCATTCAGCAGTACGGAGTTCTTAATGGTCTGTTGCTTTTCCGGGTTCAGATAGTTGAAGAACACGGAGAACATATTGGCATAGCGAGTCACAGCATTACTTTGTCTGCCTTGAACGCGATTGTGTACCAAAGCCTGTTTTGCCTCGTTCCAAAACGCAGGTTCTAGTTTGGCACGCAATGCAGAAGCCAATCCGGTATATTTGTTCTTGCCCGCCTCATCATCTACCAGCCCGGCACAGAGCGCCATCGTCTCCAGACTCTTACAGAAAAGCACCTGTTCAAAAGAGAGCTCGCCTTTCTTATCCAGATAGCCGTCCGCCCAGTCCACAAACACCCAGTCGCCCGTCATGCCTTCCACCATACCGTTGGCATTGGTACGTCCGAGCACATAATCCATCATGGTCTGCATACGCGGATAAAGCTGTGTGACGAAATGCTTGTCGCCCGTGTACATATAATAGTCGTACACGCTCAAGAACCAGTAAAAAGTATAATCCATGATGGTATTGCTATGACTTGTCACGGGATCTTTGCCACGAAGCAGCCAGATAGTACGCTTCACCGTTTCACTGTCAAAGAACAAGTAATAGTTCATCAGATAGCTTTGGATAGCGTCACCACTCCACACCCAGCGGTCGCGCTTGATACCGTCGATGAAAAACTCACGGGTGGTAAGATGCATGGTGTACGCACCGATGTCCCATATACGGTTTACCTCCTCGTCATTGCAACGGAACGAGCCCCGATATTCCTCCGGCAGGTACTCGTACTGCATCGCCACTTCACCGATCTGTACGTCTGCATCTTTCGTCAGGTATACATAACGGAATGCTTTGGAGTTGCCCATGACATATTCTCCGGTAAGCGGAGTTGTTTCCTTCACGGCAAGATCCGTCACCTGTCCCGGTTCTACCAGCAGTTTGTCCAACGTCTCGCAATACTCGGTATCCAAAGCCTCTTCGGGACTTTCCCCGTAGTAGATGTTCACTTGTCCCTTACCCGACAGGTTCTTCACAGTGATGTATCCGAAAGTTTCCTTGCCGAAGTCTATCAGTTCCCCATCTTTCACGGCTTTACGGGAGACCGCTTGCATCGGTTCACGGTTCAAAGAGAACTCGGACGGTTTCTGCGTAGCTCCGTCGAAGTTCCAGCACCCGGCATCCATATACACCGTAGCGGAAGTATCGCTCGCCTTGCCGCTTTCGTCAATCCATTCCTTGTCCTCATAAGTCACCTTCCATGAAGAATCGGTGTTCACCGTCTTTCCCTTGACATAAATGGCAGGAGGAGTAGCCTGATTCCACACTTTGATATTCAGACTGTGCTCACCTGCCGGGAGAAGGAATGTTTCGGGCATACCGAACTGTAACTTTCCGTCCAGCTTCACATTGTACTTTCCTTCTGCGGCGATGAAGATTTCTTCCGGCTGCAGCAGGTCGAGTTTCTTACTGAACTCCACCACTACATAGTGGCTATCCGTTTTCCAGAACGGAGGAAAAAACGCTCCGCGTTCCGTACGACGATTGTTCATCTGGTTGCCCAGCCATATTTCGTAATCTCCCGGATACCAGATCCATGTTTGTGCGGCGGCTGTGACTGTTAGTGCCAGCGCACCGAGTAAGGTTGTAATTTTGGTTTTCATAATGTTCTTCTTTCTTTTCAGCAGCGAAAAGAAACAAAAGCTGCCGGCTAACGTTACAAAGCTAAAATTCATCCTCTTTCACTAAACAGAACCAAACGCAGCCCTAAAGGGCTTTGAACGAGGTTCCGTTCTTTACGTGAAAAAGGAAGAATTTCTTCACGCTTCTCTACTAAAGACCGGAGGTTGATTATACTGTGCGACTATGATGCTGTGTACAACTTTTTAGCTTCTCCGCTTCTTTTCTTATCTGATTTTAATGTTTCTTCTCTGTCAACTGAATGACTATCGCTTTTTCAAATGCAGGTATTCTTTCTCTAATCCGGCTTTCACCTTGATGCTGTCATTCACCATCGGACCGTTGTTTTCCCAGACATTACCGGGACCGTTGGCATTCTGAAGGAACTTCTCCCCTTCCGTCCAGTTGTCTTTTACATTGATGAAAGACGAACCTTCGTCGGTGTAAAGGTAGAACCAATGATGAGGATCATGCGCATAACCCGGTGAATAGATGCTGTGAACGCAGTTTTCCGTTACCTCACTTTTGGGTTGCGAACCCAGTGTATAGATTCCCGCCACATCATACATATGTTTGGCATAATGGTGAATCAGATTGGCATGAACACGGTTGTTACGCATACAGTTCACCGTCTTTGTCCATCCCCATCCCAAGCTGATACCGGAATAGGATACCTCGCATATCTCGTTGTGCTCTATGTTGATGTCTTTCACATATCCGGCACAGATAGCCAGACAACCCCAATCTTCGTTTGTGACATCCGTGAAGTAGTTGTTTGCAATGTATTGATGCGAACAAACTTCGCGCAAGTCTGCCGGGTCATACGGATAATGCGTCTCATGTCCTGCCGGAGAGAAGCTGCCCGCTACCAGACCATTGCCTGCAATGTCACGGAAAAGACAACCTTGCACCTTACCGCCGTGAGCACCGTAAACATAATCCAGTGCGGTGGAACCCATATGCTCGAACGTACAATCGGTGAAGTCTATCGAGTTACCGCAGGAAATCCGAACAGCAGCCGAAGGGCGTCCCAGCCAGCCCTGATTATCCAGTTTGTGATTGCCATAGTTACGAATCATCTGCGGACGGAGTTTGTAGCTGTCTGTCAGATACATGCCTGCCTGCAAAGGTACATGACCTTTCTGTGAAGGACGCATCCATGTAGTGTGGTGGAACGTTACGTTCTTGAAGATGATATTCTCAACAGGACGGTCTAACGTGCCTTCCACCTGAACCAGTGTCTCTATGGCAGGTACGACAGCCTCAGCATGTTTCATATCTTCTCCCTGACGGGGATAATAGTAAAGTTTACGGGTATAGATGTCGTGATACCACTCGCCGGGTTCATCCAGCAGCTCCATTGCATTAGTGAGATAGAATGCGGAATTATGACCATCCGTCGTCACCATCGGACGGGGCCAGGGATGTTCGAACTGTATCCTGCTCTCCGGATGATGGAAACGGACAGCGGCAGAGTCGCCATGCAGTTCCACCGACTTGATACGGAGAAAAGCTACGCACCACATCTCATGCAGCACCATTTCGGCACGGGGAGCTTTCAGTATCTTCTTCACCGCAGCAGAGGGAACCCATAGAATCTCATTCTTCGGGTCGTTGTTGATGATACGGCTCATCTGTTCAAAGTCCGCCACATCACGGGCACGGACGGCTTTCTCACCATTCACCCACAGTTGCCGGAAATCCAGCGGACATCCGTTGAACTCCGGTACATCCGCCACCCACAGTTTGCCTTGTTTCTTCCATCCGCTGATGCGCACCCCACCGCTCAACACGGCGTTTCCATCCGTCTCACCCTGTATGACAGTGGGAGAATCCGGTGTACCGCTATCTTCAGGACGAAGGAAAAGCGGTTCATACAAAGCATATGTGCCGTTTTCCAAACGAATACGGATTCCTCCGTGAATACTCTCATCGTTCAGCCTACGCAGTTCCCTTGCCTGACGCAAAGCGGAAGTCAACGTAGCTTTCGGAGCCTTTTTCGTTCCGGCATTACTGTCATTACCCGACGGAGACACCCAGATGTCTGCCGCCGAGATTGTCATTGATGCCAGTACAAATGCAGTTGTTATCAGTTGTTTCTTCATTTTATTCTTGTATTTAAATCCGATGACCGATTACTTCGCCAAAGGCATCCAAACCGTCATTTCCGCCTTACCTCTGTTTCCCCACGCATAATAAGGAATCAGACGGATATTCACAGGCTTGTCCGCTTTGCCTACTTCCCGGTAGAGCGTGCCATCCCAAGAAGCCTCTTCCGCCAAACGTGCCGTGCCTTCCAATGCAACGACGGAACTTCCGGCAATAACCGTCTTACGGGGAGTCAGCCGGATATCGGCAGGAATCAGTACATCATCTATCCGTTTGCCACCTTCGATGTCCATGCTTTCCAGACAGTACACCAACGGTCCGCGCTTCACAACCACCTGATTACGGGTTTCCTCTACCAACGGATGAGATTCCAACAGGCGGACGGGCATATCCATCACCAGTTCCACCCGGTCGCCTTTCTTCCACACACGATTCACCTCTGCAAACGTATTGGCTTTCAGGTCTGCCTGCACAGGTTCTCCGTTCACTTTCAATATAGCCTTGCCACACCATTCGGGAATACGCAGGTACAACGAAAACGCCTTCTTCTTCGGAGCGCGCTCAAAGGTGAGCTTCACCGTTCCGTCCCAAGGATAATCCGTTTCCTGTATCAACTTCACCTTATCGTTCATGAATGCCGTTTCCAGTTGGCTTCCGGCATAAAGATTGCACCAGATACCTTTGTCGCTCAAGGTATAAGCATAATTCTGAGCCTCGCATACGGTACGCAGCGTGTTGGGAGGACAACAGAAGCAACTGATGTACTCCGTGCGTTCTTTCGGCCAGCGAAGCGTATAAGGCAAATCATCACTGATACGCAAAGGATTGGTATAGAAGTAACGCTTCCCGTCCAGACTGATACCGCTCAACACACTGTTGTACAAGCAGGTTTCCACCAAGTCGGCATACTTTGCCTCACCACAGGTCTGGAACATACGCCAGTTGAAAAGCATATTCCCGATGTTGGCACAGGTTTCGTTATGCGCCGTGCTGTTAGGCAACTGATAAGGACGCCCGTAGCTTTGGTGCACTTTCTGAATGCTGTCCGGCTCATAGCAAGTACCGTCCGGTGAAGTACCGTCATACAACGCACCGCAAGCTCCCGTCACATACATTTTACGGGTAGTGATGTCTTTCCAGATGCTTTCCAGATTCTCCATCAGAAGTTTCTCACCCGTTTCCGCATAAACATCGGCAACACCCGCATAAAGGTAATTGGCACGCACGGCATGTCCCATCGCCTGTTTTTGGCTACGAAACGGGATACGGTCCTGATTATCGTCCGTTCCGTTCTCCACCATGCCGCGTATGTCGATCAGATTCTTCGACAGTTCCAGATAACGCGGATTACCCGTAGCACGATACATCTCCACGACACCCATGTAGTGAGAAGGGCAGATAGCATTACGAGCCAGTTCCGCTGAGGCTGTCTCATAGAAATGACACAGGAAATCGGTAGCTTTGACAGCCGCGTCGAAAAGGGTTTTCTTACCCGTTGCACGGTAATGGGTGATACCCGCCATCATAAGGTGTCCCAAATTATAAGTCTCGAAGTTGAGGCGGTTGGCAAAAGCGCCTTTCTCATCTTCCGCACCTACTTTCGTGCCTATCACCGTATTTTTATGTGCATTGGAGTGTGTATCGACTCCCTTATTCTTCTCTTCGATGATAACGGGGGTATGAATATATCCGTCCTCGCGCTGTGACTTCACGATATAGCTGATAACATGATCCATCAGTTTATCCAGTTCGGGATCTTTGTTTACGGCATAAACGGCAGCTACGCCCTCGAGCCACTTATACAAATCGCCGTCGTGAAACGGAGGTCCCCAATGTTCACCCGGACAAGCACCGGAGGCAATCTCGAAATTACGGAAACCGTGACTGACTTCGGGCGTATTCCATGTATTCCACATGCTTTGCAGACTTGTTCCGCTGTACACTTTGAAACGTTCTCCCCAAAAACCGTCCATCCACTGCACGGCATCCAGTTCCGTATTCGCCATGCAGGCATATTTACTTCGACTCATATCCGTCAGTCCCGATGATTGTGCCCAAGCACCGGAAGCTACGGCAGAAGCGAGCAATAACAATGATTTTATCCTGTTCATATTTCTATATAATGTTTAATTCAATTCTTTCAAATCAATCTCGGCATACTTGATGCGCTGACGACGCCAAGTATAGATGACATGCACTTTACCGTCCTTTCCCTGTATGACGGAAGGATAAGAATATTGGCTGATGGGACTGTCCTCCAACACCAAGACCGGCGTCCAGTTTATCCCGTCCTCGGAAAGTGCCACGCTCAACGGAGTACGGGGCCCTTTCGGTGTGCCCGGCAAGGTTCTGAAATCATTGTAGACAAGCAGATGACGACCGTCTTTCAACGTCACGGCATCCGTACCGGAGTTATTGCTCGGCAAAGAGGTCAGACGAACCTTGCTCCATGTGTCGCCGTTGTCCGGGCTCCAAGCCTCCGCCAACTGTCCGTTGCGTGTACGGCAAAGCACCTGTAAGCGTCCGTCCTTGTGTTTTAAGATACTCGGTTGTATAGCATAGATAGGTTTCATACCTTCGCCTTTGATGGCTTCTCCCGCTTCCTGATCATCTTTCGCTTCTGTTGCTTTTCCCTGTAACTGCGTAGGCAAAGCCAATTCCGCTTCCAACGGTCCTATCTTGCGCCATGTCTTTCCCTTATCATCGGAAATCTCGAAATGGATACGCCATCCGTCCTCTCCTTCCGTACTGGACGGACAAATAATCCGTCCGCCAACGTATTCGGGTTTATTCTTTATCGGGCCTAAGAAACCTTCGGGCAGAGCTTCACGCTTACCCCACGTCTTACCGCCGTCTTTGGAGCGTACCAGCCAGCCCGACCAGTCGGATACTTTCAGCCCTATTTTGTAAAACAGCAACAAATCTCCCCCCGGCACTTGAAACAAGACCGGATTCCAACACGCTTTCCGATGATCTTTCGTTTCCGCCGTGACACCTGCCAAAGCAGCCAGCGGATCATTCGGTTTGAACACACCGTCGGCAACCATCTGAGGTGCTGTCCATGCGTCACTGCCTTTTTCCTTACGGCATACCCAGATGCAGCAATCCGGATTGCGTTCTTTCGTTCCTCCGAAGAAAGCGGCTACCAAGTCACCTTTCGGTGTCTCCGCAATCGTTGCGCCGTGACATTCCGGGAAAGAGGCTTCCTCATACAGGAACTCGTCTTTCAGTATCGCTTTGCTGCGTGTAGGTATATCCACGCTGTAATGATAACTTCCCGAGCCGATCTTCTCCACCCGTCCGTCGGGAAGATGAACTTCGGCAGTCGTATTCACAGGAACGGTTACTTCCCATTCCAGATGCGTCAATGTCTTTTTCCAACGGCTCACCACTTTACCGTAAGGTGTACGGTAAGAAGCATCCGCATGACTGATGCCCTGTATGCTGAAATCGGGCTTCACCAGAATATGTTTGAAACCTGTCTGCTGACGGCTGCTGCGGATACCTCCCAGCGTCTCATAGCACCACGAAATCAAATCGCCGAGTAACATGACATGATTGCCGCTGTTCATTTCGGGATTGGCGGTATTACCGTTCCACAGTTCCCAGATGGTCGTTGCACCCTGTTCCACCATATAGCCCCAACTAGGATAGGTCTTGTTCGTAGCCAGCAGATAAGCCACATCGGCAAATCCCTTACGGCTCAACTCACGCATGAGCCATTGCACGCCGATTACTCCGCAACTGATGTGTCCCTTGTTCGTGGTGATGATCGTATTTACCGTATTCTTTACCACGTCATTGATGTATGGTTTCGGAACCAGCCCGAAAGCCAGAGGCAGGATATTGGCCGTCACGGTGTTGTTACCGTAGTAAATACTGTCCGGATAAAGCACATGTCCCGGTACGGGTGACGTACCTTTTCCGACAACAAGGAAATGTTCGTTGAAAGCATCTTTCATACGGTGTTCCAAGTCTTCCCACTCCTGCGCGTCCTCTTTCAGTCCCAGCACGCTCGAAAAACGATGCATCAGTTGCAACACTTTCAGGTAATATGCCGTAGCTATCAGCTGTCCGTCCGTCTTGCGGGCAGGGTCTTTACTGTGTATCAGTTCCAATGATTCGGGCGGCACGCACCAGTCACCGTATCTGTCTTTCGTGATGATATAATCTTCCGTCATGTACTCGTCACGGATATGACGCAACCAACGTTTCATGTCGCCGTAGTGCTTCGCCATCGGCAGTGTATCACCGAATTGCGTGTACATCATGTCACAGGCAAGCGGAAGAGCCGCAGGCCACGTCACATTGTCCGAATAATAGTTCCAGTATGCCGGAGCTACGTCGGGGATGCAACCGTCCTCACGCTGTGCGTCACAGATATCCATCGTCCACTTGGCATAGAACGGTCCGTTATCGAAGATATAGCTTTCACCCCAGCATCCCATCGCGTGATCGCCCAGCCAAGGCTGACGCTCGTTGCGTTGCGGACAGTCCACCGGCATTCCTTTATAGTTGCTGCGGATACCCCAGCAGGCATTCCGGTAAATCCGGTTCAATGTCTTATTGGAGCAGGAGAAAGAACCGATAGTCTCCAAGTCGTCATTCACCACCTCACCGACAAAGTCCGTAAGTACCGGTTTATTCATGCCCGTCACCTCTACATAACGAAAACCGTGATACACGAAACGCGGAGCCCATTCCACTCCTTTCTCATCCCCCCTGCATACGTAGGTATCCGTCACACGGGCATCACGCAGGTTCCGTACATATAGTTCACCATCCGGTTGTAAAAGTTCCGCAAAACGTAAGCGAATGCTGTCTCCCGCCTGTTGCTTTCTTATCTTTATCCGTATCCAGCCCGCCATGTTCTGTCCCATATCCAGAATATACTTGTCGCCTACTTTCTTGATAGACAGAGGTTTCACCGTATCCACCACTCTCATGTAAGGCATTGTCATCGCACGCAACGTCCCGGTAGGGATACTTACCCGCTGTGCCGCAGCCCAACGGCTGTCATCATACCCGAACGTGCTCCACGCACCCAATTCCTTACGGGCATCATACTCTTCACCGTCATACTCGTTATTGCTCCGGATAGGTCCGTCGGCAGCCAGCTTCCAAGAATTATCACTTGCCACCACCTCTCTCGTGCTGTCCGTGTACTCGATTATCAAGTCCAGTCGCATCTTTGGATAACCGAAGTTGGGTATCTTATAAGGCTTATAGTTCTGACGCATTGTGTAGAAACGTCCGTTGCCAAGCGTCACGCCGATAGCATTTCTGCCGGCAATCACTTCGGTCACATCGAACGTATTATAGAGAACCGTCTTCCGATAGTCCGTCGGTGCGGGGGCAAGCACCTGATTTCCAATCCTCTTGCCGTTGATATAAAGCTCATACAGACCAAGCCCGGAGACGTGAACCGTTGCCTGTTTCACCTGTTTCTTCACTTCGAACTCCTTGCGCAGATAGCGGGCGCTCAAACGGCTCCATTGAGTTTCACTGTCCCACTCGGCAGCCTTGTCCATCCCTATCCACTGACCTTTCCAGTTGTTTTCCGACAACAATCCCATGCTCCATAGGGAAGGCTCGCTCCATGCCGTCTCTCCGGCAGTGGTATAGCTTTTCACTTTCCAATAGCAACGCACATTGCTTTTCAGCGGTTTGCCCCGATAGAGAACCATATGAGAAGCTCCGCTCCGTACCTTGCCGGAATCCCAAAGGTCTCCCTCTCCGTTTGCCAGTTTCTCCGGCGTAGAGGCTACCAAGATATGATAAGCCGTCTGCATCACGTTCTTCTCTGAAGATTCCAGCATCCAGCTTAAACGGGGTTGACGGACGTCGATGCCCAAAGGAGCATTCATCTGCTCTGTACGGATAGCCGTCACAGACACCGCACCCAGTACTTTCACCGTCACGAACAACGATATTAACAAAACGGATATTCTTATTTTCATGGTCTTTCTATTAATTAATAACGAATAATTTTCATCTATTTGGGCGTTGGCTATCGCTCAAGGGAACGATCGACATCACTCAAGGGAGCGTTAGCTATCGCCTAAGGGAGCATTTTTCCAGTTGAAAGTTGAAGAAGTTGAGAGTTGAAAATTGAGAGTTGAAAGTTATATTTTCTCCATTTTTAATTAAACGATTATCAATTCAAAAGAACTCCTCCGTCGCTATGCGACACCTCCTCTATAAACAGAGAAGGAGCTGGGCATCCCATTTTCAACTTTCAACTCTCAATTCTCAACTCTCAATTCAAAAGAACTCCTCCGTCGCTACGCGACACCTCCTCTATAAACAGAGGAGGAGCTGGGCATCCCATTTTCAACTTTCAACTCTCAATTCTCAACTCTCAATTCAAAAGAACTCCTCCGTCGCTACGCGACACCTCCTCTATAAACAGAGGAGGAGCTGGGCATCCCATTTTCAACTTTCAACTCTCAATTCTCAACTTATTCAACTCTCAACTTATTCAACTCAACATACTCTTTCCCTGCATCCACAGCGATAAGCACCTGATCGTTTCCACTGATGTAACCGCCATCATACTGGAAAGTCGTCACCTTACTGTCGAACTCACCGAGATATTGCAGCTTACCGTCTTTCGCACCATACCACCATACTTTCTTCTTTGCTCCGCTGATTTTACTTAAATCGACCTGCATGGGACGTCCCGTATAATTATACACCAACAAGTAATCATTTCCACGAGTGGCAACGGCACGGTCATAACGTTCACCGTTTGTCCCGGCAATGATGCTTTGATCGGGTACACGCTCAAAGAACGGGAAAGCAAGCATCAGCCTTTTCAGATACTTCATCTGGTTGAAACCCGGATCTTTCATCGCATCCACCCATGTCTTTTTAGAACCGTCCGCACCGAATGAACCGATTACGCCCGGCGTGATAAACTGCATGATGTCATTGTGTCCGTAGGTATGCCCGAATGATCCGGCAAATACCGACCAGTAGGCATAACGGCGTACATCGGCAGCACTCCAGCGTGTTTCGTTCGGATCATGAAGTCCCTGCGGTATATCCTCATAGATAGGCTCTCCGTCAATGACAGGTTTCATCGGCGTCATGGCCATGCTGCGTTCCACAAAACGCCAGTTATCCTCTTCCGTATTTTCTTCGATAGGATAATCCCCGTCACCGTTACGCTGTCCGTAACGGCGGTGACCGCTTTGGAACATATTAAAGTCCAGCCAATCAGCATCATTGAACCAAGTAGCCGAAGTGGTTCTTCCTCTCGGGTGAAACGTCATCAGGTGATTTTTGTCAACGGTACGGATACTCTTTGCCAATGCTTCCCACTCGGCAGTCTTGACATCTCCGCGAATATCACCACCCACCATCCAGATGATGTTCGGAGCATCCTTGTAGCGTTCGGCAAGGAACTTACCGTAAGCCTGCGCATCTTTCACCGTCATCAGACCTTCGGAAACAGGCGTTCCCCAAATGGGAACCATACCGATATAGATGCCGTTCTTCTCGGCTGTCTTGATGATATAGTCCATGTGATCCCAATAGCCGTACACGCCTTTCTTATTTATCTCCTTGAAGTTGAACCCATCCGGCAGGGAAGACTGACCGTAGCAGTTCATGGAAGGAACACTGTTCATGGTCTGCACCTGCACCACGTTGTAGCCTGCCTGACGGCAATGACTCAAATAATAGGCAGCCTCATCCCGGTTCAGACGTTCTGGCAGCAGCCATCCCGTCTCACCCAACCAAAAGAAAGGAGTCCCGTTCTCATGCTTGAGATAACGGTTTTCTTCCGATACCTGAAGTTTACCATTCTCCCACGGCAGATATATCTTATTCTTTTGCGCTTGCAGGCTACCCACAGAAAGTAGGCATGCCGACAGCAGTAATACCAGCTTCTTCTTTTTCATGAAATCCACTTATTTTGATTTGTTATTGTTACTTCTTCAAACATTACTTATTCATCTTCTCGTATTCGATGGCAGCCAAGATGAAGCTACCCACCGACTTCGGGTCATTCTCAATGACCGGCTCGGAAACGTAATACTCGAAACTTCCGTCCCGATACACCTTATCGCCACCCAGTCCGGCTACCGCGCAACAGTTCGTAATAGTATAAGTGCCATCCTCTTCCTGTTTGATGAACTCCTTAATCATCCCGTCGAAAGCCTTCTCCACCGCCGGTTTATACTCCTCTCCGATATACCCCTTATTGATTGCTTTACTCAAGAAGTAAACGAACAATGCAGAAGCGGAAGACTCGAGATAGTTGCTTTTACGATTACCCTGGTCCATCACCTGATACCACACTCCGCTCTTCCCATCCTGATACTTCACGAGGACAGGAGCCAGATTCTTTACCAACGTCAGAATGGTATCCCTTCCGGCTGTCGTCTCCGGCATATAATCAAGCACATCCACCAAGGCGGCAGCGTACCAACCGATGCTACGGCTCCAAAAGTTGGGCGAACAGCCCGTTTCATCATCCGCCCATGCTTGCTCACGGCTTTCGTCCCAACCATGATAATACAATCCGGTTTCCGGATCATACGTTTTACGGGCAATCAGGGTAATTTGGTTCACTACATCCGGATAGACAAGAGAGTCGCCGAACACTTCTCCGTATTGCACCAGATAGGGCGATGCCATAAAGATGCCGTCCAACCACATCTGATGCGGATAGCGCAGCTTATGCCAAAAACCTCCCTCTGTGGTTCTGGGTTGTTCGGTCATCTGTTTGCGAAGCGTGTCCATCGCTATTTTATACCGATTGTCATGCGTCTGCGCATAGAAGTCGAAAAGTATCTTTCCGGCATTCACATTGTCGATGTTGAACGAAAGATACTTCATGGTTTTTATCTTACCGTCGACATCAATCAGACTGTCGGCGTAAATCCTGGCATAATTGTAATAAGCCGTGTCACCCGTATGTTTCCACTCCTCCAGCATGGACTTGACCACCAATCCATGTGTATAACCCCAATAAGGTTTCTTCGCCTTTTCTATCATCCAAGACTCCGGGAAACGTTTCATTTCGGAACGCGCCATGCGCTCGCTCCACTGTTCTTCCTTTTCCGTCTTGCCGTCGGTACATCCTAAAATTCCTCCCAGCAACAGGAAGGCCATCCACCATTTAATCGCTTTATTATTCATAGTTCACTTATTTTCCTACAATGACATATTCCTCTCCCGCTTTCGTATCCAAGTCGTAGAGATAAGTCTTTTTCAATTCCACTCCATTCAGTTTCGCCTGCTCATTTATCAACGGTTTGCGAACGGCAGGCACAGCATACAACGTATTCGGATTGTCGCCTTTCGCTTTCTTCAACCCCTTGCCCGACAACTTCGTCAAGCAGCGCAGACGGCAGTTACCTCCTTTATGCGATTTAACCACCAACCGGTCTACCTTCCCCGCCTTCCAACGGATATCCAACTCGAAACCTCCGCGGGCAATAATACCTTTTATCTCACCCTCTTTCCATACATCGGGCAAAGCAGGCAGCAGATAGATAAAGCCGTCATAGCTCTGCATTAACATTTCCACGATTCCGGCAGTACAGCCGAAGTTTCCGTCTATCTGGAAAGGCGGATGAGCATCGAACAGGTTCGGATACGTTCCTCCTTTTTTCTTCTCGTTGCGGACAAGCGTCAGCTGATCCGTTATCAGTTTATAAGCATGATTGCCATCCAGCAGACGTGCCCACAAGCATACTTTCCAGCCCATGCTCCATCCCGTAGAGGGGTCGCCCCGATGAATCAGTGAAGTACGGGCGGCATCAAACAGTTCCGGAGTGCGGTAAGGAGAAATCTGATTACTCGGAAACAAGCCGTACAGATGCGATACATGACGATGCACATCTTCCGAATCATCCCAGTCGAACATCCACTCCTGCAACTGTCCCCAACGACCGATTTGCATCGGAGCCATCTCCGTCAGACGTTGTTCCAGATGGTCGGCAAATCCGGCATCCGTGCCCAGCAAACGCGCTGTGGTAATGATGGAAGTCCACAGGTCGAAAATCAACTGGTTGTCCATCGTGCATCCTCCGGCAGTAGTAGCCTTACCGTTGCTTCCGGCATGCGTATTCTCCGGAGAGTTACTCGGACAAACCACCAGCCATCCGTGTACAGGCTCTTTCACCATGATTTCATCAAAGAAACGTCCGGCTTCCTTCATAATGGGATAAGCAGAACGCAAGAACTCCACATCACCCGTATATAAATACCGTTCCCACAAATGACGGCACAGCCATGCACCGCCAGACGGCCACATACCCGAAGGAGCCTTGTCCAAAGCTCCCGTAATGCGCCAGATGTCCGTATTGTGATGAAGCACCCAACCATCGGCTCCATACATGATTTTCGCCGTCTCACGCCCCGTCTCGCTCACCTCTTTCGTAAGACGCAGCAACGGTTCGTGAAGTTCACTGAGGTTGGTCACCTCGGCAGGCCAATAATTCATTTCCACATTGATATTGCACGTATATTTGCTATCCCATGAAGGGAACAGCTTATCATTCCAAATGCCCTGCAAGTTGGCAGGCTGCCCGTCCGGTTGTGAGGAACAAATCAGCAGATAACGTCCGAACTGGAAGTAAGTAGCCACCAGATGGGCGTCGTTAGTATTCCCGAAATTCTGCACACGCATATCGGTCGTTACCGTTTCTTCTCTATTTGCGCCCAAATCCAATGAGACCCGGTCCATATACTGTTTAAAGAAAGCCACATGGCTTTTCTTCGCTTCCTTATAATCCTGTTTCAGGGTCTTCGTCAGATAATCTTTGGCACGTTGCACCTGATCTCCCGTAATATCCTGATAATTATTGAAATTCGTGGCAATAGATACATAGACAACGGCTTCATCCGCATTCTCCACCAGAAGCACACCATCCTTACAACAACTATTTCCACCCTTGATTTTAGTCGTCAGCCTTCCCTGAAATTCGACTTTTCCTTTCAGCCCCTCGTGCCATGAGGACACGCCCGAAAGCGTCACGCAATCCCCATCCGTAGCAATCAGTGCATCCTGATGAGGCGTAGTGAGCACGGCATTAAACGTAATCTTACCCGGAGCATCCGCCGTGAGCCTCACCATCACTACCTGATCCGTGAACGAGGTTATCATTTCCCGTCGGTAGTTCACTCCATCCACCCGGTAGCTTACAACGGCACGGGCAGAGTCCAGACTCAACTCCCTGTAATAATTATCATAACGCGCATGTCCCGGAAAAGCAATCCGCAAGTCACCGAAAGTCTGATAAGGCATACCCGAATTCGTTTTCGCCATCACCTTTTCCGTTGCCAATGTCTGCGCTTCAAGATACTTGCCGGCAAACACCAGTTCACGCACCTTAGGGATGTACTCCAGCGCATCCGGATTCGCATTGTTATTGGGACGTCCCGCCCAAAGCGTTTCCTCATTCAACTGTAACTGCTCCATAGCCGGATTACCGAACACCATAGCTCCCAAACGTCCGTTTCCTAACGGCAACGCTTCCGTCCACACCTGTGCCGGGTAATCATACCACAACTTATACTCCTGTGCAGAGAAACACACAGAAGACGTCGCTAATAAGATGCAGGCACTCAGCACTATTTTCTTTATCGTCATTGGATTCAATCTTTTTGAACTTACTTCATATACATGAAGACGGACGGATATATATTTTGTACTTATCAGTCTTAAAAAAAGTAGGAAGGTGTAGTACAAAAAGCCCCCGGTTACGTCCTATATCAAAACCAAAGTAAATAAGGTAGTATGGGAAAAATAAACATGTGTTCCTGGATGCAGGAAATTATCAATAACCCCAAGCGGGTAGCGGTTCCGATTATGACCCATCCGGGTATAGAATATATCAACAAAACCGTACGCGACGCGGTGACAGACGGATGCGCACACGCCGAAGCCATCAAAGTGCTGCAAGAGAAATATCCATCCGCAGCAGCTACAGTCATCATGGACTTAACCGTCGAGGCTGAGGCTTTCGGGGCGGAAATCGTGTTTCCACAACATGAAGTGCCCAGCGTCACAGGTCGTTTGCTCACGGATGAAGCTGCCATCGAGTCACTGGAAGTTCCGACACTGAACAGGGGACGTATCGCACAATACCTGAAAGCCAATATGCTGGCAGCCAAAAGTATTGCCGACCGTCCCGTACTGGCAGGATGCATCGGACCTTACTCACTGGCGGGACGACTTTACGATATGTCCGAAATCATGATGCTGATTTACATCAATCCGGAAGCAGCCGCCGTCTTGTTACAGAAATGTACGGATTTTATCACCCGTTACTGTCTGGCACTGAAAGCCACCGGAGTGAGCGGAGTCGTGATGGCAGAACCGGCAGCCGGATTGTTATCCAATGAAGATTGCCAACAATATTCATCCGTCTATGTCAAACAAATCATAGACAAGGTTCAGGATGATAACTTTGCCGTCATCCTGCACAACTGCGGCAATACCGGACACTGCACGCAAGCCATGATCACCACAGGAGCAATGGGCTACCACTTCGGCAACAAGATCAACATGGTAGACGCTTTGAAAGAAGTTCCTGCGGATGCACTTGCCATGGGTAATCTGGACCCCGTAGGCATCTTCAAGATGAGCACGGCGGAACAGGTAAAGCAGGCAACCCTGCAACTATTGAACGAAACAGCCGCTTACCCGAACTTCGTCCTCTCCAGCGGTTGCGACACTCCGCCTCATGTGCCGATGGAAAATATCGACGCATTTTTTGAAGCATTGGAAGAATATAACCAAAGAAAATGAACCGGAATACAAAAGACATCTTTCCTGAGTTCTCGGAGTTAGGCATCACACTGAACGACTTATACGAAGCTATGGGGTATGGAGAACAACCCCCTGATGATGACATACGTCAGTTCAGTGAATTTATCCTGAGTCAGGCAGCCGAACTGATCCACCCGAGTTTCTGCTTCTACCCGGTGGACGGGCAACTGAAAGACGAGACTTTGCAACTATCGTCCGTCACCCTCGACATTGGAAAAATCATCAGCAGACAGTTACGTGGAAGCGAGCGTTTCATCATCTTCGCCGCCACTGCCGGACATCAATACGAAGAATGGACAAAGCGGCTGGAAGAAGAAGGCAACCTCGTAGCCCTATACATGGCAGATTCTTTGGGTAGCATCATCGCCGAAAAGACGGCAGACCGGATGGAAGCAGCCCTCGAACAAATGCTGCTGCCGGAAGGATTGCTGCACACCAACCGTTTCAGTCCCGGATATTGCGGCTGGCACGTTTCCGAACAGCAGCGTCTGTTCTCCCTCTTTCCCACCCCGCACCCCTGTGACATCCACCTGACGGACTCCAGTCTGATGCTGCCCATCAAGTCGGTCAGCGGAATAATAGGCATCGGAAGCAAAGTGAGAAAACTGGAGTATTCCTGCGGATTGTGTACACTGGAAAGCTGTTACAGACGCCGTATAAAATAAGTAATTACTGACTTCACCTCTTCACCATGAAAGGATAAGTAGTTAGCAGATAAGCAATTAAAGTGAAAGTAGTTCATTTTGAACTGCACCCCGAAAAGTAGAATCAAACATTTTCATATCTAAATTTAGAGAACTTGGTTCGCAGATGACGCTGATAAGGCTGATTATGACGGATTAATAATCTTAAAATCCGTCTTCATCTGCTCAACCCGCGTCATCCGCGAACCATCGGCTTTTTTAATTGAGCTTTAACAGCGGGAGTGACTTATCACGAAAAATAGTGCCTTCACCCTAACAATCTATCCCCCAACTACTAAAGTGCAATTCGTGATAAGTAAAGGCAACTCAAAGTAAAAGTTGAATAACAGCTAAATCAGCAAAATGAGTGAACGAAAACGTATCATTGGGGAATTAAAAAGACATACGGTCGTTTGATTACAAAGATACGGTCGATTGTTTGCAAACTCCTATCGTTTGCAAACAAACGACCGTATGCTAAACAAGTCTCCAAACCATTACTTATTTCTATCATCAATCCAAGAAAAACATAAACAGTTATATATCAATCATTTGTAAGGATAATATATACAAAGCGCAGCAAAGCACTAAGCACACTTACAGCACCTATTTACCTAAAAATCAAAGTTTTATTAAGCCTGCATTTATCACTCTTTTTATTTGGATTATCAAAAATTAACTACTACCTTTGTAAAATCAGACCTTAGAACAGACAAACCATAAAAAAGCGATTTTTATCGATTCCTATTCTAAGCATACATACAAAATAAAAACATAAAGGTACACAGCAGCTTGAAAGGAGGAAAAACTAACTGAGTACACGATAAACTAACTATTTTTACTAATCGCTTAAAATCAAACTATTATGAAAAAGCTTGTACTTATTTGTTTAGCATGTGCATATACTGCATTATCTTTCGGACAGATGAAAATAGATTCTTTGGGACAGGTATTTGTGAATGGTGCAGAAGATCATATTGTTCTTGGCTTAATAAAACCAGATCCAGGTCTTTTAGAACCTGTCACATTCAATTCTTCCATAACACCTCCTGGTCTAAGAAACTTTTTACATCCGGAAGCCTTTAATTCATATGGCTGTGCTAATTTTATTTCTAGATCTACTGCGACCACAGCTTTAACATGCGGAGCAGGTGCATTTTTTCATTTCTATGTAAAAGGTAATGGCAGCATATATACTGACGAAGGTCTTGTTCAACTATCAGACAGCACTCAAAAAGAGAATATAGAAACACTACCCTCTACAATGGACAAGATTAAACAGCTACGAGGTGTCACATTCAATTATAAACATGATACAGAAAACTCCATTTCCACCTTATCCAATGAAATCGAAACGGTAGAAGAACTAGGTGCTACCCCTGAAATCAGTCAGCAAATAGCAGAGGAACAAAGCCGGAAACGTATCGGACTAGTAGCTCAAGAAGTAGAACAGGTCTTTCCTGAAGTAATCCGTACCTCTTATAGCGGAACGAAAGGTATCATGTATGGAGATTTGGTCGGAGTACTGATTGAGGGTATGAAAGAATTACAAGACAGTCTGAACATCCAAGCCGTACAGATCGCTGAACTTCAACAGCAAATCAATGAAATAAAAGCAACGCTATCAGGAGGTTCTCAACCTAAAAAAGCACCTCAAAGCACTGCAAACAACAAGTTTAAAGACGCCATGCTCTATCCCAACACGCCCAATCCGTTCAACGAAGAGACCACTATCTCCTACCGCCTGTCGGCAAATGCCGGTACAGCAGCGATTTGTATTTACGATCTGAACGGCAGGCAACTGAAAAGCTATGCTTTGGATGTCAATACGATCAGCGGAGAAGTAAAAATCTCGGCATCGGAACTGATTTCAGGTATGTATATTTACGCCCTGATTATCGACAATCAGGTGATAGATTCTAAGAGAATGACGCTGACCTGTCACAATTAAATCAACATTAATCTATCGTTTATGAAAAAATATATATTACTAATAGGTATTTTACTTCCTACCGTTTTGATGGCTCAACTAACCGCTGAGTTCAACATAAACGGGGAAGAAATATCTTTCAATCAGTGGGGTAATTATGATAAAGTAATGTTCGGAGATCAATTTCTGAACGAAATCGGAAAACCGGAACTGCCCTTTGTCACGAAGTCGTTTGTAATCCCCAATAATGTGAGTGTCTCCGAATTACAAATTCAGGTGACAAATGAAAGAAAGCTGTCCGGCTCTTACTATATCTACCCCGCCCAGCCTCCACAGACCGTGAACGAAACGGAACCGATTCCTTTCGTTGAACCTGACGCATCTGTTTATAACTCTTTATCCGCTTATCCGAAAGACACGGCAATAATTACTTCCGACGGAATCATCCAGGGTTATCATGTAGTGACCATCGCTTATTATCCGATCATCTATATTCCCGGCAATAGAGAGTTATATATCCGCGACCTATCCGTCATTCTGAATTACCGGACGAGCTTTACCGCAACCACTTCCCCCAACATTTCTTATAATCGTGCCCTATTGGCAAAAGGTTATGTAAAAGCGATGGTGGAAAATCCGGAAGATGTAGACCGATATGCCGATAATTCTAACGTAATTCCTCAGAAAGTATCTCTGAACAAAGGGCAAAGTGCAGCCAACACAAGAGGAATCAATATGATGGAAGAGATCATACCCGACTATATCATTATTACCCGGGACAGCCTGAAGGATACCTATAAAAAACTGGCAGATTGGAAAACAAAAACAGGTATACCAACCCTCATAAAAACACTCGAAGAAATAGAGGTAGACTACAGAGGATCGGATTTACCGGAAAAGATCAGGAATTACCTGTTGGATGTTAAAAAGAGATGGAATGGAAACAGTATGTTCGTGCTGTTAGGAGGTGATACGGACGTTGTTCCGGCAAGATTGGCATATGGCAGTTATGAACACTCCAATTACACGGCAGATATTTATTATGTGGCAGACAAAGTAAGTTGGAATCCTTCTACTTATAACTTATCATCTAATTCAGAAATTGCTTTTCAGTCATCGTCTTATATAGGTAGAATTCCATTAAAAACAATTACAGAAACCAGTACATTTATTAATAAACTTTTAGCCTATGAGAAAGCAAATGATAAGAATGTAGATTATTCTTATTTTAAAAACTCATTAATTATTCATGCTTATTTAGATGGTCCTCATAGTACAAATGCCTATATGAATGAATTTGTTAACTATTGCAAAAATAGGGATAATAATTATTGGTATATGTTCGACCACTTTAAATGTACAAGTACAGATGATCATGCATATAAACAAACCTATGATTATTCTGACGCCACCAAAGGAGAAGAACTGAATAAAAATAATTTTTTATCTGCTTTGCAAAATGGACGTGATTATGGACAATTCCATTTCATATATCATTTGGATCACTCTTGGCAAAGTCATTTAGGAGCTTCAGCAAAAACGAAAGGTATGTATGTTTTTAATAAAGACATTGATAATTTACCCGATACTTCCTATCCCAAAGTTATTTTATCAAGTGGATGCCATCCGGGAAGAGTAGATAAAGATTGTATAGCAGAACATTTATTAAAGAAAACTCATGGTGGTGCTATCGCTTTTTTAGGAAATACGGATGTTGGATGGGGAAATGAATATATTCAATTAAGGGAATTTCTCAATGTAGCCTTTAATAAGACTCTTTTCTCTAAAGAACAATACAGTTTAGGTTATATACACTCCAAAGTGATCAATATTTATCATCTGATAAATTGGTCTGATGATGATTGTTGGCGACTTCACCTACTAGGCGATCCCACAACACTTATGTGGACATCTACCCCTAAAAATCTACAGGTAACAGTCACTCCAAATTCTATCAACAGCGGAGAAAATGAAATAACTGTTACGGTAAAAAATCTCCCTACGGGACAGCAAGCTACTATCTGCCTGATGAAAGATGAAGAGGCCTATGCTACCCGGGTAGTGAGTAATGCAACGCCCCAAAAGTTCACATTTGCCCCAAATACCTCAGGAACATTGAATGTAACGGTCACGGCACACAATTTCAGACCTTTTGAAACCACTATTCCCGTCAAAGCAAATGAAAATCGGGCGGTTTATATTCAAAATCTGATTTTTGATGATGATAGAGACGGAAACAGCATCGGTGACGGTGACGGACATCTGGATGCAGGAGAAACCATAGAACTAACCATCGACATGAAAAATGGAGGGAGCACTGTACTCAACAATGCCAAAGGTACACTCAGCTGTAGTTCTCCTTATATCACCTTGCTTAATAGTGCAACAGAATTCGGAAAAATATCCACGACAGAAACGGTACGTTCAAAAAGTAAATTCAGATTTCGTATCGATAAGAATACACCTGAAATTCGGAAAAGTGACTTTGATGCGATAGAGTTTACTCTTAAAATAACAGACGGAACGGAACCCATCAACACCAATACATTTAAGATTGACGTCGAGGCTCCGGAACTGGAACTGCGAGATCAGAGTATACTAAATAACGGAAGTGACCGATACTTATTCATAGATTTGATGAATGTAGGCAAAGGTTCTGCCACCGGACTTATAGCCCAACTCTCTTCCGATCATTCGTCCATTCAAGCGATTCAGTCACAACCCTCTTCATATCCGGTTATCGACAGGAATGAAGTAAAAGGAAATACACAAGGCTTTCTATTCCGGATAAATCCTGCCGGCCAAATGGATACCAATGTTTATTTTACATTGACCGTAAGCAATGAATACGGCAAAACATGGACTTTCAATCAATTCAAGCCGTTAGAAAGAGGAAAACAAATCGCAGTCAATAAAATAGCCGCGACCTCCTCATACACAACCATTGAATTGAACTGGACAAAAGAGATATCAACAAGTTATAACATTTACAGAAGCATTAACGAAAAGTCCGGAAACTATGTAAAGTTAAATACCTATCCGCTTACATCTTCTTACTTTCAGGACATGGATGTAACACCGTTTGCAACCTATTATTATAAAATAGCGGGCATATCAAAATCAGGGAATCAGGGACCACTATCCGAAGCGGTCAAAGGAATGCCCTCTTTCCCTTTTGTGGAATCATTTCCACGAATCATGGACTCAGAATGTGAATCGATGAGTTCCGTGAATGTGGCAGACATCAACTATGACGGATATCAGGAAATATTCCTTACCACAACGACACGTTCCGACAGAAAAGGACGCCTTATAGGACTCACTCATAAAGGTGAGGAATTGTTGAATCCGAATCCCCTTGCAGTTCACGGGATAGGAACTTTCCCGACACGAGTTGTCGGTATTCCCGCCATCGGAGATATCAAAGGAAACGGTGAGCAGGCGGTACTACTTCCAACATGGGACAACGCTACATTAGAACACAACGTCTTAACCTGTTTCTCCATGAAAGATACGGATGGAGACAATATGCTGGATCAATACTGGCAAAATAGCACAGGCATATCCTGTTATCGAGGTTCCATATTAGCAAATTTGGATAACAGTGCGGATGGAAGTTTGGAAATTATCCAAAAAAGCGACAAACCGTCAAAGCTAAGTATTTTTGACAACAATGGAAAGTTAAAATATGATCTCGGAATAGGGAATCCGTATTCTATGCCTGCTATCGCCGATCTGGATGGAGATGGCGATAAAGAAATTATTGCAACCGACAGTATCCAAGGTATCCTGATATATCACCATGACGGCACAATATTCGGAACAGGAAATCCACTTTGGGGAAGAGGGATGAAATTGCTCTCCTCCCCTGTAGTCTGCGATCTGAATAATGATGGACAGAAAGAAATTATCGTAGTCGGCAAAAATGGAACAGACGGATGTATTTATGTTGTTAATCTGAAAGGAAAATTAGTCGATAAATGGAACGGCTCGCAAAAAGTCTATTATCGTGATGCTTCTAAAAAAACGGGATTTGAATTTAACGTATCCGTAGGAGACATTAATGGAGACGGCTATTTAGAAGTAGTGGCAATTGGAACCAATTATATAAAAGCATGGAGTCATACCGGAGAAAATATATTTGAAAAACAGATAAACTATTTTTTTTCCGCAGAAGGATGGCGTGTTAGCACAGACGCCCCTATTCTTGCAGACGTAGACGGAGATGGCATAGCGGATATAATCTTTACTAATTTTGATAAAATAGATGCTTTGCACGGAGATGGTACGCACGTTTTAGGTTTTCCTCTGGAAATGAATTCAGTACCTAAAGGCATTGTTTGTGCATCGGATATCGACCATGACGAAAAAACCGAAATCATAACGATAGATAATAACAATTCCAATGTCTATGTATGGAAAACAAATGGAAATCCGAATGCCATTGAATGGGGAAGTGAACGACATGACAGTCATAACACAGGAGAATACGGAACATTCTGCCAACCGAAGTTAATCCGCTCCAGTACGGTTTGGGATGGGGTAACTCCTTGCGGAAATATCATTGTACAATCCGGTACATTCACGATCCCAGCAGGAAAAACAATGTCATTGGACAAAACATCCAAGATTATTATTCGTTCCGGAGGAGTATTAGTCGTAGACGGCAGTACAATCAACAACGCTTACATCTGGGCACAGGATGGTGGACAAATTATTTTAAAGAATAATGCGACCATTAACCTAAGAAGCTCCGGAAACTTCATTATAGACAAGAAAGCTATATTAGATAATCAATACAGTGTAATCAATAAATCAACAAACTAAATACATAAGCCTTATGAAAAAGAGTATTCTATTTATATCAACAATGTTTGCCTGCATGGTTATGCAGGCACAAACAACACTAACCATTGAAACAACTCCCGGAGAATTGAAGAATATTATGACACAGGAGCAAATTCAAAGTGTGGAAGATTTGACCTTAACAGGTGGTATGAACAAAGAGGATTTCTACTTTATCAGAGATCGGCTCATGACTCTAAAAAACTTAAATTTAAGACTTACAACTGTCGATACCATACCTGAAAATGCACTATTAAACAGAACATTTATAGAAACCATAATACTACCTATACAAATAAAATACATTGAAGAAAATGCTTTCAAAGGTTTGGACAGTAAACACGTAACAATTTACTTAACAGGACCTTATCCCAAAAGAGCAGCTCGCATCTTTAATTATACTTATTACGGTCCAGAAATGTCCTTCCAAGTAAGTGAGGACAATATTTATATAAAAAAAACATTTGATGGCATCTTTTCTTACGATGGAAAAATTCTATATGAAGCTGAGAAATATTTACGAAGTTCTTTCGAAGAAGGCTTAGAAATAATAGAAAGTTACGCATTTGTAGATGGTATGGTTGAAAGATTCGAATTTCCATCTTCTTTAAGATTAATCAAAGAAAATGCTTTTTATAACTTACAATGGTACTATGTCAATAGCTGGCCATATGAAACTCCAACAATGGTATTAAACTCTAAAACGCCTCCGGTGCTCGAAAAAAATGCATTTGTAATGGGACTCTTGGGACAAGAAGGAGGAAATCTCTTAAAAGTTCCTTTTGGAAGTATAAAGGAATACAGAAAAGCTGATCCACAGTGGAATACTAATTTTCACATAGAAGAGTCAGAACCGGGAGGATATCTAGAAATCGAAAACATCAATCCCGGAGAATTAAAATTATATGACAAAAACATCGGATCTTTATGTATAATAAATGGCAAAATAGGCAAAGAAGACTTCTATTATATTAGGGATAGCCTAATCTATTTAAAGAAACTGAACCTGCGCTGGACTGAAATCGACACTATACCCGCAGCTGCATTTCTCTCAAAAAATATACAGAAAGTCATATTACCTCATTACTTGAAATATATCGGTGAAAACGCTTTCGTAGGAATGGGCAATTCAGAGATATATTTAACCGGACCGTATCCCAAACGGGCAGCACGAATAGCCGATAAACCACTTTTACTATATGATAATAATGAAGATTGTAAAATAAATGATAACGGTACTTTCTCCAGTGATGGGAAAACTCTGTATGAAGCGACACCGGGTGCAGCTATAATGGACTTTGAAGAAGGCTTAGAAACAATAGAGACACATGCTTTCGTCGATTCAAAAGTATTGGAATATAGGTTCCCTTCTTCTTTGAAACAAATCAACGAGAATGCTTTTTATAATATAGAATGGATTTATAATACCCGTAATGGAGGATTGGATCCAACCATTATCATGAAAGCAGAACAGCCTCCTGTTCTTGAACAAAACGCATTTATCATGAGTACACAAGACGGTTATTATCCTCTATCAGTGCCGAAAGGATGCGTAGAATCTTATAGAAATGCAGATCCACAATGGAAAATCTTTAGAATACAGGAAGGAGACCAACCACAAGGTATAGAATCCGTATCAAACCCCAATTTATCTATCACTCGAAGCGAAAACTCTTGGATACTAAACGGAGAGAAAAACATCAGCAAGATAGAAGTATTTAGCACCATTGGAGCCATCATTTTCTCCTCAAAGTGTAACGATACACAAGTGGAAATCCCTATGGGAAAAACAAATGAAGTGGTCTATGCAAGAGTTTTATATGCGGACAACACGACGGAAGTGATTAAACTGATTAAATAACTAATACTCCATTCGTATGAAAAAGACTATTACTCTCATATCAACAATGTTTGCCTGTATAACTATGCAGGCGCAAACTTACTCTATTGCTATTGACGATACCACGTGGCAGTATGTTTATACATCTATCAGTTCTTTCAGTATAGATTATAATTTTATTGACGGCGATACGGTTGCAAATGGACATCATTATAAGAAAGTATATACCTATCCGCAATATAACCGTAAAAAAGCAACTTTCTATTGTGCATTTCGTGAAGAAAATGATAAGATATATGCTCTACAATCAGATGATAATATGCACCTACCGGAAGTAAATGGCGAAAGCTTACTATATGATTTTTCATTAAACGAAGGAGACCAATTCGGTGACCATTATTTGGTAGATAAAGTAGATTACATTGAAATAGATGGAAAACAGCGTAAACGAATCACTTTTCACGATTTTGATACCTGGGTGGAAGGAATAGGTAGTCTGGAACGAAAATTTGGATCTCCTTTAGCAGAATTACCTAATAATGGAAGCTACACAAAATTAGAAATGTTCGAACAAGAAGGGCAAATAATATACGGAGAACAAAGATTCAATTTACTTACCGACGGAGTACATTGGACAGAAAGAATGTCTACCGAAAATGGTCCTGAGCCGGAAGAATTAAATCCGTATTTTGACCTTGAGATATTTTATGTAAAAGGAGATACGACTATTAATAATACTATTTATAAAAAAATATATCGTGATGAATATCCCTATATGAATTTGCGTGAGAGCAGTGACGGAAAGATATATTATTATACAGGAAACGAAGATTGTCTACTATATGACTTCGGATGGAAAAAAATATCTGACGAACCATTTAAATACGAAAACTATGATAGAGAAGAAGCTGTTTTCCAAGTAGATGGTAATTACTATTCCAACTTGGAAGATGGACATATGTATGAATATGTTCAAGTAAAATACGCCCCGTTCACTCTCTATTCTCACACAAAGGATACACGGTTATATATAGGACTAGGACTGAATAGCGGTATCTTTTCGCATCTCTACTTAGGAAACCTGGATTGTTATTGTTTCAAGGATTTAGTTAGTGTTTATAATAGTGAGAATAAACTTATTTACCAGAATCCACTATTCACCGAATCAGGAGAGATCGTTACCGGGATATCTTCTGTCAATACAGACAGCAACCTTTCCATTCTTATGCAAAGAGGGGAAACCATTTTCAAGCTAAAGAATTTTACAAACACGTATGATACTGTGTTATTTATATATGATAGCAAAGGACAACAAATTTCTGTAAGAAATATAAACGAGGGAACTGTCACTATTAGAAATCTCCCGACCGGACTCTACTTATATCGCTTGGAGACAGATAATAGGCTATCTGAGAATGGTAAATTTATGATTCATAATTAAGGATTAGTACCCCGGGATGACACTACCATAAACAGCATCATCCCGGGTCTTTATCATACCTACTCCTTAAAACCCATTAAAGAAGATATACAGTCCTATCATTACTACAATAAGCATGGTCCAAAGGGTTACTACCAAACGTGCCGGCCGACCTATCTTACCGAAATCAAGTACATTTTGGTTCACTGCGTTCTTATCCAGCAGGCTAACAACCACCATCGCTACTGCAATAATGGCAAACAGATAGAATGATAACAGCATGAAGTGCGGCCAAAAGTCAAACTGATCGGCAGGAATCACCCATAGATAGAGGATACCGACTCCGATACTGAAAACCGTACCGAATGTGAGAGCCATATTGGCGGCACGGGTAGTGGTTTTCTTCCAAAATACACCAAACAGGAATACAGCCGACATCGGCGGAGCAATGAATCCAAGCACGGACTGGAATACATTAAACAGATTCAATCCCTGTATCGAGTCTATGGCAACCGCGATAAGAATCGAAATCAAAGCTCCCGCCACCGTTACGGTATGTCCCATACGGATAATATGCTGTTGGGTAGCATCGGGATTGATACGCTTTACATAAATATCCATCGTGAAAACGGTACTCAAAGCGTTCAGCGCGGAACCGATCGTGCTCACCAAAGCAGCAGTAAGAACCGCCAACACCAAACCGACCATACCGACTGGGAAAAGATTGGTCACCATCGTCATGTAAGCCTCATCCGGATTATTTAAAGTAGGAAAAAGAGCCAGACAAATGATACCCGGCAAAATATACAAAGGCACATCCAGTATTTTCAGCCATCCGGTGAAGTTAGCCCCTAACTGCCCTTGTTTCAGATTCTTGGCAGCCAAAACAGGTTGTACCATAGACTGATCCGTGCACCAGAACCATACTCCCATGATAGGATACCCCAATATGATAGGTAACCAAGGGAAAGCCGGATCGTCATTCGGAAGAAACAGATTCCAGTAACTATGCGGAACGGCGTCAAACAGAGCCGCAACCCCTCCTACCTTATTCAGTCCGACAATCGTCAAGGTTGCCGAGACAAAGATTAGCAGCAACATCTGAAAGACATTGGTATAGGCCACCGCTTTCAATCCGCCAAGCATGGTAAAGAATGCCGATATAAGCAATAACAAAACAGCCGACTGCCACATGGGTATATCGAATATCTGACGAATCAGGATACCTCCGGCAAATAGCGTCAATGCCAACCATGAAATCAGAATCGTGACAATAGTGTACCACGCCAGAATATGACGGGTGGACTGTCCGAAACGACGTCCCATAAACTCCGGCAAGGTCATCACTTTCGCACCCAGATAGCGGGGAGCGAAAACAAACGCCAACAGAAATATGAATACAAATGCATACCATGCATAATTGCCCGACACGATACCGGTGGTGAACCCTGCACTTGCGGACGCAATCAGCATGGATGGCCCTACATTCGTTCCCCACATGGAAAAGCCGATACTGGGCCATTTCAAGGAATGTTCAGCCAGAAAGAGGCTGCTTCCTTTCTTACGGGTACTGCTTGCCCAAACACCGATTGCTATCAAGATAACAAAATACGCGACAAGTATCCCCCAATCCAATGTATCTAAAAATTGTGTTTCCATAGTAATTATGTCCGATTAATAAACACCCATTAACTCTTTCGCTTTCAGCACGGCAGTATTGGCATTATCACTATAACCGTCCGCCCCTATTTCACGGGCATAGTCTTCACTGATAGGAGCCCCTCCCACCATCACCTTCACTTCCTGTCTTATGCCCGCCTTTTCCAAAGCGTCGATCACTTCTTTCATATAGGTCATTGTCGTGGTGAGCAAAGCACTCAGACAAAGAATATCCGCATGATGTTCTTTCACCGCTTCCACAAATTTATCCGACGATACATCGATACCGATATTAATAACCTCAAATCCGCATCCTTCAAGCATGGATGCCACAAGATTCTTGCCGATGTCATGCAAATCGCCTTTCACCGTACCGATAATCACCTTACCGATAGAGACCGAAGCATTGCCCTGCAACAACGGTTTCAGCAATTCGAGCGAACCTTTCATGGCACGTCCCGCCATCAACAACTGGGGAACGAATGCCTTTCCATCCTGAAAACGCTGACCGATTTCACCCATCGCCTTTATCATGTAGTTATTAATGATATCCTGCGGCAACGCTCCGTTGGCTATCGCTTGTCTGGTTATCTCCACTGCTGGTTCAAGTTTGCCTGCCACAATCGCATCAAACAGAGGTCTCAAGGCCTCATCTTCATTATGGGAAGCAGTCGTTACCTGAATACTTTCCTGCTGCTGTAGAGGCTTTTCGTCCGCCTCTGCTTCTTTGACTGCTTCCGATGTGGAACTTCTATATTCATCCACTATCTTCATAGCCTGTTCCACTTCTTTTTCATTGTGGAAATCCATTTCAAGATGCACACCGTCAGCCCCGATATTATCCAAGAGAGGTTTCAACTCGTCCAGTGTTACCCAACAAGCCATGACGCTCTTTCCGGCAGCAAGTATCTTCTTATATAAATCGTACCACTTCGGAGAACCTCCCTGCGGCTCACCCACGCCCGGAGTCCACTGAATTGCATTCAGTTCTTCTATCTCCAACAATGCCGGAAGATGGTGCATAGCCCCTACCCCGTCCAGATGGTATAATGTATAATCTATCTTTTGGCATTGCTCACGGATGAACGGTTGTACAAACCGCCTGTAATCATCCTCGCTGATCATCGTAGAAATGTCACTTTGCAACTTGCTCATCTTACCCGGAGCCCAAGAAGAGAAATAGCAGAACGCCATCTCATCTCCCTCACGGATAATGTCATACAGTTCATCAAAGACTTTAAAGTAAATATCATTGATCTGCTGCATCTGTTGTTCCAACACTTCCGGCTGCATCACCGTATCCAGCAAGACTTTATCCGTACCCTTCAAGGCAGCCAAAACATCCAGGCCTTCCATCAGGTCGGGCATACCTACATAGTAGTTTCCTTTCGCTTTAGCCTTGCAGGCTTTCAGCAATTCCTTGTGCAATATCCAGTTGGGATGCTCCGGATTAAAAACAATCTCATCATTGAAATCCGGATCGGGATGAATCCAGATGGTATCCTCGCCACCTTCAAACACGCCTCCCAATATGGCTGCCAAAGAGCCCGGTCCCAGTTGTGTGTTGGCTACCGGAAGCATATCCGCCATCAGACTGCTGTGAGCTACATACCAATCCAAATATTCCGCTCTCCACTGCGGGTCAAACCATTTCTGATTCAAATCCTTTGCAGGAGCGGGAGCAGGAACATCGGCATGCGGCCTCACACCTTCCTGAAAATGTTCCCACATATTAAGTATAACACCTCTATGATTCCACCAATCAATATAGCGTTGCTTGGTTTCTTCCAAGTTTGTTTTCCACGTCTTCATCTTGCTGTTATTCATTTTATCCAAATTCCTTTAAAATCATTATCTATTCTCAATGAAACTTGCTTGTTCAGATCCATTTCATCCGTACACTGCACCAGCTCCGGATAGTAAGGTATCTCCACTCCTTCACGGACATACACAGGCATTTCATCCAACGGCACTTCCAGATTCTTCAACCAGCGTCCGCCTTCCAAACGTTCTCCGGTAAAGAAGTTCACCCATCTGCCTTCCGGAAGATATACATCCCTACGGTTATCGCCGTTCATGACGGGCGCAACAAGGAAGTCGTCACCGAAATAATATTCATCATCGATATGCCAGCACAACTTATCTTCCGGATGATGGAATATCAGTGCACGAAGCACAGGATACCCCGTCCGGGTAGCCTTCTCACTTTGTTCTATGATATACGGAATCAGGGCATAACGCAGATTCCACCACTTCTTCACAATCGGAGCGATAGCCGGATAACTCCAAGGTTCGCGTTTGCTCGTTCCATGATAGCGGATATGGGAGGAGAACACACCGAACTGAGTCCAGCGCACATACAAATCATCCGTCACAGGAGAATTCATGAAGTTCGGAAGGCTATGGAATCCGGGAACATCGTGACTCCAGAAAGCAAAACCGGAGAGACCGAAGTGAATACCGCCTTTCAACGAACCCGCCATACCGTCCCATGTACTTGCCGAATCGCCGCCCCAATGAAGCGGATAGCGTTGGCAACCCGCCCAAGCGGCACGCGCCCAAATGATACCGTCGCCGGTCACCTCTTTTGTTATTTCATAAGCAGCTTTCTGATAAAGCAATGCATACAGGTTATTCAGGAGCTCGGGCGACATACCATGATATTCGGCATCCATATGTATATTCTCACCGAAATCCGCTTTTATGCAGGTGACACCCATATCCAACAGATTCTTCAACAAGCCTTTATACCACTCCACAGCCTTAGGATAGGTGAAGTCGATGGTTCCGGCATAATCCAAAGCGGAGAAGTTCGACCCTTCCGAATCCTGTTTCTTTGTCAAAGGGCCGATATAGTTGTTTTCTCTGGCTTCATCTATCTGCTCCGCATCCTCCGCCACATAAGGCAACTGCCATAGCGAAACGCGGAAACCGTTGTCTTTCAGTTGATGGATAAAGCCTTTCGGATCAGGGAAACGCTCATCATTGAACTTCCATTCGCAAAGCCAGTCGGTCTTGAACCATCCCGTATCCAGATGAATCACATCACACGGATAATGTTCCGCACGCAAGCGGTTACAAATTGCGGTCACCTCATCGGCACTGAAATAAGTCATACGACTCATCCATGTTCCGAAACTCCATAGAGGAGGCATCGACGGGAATCCTGTCAGGCTGCGGTATCCGCAAAGAATCTCTTCAGGGGTGTTTCCACCGATAAGGAACACATCCAGCATAGCTTGGTCACTAAGAAACTGCACCGAACGGGTGGAATGGTCTGCCAAAGACAGCTTGCTATGCGCACTGGTATGGTAGAACACGCCATACATCCTGCTCGACAGATAGAAAGGTATATTCTTGTAGGCACGACGGTTGTTCACGCCCTGCCCGTCCTGATTCTTCAACTGAAACGTATGTCCGCTGAGATCCATCTTATAGAAACGTTCTCCCGTTCCGGCAAACACCTCGTCCGGCTGACACTCAAAAGAGATCGTCGCCCGTTCCTTATGTCCCTCTTTCACGCAATACGCCAACGGAAGGGCATCATAGCGCGGAGGCGAGAAATGGTCGTAAGCACTCAGCCGGATTTCTTTCTTATCATCCGGATAGAAAGTAATGTCAAGGGTCTCCTGAGGAACCGGGAGCAGGTCACTCCAATAATCCAGCACGGGTTCACGCAGATTAATCAATGCACGGCGGCGACCTTCGGCATCATAGACGCTCCATTCACCCTTGTCCTCACGAACCGTCAGCGGCTTCTTACGGATATCCGATGCCAACCGGAGCATTTCGGAACGGTCGGTCATTTCCGCTTCTCCGAAACCGGCAAACAAACGGAGGATATTATGGGTATAATAGCGGATGATAAAGGTGGACTCCTGACGGGGCACAGTTTCATCTGCCGCCATGTCATTGGTCAATTGTTGTTTTTGGAAAGGAACGGTCACGCAGATATCACCGTCTTTCTCATAGATGGCAGTGGGCTTGCATGCCTTCCAAAGCGCTTCGTCCGTCTTCAACTCCGTATCGAAATCGAGGAAGTCGAACAAATGATAATTCGTTTGTTTCATGAATCGTATATCTTTTACTATTTGTTTCTCAAATATCCGTACTCCGGCAGCAAACCTGCGGCCGATTTAATCTCTTCCGGCACCATAGGCCCGTTGTTCGTCCACACATTCATCGGACCGGGACGGTTGGAGTCGAAACGTGCCTCAGGACACCAGTTGTTTTCCACCCGATAACCGTCCGTAGCTTCATCGAAATAGATGTAGAAAGCACGGTCGTTGGTAGCATAAGGAGCATCCGCCAGATGTTCCAACCTATTCTCCGTCATGCTTGAACCGGGCTGGTTGGAAAGCGTGTACAGTCCTCCCGCATCATAAAGCTGACGGGCAAAATGATGCACATAATTGGCATGTATCCGGTTGTTCTTCATCCCGCTGTTCAGAGGCGTCCATCCCCACCCCACACAAATACCGGAGTAGTTTACATGGCTCACTTCGTTGTGTTCGATTGTCACATCGCTCACATAACCCGCTCCTATGCCCACGCAGCCCCAATCCTCATTGGCCACCTCCGTTATCAGATTGTTTGTTATCGATATTCCGGAACAAAGTTCTTTCTTATTCACCGGGATATAAGGTATATGCGTCTCAAAGCCTCCGTCGGGGAAAGCTCCCAACGCCAGAGCCGTTCCGCCAATATCGGTGAAAAGACAGCCCTTGACTTCCGAGTCCGTCACAGCCCATTCATAATCCAGTCCGGTAGCGCCCAGATGACGGAAAGCGCAATCCCGGAAGTCAATGTGATTTGCTCCCCTCACCGTCACGGCAGCTTCCGGACGGGCAATCCACGCCTGATTTTCCAGCTCCGCCTTTTCAGGCAGGCCGGGTATCGGCAGCTTATAAGCATCCAGCAGATACATTCCTCCTTGCAGGGTGACGTGTCCTTCGAGCGAAGGACGATACCAACCCGCATGCTGAAAATCAATACCCTTAAAAGTAATATGGGAAACAGGACGTTCCAACGAACCGTCCACCGTAATTAATTTCTCCACCACAGGAGCTACCACCTCTGCCCGAAGCATATCTTCTCCCTCACGAGGCCAGTAATACACCTGTCCCGACGGATAGTCCTGATACCACTCGCCCGGAGTGTCCAGCAACCGGAGGGCATTGCCCAAGCAGAAAGAAGAACTTCCTTTTTCTCCGTCGATAACCGGCTGAGGCCACGGATGCGCAAACTCCAACTCACTCTCCGGCTGATGGAAAGTAACCCGCGTACGTTCTCCCTGTATATCAAACTCCTTTATCCGCAAGATAGCGATTGCCCAACGCTGATGCACCGTCATTTCCATCCCGCGGGCTTCGTCCAGCCCTTCAATAGCCGGAGTAGGTATCCAAATCTCCTCCTTATCCTTGTTAAACGCCAACATCCGTTGCATTTCTCCGGGAGCAAACTGTGTGCTACGCACTGCCTTTACTCCGTTCACCCACAGTTGGCGAAACTCCGCCAAACGGTTACCCACCAAAGGAGCATCCGCCCTCCATACCTTACCTTTGGCAACAGCAGGCAATCCCGGAATATCTTCCGTCACCCGCTTCCACCCGGTCAACAGTTTTCCTCCGCTGATAATAACCTTTGCACCCTCTGCCGCCTCAACAATGGTAGGGCTCTCAGCCGTTCCGCTATCTTCCGGGCGAACCAGCAAAGCCTTCTCCTGCCGATAAACGCCTTCTTGCAAAAGCACACGCACACCACCCCGTACGGCAGGATTCGATAAACGTCTCCACTCCCGTGCCTGCTTCAATGCCTGTGCCACTGTACGTAAAGGAGCATCCTTCGTCCCCGCATTCCCGTCATTTCCGGACGGAGACACCCAAATCTCTCCCGCCGTAACCACAGAAAACGCCACAAGAAGCATGCTTATAAATGTAGATAAACGGTATTTCATAGCCTCAATTTCTTCAATCTATAAGAGATAGACGTAGAAAGCAGACTTTTGTAACTGTTTAAGGGCTATATAAATTATAGAAACGATACCGGAGAAGCAAACAACGCATAAGGGAGCGTGATTAGTTTCACAAAATATGAAACTTTTGTTTCATAATATATGGAACTTTAGTTTCATATTTTGTGGAACTAATCATTCATCAGGGAGAAGATAAAGGGATGGCAGGAACTATTCTATATTCTTCCTGCACTGTTCGGCAATTTCAAAGATAGCCGCTACTTTCTCGTCCCCTACCTCCGCATCCATATTGATGCAGCAAAGTCCTGTTAAGTTAAGATTACCTGATTGCCCTACCCGTTCTTCTATGATTTGCTTTAGTTCATCATAGCTGTAACCGTTCAGTTCAACGGGATTCAGACGAATATTCAGGAAAGTTTGCGGAAGTGCCTCGCGTAGTGCTTTTACATCGCCACCCCAACCCAGATCCAAGAAATCCAGATGAGGTACTTTGGCAAAATTGGCTGCATGGCGGTGAGGGTCTTTACCGCAATAATGAATTCCATACGGACGATAGCGTTCACTCCATGCCACATCAATCGGCAATAAGAATGTTTCATAATCCTCTGTCGAGATCATGGTGTGCGAACATTCGGAATGGATATAAACCGGTTTGTCAAGTAAGCGAGCCAAACGGTTCACTGAGATAGAAGACGAGCCTGTCTCACGCTGAATATAACTGAAGAAACGCTCTACAACTCTGCCGATAGCATTAAAATAGGCTCTGGTTTTCTCCGGCTCCATCACCATGTCCATCAATACCATCTCACCTTTCAGGTCGATAGCCAAATTCAATACACCGCCCCAGTTAATATCTCCGCATACGTAACCGTATTTGCCTTTCAGCGATTCAATCAACTTCTGCAATTTACGGAAAGGTTCGCTTCGGAAAGGTTTTTCTTCATCCAGCTCCCAGCCCTCTATATGCGGACAAATTACCTGCGGAGCCGAATCGGCAGTATATTCAACGGAACATCCCAACATCTCCGACAGGATATATCCCGCAGCCAAATGAACCGCCCCTACTTGAGGAAGTTCCTTATCATAATCGGCTCCCAAGCCATATTGTCCGAAACGTTCATGTAACTCAATCTCCATACGCCGTTCATCTTCCACCCGACGGAGAGGATGATAGAAGAAATCTTCATCAAAAACAATACCCGTATGCTTATTCCACCAAGAAGGATGGAAGACTATATCTACCGGAAGTTGTTGTGTACTTAACTTTTCCATTATACTTATCTGCTTATTTTTTTGCCGCTTTCTCCGCCTTACGCTTGTTCACATAGTCACGGAATAACTGTCGCCAGTCTCTTCCGTTACTATTCAGGTATTGTTCGCACTGTGTCTTATAGATTTCAAAAACGGCAGAGATCTGCTTCATGCTCTTGTAATCGACAGCCTGCTCACGCGTCTTCTTCAAAAGAGAAACAATATGTTCTTCCTCTTCCTTTGTCAAATCCGGCACGATAGCCTGATAACCTTTCAGTGTGAAAGCTACTTTCCCAACCGTATATTTGTCCAAAATCGCTTCTACCTGTTCTTCCGTAAGAGCTCTGCGCAGTCCATCCATCAGTTTCTTATGTACATCTCCGGGCATAGCGGAATCCGCAATTATCTGACGGTCTAACTGGCTGAGCGGTTTCCCCGTAGACGGATTCATGCCTTCCGGCACGGTGGTATAAGGATGCTGATTGTGCCAGTCACGAACCCGGCGAAGATGGTTATAAACAACAGTCGTCACATATCCCGCTTTCTTATCATCATTCAAATCAAGAGAAGCAACCCAGTCCGATGCTTTCTTTTCCAAAGCCAAATCAGACTTCAATTCCACAAAGACATCCCTGTCGAAGTAAGCAGCTACCTTATCAAACGAACGGATTGCACTCTCGGGAAGTAACTCTCCTTTCTCACCAAAACTATACATGGCACTTTCCGGTTCAATGGTTACTTTGCTTTCGTCCAGCATTTTCTTATCCAAAGAAAAAGCAGTGATAAAGAAGTCATACACCGCATTGCGCTTGTTCGGCCCAAAATCATGCTTCTCTTTGGGAAGATGCACATTGGTCACTTTGTCCGAAGCATCATAAAAGCCATAGACACGGCGAAGATAAGGATATTCCAACGTTGGGACACTACTGGTCCAGTCTCCCCCGTCTGAAACGATTAACTGGGGAAGCGGAGCAAACATTGCCGCCAACTCTGCATTACAAGTACCTCCACAGGCTAGTTGGATAGGCATCCCGCTTTCACACGGGCAACCGCCATCAAAATGAGAAGCCAGACTTACCACAGGAGCAGAAGCCGTAAACCGTTCATCCAACGCTGTAAGCAATACCGTATGCGTACCACCTCCCGAACCTCCGTTCGCACCGATTCTGGTCACATCAATATCCTTACGGTTGGCAAGCATATAGTCCAACACAGACAGCCCGTTCATTGCCTGAATCACGTGCGCAGCACTGGAACGGTGAGCAGCAGAACCTACCTGCAAGGCGGACTCTCCCCAACCAAACAAATCATAATCCACACAGACAGCTCCCATACGAGCCAGTGTGCCCATACGTTGTTGCTGGTCTTCCCGATAGCGTCCACCTCCGAAATGACCGTTCGGACAAATAATCAAGGCATGTTTTCCTTTAGAACGGGGTGTATAGATAGAACCGCAAACATACAAGCCCGGCAAAGTTTCCAAAGCAAAGTTCTGAACAGTATAACCGTTATATTTACGTATTTTGGAAAGTATCGGTTTGGGATTGCCTACCCGTTTCTTCATCAACGAATCAATACCCAGCCGCATACGCACTTCCTTACGCAAACACGCTTTACGTTCTTCCCATGAAGCCTTATCCGTATATAATGTATTCAAATAAGCAATCAGTTTCTCTCCGTCCGTTTCCGTACGACGGGGATATTCATAAGCTTTCAGCTTATACAGATTGCCCGACTGCTTCACGAACTTATAATCAAACGGAGCAAGCACATTGGTCAGCGACTCTTCCACCGAATAAGGACGAATACGGAAGTCGGCATAAGGCAACACTTTGCCCACTGTATCTATATCATACTTCAAACGAATATTAAAGCGGGTCTGGATATCTGCCAACACTTCATTTAAAGGACGTGCAAAGCGGTCCTCATAGGTCAACGTCTGTGCGTTGGCAGACAGACTCGCCATCGCCAACATCATATAAAGAATCTTTTTCATCTATATCGTCTTATAACTTTATTTCTTCTCCATTGACTATCACGTCCGTCATACGGATACGTTCGCAGTTTTCAAATACACATTTCTCACGGGCATTCTTTACATTAATATCCCGCAATGTAATATCTGTAATCGGGGCCTCTTCCAGACCTACTATTTTAATCGGAGTTTTCACATCTATTGCCGTCAGACCGGAAATATAAATATCGCGAAAGACCGGAGTGCGCTCGCTCTTTTCTTCTGCGGGCATCTTGCTGTACTTCAGGTTAAGCACCACAGCTTCCCGCCCTATATTACTCATAACCACATTGCTGACACGAATATCCTCTACGACACCCCCTCTTCCACGAGTAGACTTTACACGTATTCCACGATCCGTTCCGTCAAATACACAATTACTGATAGTCACCTTACGCACGCTCCCGCTCATTTCACTGCCAATCACAACCCCACCGTGTCCGGAAAGCATGGTACAGTTGGTAATCGTAATATTCTCACAAGGAACGTTCAAACGACGCGCCTGAGCATCCCTGCCTGATTTTATGGTGATACAATCATCGCCTACCGAAATGTGGCAATTACTGATATGAACATCCTTACATGATTCCGGATTGATGCCATCCGTATTCGGAGAGGGTACATTATGAATCGTGATTCCATCCACCGTCACATTCTGACAGAATTCGGGGTTCACCGTCCAAAAAGGAGAATTAACAATCTTAACCCCCTCTATGCGCACGTTCTTACAACGGATAGGTTGAATAAAAGGAGGACGGAAGAAACGACGCTGCAAGGTGGTATGCCAATCTTCATTCGTTTCGGCAGCAAGAGCTTCCACATCATTGGCTTTGTCCCACATCGGCTGATACTTGTTCAAGTCACGTACACCATTCTTGGGCAAGTCCACGAATATACGGAAAAACTCTGTCCACCATGCCTTACCCTGTCCGTCCAACGTACCTTCCCCTTTTATCGTTATATTCTCTGCATCCACCGCATAAATCAACGGAGAGAAGCTTTTCATGACTACACCTTCATGGCGTACTTCCACAAAAGGAAGATAATCATCAAAGTTATCGGAAAACAGCAAAGTAGCTCCGGCTTCCAGCTCCAGCGTTATATTACTCTTCATGTGAATAGCCCCCGTCAGATAAGTTCCTGCCGGGAAGAAAAGAGTACCTCCCCCCGCACTGTTCAAGCGATCAATTGTTTTATTTATCAGGTTTGTGTTCAACGATTTGCCGTTTGCCTTTGCTCCCGCTTTCTGCATGTCCACACGTTCTGCACGAACCATTAAGAAAGAACAAACACACGCAATGAATAAAATAATCGTCCGTTGCTTCGTCATAATCATATTTTCTTTTTAAATGAATAAGTACCGCTCTTTACTTCTTTCGCTTCCCGGTCACCGGGCAGATAAACCTTTGCCGAGCAATTGACCGGTATCGTTACATTCAGAGTAAACATACCGTCACGATGTATCCAGTCAACGGCAATAGTCCCATATAGTGACTCATAAGAAGCCTTTACCGCTTCCAAATCTCCCACAGCCTGCGGACGAATCTCCAATTCCCGGAAACCGGTTTTACCGGAAGTATGCTGAATTCCTGCCAAAGATACAAAAAACCATTCATCTATTTGTCCCATCATAAAATGATTCCATGAAGAGCCTTGACGAGGGTCCCACTGTTCCGTCAAAGTGGTAGCTCCAAACTTTAGTTGAAATCCATATCCGGGCGCATCTTCGTGATTGTGCATGGTATACATCAAATCATTCAGCCCGTTACGAGCCAAAGTCTGAAAAAGATAACGGTTGCCTACGTCTCCCGTAGTCAGACGATTGCCATGAGCTTTAATATCTTTCACCAGATTGTCCAATACGGAAGAACGATATTCGGGCAATACCATGTCAAGAAACAACGGCAGTGCATTGCTGCATTGACTACCTGTACCGTATTGACAAGTCTCTTTGTTAAAGAACTCCTTGTTAAACGCCTCTTTCACTTCCTGGGCCAACCGGGTATAAAAATCCCTGTCATAGTTGTTCCCTATCATGCCCGCAGCTTTAGCTACATAACATATATCCATATAATAGTGCGCTGTTGCCACCAACGGGATGGGTGTATTGCGAGAGAAACCCGCACGAAAATCTCCATAATCATACCAGTCACCCAAACCATGAGAGACGATATGACGGTTGGCACGTGAAGAAAGATAATCCACATAAGCACGCATATTCCGATAGTAATTCCGGATTAAAGAGTCATCCCCGTAATAATCATAATACATAAACGGAAGAATCACCATAGAACTTCCCCACTCCGGAGAATCGGCAAAGACATCTAATCCCGGACCTTCAAAAACCACATATTGCGGTGCGGTGGTAGGTACCAATCCGTCAGGATGCTGCGCATCCGCCATATCCTTAACTATTTTCGGAACCAGTGCCGTCAGGTCATAATTATAAAACAAACCGAGACCATTCAAATGAAGTTGTTCCAGCCAGCCCAGTTTTTCACGGTGCGGACAGTCTGTAAAAACCGACTGCATATTGCTGCGTACTGCTTTCCCTATCAGTCTGTGGGCTGCATTAAATATCTTGTTAGACGTTTCAAATATTGAAACGCTACTGGCAGAATTATAGATAAAACAAGACTTAATATCTTTTAGTACAGGCAACTTATCCGGATTCTTTTGTCCCTTCAACACAGCGCCCTCCACCTGAATGTACCGGAAACCATAATAAGAGAAACGGGGATGCCAAGTCTCCTCTCCATCACCTTTCAACGTATATTCATAATAATGCTGACGCCCCGTCTGACGTTGGTTTGCAGCACCCTCATCCGTCAATGCCTCCGCAACCAATAACGTCACCTTCTGCCCTCTCTTACCACGAACCGTTATTTCCGGGAATCCCGCCAAATTTTGCCCCATATCCAACACAAAAGCAGAAGGGGCTACCGTGCGCTTTGTCGACACACAAGCCGTTTTCACCTCTTCCGGTGTCAGTTTATGAACGGACTTTATGCCATAACGTTCCATGATCTTTACCGAAGGCGCCTGCTGCGGACATAATTCCCCCTTAGGTGCACGTTGCACTACTACCGAACGCCATGCCGTATCATCAAATCCCGGCATATTCCATCCTTTTTGTTCCAAACGCGCATCATAGTCTTCACCGCCATAGATACAGTTAAAAGTAATCGGACTTAAAGAATATTTCCAATCAGCTCCGGAAAGAACTTCTTTCTGTGTCCCATCCGTGTATTTCATAATCAGTTTAAAAAACAACGTCGGCGCTCCGAAACTAATCTGTAACTTGCGGTAACGCCCTCCCTGAACATTATAAAAGCCATTACCCAAAAGAATCCCGATGGCATTTCCACCTTGATTCAACAAAGAAGTCACATCATATACATTATAATAGACGGTTTTCTCATAGTCACTCCATAATGGTGTGAACTCACCGTCGCCTACTTTCTTCCCATTCAAAGAAAATTCATAATGGCCTAATCCACAAACATAAGCAACGGCTTCTTCCAACTGTTTTTCCGCAATAAAATCTTTCCGTAAACAGATACTCTTTTTTGCTAATGTATCTACTGCCGCCCACAGTGCTTTCACTTCCGGCTTCTTCAGTTCCGTACCGTGAAACTTACGTCCGTAAGGCAATTTAGCATCTTCATGAGAGATTGCTCCAATCCATTCCGCATCAAGACAAGAAGTATCGGGAGCCAAACGAAAGACTCCCTCCTTACTCCATTCCGATGGTTTATTCCGTTCATCCCACACTTTCACACGCCAAAGATACTTAGCTCCGGACTGCAATGTCTCACCTTTATAAGAAACCAACTGACTTTGGGAAGAAGCGACTTTTCCGCTTTCCCACACAGTAACGCGTTGTCCGTTTTGCAGTTTATATACTTCCACCTCATAAGCAGACTGCATAGCACCATTCTCGCTTGCTTTCATCTGCCATCCGAAACGCGGTTGTCCGGAAACAACAGCAAGCGGATCAACCATCATCTCGCAAGTTACCTTTGTTACTTCCAAAGCATTGACAATACCCATAGAAGTAACTAAAAATAACCCTAACAATATAATATACCTTCTATTCATTCAAACTTCAAATTATAACGGACAAATCAATCTGCCTAATGTATCCAGATGCCCTGCCTTCTTCCCGTCGACCAATACACTCAATCCTTTTCCCTGATGATAGCGACTGCCATCTTTATCCCATATAATGGTAAGATTATGCCCATGATACAATATATTATCCAGACAGAACCAATCCCATTTTCCTTCCGGAATCAACGGATTCACTTCAACCATATCATCTATTCTGGGACGCAAACCTACCAAGCCTGTTATTATCAAATCATTAAATGTGGAATGATTATAATAGCGACTGCGTTCCTGGTCTCCTTTCAACCAATACCCCGTCACCTCATCCAGATACTCACCGATATAAGGACGTCCGCGATGATATTGAGACTCTACATACAATTCCATCTGACGGAAATATGCACTATCGGAAAGTACGGACTGCGGATAGTTATTCATGAAGTTTGCCATACCGGTCAATGTCTGTGCCGAAGCAAAAGGCCAGATAGCACCGTCCCACTCACATTTTCCGACCCCACGTGTACGAAACTCAGGATGACGACGTTCGGCAGTAGTCAATCCGTAAGGAGCAGAGAAACCACCTTCATCGGTAATCTGCTTCCATGCAATATCAAATTTTCCGTCGGCAGGCAGATTAAAATACCAGGGGATATACCCTATTGCTTCCCGTACATTCGCTGAGGAATCCTTGCGCATTGTTTCAAAGAAGTCATGACGCGCGTTCCACAGCTTATCCTGCACCAATTGTTTTAAAGTATCGGCCTTTAGTCCGTAGGTCATAGCCATCCCTTCATTCCCTGTCAGAATCCCGATAGTTGAAAGTGCTTTTGCATTACCATACATATAGCTGTTAATGGTAGGACGTGCATACTTTTTCTTGCGTCCCCCGCTTATAGACTCTTCCATTCCATCCTGTACATCACCCTGCCAGTACAACCCATTCGACAACCGGTGTGTACTCTCCCAACGCTTATATTCGGCATCCAAATCCGGTATCATATCCACTAAAAAAGCCTTATCTCCATTCACCAGATAACGGTTAAAAACTGCATCGGCATTCCATGAACTGAACTTTTCCATTTTCTTCATCGGACCACCCTCGTTGCCACGATACCAAGTGTGGATTATCTGATTCAGATAATCTTGATTGCGTAACCAGCGACTTTCATAAATGTGGTGACCGATGGCACAAGCTATCAGGTTATATTTATCTGCATAAGAACGATTCACCAGAAATTCCGTCATGCCGTAACCGACAGGAGTATTCTTAATATGCTTACGTAAACTCCACCAACGGAAGTAATACATTTCTTCAAAATTCTTTTGAGGACATTCAAACAATGGTATATTCTCCTTCATCCATGCTGAGGCTTCGGAATTGGGAATAGCCTGTACTATATTCTCATCCTCCATCGTATTGAAATAATCTGCATAGTGACTGAAATTATCATACTTCAAAATGGCGGCGGAAGCATCTTTATCTGTTGATTTTGTCTGGACATTTGCAATCCGGTAAATACTTAAAGGCTCTTGCCCACCTGCATCAGGCAAATCATAAGTTTGGTCGGCGGGAGTCTCCGGTGTCGGAAAATCACGCACGCTTCCCGTACGGAACACGACGCGTTCGATAGAATGAACAGGCGCATACAACATGCGGAGTCCCACTTTCTTACCATCTACAAAAATCTGTATATTTCTATCCTCCGTAGATATTACCGCTTCTACATGGTACACCTTTCCCGGTTCATACTTCATCAAGTTAGTAAAACGAGCCCCACCTTTGGCACGGAATACACCATCATTTGTCAATTCAAGACGAGAGCAGGCGACTCCGTTTTCATCGACAAATTCAATTTGGAACGTTCCTTTATCATTTTGTTCCGCCATCATATCGAACGATACGGTAAGAAGACGCGATGCCGGAATTTTCCTTTCTACTTTTGCATAGTCAAAAGGATCTTTATCCTGCAAAGTCAGCCACGTTTTACTGTCTTTCTTCTCTAAAGAAACAGGAGCCCAAACAGGTGAATAGATATTCCAGTCCGTCAACTCCGATAACCGGCTATAAGCGTTAAAATCATCATTTGCTTGTTCGCTCGCATTTATTTTTACAGGAACAGGAATACGGGAAACCCACATATCCTCTTTATTCATACTGTATGTTATCCACATATCTCCATCTTCCGGAACTCCATTACCCTCCTGAATACCACGTACATATTGAGGACCATAAGACTTATAGTTTCCACCATAACGCATTGGAGTAATTTCACCGTTTACCAGATTCAGTGTCGTATATTCCAGCCCATCCTTACTTAACGAGATAGCCAACGGCCAACGGAATTCCGAAGGATTATATACCGTAGCATAAGTACCGTCACTCAAGCGTTGTCCCCAAATCTTCGCATTACTATTTACAAAACCTTTCGCCCGAAGTACCGGTTCCGCCCACGTGTTACCGCCATCCTCACTAATAGATGTCAAGGCATGCTTCCATAAGCTGGCGATACGTCCGTCAGGAAGGGTATAGCAATTAAAAGCTTTATATCTTTTCTTTAACGGAAGGATCGGATCTTCCCTGTCGGCTTCCTCCACCCATTGCATACGATACAACGGATTATCCAAAATCTCCTGACAAGCCTTCACGAACTCTTTATCCTTACTTTTTTTGAAATAAGGATAGTCCGTATTCTTCTCATTAAAGCCATGATTATAGTAAATAAAATAAATAGGACCGTATGTCCCGTCCTTCTTGATTTCACGAACGACACGACCGATACCATTTCCATCATTGGGATCATCTTTCTTATCCAGAGCAACCCCATAATTCGCCATCGTGATCAAACGCCCCGATTTGGAGATATAGAATCCTACACGCTGATGCATGATAGCAATCAGATCTTTTGCTTTTACACCGGGACGACTCTCTTTAGAATAACCGTCCGGCACTTTATACGGAGGGAAAATAATAACCGGATTTGTCCAATTATATCCATCTTTGGAAGTCATCAGAAAAGTCTGGGAGGGAGGCACATGTTCATCGGAAACATCGGATAAATATTGTAAATAGAATTGTCCGTTCCAATAAGCCAACATCGGCTGATGATTATAGGTCCACCCATCGCCATTGGAGGCATCCGGATATTCCCTGTTAGCCCGCACCACCTGTATGTTATGTACACCGACTACGGGAGATAATTGTCCGTCATGATAAGCAGGATTGGAAAGTTCCGTTCCTGTGTAGTGAATTCTATCTTGTGCATGAACAGCCCCCAAAGGCATCAAAGCCGTAAGAAGCAATATAGCAAGTTTGGTCATTCTTTTAATTATTTATTTTGATTCCTAATCAGATTCGCAACAACAAAAGCCGGTGCTTTAAAGATTGTGCCATGCTTATGTCCTTCCGGCATACTTATGTTATCCGTTTCATCCGTGAAACTTATAAAATCCTTCGTCTTCATTGCTCCAAATTTCTTCTCACGATAAGCATCATAATAAATATAGTACTCATCCCCGACTTTGGCAACCGTAGGACCTTCACAGAACTCAGGAGTAAAAGCCTCTGATGTTGGTCCGAAAGGTCCGGTAGGAGATTCTCCGAAAGCTACTTTTATATCACGGCAATTACGGGTATTGTCTTTCACCACCAACACATAATCTTTAACCGCACGTTTCACCAATACGGCATCGATAGAGCTATATCCGGGGTCATAATAAAGTTTCGTATCGGATATGGTATTAAAATCTTTTGTCGTAATATAATACAGACGATGGTTATTATACTCATCCTCTATACCTTTCTCAAATTTAAACGGTACACACGATGCCCATATTACTATAAACTCATCTTTTTCATCATCATAAAACAATTCAGGCGCCCAAACATTAACAGCCGTACTGTCATGTTCCATAACGGGAATAAACTTTTCTTCCGACCAATGAATCAAATCTTTTGAGTTTGCATAACCAAAACCTTGGTCTCCTTTCCAACTGGAAGTCCAAACCAAATGATACGTTCCATCCGCAGAACGCGCAATAGAAGGATCACGCATTATTTTCTGCGTACCTACCTCAGGCTTTAGCCATGTTCCGGCAATACTATCCCAATGTATACCGTCTTTGCTATAAATAAAGCGAAGCCCTTCATCAGCCGGTTCATGAAAAGAAGTGGATACATAAAACTCCTTTTCTGTCTGGCAGGAGAACAGTAATACCATGCAAACTCCCACTAATAATTTCCCTATTCCTATCATTTGAAGAAGTAATATTATATTTTTTTATTCTAAATCTTATAGAGAGACGAAAATAGATACAAAATGTACCCATCAACATAAAAGAAAACGGTTTCGAAAGATTACAACTTTCGAAACCGTCATTAACTAACCTAATAACTAAACAAACCTATTACTTTATATAAGTAAGACGGGAAAATCCGGGCTATGTACTCATCAATGCCATCACTTTGTATTTTAACAAGAATTATTTCTGAAACTTCACTGTGCTACGATATCCTTCCGCATCAACAATCCATAATATATAAGTTCCATCAAAAAGCCGGGAAAGATTTACATGATGGTAATTACCTGATAATTTCTCCATTATGCAGCACCGACCTTGCATATCAAAAATATGTAGACCAACCAAAGGTCGCTCACTATTCAATACCAAAACATTATCTTTTATCTCATATTCAAAATTCATCGGATGAGATTCTTTTATGGAAGTCGGCTCTGATAATTCGCCTTCTATATTCTCTCCCATCAGAGAACAAAGATAAACTTCCAAAGCCGTATAACCTTCCAGAGTAACATAATTGCGATCTTCTGAATTATTCGGATCCAATCCTTTTAATATTTCCCATTCATCCGGCATGCCATCACCATCCGTATCATAATTTCCTCCACGTGGTGTATAAGATGGATAATCAATATAACCAATTCCACCCTCTACGTTAGTAGGATCATCAATGATACCCAATCCTGCACCTTTAACACCCCCAAACGTAGCAGTTCCATCTTTCGTTTCACGAATAATGCGGCGTTCTATAGAATCTCTGTTCACACAACCAACTTTAGCTAGAACCGTTTGAAATGCTTTTTCCGCACTTTCTATGTTATCATGCATCGTATATGCTTTCCAATCAAATTTATATTTACGGAAGAAATTAACCGGTTGAATAAAAGTATCCACTCTCATTTCCGATATTGTATAATAGTCAGTATTATCAATTGTAACCCCTTTCCAGTTATCTTTCGTCAATTCATCGCTACCTTCCATTACATTACCCGCAAAATACCATTTGGGAATATCAATCGTTTTCCCCATACTCGGCGCATCTACCGTTTGGTTAAAGAAGTTCCATTTCTTTTTATCGGGTTTATAAATCAAAGTTGCAGGACCGGGTTTATAATAATTCCCCACAAAATTTGTTTCACTTTGATGATATTTGGTATTGGAAACATTAATCTCTCCTCCATGAGCCGCATTGATATAGTTATAGTTTACATTGTTTATATATTCCACATACGCCACATAGTCTGTGCTCTGCGCACCACTAAAACGTGGAGTACGGGCATTGTTATGTGCAAGTAAACAATGATGCATAGTGGCTTGGGATCCTCCGAAACAGATTCCATAGCCACGATCTCCTTTGTGATGTCCGACCCTGAAAAGCCCTTCATGGACAATACAATGCTGCAATGTTATAAAATGCGAGTCACTGGTGGTAGACATTTCTTCACCCGACCATCCCAATGAACAGTGGTCAATAATAACATTCACTATATTTTCGGCTCCTAAAGTTTGATCTCCTACCGCTGATCCAGTTTCATCCGTACCAATACCACAACGAAAACGCATATTACGAATAATCATATTCTCGGAAAAGCCTAACAACACTTTATGTCCGCTTATACAGATCCCTTCTCCTGGGGCTGTTTGCCCGGCAATAGTTACTCCCGCTGTACGCCGTATTGATAATATTTTTTTCAATCGAATATGTCCGCTTACATTAAAAACTATTGTTATCGGCTCATTCGGATATTGATTTACAGCCCACCGTAAACTTCCAGGAGAGGTATTTAATGTGTCATCTTCCAATGTAGTAACTGTTACCACTTTACCGCCACGACCTCCCGTTGCGAACTTTCCAAAACCTTCCGCCGTAGGAAAAGCAGGTATATTTTGTATAGCTGTGGGGTAATCAAAATCCTGAGAAAAAGCACCCAGGCAATAAAGGTATATAAACATACACCCGAATAATTTAGACAATGCAAAAGTTTTCATAAATACAATCTAAAAGTTAATCTTCTATAAAGAGGACGGCATAAAAATAAATATGTACTCACAAAAAACAGCAGATCGAATATCCCAATCTGCTGTTCTCTAAATATATTTAATCAAATAATCAAGTTAAAAAAGACTTTCCTGAATTTTACAATGTGCCTCCTCTGGCTTTAACGCGTTTTGCCCATTCCTCCCTTTCTTTCGTCAAATCATATCCTCTTTTGGAAAGGTAGTTATTAATACGTCCTTTATACTTACCAAATGCCTCATGTTTCTTTTTGGAGTTTTCTGCATCCATCGCAAACTCGCGGGCTTCAACCAACCAAGCATATATCTGTGCCTTTTCTTCTTCTTTGAGGGTAGGAATCATATCGAGTGTAGCTTCATAAGTCACTTTAACAACTCCATACGTCATTCCGTCTTTTACCGCCTCAACCTGCTTATCCGTAATCCATAAAGAAAGATCCGCCGGAAAAGCAAAATGTGAACGATAAAGAGCAGCATCGGCAGCATCACGGGCAGACTTTATCGCATTCTCTTTTGCTTCACCCTGAAGTGTTTCTTTCGCTGTTTTTATGGAAGCATCCCTTTTCTCATAGATATCATTCAATTCAAAATAACGATTAGCAATAATCTTTGTTACCTCATTGTATACATTCCGGTCGGTAACACCTAATTTTTCAACAATCTTCTCCGAACGCTGCACGATTGCATTTACGTATTCAGGATTTCTGTTTAAAGAATCCAGCTCCACAGCTTCAACTGAAAAGACAGACAGTATGGTTACCCATACTGTCAATCCTATCATTTTAATAAATCGATTATCCATCATCTTTCTATCACATTAATTTACCTTTTTCAGCCAACGTATCATAATTGTTCTTCAAATCAGTCCAATCGACTTTGTTCTTAGTGCTGATTCCATTGATATATTTCTCGATATTCGTATATCCGTCACCAGTACAATCTTTGTTCGCATCACTCGGATCATTCGGGTTCAGACCATTTGCAATCTCCCATTCATCCGGCATACCGTCATTATCCGAATCCACATACGGGGTTCCTTTATATTCCGGATAACCGCCCATCTGACGAATATCAGTTATGATACCTTGTTTATAAGAATCCTTCGGTAAACGACGATATTTAAAATATCCGTCTTCATCTTGTGATTTTGGAGCCAATCCCCACTTATTGCCATAAGCATCTTTCGGAAGTTTCTTTTCATAATAAGGTTGTCCTGTTTTAACCTCTTCGATAACACGTTCGTCTACAATATCACGACAAGGAATAGTTGCCCCTGCATACTTCAAGACATAATCATACGCATCATTTGCCGACATTATATTAATATAAGGCATAACAAACGGCTCATAAGTACGCATATACTCAGTATATCCGTCTGTATTCGGCTGTTCTTCAATTTGAATACCGCCATTCCAATTATCCTTGGTTATCTCCGGATAACCTTCCATGATGTTACCATCCGCAAATACACGACCATAAACTTTATGATCCAGTTTGCTACGGCCTGATTCAGGTTTCAAGATACGATGTCCTACGTTTGTATCTTTTGGAGTAGCAGGTCCCGGCTTGTAGTAATTGTTAATCATATTGAACATAGCCGTATAGTCACCACCATCCGAAGAACGGTGTACCCAGTTAAACACGACATTATTTACAAAGTTAAAAATACCATTCCAACCAATAGAAGGATTACGTCCTGCATTACTTGCCCATAAGTTACGCATGAAAGCACAGTTCTCTCCACCTAATGTACTACCAAAGGCATGATTGTAAGTATCCAAAGCTTTCGCAGAAATTGTATTCTGAATGGTTACATTTACAGTCGGGTATTTTTCCGATCTTGTCTCATATTGTCCTTCACTCGGATCATACATATGACGATAGAAAGAAATATTTTCATCCAATCCCCATGAACAAGAACAATGGTCTATCATGATATTTCCAATCGGGTTACCACCAAAAGAGTCATCACGGTGATAAACATTGGTTTCACCTCTACGGAAACGCATATGACGAACGACTACATCATGTGTATCCACCCAAAAAGATTCCCCCGCAATACAAACACCATCACCCGGTGCAGTCTGTCCTGCAATCGTAACATAAGGAGCACGAACGATAATCGGAGATTTCAAGCGTATAATACCTGAAACATTAAACACGATAATACGCGCACCACCTGTCTCACAAGCCTCACGGAATGAGCCCGGACCACGGTCATTCAGATTAGTAACAGTTATCACCTTTCCGCCACGACCTCCGAAGCTATACATACCGCCACCTTCAGCACCAGGGAAAGACGGAATTTTAGCTTGAGGCAGATCATAAGGACGCGAAGCCCATGGAATATACGGACGTCCTTCTCTAGCCTCTTTCTCAACAATGGGTAATGCTTTTGCCCAAGCTTCATCCGAGAGGCGACGTTCTTCCGTTATCATCTTTGTATAAGCATCTTTAGCCTCCTGTGTTAGCTGGGGATACTGCGCATAAACGACAGATGTAGTTCCCATCATTATCGCCAAACAAATACTACTGACTGTTTTCTTTTTCATTATAAAAAACTATTTAAGTTCATCACTATACCTTATTGTACAGAAAAGACGTCTTGTTCACTCACATGTACTCATTCAGGAATCAAAAATAGAATAAAATAGCTAACTAAAAAAATGGAGGCAGACTTTTAAAAAGCTGTCTCCATATAAAAATTGTTACCTTAAATTAGACTCAATAAACTACTATTTCTTTATAAACTTTACTGTTTTGCATGAGTCTCCTAATTGTATCTTCAAGAAATATACCCCCATTGGCAAAGATGAGACATCAACTTTACACGCCACATTCTCGGAAATATTCAACACATTTGTCAATACCTGATTTCCATAAGCATTCATTAACTGGATACCGGCATCTCCGGCAATTCTACTTGAAATATATAAATAATCAGCTACCGGATTAGGATAAACATTAACCGCATATTGTTTTTCTTCTAGAACAGAGTCAACACCAGACGAATGATTTCCAACTTTTACACCTATACTTCTTGTCAAAGAAGACCCCTCTGCATCTGTAACAGTAAAATCGACATAGATTATTCCTCCAAAACTTGATTCGGGAGTTACTTTCATTACGCTACCCTCTATTGTTGCTGTAGCATTATCCATCTTAGCGACTGTATAAACTGGGTTCTTTTCAAATCCACGAGTATATTGTGCTAAATCTACTTCGACAGTCTCTCCGGGATTAACCTCATAGTGCGGTGTCGCCATCCAGTGCAAATATTCCTCTAGATTTGTATATCCGTCCATATCATCATCAGCATTTGAATCAGAGAAATCACCCTCCGGTGAATTCGGATTTAATCCAAACATCTCTTCCCACCAATTAGGAAGTCCGTCTCTATCTGTATCAAACTCATCTAAATTGATTGTTATTTCAGGATAATCTTCATAACCGCCGCAATCAGCTTCATTATCTATCAAACCTTTTTTACCAGTTTTACTTCCTTCATATGTGTATGCTCCTTCTAATGTTTCACGTACAATTCGTTGATCATGTTCATCGAAAAGGGGTAAATTACATCCAACATCTGACAATACTAACTTATAAGCATCTTTAGCTGAATGTATGGTAGCATAAGAAGGGAAGAATGCCTCATTGGGAAACACTTCATAAGTTGGTTCAAAAGAGCCGCTATCCAAAGTATATAAACGTCCAAATTCATTGTTGGTTCCATCATTCAACAATTTACCATCTTTATCTTCTATAATATTACCGGAATAATAGGCTTGTTCTGTCCCTGCACCAAATCCTTTTATTTCCAACTTCAATATATGACTAACAGTAGTTGCAGCACCTTTTTTATAATAGTTATTCACAAAATTCAATTTATGAACCTCGCCATCAGTTGCACGGCTTCCGTAATTATAGACTACATTATTAAAAATATCCAATTTACTTACCCAGGTTCCACTACCATCAATTGCATCTCCTACACTCCAATTACGACCATTACAATGAGCAAGCAAATTATGATGGAAAGAGCCGGTTTGTCCACTAATAGTTCCAGCATACCCATGTTCTGTTCCTTCCGGATAATTTTGATGTCCTGCACAATTCAAAGCCTCAGATATTAAAGTTCTTTGCAATGTCAAATTCTTTGCTCCACGAGAGCTAAATGCCTCATCAATAGTCCAACTAACAGAACAATGATCTGCAATACTATGATTAGTACCAGCCATTCCCAAACCGTCATATGTTGTACCGCCTCCCAAACGAACTCGTAAGAACCGACATATGGACTCACTATTAATACCTACCGGAGCTGCACGAAGACAAATACCTTTACCCGGAGCCGTTTGTCCCGCTATTGTAATCTGCTCATTCGACATAATTCTGGACTCCAAACGAATAATGCCAGAAACAGCAAATACTACAGTACGAGGTCCGCTTCCATTTGTCACAGCCTCACGGAAACTACCGGGACCGGCATCATTCAAATTTGTAACGTAGACAACTTTACCACCACGACCGCCACGTGCATAACGTCCGTATCCCTCAGCACCGGGAAAAGCTAATTGACAGGGCATAAAGCTCCAGACATCTCCTTTGGTTATTGTTCCGTTTTCATCCACTTCATCCACACGCCAATAGTAAGTATTCATACTATAAAGATTTGTACAATCAAAAGTAGCATTTGTTTGAGAACCTTTATAGCAAGATGAAGTCTTATCAGCATTTGTAACTAAATCTAAATCTGTACCCAAATACACCTCATGCTTCACCGCATCTGTTGCAGCAGTCCATTTTAATGTGCAATTTCCGTTTTCTACATCTGCATGAGAATCCCGGTCTGTAGGATAAGGGGATTTGGCTTGTTTAGCCATATTGGGAACATCCAGACAAAAACCATTTATCATAATATTCCACGAAGCATCGTTCGGACTATCCTCATTTGATCTGAAAGTAATTACAACCGGCTCATTTTCCTTTACATCAAATGTAACATAAGCAGTTGCAGCATCATAAGTACTTAATACGCGATTTGATTGTTTTAATCCTTTAACTTTCAATTCTCCATTTACCAACACATCAATATTACCGTATGTTTTATCATCAGGACTATCGACAGTATTATGAAAGGTTAATAAAGAGTGAGAGCCTGCAGAAAGACCTTCAATAGTCATATCTATTTCAGCAAAATCATCACCACCATTTACTGTTAATCCATCACTAACCAAACGAGCATAATAAGGTGCCTGAATACCAACCTTATACCAATGAGATTTCAGACCCGCTCCTGCAGACCCTTTCCCATTAGCCATTTTAATTTTGACGTTATTAAAAACTTTAGTAGTATCTGCACAATTCAGAATAGCCCAAGATTCATAACCAGGTTCGTGAACCTCATCAAGAGCACGCTCGTTTTTATCAAAATCAACTTTGATAGGTGATTGTGCAAAAACACCAGCCGAAACCAGTGCCATAAATAAAGAAGTTAATTTGTTTTTCATAATAAATATTTAAAAATTAGTATTATAGAATAGTTTAATTGCATATAACACACTGATAAGACGAATGAGATAATCTTGCGTACTCATCTATTACACTAAAGTAATGACAATATATTATATAAAAAATCAGCCAACTGTTCATGAAGAATAGTCGGCTGATAATAAAGAAATATTTATACTAATTCTTATTTAACCATAACTTTCTGAACTAGATTTCCAGTTTTCACGATATATACACCTTGTGATAAAGAAATACCCAAAGCAGCTTCTTCAGCATTTGCCTGATTCAAAATCATACCTGATACATTTGTTATCACTACAGAATCAGTCGCATTCTTTACAACAACTTTACCTTTTTCTGCACTTATAGTTACTTGATCTGCATCCTGAGTAGAAATGGCATCCGGTTCTGGCTCATCTTGTTTCTTAAAGTTTACAATAAAATCTTTCCAAATACGAATACCATTTGTTATTTCCAAACGATAAAAAGCCTGAGAGTCTGTATTTCTCATACTTTTTGCTATTAATGTAACTTCAATATTGTCATTTACTGAACTTCCATCCGCATTAGAAGGAATCTTGATTGAATAAGGAGTTGATTCCGTTGCTGCCGTAAACTGATAATCGACTGGTATATCATATGCCTGAGTAGCTTCATTATAAGACATCACACAACATTTTTCATCTTTTGCTGTCATTTTGAAACCTGTATCCATTCTGTTATCACCATCAGGAATGATTACTAAATCAGCCAAACGATTCTGAGTCTTTAATATGAATTTAATTTCATTTTCTATTCTATTAGCTTTAGCATCAACTTTCAATGTATCTTTCGTATCAGCAACTACTTCAGGTTCAATCCATTTTACTTCACTATATTCTGCTGATAAGTTATCAACACCTAAAAGAGGTTCATACATACCCGGTTGTACAGGAGTACCAGAAGTAGTAGCATATAAAATTATAGATATTTTTTTGCCACGAAGATCCTTTAACGTTGCTCCAACAGTTTCTCCTACATTATAATGTTGCTTATTCAAAGCACCATCTTCTGAAGTTACATATACACTGTCTTTAACAAACCAAGTATATTTACCGCCAAATTCTTCATTAATGGTAACTACATTATTTTCATTAATAGAATCCAAGAAAGCAACGTCATCCCCTTCAACTCCTTTTCCTAATTTTTTCATCATTCCACCCATATCAAAAGAACTTTCTCCCACAAGAACTACCATTTTATAAGCAGAAGCTTTTCCTGTAGTACCTTTATCCAAAGTCATTAAGTCTAATTCAATATCTTTGCATAGATTAGCCATACCATCATCTCCCTTAAATGTGATAAACATGGCCGTTCTTTTATTAATACCCGGCCAAACAGCCCATGCCTGATCTTTCCCTTCTGTTTCAGGAACATCCATCAAAATATTACCAAATCTCCAATAACGATGATCTTGGCTAATAATACTTCCTTCAACCGTATGGGCCTGAATCAAAGAAGCAACATCCTTATAACGCTTAAACTTAACACCAGAACTAGTATTTGCTGTATAATGATAATTATCAAGCCTTGTAGCTACATTCTTATCAATACCTTCTGTTGTAAAAGCAACTCCCAGTACTCCTTTCAAATTATTACAATTAATCTTTTTACTACCTTCAGAACCATCAGTATAACCTGTAGTCGTATTAAATGTAATACTCAAACGTTTATTTCCATTATCCAACACTTCTGCGCCCTGCATACCAACAATTGCCTCATTTTTAGTAGTCTGAAGCTGTGCATTAACAGAACCAAATGTAATGCTGCATAGAGTTGCAACTAGTAAAACTTGTTTTTTCATTATCTAAACTTTAAATTTAACAAATAATATATATAATCTCGTTTTTATCATAAAATAACTTTATGTGCAATGCCATTCACCATTACTACATAAATACCCTTGTTTAAAGCAATACCATTAGTAATCTCATCAGAAGATACTGTCATTACTTTCATTCCAGAGAAAGAATAAACGTCGACTGAGTTCACTGCATTTTGCACTTTAAGAAGACCATTTTCTACAGATATCAGCACTTGCTTCTCATCCGAAAAATGATTTATAGCTGTCTCATTATTTACTGTTTGAGCCAGTACAGTCATAAAATAACGAATACCGTTATCTATCTCCACTTTATCTACGATTGGTTTAGCAATTACCCGTTTAGGAGCCTTAAATAGTAACGTTACTTCCAAATCATCCTCTACTAATTCACCTACTGCAGGAGCTGCAACAGTCATAATAACCTGACTCCCACTGTCATCACTTGGTGTATAGCTATAAGGAACATCTATCGTGTAATTACCTTCCGTATCTTTTGCTTTAATAGCACCTGTTTCCGGGAAATCCCATCTGATAGACTTACTTGGAAGTTTTTCCGCATTACAACGGAATACCAATGTTCCACCACGTTTTTCATCCTTTACACGGAATTTCAACTCTTTCGTAGTATTAATTTCTACTTCAACCGGAACAGAATCATTATAATTATAATTCTGGTCGACGGCTGTCATTTCCGGAGAAAGCCAAACTGGTTGTCCATAGGTAAATGACAGATTATCAAAACATACAATAGGATCATATTTACCATCTTCTATTGCAGCATTTGAACCTGTTGTATAAAGGAATACATAAATTGTCTTATAGCTTAAATCCGTAATGTTCTTACCTATCAGTTCAGCCAGATTAATTGTTTTCTTATCACCTTTAGTCCCTGATGTGTAAATATTATCAAAAACAAACCATTTATCCGTATTATCAGCAGAAGATGCCTTTTCAAAGAAATCATATTCGTTTTCTCCCCAATTAGGACGGGAATCTAGACCAATTAACAACTTATAAGAATTAACTCCACCACTTGTACCTGCATCAGCAGTCACCAAATCAAAGGTAACTTCACTTTCCATGTTACAGCCTCTCAAAGAAAAGACCATAGCCAATTCAACATTCTTATTTGCACTACCGGAGAACATCCCAAATGCTTTATCAGTACCACTCAAACCGATGAAACCAACAACCGGTTTCTCCGTTCCATATGCAGATACGATAGATGAAACGTCATCTAACACTAAAGGATTACCATTTCCATTCAAACTCTCACATTTTCCTCTACCTAAATCAGCGGATATAGTTTCACCACTTTCATTATAAGTCTTAGCATATAATCCCTTAATCTGAACACTCTTTCCAACTTCAGTATCTGAACTAAAATCTAAAGAGAATTTCTTACTTGATCCGGATTCTGTAACTTTAGCTCCCATGTTTGCATTATTTTCAATAGCAAACTGAGCATTGACGTTCATTGAGAGGGCTGCCAAAGCAACCCCCATTATTAAAGTCTTCTTCATTTTCTACTTATTTCTTAATAAATTTAATTGCTGACTGTTTATCTGCTGTTTGTACTTTCAAGATATATACTCCGGCTGATAAATCAGAAACATTAATTCTATATGAAGCGTTGACAGAAGGAGTAAATGTTTCCGTTGCAATTTTTTGTCCATACAGAGTCGCAATCTCAACTAAAACATTTTCCTGAGTACCAACTCCTACATTCACATATAAATTATCAATTACAGGATTCGGATAAATAGATATTTGACTTTTCACATCCTGAGTATTGATGCTGTTTACTACAGCTCTTTCCCCTACTCTAAATGCAAATGAACGAGTCATTGAGGCACTTTCGTCATCTGTAACTTTGACATCTACATATAAAATACCTTCAAAGTCAGCTTTCGGAGCTACTTTTAAAATACCAGCTTCTACAGTAGCCGTTCCGTCTTGAACAGAAGCTACAGAATATGTAGGTGCATTCTTTGAATAACCCACAAAATAAGGAGTTATATCAAGTTCGGCAGATTTATTCATTTCTACAGCAACATGCGGAGTAGCCATGTAATTCAAGTATTCTTCCAAATTAGTGTAGCCATCTTCATCTTCATCAGCATTTGCATCAGAGAAATCACCTTCCGGTGAATTAGGATTCAAGCCAAACATTATTTCCCACCAATTAGGTAAACCATCTCTATCAGAATCGAACTCATCTAAATCTACAATTTCAGTCGGATATTCTTCCCAGCCTCCTGCATCTTCCTGAGTATCAATCAATCCCAATAAACCGGTCTTACTACCTACATAAGTATAAGTACCTTCCAAAGTTTCTCTTACAACACGTACATCGTGATCATCAAATAAAGGCAATGTACATCCGACGTCAGATAATACATTCTTATATGCTTCTTTGGCTGTTTGCACTGTTGCAAATGATTCAAAGAAAGGTTCGTCTACAAACGGCTCGTATTTTTTATTTCCATTAGGCCAAGAACCATCAACACAACCATTTTGAGGATTAGTCAAATCTTCATACCAACCTTCTACGATATTACCATTCGTGTAATATTTTTGTGTACCAGGAAAGTCATCATGTTGCAGATTCAGACAAGTTCTTTTACCTCCCTTCAATGTCGTAGGTCCTGGTTTATAATAATTATTAACGAAGTTTACTTCATGTGCACCACCGTCCGTAGTTCTTCCATTCCAGTTATATACAACATTATTAAAGATATCCATACGACCGGCAAAATTACCATCGCCATCAAGTCCGCCACCCAAACTCCAGTTACGTCCTTCATTGTGAGCTAACAAGTTATGATGAAAGCTACCTATATCTCCACTAATTGTCGCTGCGTAGCCGTGACAAGTGCCAGCAGGATAATTTTGATGATCAGCTGCATTCAAAGTCTCTCCCAAAATTGTTTTCTGTAAAGTAAGATTCTGACCGCTACGAGAAGAAAATGCCTCATCAATAGACCAACTTACAGACATATGATCAAAAATACAGTGATTTGCACCATTCAGACCAGTACCATCATAAGTTTGTCCGGCACCAACTCTGATACGCATGAAACGCATTACAGCATCACTTGTTCCACTAAATCCGAATGGAGCACTCTTTAAACAAATACCCTTATTAGGTGAAGTTTGCCCGGCAACCGTTACAAACGAATCAGATAATGTTAAGCGAGTTTTTAATGTAATCATACCAGAAACACCAAAAACAATCGTACGAGGTCCTTTTTCCACACTTACTGCATAACGCAAACTACCAGGAATCGGAGTTTCATTTTGAGATGGATCATAATCTTCCAAATTTGTTACATAAACGACCCTTCCACCACGGCCACCGCGTGCAAAACGTCCATATCCTTCAGCACCGGGGAAAGCCAATAAACGTGGAGAGAATTTCCAAATTTCACCTTGAGTTACCGTACCGTCAGCTTCAACTTCATCAATTCTCCAATAATAGTAGAAACGAGGAGATAAATCATTAGCTGCAAAAGTCGTGTTACTCTGTTCTCCTTTATAACATGAAGAATTCTTATCTGCTTGAGCAACCGTTAAAGAGTCTGTTCCTAAATAAACTTGATGTGTAACGGCATCCGGAGCTGCAGTCCATTTTAATGTATAATTGCCATCTGCTGCATCCACATGAATATCTAAATTATCAGGAGATGGAGATTTTGCCTGTTTTGCCAGATTAGGAACATCCAATGCTAATCCGTTTATAACCACATTGATAGAAGGGGCATCAGAACTATAATTAGGATAAAAAAGGAATTTTACCGGTGTATTTTCTTTGGCCTCAAACTCAATATAAGCAGTAGCAGCATCATAATTGCTTAAAACACGCTGAGTTGGAACCAAATTCTTTACTTTCTCCTCACCGTTTACTGAAATACAAATTTCGCCAAAAGTCTTATCACTTGGTGAATCCAGTTGATTATGATAAGTCAACAAAGTATGTTTACCAGCAGAAAGACCTGTCAAAGTCAGTTCAATTTCCCCTCCATTAACGTCTCCTCCATTAACGATGACTCCGTCACTTACCAAACGTGCAAAATATGGCGTCTGAATACCAGCTTTATACCAATGTGACTTTAAAGCTACACCACCCGACTCCGGTCCATTCGCCAATTTAAAAGTAACACCATTAATAACTCTTGTTGTATCAACACAATCTTGAATAGCCCAAGAAGTATAACCAGGCTCATGTACCTCACTTTCATGACGGTCGCTTTTATTAAAGTCGATTTTAATTGGCGCTTGTTGGGCAAACACAGTTAACGCACCAAACGCCAATGTCAATAATGTAAATTTCTTTTTCATAATAAAAGATATCAATAAATTAAATAATAAAAAGGAGAGAATTAGGAAACTGCCTGCTTTTAACAAGCAGTTTCTCACTATAGCTTTTAAATAGAAATCTTTATATTCTTTGTCTTTCCATCAGGGCGAACCGCTTTTATCACATAAAGTCCTTTTGATATATCAGAAATATCCATTTGAATTCCTTTTCCTCTTCTTATTTGCTTACCATCAATTGTATAAACTTCCATTATACATTCCTCAGATGCACAAATCTCAGTTCCTTTTTTTGCCACAACAAAAGAATGATCCATAATATCTCCCATTCCTGATGGATTTTTACGTGCCATCTCCGATCCTTGTAAAGCTGAAAAAACTCTTATCTGATGAATACGTACCGGTTGTAAAGCACTAGGTCTTGCATAATAATACTCATCAGATCTCTTCGAAGGATCAAGATCATATTCGCGTGCCCACGTAAGCGTGTCACAATCAAATATACGGAAGCGAATAGAGAGAGGTGTATTTTGATCATCTTCACCCGTAAACCCTATATTTTCTTCAAATTCATATCCTTGTTCAGAGAAAGTAGCATAATTATATGTATCACTTGGTATTGTACGCATTTTTGTCCATTCTGCATCTTCACCTCCTAATCTCACTTCACAAATTACACCACGTTTCCAACTTGTAGAAGAATAGGACCATTGTATTTTATCGACTCCATATAAATTATCTAATTGCAAATAACCACATTTGCTACTCAATGGTTCTCCAGTAGCTGCTGCCTGACGACTCAACTCTATAAAACCTTGTTTTCCAAAAACATTACCAACAAGGCATGAATTATCATTGATCGTACATGGATTGTCTTTTCCTGCAGGAAAAGATCCATAATCTTCTATTTTAGTATAAGCACTACCATAATGCTCCGGAGCAAAAACACACCGAACAAACTTTATATCATAATTATAACCGGAAGGATAAGTATTAAAAGATGCATCCGTATCATACAAAGGTACAGTGATATTACCGTCTCCTGTAGGAGCTAACAAAGTATTTGTACCAAAATCCACATTATCATCTTTGCCATCAGCCGCTCCTGTACGAGGATACTTCGTTTCATCCGTAAGAGTTGCCGCATCTAAGTCAATTACTTTATACCATTCAGAGGATGTCCATCCTGACTTTTGGTTCTTAGGATAATAAGTATAATTTGGACATTGGGCTTTTACAACAGTAGAAAATCCCATCATTGCAATAGCAGCACAAATCATTGATTTCATAACAATATTTTTCATATCATTCTAATTTTAAGTTATTATTTTATATTAAGACGAAAAGCTAGCCCTGTTCGTACTCACTCATACAGACTTTTTATGAACAGGGCAAGTCCTTTTTTTTATTTTTTTAAGAATTTAGCGACCTTGACTCCACCAGTTTGCGTATAAACAGCTATTACATAATATCCCGAATTCAAATTAGCAACAGAGAATGAATATTTGCCATTCATCTTGATACCCATGGTTTTAACCCCGTTTAGTGTATAAACATATGCCCCTGCCAAATCTTCATCACTAATAATTTGAATTTCATCTTCGACAATTGTATTGGCTAATTTAAGAGAGTGTTCTCCACGTGTAGTTTGAATACCCACTGATGAGAAATCATGTTTAATATTCTCACCGACCAAACTATTCAAATAAACTTCGAGAGCTGTATAACCCAATTCGGTAGTTAGATTAGCATCTGTAGGATCAGAAGGATTTAATCCGTTTACTAATTCCCAAGCATCATCCATTCCATCTTTATCGCTATCCACCACCATATCAAATGTATCATAAGCAATCGTACCTTCTGCCTGAGATGGAAAATCAATAATACCTTTATTTCCATAAGGTGCATTACCTTCACGTACACTCTTTACAATACGGTTGTCAATCAAATCACGAGGCCAAGCCCCTACACCTGCAAGAACTGATTCATAGGCATCAGCTGCTGTCTCATAATTTTTATATGTATATGTATTCCAATCATAATGATACTTTTGATGATCATGATCACCAGTCGTCTGAATCACTGTATCAACTCTAATGTCGTTAATATCATAAGAAGTTCCATTTTTAAAACCTTTCCAGTTATCATTGGTTACATTTTCATCACCATCCATAATATTACCACTGAAATGCCATTTAGACGGTCCTAAAGAAGTAACTCCATCACGTTGCAAAGATTGGTTAAAAAAATAACGGTTTCCTCCCGGTGTAGCCGGACCCGGTTTATAATAATTGTTTATAAAATTACCTTCATGCCCTTTAAATTTCACATTCTCGGAAGTACTCTCTCCACCATAACAAGCCCCTGAACTTCCCCAATTGTAATTTACATTATTAATAAATTCCAAATATACACTCAAGTCCTGTCCCACTGTGCCTCCACGAGAGCCATTAAAACGAGGTGAACGCGACTGATTATTTGCTAACAAATTATGATGATAGGTAACAGATGAGCCTCCCCACTGACAACCATAACCACGAACACCTTTCGGATGCCCCGCATTATATAACCCCTCATGAACAATACACCATTGAACTGTATGGAAATGATCATCAAATGTATTGATATTCTCTTCTACCGACCATCCAAACGTACAATGGTCAATAATAAAATTCTCACAATTTTCAGCACCAAAAGAATTTTCCGTAAGAAGATTTCCATTCACATCTGTCTGTCCTATACGAAAACGTACATGTCGTAAAATAAAATTAGACGATCCTCCAAAATTCACTTTATTCTTCGTTATGCAGATTCCATCCCCCGGTGCTGTTTGACCGGCTATCGTGAAATTCTTTTTATTAACTTTCAATGGAGCTACTAATTCAATATTACCTGATACAGCAAATACGATTGTGAAATTACTGGCATATTGATTAAATGCCCAACGTAAAGATCCCTCAATAGTGCCCTCTTCATTATCTTCAAGATTTGTCACAGTCACTACATTTCCGCCGCGTCCACCTGTAGCCAACTTACCAAATCCTTCAGCTGTAGGGAAAGCCTTGAGAGTTCGTTCATCTACACTTTCGGCTTTTACAGCCATACTCAAAGCTCCATGTATAGCTACGCTCTTTACACTATAATGTGCATTAACATCGTCCACTACATAAGTAGTCTCAATTGTCGATGCCAAAAACTTCCCGTTTTTCAGAATAACATATCCTTTAGCGTCACTTACCCCTCCCCAAGTCAATGAGTTTCCAGAAAGTTCCACATATTGCGGAGCCTGTTGCTTCTTACATAATGTAATCGGATCATAAGCTACTTTACTATTGGCCTTACCAAAAGCATATTCAGGAGTAAGCATTTCCGCATCTTCTTTCGCTAGTTGAAAACTCCAATTAGCACGTCCTGCTATATCTACTAAATTTCCGGCTAGATCACGACTTCCATATTCGGCAAAACAAGCCGTATTCTCACTTCCATCCCATTCTTGCCATCCTTCAGACTTAATATGTTTACCCAATTTACAATTCAGGAAGTACACACCAGATTCCTCTTTCCACGGACGTCCCAAATAATAAGTTCCTGCATCAACATCAGAATCAGCTGTGATATCACAATTACGTAAAATGTAGGTAAAACGTAAAATACGTCCTGTTTTATTTTCTGTTTTTTTCAATATGAAAGCATATTCAGCAGGTGCAGTAACATATCCGCCTCCTTTTACACAATTCATAATACAATCATCATAATACATAAGACCATTACCAAAAATAAAATCCGTAGCTCCCTGTACTAGACAATTCTTAAAATAGGCACGTGCTCCCGTATTCGTTCTTTGTGTATCTTGAAAGCCTAAGAAACGACAATTTTTATAAGTTTGTCGGTCCGAGCCTACGTAATGAGCTTCTGCCTGTCCTACATCTCCCGAAGAATTTTCGATAGTAAGTCCCTCTACATACATATCCTCACCATAAAACTGGCAGGTCGTAACATCTTTAAAATCAGTAAAATCACTACCTTCCCCGCGATTACGGTCAAACGTAATCAATACACCATCCGAACTTTCGCCAATTAAACTAATAATCTTTCCCTTAGGAACATTCACCATCTCTTTATAAGTGCCGTTCTTAACAAAAATAATATTCCGCAGTTCTCCTGATGGACAAGCATCAATTGCAGACTGAACTGTAGTGAAGTCACCCGTTCCATCACTCGCAACGATGTACGTAAATGGCTGTTGTGCAACAAGATTACCCAAGCAAAGAGTAAATGCCATTACAAATAACAAAAAATACTTTTTCATATACCGTAGTTAAAAGATTACAAGATTTATTCCATACATATTTTAAAGGACGATTATAAGAATAAGATGTACTCAATCCTACTCCTTTTTATAAACTTTCCGATTTTAAAGACCATAATCATAGCATACGGTCGATTGTTAACAAACTCCTATCGTTTGTGAACAATCGACCGTATCTTTATTTATAACCGTCCTTATGATTGTGATCAATCAACCTGATCTGTTTTCATTACTTATATTATTCAAATGGATTAAAGCAACCTCTAGCTGCATCATAAGACCATCCCATAGTTTGCTGAACAGCCGGACTACGTGTAAGAATCCCATCTTGCAGATCAAAGAAATTATAATTTCCTGTAGTTGTATTCCGCAATTCCTCTTCTGTCGGAATACATTTATAAGCAATTGGAGATGCCATTGGTCCTGCAGATGTTTTAGAAGCTCTTATATTTTGACTAACTTCTTCCATCGTCATTTCATCACGTTCTTCTTTAAATCTATCCTTATCAACTCCTAAATTGACTTGATAAGAAACACCCCAAGCACCTTTTTTCTCCCCATTCAATTTAGTAGTTACTGTTCCTAAATCCTCCGTAAACATATTGCGACGACGTAAATCATAGAAACGCCTACCTTCAAAAGCCTGTTCTATAAAACGTTCATTCATAACAAGTTCTAGTTTATTCATGTCAGAAGGAACTTTCAATCCATAATAATAATCTCCTTCTGGGATACCGGCACGTTGACGAAGTTTTCCCAAACACTCATACATTGTATTTTCATCACCTGTTTCCAAAGCTGCTTCAGCTAAATTTAACAAAACCTCGGCATACCGAATTTCAACCCACATTGTCTCTGTTTGAGATAATGTTTGAGTTGCTGGATTTAACATTTTCCGACAATAATAACCAGTAGTAGTAGTGGCAGCACCTGATGGATCACCTTCTTTATAAGTCCATTGTCTATAAGATGTAATTCCTTTGTATGGGAAATAACATCCATTATAAACAATTGTAGAATAAAACCTAGAATCACGATCTTTCCAAAAATAAACATTATTAGCAGGTTTATCATATACAGTACCATCTGCATTGGGGAATGCCATTGCCAATCTTACAGAAGGTAAATTAGATGGACGATTTTGCGTATCAGTTGTTTGTGCACCCGGTCTTATACTATTTTCATAATCATGATAACTTCCATCAGCAGCACTATACAAATGGACAAACAATGCTTCTGTATTTTTATCACTATTAGTTAAGAATATAGTATTGATATCAACAGAAGCAGGCCATTGTTCAGTAACAGCAGTTTTGCAATCCATTAATTTATATCCATCCCCTATACATATTTCATTGGCCCTTTTGTTAGCTTCATAGGCAGCATCCCACCTTGCTTTTGCTTCCGCACTTTGTTGATCAGGAGTAAATTGTGGACTTGCATAATACAACAGAATACGTCCCAACAGAGCAGCAGCAGTAGATCGAGTCACACGCCCCCACTCCGACGCCCCCCAAGTTGCCGGAAGCATATCAATTGCATGATTTAAATCGTCTTCCAAATATTTTATACAATCGGAAGTCTTATTACGTTTTGCATTCTTCAAATCATCTTCGCTATCATACCCAACAACCTTTGTCATATAAGGTACTCCACCATGCATTAATACCATTTTCCAATGCTGCCATGCACGAAAAAAATATAATTGTCCGGCAACACGATTGTGCTCTGCCTCCGTCATCCTTGAATTCTTCAATTCATTAAAAGCAACATTGATATAACGAATAGCAGAATAGGCACTAGCTGAATAAGCACCAACTTGCTCAAACCCTAAAGTACCTTCTAATAATTTATTTAAATCCCCTCCGACTTCATCTGAACAATCGGTAGGACGAGCACTTCCAAAGACATAGTCCCCTCCAAATGGTGGTAAACACTCCTTATATATATTATTCACATATAATGTGGCAGACTGTTCATTATCCCAGATTTCCTTACTAATTGCAGATTCATCTTTAACATCTAGGAAATCACTACAACCATTCATTAATGGTAATAAAAATAGCAATCCTATTATATTCTTACTCAATTTCATAATCTTCTCTTTATTAAATTCCGATATTTATACCAAAATTAAATGTACGAATCTGTGGATAGTCACTCCAGAAACTTACATAAGCATCTTTATATGGGAATGGATTAATAATAGTCCATAAATTATTTGCATTAAAAAATACACGACAAGTACTCAAGCCTAAATTAGATAACACTTTTTTAGGTAATGTATAGGAAACATTCAATGTACGTAAGCGCAGGCTATGTCCATTACGCAACCAAAAATCAGAACGCTCTCCTCTGAATGATTTACTATCTAAACGAGGATATTTAGCATCGGGATTTATAAGCGTTTTATCTTCATTAGATCTTGCATAGTTACCATGCCATTCCGCTAATTGATTAGAAGTTTCAGACAAAAAATCTCCAGATCTCTTACCTCCGGAAACCGCTGTATAAAATCCTTTATCAAAAACAACATCATAACCAAATTGCCCACTAAGTAATGCAGATACAGATAAACTTTTCCAACTAAATCCTAAATTCAAGCTATAATTATAAGGAGCACTGTCATATTTACTAATAATACAATTATCTCCTGATGAATTGATAATACCGTCCGGTGTCTGATTACTAAGAGTCGTACCACGATCTTCATACATCAACATACCTGGACGCAATTCATCCCATTTTGAACCTAAGACATCAATACTTTCCTTACTACCGTTAGCTGTATGAGATGCTAAATAATCGATATAATCTTCCACATCCTGCCAAGTACGAGCCATACCATCACCCTTGCCATCTTTACCACGCCAAACTTTATATCCAACTTCACCACCACGCATACGTCCTTCTTCATCTTGCCAAGTACCCGCAACACCCGGATTTTGGTATTTTCTAATAACTTTACTTCTCGCAAAAGCAAAATTACCTCTTACATTAAACGACCAATCTTTATTAAATTGTCTTCTATAACCTAAACTCAATTCTACCCCCCATGCATTTTGAATACCATAATTTAATTTGGGAGTTGATTCTGCCACACCTGCAGATTGCGGGAAAGTACTTTTAGCATCATCTAAAATATCAAAAGTATGTTTAAAGAATCCATCAGCATTGAATGAAAAACCATTACGCAAATCTAAATCAAGACCAATATTATAATTATCTGTTTTCTCCCACGAAGAATCAAATACAGTCAAACCACTTAAGCTCGGTTTTACAGTCGTCATCACATTATTACCTATAATAAAAGTACCTGAACCAAGTCCATAAGACTGCCTCCATTGTCCCAAACTTACTTTATCATTACCTAAACGTCCATAACTTGCACGAAGTTTTAAATTATCCACACCTTTAATGTTATCTCTAAACCAAGCTTCTTCAGAGATTCTCCAACTACCAGCCAAGGAATAAAATAATCCCCAACGATAATTAGGTGCAAAATTACTTGACGCTTCATAACGAATTGTGCCTTCAAAAAGATAACGATCAGCCCATGAATAATTCAATCGTCCAATATGTGACATACGACGACCTTTTGTATTATCTCCAGACTCGGCTATTATACCATTCTTATCATATCCTCCAATGTTATCGACATTATCAACTAACATTGTTTTCGTGCTCAGACTCATTTTATTACCACCTGTCTCTGCTACTTCATAAACATACATAGCAGATATATCATGTTTTCTTAATTTAATATGATAATTTAATTGAGGATTAATTTGATATGAATACCCAAAATTTGAACCGTCAGAATATGAATCACCATTTGACAACCTTTGAGTACCAATCTGTTTATCTGTCAATAAACGTCCATCATACACCACTCCATCCTGATCATAATATTTCTGTTTTTCAAAAATATATACTGTATAAGGTCTATAAATACTTTTACCAGTTGAAGCCGAACGACTATAATTTACAGAAAGACTAGCAGACAGACCTTTTACCCATTTAATATCATAATCTAACCTAGCTCCCATAGACATATCATCACTCCGATTCTTCTTGAATGAACCACTATCAAAAATAGCCAATGGATGTGTGGAGTTATCTTTCATATCATAGCCCACAGGTAGACCATCAATATAAGCCGGAACCCAACGAGACATACGGTTCAAATCATTGAATGTACCATACATTAAAGCTGGCTCTGCATCTTTATTATTTAGAGGCATATTGCTTGACTTAGTAGCATAGTTCATATTAAATGAGGCCTTCAGTTCCTTTGTAAAGTTCACATCCACGCCCATACGCGTACTAAAACGATCAACATCCAAATTTGCAAAATTACCATTATTGTACATATAAGAGCCACCTAGGAAATAACGAACTTTATCAGAACCACCACTAACATTGAGAGTGTGCCGGGTATTAATTGCTGTCTTCCATGCATCATCCAACCAATTATAATCCACATCCTTCATATCATTCAGTTCTTGTTCAGAAAAGAATTTACCTGCATAATTAACAGGATCTTCACCACTACGTATTTCTTCTGTCCACATATCATTCAATGCGCTTGCCTGTTGATAAGCAGACATCATATCCGGCATACTAACTCCCTGAGAGAATCCCACTGAACCGGAATAATTAACTGAAACTTTTCCAGCTTTCCCTTTTTTGGTAGTCACTAAAATGACACCTCCGGCACCACGTACACCATACACAGCGGCGGCGGCATCTTTCAAAACTGAGATATTATCTATTTCTGAAGGATCAAGTAAGTTGAAAGAATCTTCATCACGGATAAAGCCATCAATTACATACAAAGGCGGTTCAGCATTCCAAGAACCATTTGTACGAATTTTAATTGTAGCATTAGCCAAAGGGTTACCGCTAGCCTCTCCTACAGTCACTCCAGACATAGTACCCATCAAAACCGATGTTAAATTAGTTGCAGGATTATCCGCCAAATCATTCATTTTAACACTTGATACAGCTCCTGTCAAATTTGCACGCTTTACAGCTCCATAACCAACAACTACAACTTCATCCAAAACTTCAGTGTCTTCTTTTAATACAATTTTTAAAGGTTGTCCTGCTTTCGGAGTAATAAATTGACGTTCATAACCAATAAAAGAGACTACAAGCTGAGTATTTTCAGGTATTGACAACGAGAAGTTTCCATCAATATCAGTTATCGTTCCTGTAGTACCTCCTTTTGCTGCAATACTGGCTCCGATAATTGGTTCACCATTTACATCTACAACCGTACCTTTTACAGTTATTTGCTGTTGATTCACATTCTGGGTTGTTTCCACACCATCTGCAGCCCAAGTTACTGTAGGAGATGCAATTAAACACGAACATAGAATCAAAGCAGCACAAAGTGGTTTACGCAAATTAATTTCATGCATAAACCGTTTCTTGCTCCTTTTCTGATCCATAGAATTAATAATTAAAGGCATATTTACTTTTGAAATATATTTTTTAAATAAGTTACATTCTCTCCAAAATTCTTTTTTACGTTCCTGACATCATCTTTATTTCTGGAACGCTCTACAACAAGCCAACCTTTCCATCCCATCTTATCCAATATTTTTTTAACTTTCTTCATATCCAAACGATCATTATAAGGTAAAGTCACTCCATCCGTGTCTGTACAATGAATTTGGCAAATACGTTCTTTACCTAGTATTTTTAACTCTTTGTATAGGTTTCTCCCTGCTTCAAGAGCATTTTGAAATTTAAAGTATATCTTTATGCCGGGCGAATCAATCTCTTTCAATAGTTCTATTTCTTCCTTAGCAGTTAAAGAAGTTTCAATCCCGATTACTACTCCATCTTTTTCTGCCATATCCCCCACTACTCTTAAACGGGCAACTAATTCCGGACGAATTTCCGGATTATTTTTTAAATCACCACCAAATCCCAACGGTAAAAAAGCAACTTTTACTCCCATGACTTTCATTGTGTTCAAGCAATCTTGAACTAAGTCCTTATAATTTGGTCTTGTTACAAATGACTGCCCATAAAAACCGGACATGGCAATTGATGATATCTCAATATTATTTTCTAATGCTTTTTCTTTGAACAGTTCTTGAAAATACACTTCCCGCAATTTATTATCAAAAGAGTCTCTTTTTCCCAAACTACCCATATCTAACTCCAAACCATCACAACCCAACTCTTTTGCCAATTGAAAAGCACCAATTTTCTGACGTTTAAGAATCATCCAATCACAAACAGCAATTTTATAACGCTCCTTCTTTTCTAATGCTTTTCTAGTACCGGCTAAAACATTTTGTGAAGGAATAGCTATAATTGCTAATATCACATATAATATATATCTAGATAAATTGGTTGTCATAAGAATAAAATCCTATTAGATTTCGGTTTTAACTTCTATACTTTCAAGTATCCAATTTTTCAAGTCTTCCTTTTCAGACAAAAATAATCCTGAATCGATATCCGAAGGAGCTAATAAAACAGCCTTTGCTTCTTCAAATGCATCTCTGTTTTCCGGATGTTTTTCATAATAAATATCCCAATCAGAATCTTTCTCCTTAGACCCATCCAAGACATATCTAATGAAGCTATCATCCTTTAAGAAATCTTCCACTGTATTTAACATTCCAATATTCATATTCTCGGTTTTATACATAGAGGACGATGCAAGTTAATTTGTGTACTCAATTAAAACAAATAATCCGGAAATATTTTATATATCCGGACTATTGAACCATTACCTACTGAAAATACCCTAAAAATCCTATCAAATAAATAGCAAAAACTAACACCAAAACTTATTACCTTTTTAAACTAACCATGAAAAGCTTATCTAACCACTATAAACAAAAACTTTTTTAATGAGAACTCTATATTCCAGCCCAACAGGTCTCAACATATTATCCTGCAATACTCTTTAACTTAGACAATCCACGATGCATTAAATTACGAACAGATTGATAATTCATATTCATAATTTCACAAATATCCTCGTACTTTCTTTCCTCTATATAATATAAAGTCAATGCCTCACGCTGGCGCGGAGACAACTGGTTTAACAAACGTTTTACCAAACAGTTATTAACCTGTTCTCTTTCCTGATTCAAATAGTTATTTTCCACATCATCATGAGATACAGGATTTAATTCTTCAACCTCTGCATCGGAAACATAAACTCTTTTGCGGATTTCATCACATAATCTATTCTTTAAAGAAATAAAAAGATATGATTTAAAATTCTCAATATGATTTAGTTCCGCTTGCTTTGTATATATCTTAACAAATACGTCGTGTATACAATCCTTCAATAATTCTCTATCTGTAGTCAGTTTACAACCATAATTAAAGAGAATATTAATATTCAAATCATATAATCTGGAAAAAGCGTTCACATCCCCAGATTGAAATGCTAATAATAAAGTAGTCATTTCAGACTCATCATTCTTCCCTGCCATCATAGTATTATTATTGTTAGTTTGTTGCATCACAGTATTATTTCATTTTGATTAATTTCGATAATGCAAAACTAGCGAGGAAGTAGTGAATCCATTGGTAATTTTTGGTTATTGGAACGAAAAAGCAGACACTATGCTTTATAACATGTTTACCGAATATTACATATTTTAATAGTAAAGCCTCACCAGTATAATACCAATGAGGCTTTTTGTATCAAATCTTATGAAACCAATAAATACCTTCTTTATTCTCAGGAATTTTAAGATTATATATATCTTTAATTTTCAATGATTTATTTATCAACTCAATTCTACCATTAGATGGATTAACATATTTCAATATGTATTTTCCCGGAGATAATTTTAAAGGAATATCTCCGCCAGATTGGGAATAAATGATAGCTCCAATATCAGATTTTACCATTTTCTTATAGAAATCAGTACCAGTTTCTTCCACTTCCATACATGCGGCATCTCTTAAAAACATCGAATCATTTACAAAAATTGACGGGCAAGAACCTCCTGCCATAAATATAGCCCATGCCATTGCCGGATAATTCTGTGCATAAAAAGTAACTGCTTTCTGAGGGTATTTAGTTCTATATTCGTGTACAGCTTTATATGCTTCCGAGAAAGTAATCTTCCCGACTTTCATTTTACGCATATGCTGACGAGGTGCCATGTTTTTTCCTCCTTCAGGAGCATAAAGCGTACCATCACTTTTATAATGCCAATAGCGTATATCAATAATATCAACAATAGCAGAGCGTTTCGGATCACTTAAAATAGCATCTTGCACATCTTTAGTGGTACTTAACGCAACCAATGCATGTTTACCTGTTTCTGCCTCCCATTCTGCTATTACGTCCAGCCAGAATTGTACAAAGTGTAGAGGTCCGGTAAATTCGGCACTTATTAACTGAACGACATTTTCATTATCGGCAAAGTTATCAAGACATTGACGAATATACTGTCTATGCAGTTCTCTCCTTACCGGATGATTTATATCATAAAACATATCAGCCACAAAAATCCGTTTGTCTCCAGCAAAAGGAACCGGTTCCGGAAAATCCGTACTATTGATATTGTTTGCTGTTCTCCAAGGACAGTCAACCCAATGTGCTCCCGCCTCTAAAATATTATGCTGAAAATAATTTTCATGGAACAACAATAATCCGTTTTGCGATGCCTTATCTGCAAATTCTTTTAAACGCGCCCAATACCAAGCATTAGGTTGGGTTAAATCATATTTACTTAAACCTTCCCAAGCCGTACCTTCGCCACTCCGTTTAAAAGGTTGTTCATAGAAAGGTCCCCATACATCTCCGTCACGACGACGAATGCGTTCATGGTCATCTCTTCTTCGATCATACCAAAGGCCATAATTATGATCAAGTACCAATAAATTATAGCGTTTCATGTAATCAATAACCGAATCAATACGATCTGTCAATCCCAGTCCCTCTCTACCCGGTACAAATCGGGTAATATGCGGTTTAGCTTTCGGTAAAAAATTAGTTTTCAACTTGCCGTTCCACCAAGGAACTTCATGCTTACCTCCTACTAACAATTCACCGTTCATCTGAATACGCCCGTCAACGATTGCAATATGATTCTTTATTATCGGCTTAACCGGAGAATTATATTTAATCTGTTCTATCGTTTTTAAATTTCCGGAAGATATTTCCGCATCAAAGGGAGCTTGATCTATCCAATGTTCCAACGTCAGTTTCGGGATATATGCTTTTTTCGCCCATTCCATAGCTACTTCAACAGTAGGACTACTGCTTGCTTCAGCTTCTACCGGAAGAATACGTGAACGCTTGTCGCAGTTCCTACCTAACCGTTCTTCCAACTGAGCATAGAAAAAACTTCTTGGTTTCACATGATTATTGGATTCAGCCCATTCACCATTGCCGGAAAACTGCGCCCAACAACCATAAGCACGATTAACCGCATCTTTTGCTGGAGAATAACATTCAATCTCTGCCGCAGTACATTGCCAGAATAAACTATTAGCCGTATTCCATCCCGCACCGTTTTTATCTTGTCCCAGATTTTTATATGAAAGATTATGCCCGTCTATGTTTACGACATCAAACAACAATCCACATGCCCAAGAATCAATCGAGCCACTAAATCCCAAAGATTCTTTTGACTCACACTGTACAAAAGCATTCGGTCCCGGTGCACAATAGCCAACAGAAAAATCATGAATACCATGCTCTGAATAGCAACGCTGAAACAAGGTCTGCTGTCCCATTGTATAAAATGTACATCTACGCATTCCTCCGATTTCGGAGATAGGATTTTTAGATATACAATCTTCAACGGTAACTTTGGATGCTGTATGCTGCAAAATAACAGCACTTCCTGCAAACTGTCTGAAGTTCATTCTTCTAACCCAACAGTTTTCAGCATTTTCTACTGATATACCAGTCCAGCAATGGTCTTCATCTTTCATGTATTTCTTATCATAATCAGAAACTAAAGTCATATTTTCTACTCCTACATTCCCGATTCTGCCATTCCACGTATAACGCAATATCTTTGATCCACCATATTCTGCATCTAGTGCCACCGTCAAAGGAGCATCCAATGTTAACTGGCCGGCTTCGATATCAGATACCGTTCGATCCCAATACAAGTCCATATCTCCGGGCTTCCAACCCAAAGCACTGATTCCACCACCATAAATATCACAACCTACAGATGCAATCCATTCTTTCGTCGAAGGTCGCACAACCATCACCCTATCTCCTTTTTTCAAGGAAACTCCTAAAGGTATCCGTATACAGCAAGAATTGACCGGAAGATAAGATGACAAAACATCTATCGTATCGTGTACAACTTTATCATCTATTCCTTCTATCCTTAACAAAGCCCCTCTATCAACTCCTTCTTTTATCAATATTGTTTTATCTCTATCCATACCCCGAAGAACGACCCCGGAAGCAGAGATATGCAGACCTTGTTTCAACGAGAATGTTCCTTTATCTAAAAGAATTGCTCCCCTAAACCCATCCTTATCAGGGATTAATGAGGATACGTAATCAATCGCCCTCTGAATCCTAATAGAATTATCTCCTACCTGCCATGGGATAAATACCACATTCTTTACATCAGGAATACCTTGTTCAGAACTCTTATAACCACAAAAAGAGAAATCGAGTATACGATTTCCCTTTTCATCCTGTTGATAGGTAATTTTATTATCTTTTACCTCTAAAGCAAAGTTTTGTGCACAGACCTGTACAAAAGTTATGCTTAACAGTCCGATTAATACTATCTTCAAATCAAATAACTTCATCATAATAAACTTTTGCGTTTAGCCAATGTATCATAATTGTTTTTCACATCAGTCCAATCAATTTTCTTTTTGGTATCCATACCATTTATATACTTTTCAATATTAGTATAGCCGTCTCCATTACAATCTTTCACAGCATCTGAAGGATCATTGGGATTCAAACCGTTTTTTAATTCCCACTCATCCGGCATACCATCATTGTCTGAATCAAGATAAGGTTCACCTTTATATTCAGGAAGGCCTCCTACCTGACGAATATCCGTAATTATACCTTGTTTATAAGAATCAACCGGAAGACGCCTTTTCACGTACGGTGAAACAAATTCGGGAGCATCCTCCACATAAATGGCTTTACCTGTCTTAACCGTCTTTATAACACGAGTATCTACAGCATCTCTTTTTGGAAAAGTAGCGCCAACATTAGACAAAACGAAATCATAAGCCTTTTTAGTATCCATAATAGTAACATCAGGCATATCAAACGGTTGATCTACCTTTATATTTTTCATGTGCTCTCCTGCATGGGCTTCATCAAATACTTGTACGCCTCCGTCCCAGTTATTTTTAGTAACCTTACTGTTACCATGCACAATATTTCCATGAACATAAGCTTTACCAAATGACAGAGGTTTGCTCTTATCCCTACCGGCTTCCGGTTTGAGAATACGATAGGAAACCGGTTTATCCAACGGAGTAATAGGTCCCGGCTTGTAATAGTTATTAATAATATTAAAGGAACTGGTATTGTCTCCTCCATCAACGGAACGGTTCCACCAATTATAAATAACATTATTCACAAAATTAAAACCACCATTCATGCCAACAGAGCAATTACGACTAATATTTGAAGCAAACAAATTACGGCAGAACATACTATTATGTCCACCGATAGTAGCTCCAAACGCATGATTATAAGTATCCAAGGCTTCTGAAAATATGGAATTCTGAATTGTGATATTAACTGTCGGAAGTTTCAACCCGTGTCCTTTCTCATCACGATTATATACATGGCGATAAATAGACATATTTTCATCCAATCCCCAACTTGTAGAACAATGGTCTATAATAATATTCCCTACAGCATTGCCACCCACCGCATCATCACGAAAAGCAACATCCTGAGCTCCGCGACGAAAACGCATATGACGAATAACGACATCATGAGTATCTATCAAAAAGGAAGCACCTGTTACACAAACCCCATCACCGGGAGCTGTTTGTCCGGCTATGGTTACATAAGGAGCACGAAGACTGATAGGAGATTCCAAACGAATTACTCCGGATACATTAAATACGATGATACGGGCACCGCCTGTTTCGCAAGCTTCCCGAAATGTTCCCGGGCCAGCATCTTCCAATGAAGTCACCACAATTACTTTCCCACCACGGCCTCCGGCAGTATAAGCACCTCCACCTTCAGCACCCGGAAATGCAGGAATACTATTTTTTAATAAATCTTCCGGTTTAGAAGCCCAAGGTTTATAGGGACGCCCTTTAGTTGCCTCTTCCAAAACCACCGGCAATGCTTTTTCCCATGCTTCATCCGATTTTTGTTCAAACTCCGCCTCTTGACGAGCGCCTCTCTCCTTCACCGAATCCGGTATAATCGGATATTGCGCAGCTAGTGGTAATACAGAAGCCGTCAAAACCAATAGTGTAAAAACTTTCTTAATGTTTGTCATCTTATTCATTCCAAAATTTATAATAAAAGACGATTAAGAAAGGCTTTTGTAACCTAAACACCTAAACTTTCCTCCACTCATTCATATACTCCCTTGGCGTTTGGTTGTATTTTTTACGGAAACATTTTCCATAATAACCGGAATCTTTAAAACCTACGGCAAAAGCAATCTCCGAGATACTCAAACTCGTATTTTTAATTAGCTCAACAGACTTATTCAAGCGAATTTCTTTTACCAGATCCACAGGAGCAAGTCCAGTTAAACTCTTTAACTTTTTAAAGAATGCAGAACGGCTCAAACCTATATTAGCAGCAATCGTATCAATATTAAAATCACTATTATCTAGATTTTCCTCAATCACCTGATGAATCTTTTCCAATAACTGAACATCTTTCTTTACCAAATATTGTTCATAGTTATTTTCATCCTGCTCATCCGTTTGTTGCCACATCTTTTCACGGAATATCTTCCGCTCATTCAATAACTGCTCAACACGCGCAAGCAAATACTCCTTACTAAAAGGCTTGGTAATATATGCATTCGCTCCCATGCTAATGGCTCTGGTTTTAGATTCATCATTACTTTTTGCCGTTAATATAATCACAGGGATATGACTTATCTGGAAGTCTTTACGAATACATTGCAACATTTCTATTCCATCCATTTCCGGCATCATCTGATCCGTAACTACAATATCAGGATGATATAAATGTACCTTCTTCAGACCTTCCACACCATTGTTTGCAAGATATACATTAAACTTATCTTCCAGTTGCAATTTTATCAGTTTTCCTAAATCTTTATTATCCTCGACTAATAACAAACTGGGCAATGAAGAATCAACCGCTTCCTGTTCTTCTTCACTATCCGCCGCCGTTCCTTTTCTTTCCGACAATGTCTTATCTTCTACATTTTCTTCACTCAAATAGAAATCGACTTCACCCGGCTTATAATGCTCTTTACCTTGCTTTAATTCAATTGTAAACGCAGCTCCATGAGGTTGCAGGTTCTCTGCTTTAATAACTCCATGATGTAGAATTATAATTTCTTTAGATAAAGCCAATCCAATTCCCGTACCTTGATAATACGCATTCTGAGCATTCGTTCCCTGTGAAAAACGTTCGAATATTTCCGATATTTTATTTTGAGGAATACCGACGCCCGTATCTTCTATCCGGATGAAATAGCCTTTTCTATCCTCCGAAACTCCTGCTGAGACAAAAATGCTCCCCCCGGAAGGAGTAAATTTAAATGCATTCGAGATTACATTTCGAATCACGATTCCTAGTTTTTCCTTATCCGCCCACAAGAGAATTGTTTCATCAGGAATCTGAAAAGAATAACTGATTTCATTTTCTTCCGAAAGGATTCTAAATTCTTTTTCAAAAGAATCAAGCATCTCGTTCAGATTGATTTGAGATATATGCAGGCGCATCTTACCATTCTGTATCTTTCTAAAATCCAAGATTTGGTTCACCAACTGCAACATCTGATCCGTATTCCTCTCCATCAACTCTACATACTGGATACCCTTGGGAGATAAATCTTCTTTCTCTTTCAGTTCTTGTATCGGTCCTTTTATCAACGTCAACGGGGTACGAAGTTCATGGGAAATATTAGTAAAGAACTTGATCTTCAATTCCGAAAGCTTTTGTTCAATATAAACATCATTCTTCATTCTGATCATCAATAGAGACAGCCTTATTCCGACCACAAGCAATACCACACCTAAAATGGCATATATTGTATAAGCCCACCAACTCAGCCACCAAGGAGGTAAAATGGAAATAGACAATATAGTTTCCGAAACCTGATCCGGGCTAGCTTCATCAATCGTTCTTACTTTAAATACGTAGTCTCCCGGAGGAACATTTGTATAAGAGGCAATACGGTTCTTACCATTATAATGCCACTCCTTTTCGTATCCTTCCAATATATATTCATAGGAGACACGATTCTGATTACTAAAATTCAAGGCGGCAAATTCAATGGTAAACATCGATTGATTATAATTCAATGTTATCGAATCTACATACTTAATAGACTTTGTTATGATGGGATTATCTACAAAACTGCGGAGATCTTTATTAGAAACACGAAAGTCAACAATATAAGTCTTATAATTACAATCCAATGTTTCCAATCTATCCGGTGAGAAAATAAGAATGCCCTGTTTACAACCCAGCCACAAATCTCCGTCCAATGTCCGCAAGGCACTGCATTCTTCCATCTTGACATTAAACAATCCATCATATTTATCATAGTTACGGAAATGTTCTGTTTCCTTGTTAAAACGAGATAATCCGCTTTCAGTGGCAAACCACAGATTATTTTCATTGTCTTCTACAATAGACATCACAACGTCATTATTCAGTCCTTCCCGAATACCATAAGATTTAAATATAGGCTTATGCGTTTCTTTATCATATCTTATCAATTTATTTAATCCGCCTCCAAAAACACTTACCCAAATTTGAGACGAGGCATCTTTAAAAAGCACATAAATATCATTATCCGCAACATTTGAACTCGCACTTTCTTTTCTGTATGTTTCAAAGACTATTTCATCGGGAGCAGAAAAATTACTATCAAAAGACATCAAACCATCCATTGTTCCAACCCATATCCTTCCCTCTTCATCTTCGACCATATTACGTACTTCCATGTATAGTCCGTAAGGTGGATAACGTTTCAGACCATTATGCTTATGAATAAATACAACGCCACTCGATTCCTCTTGAAGCAAATTCAGACCACCTCCCAACAAGCCTATCCATATTCTGCCTTTACTGTCCTGAAAGGTAAAGTACACATCATTACTACTAATGGAAGAAGGATTATTAGGTTCATTCTTATATCGAGTGAATTTAAGACCGTCCGGTGAATTAATATCGGGTTCTGCTTTCACAAGCCCATCTCCTTTCGTAGAAAACCAGAGATTTCCTTTATTATCCTCCATGATATGATAGACACTTCCGAACTTAAAATTATTGGTAGAAAAGATCTGTTTAAGCTGACCATTCTTATCCAACCGATATAAATCCTGCCAACGGGTTCCCACCCATATATCGCCATTTTTTGCTTGGAACAACGCTCTTATCCCGCTGGAAGAGGCATTACCACCCTGTTGAGAATTGGAAAAAGAACGCAGGTCAAATAAACGGAACTGTTTCTTCGGAAAGTTCACACGGTATACCCCTAAGGTAGTGGAAGAAAGCCAAAGTATTCCATCCTTATCCAATAATTGACCAAAGAATAACATATTCGACTGATCCTCGGAAAATTGCTTTAATTGATTTAAGCGGCTCATCGCCAGTGTTTCCCTGTCGAATATTAAAACTTCTCCCCCCGGAGTCAAAAAGAAAATGCCTTGTTCACCGGCATCTTGTACTCCAAACTCACAGATATTAGCTCCCTTAGGAAAAGAGTAATATTGGTTGTTCTTATTCAACGGATCATAATAAATTACACCTCTCTCACCTAATACAAACCAAATCTTATCATACTTATCAACAAAGGAGTGTGTAACATCAACTTCCGGCACAGATAATGTGAGTTTCTGTAACTGCTTATAACCTAAATTATATTCATAGACTCCCTGCCCCGCTACACTCAAATAAACCATCCCGGATTCTGTCACCAACAAGTTCTTTATCGCATGCGTTATTTCAGGAAGAACATACTTATTTACTAAACCACTTTGAGGATCAATGCTATAAAAATGTCCATTCTTATCGCCCAACCACAATAACTTATCCGCACCAAAGGCACATGTAAATGAATCATCTTCAGTCGCCATTATTTTCTTCCGAATGAAGTCAATCGGTTTGGATTGCAGTGCTTTGCCTTTATCGTATGAAAGTATCTTATAGTCAAGTCCTATCCATGTCAGATATTCTTCCGTCTCACAAAAGACATTATGCTTCAAACGCATATCATAGACGTTGACATCCGCCCGGGAATCATGCAGAGGACGGATCGTTATTTTCCCGTCCTTATCCGTAGAAGCAAGCAAAAGACTTTTATCTTTTGTCAATAAAAGAATTTCCCCGTTTCTTGTATTCTGAACTTTAATAACTTGGATGTTTTCCAGATATTCCTTCATATCGTCATATACGGCATGGAAATTCTCATGCACTTTATCGAAGACATAAAGTTTGCGATCAATCGTCTTTATCCAAAGGAAACCATTTTTATCTTCAACAATACGCTGTATCTTACGTGGAGGAATATCCGAATAATAGCCGTCCCTATTATTATAGGTTTTCATTTTCACCCCGTCAAAGCAACACAGACCATACCATGTACCAAACCATATAAACCCATCTTTCCCTTTCAAAGTACAATTCACAATGTTGTTCGGTAATCCCTGGTCAACAGTATAATGCTCCACAATCATATTGGGATAAGCAAAAATAGAGGGATAAATATAAAGAAGTAATAGTATTAAAAATAAGAATCGTCTCATTTATAAATGTATTATAAAATTATCTTTTTCAAAGGTAGTAAAAGTTTGTAATATATCTGTTTTTTCCCTGCAATATATTTGTTTTTAAAGCCATTTTTAAAAGATATAGTTTTCTTTATCAATAATACTATCATGTTTTTATACCCCCTACCGAAATTTTGTCGTGGAGCTCATTATCAATACTTTATCTTTCAAAAAGCCCTAAAATAGAAAACTTGTGACATTAATCGTCCTTATGAGTGCTGAAAATTCGTCGCGCTTTTTGCATGGTTCATATAAACGCACTACATCTTCACGCTTGACGCACTACGTCTTCCGGTCGGATGCCCTACGTCTTTCGGGAGACAAGTACGTACGAATCCGGTTAATCATCAAGCAAGAATTCAATACTCACCCAATGACGAATCCTTATCCGTACTTGTCCCTGCATTATTTACTCTTCTGATTTTACTCCGAATTCCGTTTGTTGCCGTTCCACTTCCAATAGTAACTTTAATCTTTCTTCCTCCGACAAAACCGGTTGTTTGGATGCTCGATCCATCTCACCCGTTACCATTTCAGTATTTATTGCTTTTTGCTGTTCCACAAAACAAAAAGGAAGGATTGCCGGAACACTTTCAAATTCAATTTCAGCAGAAGTGGGGGCATGTGTACCTTCAAATTGCACACGAGCTTTGACCTTAATCTTTCCGGCTTTGCGGGTAGAGCGAATCAATACAGGTGCAGAACCAAATTCTACCGCCCGCGGATTTGCATTAATAGAAGCGTCACCGATTATTTCAGCTTCCCCTTCTACCGTGAAAACAATATTTTCTTTAGCCAAGCGACGAACATTGCCGTTGTCATCCGTAACCTCTGCTACCACCACTATAAAATCCGATCCATCGGCAACTAAAGGCTGCCCCTGTGTATCCACATACAAGCGAAGTTTAGTTGAACGGCGGGAAGGCATCTTTTTCTGTGTACAAACCACTTTACCATCTATGATTCCTTCTGCTACAAAATTTACCTTCTGCCAATTCTTCTCCGTATAACTATAACCGCGAGCCTCCCAAAAGTCCCATACATTCTCAAATACGACAGGCGCATTCGGCAGATGCCCTTTTGCATGCACAACCGATTTTGTCCAACTCTTTGTACCGTCATATACAGAAAGACGCACGGAATCACAATTACTGAATATGACTACATCTTTATCAGAAAACGGCGACATCTCATGAGCAATATATACCATCGGGCCACAATCTGCCAAGGAATGCTTCAAATCCGCAGCAGTCTGGCTTCTAAACATATAATAAGCATACTTGGGCTGACGGAAAGCATCAAATATTCCTCCCCAATAGGGATCGGGATGATAGCCACGTTGATGATCGAACGGATGCCATTGGGCTCCACCGATGAACTTTCCGGTAGTATGATATAGTTCATCATAACTTCTTGCCAAAGATAAAGACTGTACCAACAACGGACGTTCTCCCCAACTACGACTCGCGCGATTATTATTATTATGCGCATACCAATCGTCTACATTTTCACCAAATTCACGGGTAAATATACATTGTTCCGGTACATCCGGTTTCTCATCATCACCGGGCCAGCCATAAACCACATCATAGTTCTCTCTCACTCCGGCGGAATGAACGTCGGCAGCCGCTACCGGGCGTTCCGGATACGGATACTCATCTTTGGTTATCTGCAAAGCCTCCAAAGCAAAATCCAAAGGATAACGGGTTTCGTTCAAAATAGGCTCCCACATCAATACAGAGGGGTGATTACGATCCCGACGGATAATCTGACGGGTATTTTCGTGCACAAGCAGCGCAAATTCCGGATCTTTATTCCAATATTGCCATCCGGGAGTAGCTACAATAACAAACATACCCAACTCATCGCAAGCATCCATAAACGAAGGGTCCTGCGGATAATGAGCTACACGAATAATACGGCAACCCGCATTCCGGAGTTTTTTTGCATCTCTCCAATGCCCCGAATTAGGAAGTGCATTGCCCACATAAGCAAAATCCTGATGACGATTAGCACCGATCAACTGCCCGAAAGGTTTTCCATTCAGCCAAAAGCCATCTTTTCCTTTAAATTCAGCCTTACGGATACCCACACGGGTTATCCCCCCGTCTATATATTTACCTTTTTCTTTAACCCTCGATTCCACCCGATATAAATAAGGAGAATCCGGCGACCACAGTTGTGGCTTATTTACAACCAACTTCTGCTTTACAGTTCTTGTCTCACCCGCTTTTAGAGTAACACTACCGGATATTTGTTTAATCAACTTCCCCCCGGCATCGGTTAAAACCGTTTCCACTGATACATTCCGCATTCCGGAACCATCATTTCTTACTTCCGTATCTACGTATACTTCCGCACTCTTCTCACTGATTTTATCATAATGCACAAAAACCCCTCCACCGGCAACTCTACCGGATTCAACCGCATCAGTAATGGCAACCGCAGACTTGGCAATCATCCATACATCCCGGTAGATACCGCCATGATAAGTAAAATCCAATGTATATTGGCGTTTACCGGGAGGAAAAGTTTTATCATCACTGTTATCCGCCAATACGGCTATTAAACAAGAATCTCCGGCATGCACGCCGTTCTCGGTCAGATTTATACTAAAAGGCAAGTATCCTCCCAAATGCTCTTTTACCAACTTGCCATTCAAATAAACACTTTGCTTCCCCATAACAGCTTCAAAATGAATCGAAACATTTTGTCCTTTGGTCTCAGCCGGAATGGCAAAACGCTTACGATACCAGACAATTCCCTGATAATTACGGCAACCACTGGCTTCGGCCGGCATCAATTCCACCGTATGGGGAGTGGATACGATTTCCCAAGCGGAATCATCAAAAGAAACACTTTCAGCTCCTTGCACATCACCTTTATAATAGCGCCATCCGGGATTGAAATTATAAATCTGCCGTCCACTTCCCTGCAACGGAATAAAACCGGCAACGGAAATCTCCGGCCGGTAACTTTCCACACCACGCATCAATGAAGGGAACAATAAAAGCGTCAGGAGAAATAATACATTCTTCATGGATATACTCATTTTTTAATTTATCATTAATTCAACATCTTTCCGGCGATCGGAAGGTAAGACAACAAGCCGTACTACTTTCCCATCTTTCAATTCCGCTTCCACAGTGGTCTTTCCGGGAGCATGCAACTTGAAATGCACATTCCACTCTTTCGGCCATGCAGGGAAAAGGAATATCTTCTCACCTTTCGTTTGCAAAAGCATTTCCTGCAAACCAATCATGCCGCTGCCTCCCCAATTATGGTCTGGTGTCCAATCATAACCCGGTCCCCAAAATGCAGGAAAGCGATGAGGGCCGTCCGCCAACTTCAGAAGAGACAAGCGACGGGCTTCATCCGTCAAGCCCAAACATGCCGCCCAGATATTATCTTGTTTCCAGCCTGTATGTGTACGAAACCTTAAAGCATCCGGATCATATAAATAAGTATTACGGGCTACCTCCATCCCTTCTCTTCCCACGCCATACATGCGCCATGGGAATACCGGATAAAGTTGAGGCGTTTCTACGTTGTTAATACGCTCCCAAGTCTTGGCAGGAGCAATCATCTCTTTTCCGTCCACTATACGTAAAGGAACAGGCGGAATGGTTTTCAACATATCCGGCTTACCTCCATACGTTTCCAAAACCGTACGCAGGGCAGCAATGGTACTCGCTGCATTATTTGTCATCTTATAAGTTTCACAGGCAGAACCCGGAAATAGAATCAGATGTCCGTCTCCATCCAAGACTTTGCTTCCTCTGCGAGCCGTCCTATACCGGTAATGTTCATCAAAGAAAGTAAGTACACTCTCTATCAGAGGAAGATATTTATCAATATCGGCACCGGCATAAATCTTTGTCTCCAAAATCATCTGGCAGAACTCCAGCACAGTGTCCCATTCATATTCCAACCATGCATTATATTCTACTCCTTTATCGAAATAGTCAGGACGTTTGAATCCATATTCGGCAGGATTCGGCAAGCCGAAGTTCTCCAACTGTTCGGCAAAACAGGCTCCGGCATGCTGCCAATACACCAAACTTCTTAGCTCGGCATTAGGTAACATACGGTGATAGCAATCAAACAGGGAAAGCATCATATCAAAGTCTCCGCTTTTCAACATCGGCCAATACACCAGACGTTGGTTTTGCGCAGTCATCGTACCCCCGCCCCACTTGCGATAATCGGGAGTAAAAGACTGTTTTTCATCGACAAAGCATGGATCGAAAGTAAAAAGACCACCGTTGAACTTTGTCGGATACATCCCATAAGCATTACACCCCAACATATACCGGAATAAAGTATAGTTACGCGTTATATTCTCCAATTCCCCTTCTCCAATGATAAAGCTGCGTTGCCAAAATTCATTCCACCATCGACGGGTATTCTTTTTATCTTTCGGTAGGGATATAGAAGAGATGGTTCGATTCAGCCCAACCTCCCATTCATCGACGGAAGGTGTTTGAAGAGTATGCAAAGCGATTGCCACATGCTGCTTCCTGATCGGTTCCCGCGTTTTAAAACACCAACTACGATAATCGGTTCCGGCATAAACACCATCCTGTATTCCGGTAAACGAAAAGTTGTCCGACCACATTCTGCCTCCGGAAATCAAATTCTCCAAAGGATTCATCATACGAGACTTCACTCCCTCCAGTCCTTGTTGAGACACAGCAACATCGAATACTGTTTTCTCCGGATTATGATGATAAAACGTAACCGCATTATCTTTTATATAAACCGAATCGGCAGTAGTCACCTGATTTTTGGGTGTTGCCCATTTATAAGAGTTTTGTTGTCCCTCCCCTTTACGTACAGCCCTATCCTGATAACGCCAATTCTCATAGAATAATTCGGCTTCTACAGGCTGCCTGCTATCAATATCCAAATGCACAACCGGACGAAATACGTCTGCCCAAAGCTGCACAGTAGTTCCTCCGGCGGAGATCTCGACATATCCATCGTTGAGCTTCAACTCCTGACGAAAATCGACCGCACTCGAAAAAGGATTCGGGAAGAGACGGAGACGAATACGGCCTTGCTTCAACAAACAATTATGTTCATCAAAAGTACCGCTCCTACTCAAGTAAAAGAGTATATCACCATTCTCCACCCACACATTCGTCCCGATATCACCGCCTCCGCAAGGCATTGATTCGGAAGAATTGCGACTGGGAGTATTCCAAACGACATTGGCATGCCCACTACCTAAAGCAGACACGCCAATCATCACCAACAAACTAATTACAAGAAGTTTCTTCATAAAAACTACCAATTATCCGAACGGAAAGAAGACAAAGGCAAACCGTCACAAAAGACATCTCCATCCACATAGTTATCAAATGCGTAACGAACAGCTACGGGATGTGGTACCTTGTCACTCTTTACATACATTTTACTGCGCACAATCCACGCCTTAGCAGGATAAAACACTTTATCTTCACCTGCCACAGTAAATAATTTCGATTCGAAACAATTCTTTCCGGCAATCCACATATCAGCACGTTCAAAACTTACGATTACCGTATCTCCCTGTACTTCCATCGATTTATAATAAGGGCTTTCACTTACCACTCCTTCCACGCCGTAAGTCTTTGTCAAAGCCAATAGCCCCAGACGTTCCCCAGCAATTTTCTTCTTTGCCGGATGGATGCCTTTCTCCATACCTGCATCCAACAACACAGCCATACCCGTATTCGGCACGCGGTGCTCCACTTGTGACTGAGCCTCCCTAATAAGAGCGGATTGAACCGGTTCTTTTCCCTCCTCGGTAATCAAGGCATACTCATAAGGAGCTATCTGACAATAATAGAACGGGAAGTCTCCCTGTTTCCATTCGGAACGCCAACCATTAATCAAAGCAGAAAACATATCGGCATAAGTAGCCGGACGATTCGTATTATCTTCACCCTGATACCAAATCACTCCCTTCATGGTTACTCCTATCAACGGATGAAGCATACCATTATATAATACGGTCGGAGTACGATTCTTAGACTTTATATCTTCAGGCTTCCGGGGTATCTTTGCATCCGGGAATGCTTTCAGCCATTCCGGAGTCATCCATGCTTCACATGCCGAGCCGCCCCATGAGGCAACAATCAAGCCAACCGGAACATCCAGCATTTCATTCAGCAAGCGACCAAAATAATAAGCAGTAGCACTGAAATCCCGAACGGAAACCGGACCCGCTTCCTGCCACGTTCCGGTAACATCTGTCTGCAGTTCAAAAGCCGCATTCCTTTTCACCGTAAACAGTCGCAAATCGGGATTCTTACTTTTCAGGATATCCATATTAGCCCCTTCCACCGGCTGATTCTTGAAACCTTTCATCGGCATCTCCATGTTACTCTGTCCGGAACAAATCCATAACTCACCGATAAGGACATTATTTAATATGGTTACCTTCCCGTCATTGAAAGTCAACGTATAAGGTCCTCCTGCTTTAGGAGTTACTACGCTTAGTTTCCATTCACCTTTATCATCAGAACGAGTAGTATATTGTTTGTTATCCCACCCGGTAACGACCGTCACTTGTTTCTTCGGGGTAGCCGTGCCCCATAAGTTAGCATTCGTTTGTTGCTGCATTACCATGCCGTCCGAAAAGAAAGCAGGAAGTTTTACCTCAGCTTTTACTGTCGCAAAAGACAGCACTGCTATCAAAGCTATCAAGATTCTTAATTTATTTGTCATATCTTCTGTCTATTTATTGTTCTTCTATGATATGTAACGGTCCCATTAAACCCGCCTCAAGCAAAACATCTTCTTTCATACGATATTTGCCATTCGTCCATATACCCTTAAACGGAGCTTTGCCTTTATCCGCCCCCTTAATCGCATTTGCCCAAGTATTCGCAACCTCTATCTCAATGGCATTCGCACCTTTTTTGATTGCTTCCGTTATTTCCACACGTAAAGGTGCTGTCCATACAGTTCCGCAATCTTGTCCGTTTATACGTACCGTTGCAAGATTGGCAACTTTGCCCAAATCAAGATAAATACGCGTTTTATTATCATTCCCTTTCCATTGGAAAACAGAACGATAAACCGCAGTACCGCTATAATAACGGATGGCATCCTCTGACTCTTTACTCCAATCAAAGAAAGTATTCCGGATGACGGTTTTATTTATTGCAGGGAATTCCACTTCCCATTTCTCCGCAACAAGAGACGATGACGTTTCATTTTTATTATCGCTATCCTCAATACCTCGGGAAGCAACACGAGGAATCACGATAAAGACGGATTCATTAGCCGCCAACTTTACATTAACCGACATACGTCCATTCTCCTGTTTCCACGAAGACGCTTTTCTTATTTCTCCATTTACGGGGTTCCATAACTCCGGCCGTCCTTCGGCAATACGCAAAGAAACCGGAACCGTCCTATCCTTTTCCTGTTGATTCGCAATAAAATAGATATCCGCTTCCTCACCCCGGCGATGTGTCCACGCAATATCTTCAGGGACAATCACATCACGTTCCAAACCATAAACAGAGAAGTCTTCTGCCGTATAAGGTAATTCGGGAATGACAACACCTGCTTTACGCAGAGCGTCTATCTTTGCCTGCACTTCTTTGGATAGAGGCAGATTATCCGGACTCATCGGATGAGGCAAGGGCAAGACTAAAACTTTATAGGATGCCCCACCGGGAAGTATCATTCTCCCGTCTTTCGCTTCGGCAAGGCGAAGCAATGCATCACGATTGAAACTATCATAAGCATATCCGCGCATCGGATTGACCCACTGTTCAGGGTCAGCCATATTAGCCGAATGAAATACACCGACCGGCATTTCTCTTTGTGGTTCACCGACATTCGCCAAACGTATTCTTTCACGTTCCACACGTTCTTTTCCAAAGATTCCCGGTAAAGACGGGACTAACCTATCCGGCAAAATAGAACGGCGCGGCATTTCTTCACCGGTAAAGACAGCAATATCAATTACGGGAACACCATACTGCAATAATGCCTGACAACGAGTCGTATAATCTACAAACGCCTTACCTTGTTTCCACCAAGTCTGGTCACGTTGAAAGAACAATCCGATGCCATCCAAAGTCATTCCCGGCTTGCGGTCCATATAAGGGTTATGAGTATATACATGATAGAACATCTTATTAATACCCAATGCAAAGTTACGATCAAGCAGAGTTTTTAACATACCCGGATGTTCATCCCACGTACCGCGTACCTGAGTAAATCCCTCTGCTTGCACCAGCCGTTTACCATAAATATGTGCTCCGCTAATGGCATCGAGCATATCATTCGGTTTATCATGCGTAGGACTTCGTAACCAGAACTCTCCCATCGGACGGTCTACTGCCTGGTAATGCAGCAGCCCATCACTCACCATTGTGGGTGAAACACACTCGGCTGAAAATTCACAGTCATACTTCTTTGCCTGTTCTGCCAACACCTTATAAAAGACATCCAATACAAGCTCTGAAATAGTAGTCCGGACGTCGCGAAGCACATTCTCCGAAACTTCGGCACTCTCCATCGGTATACCTGCCAACAGAGGAAGATAAGGCATCAAATCGTATCCTCGGCGAACACGGAATTCTGCGGCAAAGTTATCACTCCAATTCTGCGAACCGCATTCCCAGCTATCTACGTGCATGAACTTCAATACCCGACGTGCCAACACCGGATCGGTGGCAGTAAAAGCCTTACCGAACCAATTATCAAATTGTTTTCTAACGGCAACAGCATTGAACTTATCACATTCCAATCCCTTACCGGTTCCTCCGGTTGCATTAGTATGTCCGGTTGCCGTATGCCCCATACGGAGAAGCTTCCATGTTCCTTTTGGCAAACGCGCCGTAAGCACTCCGTCCTTCATAGAAGCTGTCAGGTTTATCAGATTCTCCTTCTTAATACAATCTGTCCAGGGAACTTCACTATCCGTAGTACGTGCCGCAACACGCCACACCAGTCCCGCTTTTCCTTCCCATTGACTTATCTTCGGTTCACTACCCGGTATCAAGGCTTTTATCTTCAGATTCGGTTTCCACTTAGCCGCATCCATATCTTCACATCCCGGCTCACTACCTGAGGGCGTCCAATAGAAACGAAAATAGCGTGCCGTAGTAGCAGGAATTACATGCGTCGAGTTCTCATCCGTATTTTGCCATCCCTGACGAGCCGGAACAAGCTGTTTCACAAACCGGAAATTTACGCCATCATCACTTGCCATCACTTTCAAACGATGCGCCTGATAATTGTTTCCGGTAAAAACAATTTCTATATTCCGACAGGTAAATGGTTCTTTATATGCGTATTGTATCCAGAAACCGCCATCTTTAGGAGCCAATGAATAATAACCTTTGGCGGAAGCGGCAAAACCTGTTCCGTCTTTTGTAGGAGTTATTCCTTCGGAAGTAGTAATGACAGGCTGCTCATCTTGCACTTTCATAGAATAAGGCAGTGCATACAGAGCTATATCTTCATAATATCCTTTATAGCTTTCAGGTTGAGGTAAAGTGATTTTTACCTTTCCGCCCTTAACAATCGTATCACTCCAAACAACCTTTTGCATGGACTCTTTCGGAGTAATCCACGGTCCTCCCGCCAAAGCAAAGCCATCACAAATATGCATACCTAACTTCAGCCCTAAACTATCCGCTACTTGCATACTGTAACGCACCATTTCCCACCATTCGGGAGTCAGCTGCGACACCGCATCCGGATATTCCGACCATTGTTCGGGAGACTTAATAGGCATGAGGTATGTACCGCCCAGTCCTATTTCATGCATTGCTTCGAGATCCGCTTTTATTCCCTCTTTAGAAACAGCTCCATACATCCAATACCAAAAACACCACGGTTTTGCTTCCTCAGGAGGGTGAGCAAAACGGTTTTGAAGAACGGTTTGAGCTTTCGTACCCGAAACAAAAAGCAAAAACATCAATAAGGTTATATAATAACGGTAATACTTCATAAAGTTTATGTTTGTCTGATAAAATAGACGGTAAACAGGGCTTTATGTACTCAAACGAACAGGGGTTATTCATCTTCCTACTACTTATTTCCATAGATATCGATACCTGCTATTCAACATACGGTCCTTTGTTTGCAAACTCCTATTGTTTGTAAACAAAGGACCGTATGTTTGTTTTTAGTCGTCTCTACGTTTTTTTCAAACATCCTGATAGTTTAAAAAACATCGTGATGATTTCTTACAGACTCTATTGATAATTTTACAAATTTACAGATGGAAACAGTATAAAGAACGAATTACTCTCAAATAACCTTCAATCCTTCAGTTTATGAATTATTATTTGGTTATCATTGTTTTATCCTGAACCTTTCGCTGGAAAAAGTTTCAGTTGGCAAAGGCTTTAAATAAATATCCTGAAGGATTCCATCTTTCTGCCTAATTCACTATGTATCAATATGAAATTGGCAAACTGAAGGATGAAGCTTATAGACAATAGTAAACCAGAGAGCACATAAAAAGAAAGATTTATGTTTATGATTAGCGGCGATATCAGGATTTAGCAGGAGATTTCAAAAAACTCATATAGAATAGATCTATTCAAAAACTGGAAATGAATAAAAAATTAAAAGAGAAATGAGGTTATCTTCAAAATATTTCATATATTTAACAACTATAAAAGGTCAAATGAAATATTTAATTTACATATCACTTTTTATTTTCATTTCTCAGCTAAATGCTCAATCTTACAGTTTAGAACAAGGTAGAGCAGACTTTCAGAGAAACAGAAATTCTTTAACTAAACCGATACCTACTAATACTCAAAAATATTTTGATATTGCTATCAACGAAATAGAGCAAATGTTGAAAGGAGAAAAAACGTTGAACTTCAAAAGAGCGGTTTATCTTGTAGAAAATGCTTATTATGAAGGTAAAACTAATTGGGAAGAGTATAATAATGAGATATTGAGGATAAAGTTTGTTCTCAATAAAATGATTGATGACCGTAATCTACGACAATATAAAACAGCAGGGAATTGGGCCGTATTCACTTATATGTCGGATAGTATTCCAGAAAATAACTTCAAGCCCTATCTGTATGACTTTGAGAATTTCATGAGTGATTCGGACAGGGAAAGTTATATGGTATCGCGCCTTTTGAAAACCAAAAAAGGAAATTGTAGGGTATTGCCTTATCTTTATAAGATATTAGCCGATGAAGTTGAAGTAGAAGCATTTATAGCAATTGCACCGATGCACTGTTATGTAAAGCATAGGGATGAACAAGGGAATTGGTGGAATTTAGAAATGACAACAGGCTCCTTTTCCCGTTCAAGCTTTATTATGGAAACATTTAATGTTTCTGAAGTCGCAATAAAAAGTGGATTATTTATGAAACCATTGTCAACGATTGAATCTGTTGCCTATTGCATATATGACCTGTTGGGTTATTATGAAGACAAAACGGGAAGATACTCCGATGACTTTGTCAAAAGGTGTTACGAAATAGGATTACAATACTATCCCAATAGTCAATTACAGATTATCAAGTTAAATGATCTGCAATTCCGATTAAGTAATAAAATGATTAAAAAAGGAATGAAAAATTATAGTGAGATAGTAAATTATCCCGAACTAATGAAAGAATTTGAAATCATGAATACCACCTCTAAGTATCTTTCAGAAATTGGCTACACTACAATGAGGAACGAAGATTATGAAAAAATGGTTCATGATGTAAAAAATAAACAGACAAAATTAAATTCTAAGAAATAATATCAATTCAAATAATGGAATGAATATGAAAAAGATTATTCTATTTTTGGCAACAATGATGTTTGGTGTGTTAAGCGTCCTTGCACAAACACCTTACGACAACTTTGCGCCTGAACAAAGCGTAAAGTCAATGATTAAATTGCCTGAGATGCAATTTAAAGTAACAAATACAGATCCAAGCAGCAAAATAAGTTGTGTTGAATTTGATAAAAACACATCATCCTTGAATCTATTGAATGAGAATGATAATGTAATCAAAACACTTGCGTTTAATCCAAATGAAAAGAAAATTTTAACAATGGATCCACTTGCCGAAAAATACTATAATATTAGTCCGTATGCGTATTGTGCAAACAATCCAATAAGACATATCGATCCGGATGGTACAACTATTCAAGTATATGATTATGCAGATAATCAAAAAATTGCTTATGAGTGGAGAGATTACCAAGGTATTTGGGGATTCTATGATAATAATAACGCACTTTATGCAGGCAATAATACATTTATTGGACAATTATCTGAAGCATTGAATGGATTGATGAACGGAGGAAATGTAGGACACGATCTTGTTAGTGGATTGGCTAATCATTCTAATGTTATTACAATATGGCAACGTAACAACAGTGCGGCAATAGGAAATGATGTAGGCTGGAATCCAACTGGAGTAATTCCTAATAATAGAGGTGTAGAAAACGTTCTTACTACTGCAGGATTACAGAATAATCCAATGATAAATTTAGGACATGAATTAGCCCATATTGAATATAATTGGAATAAAGAGATTTCTAAGACATGGTTTAATATGACAGCTGATAGAAAAGGAAATCTGACACAACGCCCAATATCAACCTCGGAAATATATACTACGCATATCGAAAACCAGTTAAGATCAGAAAATAATTTGCCGTTACGTACCTATTACGGAAAAGACCAGAATGGAAATAGTATAGGACCTCGCATAATTATTCCAGCTACTAGAGCCAGTCGTTTTTATAACTCGCAAGGAACAACAAATTATAGTACGTTGAAACGAGGTGTTATTCCTTATATTTATTACGCAACTATATACTTTATTGTACCAACGATTGTATATAATGAATGGTTAACTTGGACAAAGTATATAGTTGCTTGTTTCTATGAAATAAATTCTACTTTCAATATAATGCCATCATATGAATAACCAATATCTGTAAATGATGGATATTTAGCGCAAGAAATATTATTAATTTTCATACCTTTTAATTGTGAATATCCAGCAGGGTCATATGCACCTGATACCATACCCCAATCATCAACATATACTGTGGATGATGTGCCAGCATTTGTATTTACTGCACCTGAATATAAGTTCTTATTATTGTTGTTTATATAAAAAGCACCAAATGACACATTGGATGCACCTAACTCTAATTTTATAGATTTAGTTTGTGTTGGTTTATATAATGCATTTACTATAACCAATTTATTCGGCTCATTAATTTCATCTTCTCCATACATAATCTCACATCCTAATTCATATGCTCTTTCTGCGGTGCAACATTTATTAGAAATAGGATTATTAGAACTACCAATATTATATGCTTCCTGTTCTGTTGCTATTTTACCTTCCATAACATCCTCCCTTTCTGCTCGTGAGTTTGTTACCAAAGTTTCTATCACTAAATTCTAAGTTGGCAAAAAGCCCCCCAAGTACGTTTTTGTAGTTTCATATTCAATCTGTTTTTTTAAAGAGTTAATCTTCTATAGTCTGTTCTTCTTGTTTTTCCTCTGATTCCCTATCCACTATTTTAGCAATTTCCAGTTGCAGAGTATTTTCTAAAGTCTCATTTAGATATTGAGTGAGAGTCTTCATATCTGTATGTTTTTGATTAATAGAATATGTATTTATCCTTAAGAACAAAGAAAAATATACTTTTTTGAATCACCAATCAATTAATAATCAGAGCTTAATAAATTTTTTTTTGTGAAAATTCTTAAGATTTTTCTTCAAAACTGAAATTTCCAGCCCATTGCGTGTACAATTTCTCTATTAATCAATAAACAATTGTACACATGAAACCATTCATCTCATTACTTCACATGATAGATACTCTGCATACCGAAGAGGATTGCAGATTGTATCTTGAAGATATGCGGTGGCATGGTGAGCCTGTGTGTCCACATTGCGGTTCCATATCTAAGCACCATTACAAACTCACCCAGAACGGAGAGTTCAAAGGTCTGTACAAGTGCAAAGATTGTCGGGAACGGTTTACGGTCAGACAAGGTACAATGTTTGAAGATTCCAATCTTCCGTTGAAGAAATGGTTCTATGCTATCTTTTTGTTTTTGGCTCACAAAAGAGGTATCAGTAGTGCTCAATTAGCAAGAGATATTCATGTAACCCAAAAGACAGCATGGTTTATGTTGCATCGTATTCGTCATAATATAAAGGATGATGATACTATTTTTGAAGATGAAACACAAGTTGATGAAACCTATGTTGGTGGTAAAACTCGCGAGAAACATCAAAGGCGCAAAAACTATAAAGCATTTAAAACCGGTAAAAAGAATATGGGACGCTCTACAAAAGCTAAAGTTCCCGTAATGGGGTTACTTTCTAAGGGTAAGGTCTATACACAAGTTATTGCAAATGCAAGTGCAAAAGTTCTGTTGGATGTTATAGACCGACTTATAAAGAAAGGCTCTACAGTTGTTTCTGACGGTTGGTGTGGCTACAACAGTGTAAAAGATAACTATCGGCATGAGGTTGTACAACATAGTTTAGGCATCTATGTAAACAAGAAAGGTTTCCATACTAATTCAATCGAGGGATTCTGGAGTCATTTCAAAAGAGGTATCGAAGGTGTTTACTATTTAGTTAGTCCTAAGCATTTGCCAAAGTATTGCAAAGAATACTCATTCCGATACAACACTCGTGATATTTCAGACGGAGAACGGTTTAATCTATTCTTGCAGCAACCTACTGAACGGCTTTACTATGGTGAATTGCTGATGAAACCAGAATGGATATGGTGAGTAAAATTTCTATAAACAAAAATATTTCTACGGAAAGGCTCTGGAAAAGCTGTAGAAAAAAGAACTCCGCTCCAGACATGAGCGGAGTTCTAATTTACCAACTGATAGTGATGTTGTACTGTAAGTAATGCAGCAATAACATTATTGCGTTCATTATCAGTTGTGCAATGACATTCACAAATATGAGTGTCATCGTCTCTTTAATTGCTCCCTTCATTTTTTTAATTTTTAAGGGTTTATCGAAAGAGATGTTTTCGGTACGTGATACTCGCACGTTCCGGTAAGACCAAACCATACAAACGGTTTGGTCTTACTTTTTCAATACTATGCAATCACAACTTAGAATTTCACTAACAGAAGTTAAAAATAAAAAGGCTCAGACTAACGATAAGTCCGAGCTTTTTTGCTTATTTCATTTTAAGATTTATTCTAATGCCGCATTAGTAAGTTTCTGTTGTAATTTCAGAAAGCGACTTGCTTGTGCAGGTTTTAAATCACCTTGAGCACCACTAAGTTTGTTAGACAAAGATTGTGCTTTTTCAAGCAAGGCAGGATATTCGGTTAAAGCACTTGTATCACCTGCCTTTGCTTTCTTATAAAGCTTGATGTATTTGTCTATGTATTTTTCATAATCATCAAGAATACTATTCCAATCATTGGAAGAACTTGAACTTTCAGAAGATTCGACTTTTGATGTACTACTTGTAGATGTACTTTCACTGACAGCCGATGTAATTCTAAATGTTACAGGTTTGTTCTCTGCATTTACTGACCAACGAACAATTCCGGTTTCACCAGAACCAAGTTGAATGGCCGCATCTATATCGTCAGAACTATATGCACCACCAACACCACCTGTATTAGCATTTTTTATTTCAACTACATCTCCATTTTCATCCAATAATTCAATGCCAAATCCTACTTGTATAGGCTTTCCATCCTCACTAACACTGAAACTTGTTGCTTTTTGCGGGTCAAAAGGTAATTCTTTATCAGTACGTTTAAGCTCCACGCTGATGAGATGTCCCCACGAACCATTTTCTTTGATTGCGTAATCCTTTTGAATAACTTCATAACAACCTTTTAGAACACCCTTAATTTCGGTTGTTTCTGGCTTTGCTGTCAAAGATTCTACTTTTTTGTTTCCACCACAACCCACAAGAAGAGCTGCAAGACTAAATACAAAAATACTTTTTCTCATGATATTTTGTTTTTTGTCTTCCCAGCTCACCAAAGAAGAATTTATTTTATGAAAGTGTGAGAGCTGTAACTCGTCTATCGGAAAGGCTCTGGAAAACCATAGGAGTAAACAAGCAACATACTCCCACACCATATTTGTAGATACGATGCAGGATACGCTAACTCATTCTTCTCCTTTTAAAATTTTCCAGATTTTATCCGAAAGAATCAGTTAAACACCATTTGTACTATTTGTACGTTGCAAATTTACAAAAAGTTATCAATATACATATTGTATCAAACAATAAACTTTAGTTTTATGAAACAGAATGTAGCATGGGGGCTTGAAGGAAAGAAGGATTCTCAAGCGAAGAAAACCACGAGAACAGAAACCAGAGTAAGGAAGTATTCAACCTCTAAAGAAAGAAAGGGGGGAGACAATGAAAAAATCTAATGCTTGCCCCATTTGTTCCGAATTGATTCTTAAAAATGTAAATATAACATGTAGTACTGATATTTATGCAATAATGGGTAAAACAGTTTCTGATATTTTATTAATCAATTCGGGAACAGATACTATTACATTGACTGAATATGGACCAAATAGTACATCATCTTATGGTAAATTATCATCTGATATAATTATACCACCAATGGGTACAGCTAAAATAACGGATTCAATATTGGGTAATAAATGGTCTGATTTATGGAACTCCACTATTTATATTAGTGGTTATAAAAATAAAGGTGGTACAAATTTATTGTATTCACTATTTAATGCAGATGGAAAGGGAGATGGAGAAGGTTCTTACGATTTGGGATTTAACAGCAGTTCCAGACCTTTAATAATGACTCCTAAAACAACTGCTACAATCAATGACCCCATATCAAAAAATCAAAGTAATTGCATCGACATTTATTCAGGAGATATAGTATATGGCTCCGAAACGATAACAGGTGTTATTGGAGTATTCATTTCTGCTACACATGCTTCCGGTAAATCTATCTTTTTAGGATGCACATCAAATGGCAAATTACTAATTGGTTGTAGACCTACATGGATAGGAAATTATGTAGTACCTCTTAAAACCATTTATCAAGGTGGTTAAATTGATAAGGATTGGTTGGCTTTTGATTAAAATTAAGTCAGTTACAGTAGTATTATATGGCAATGCATTCATGTGTTGATAACATAAATTGGATTACCCTCGAACAAATAAAAGATGAATCGGGAACGTCATTACAGCAAATCTCAATGGTGTTTGCACTATACCATAGCTCTCAAATTACATATCAAAGTATTAGTAGGGCATGCTGGGAAACTTGCATGCCCTATTTTTGTTGTATTAATCGCTATTGGGGTAATAAGAAATTAAAAGGGATTGTTAGTCAAAAAGGCCATTGAAATAAAAAGAAGCTATCACTTTATTAAATTATCAACCGTTTGAATTGTTTTTAGTAATTTTGCTCTTTGTATTTAATAACTCATTAACAATTTAATATTATGTATTATGGAATTGAAAACACTTCAATACTTTTCTCACAACTTAACTGATCCAATTCATGAAGTATTTCAAGTTTTGGATAACCCTAATCATTCAGAATATAATAAGCTACTCCATGATATGAAATCTATAAATGCAGAAGAACTATCTTTATTTGTTATTGAAAAACAAATTGATTTCTACATTAAAGATAGTTTTAATATCGATATGCAGAGAAGGGCTTGGTTTCTAATCAATCGTTTACATAGGGATATTGCGAGTAAAAGACTAGATGAATTATCAGGAAATGAAGTGAGACTAAAACCCTATAATTCGCTCAATCTGAAAGAAATTTTAATCAACGATGAAAATCTTGTTGATATTTCTATTTTTGATTTGAAGCCTATTGGGATTGCTCATAATAACTTTGGTTATCGTTTATGTCCATCAACTAATTTAGATAATTCCACTTATTGGCTATTCCTTGAAATCATTAAGCTTGTACTTAAAAACAAAAAGAAATTCTATATCAGATTAGATCCATTCATTGAGATACCTATCAAAAATTATACTCCCATGGCATATAAAATGATAATTCATGGAAAGCCGCTAAATTGGGATCGAATTAGAAATCTGCAAGATGATGATTTTGGACAGTTTATAAATGAAAAAGAGGATAGTGATTATAGTATAACCGACTATATTTGGAGTGTGAAGAAAAATGAAATACACTTTACATGTGAAGAGTTACCTGCAATTGGGAATTACGCAATTAGAGGAAGTCGATATTTTCATGCGATTTTTAATAAGGATACGGACTCTATAATGCATTGTGATGGAGCTATTAGAATTTATAGTGAAAGCGAGCTTGCTGATAGAATGAGATTTCATGTTAGAAGTTCAGATGTGAGAAAGGTAGGAAAGAGAGTGAAGATATTCCAAACAAATGATTCTTTAACTCAGGAGGAGTTTTCTCATTTAGTAATGAGTTTTTTCGTCTGGAATCAAGATGTCGTTTCGTACTTTAATACATGATAATACGAAAGTTATATTGTAAATGTATGATATTTATATTTCATGGTATTGGTGTAAAGCCAATAAATACTATTTGATTATATTATTTGTAATGAGAACAATAGATGTAATAACAATTGGTGTAAATTTTGATAATGCCAATCTGCTAAGTCGCAGATTGGCGCATTAAAGTCCAACCATTCATTATACACAACGCTTGGTACAATAAAGTATATAGTTGCGATTTATTAATATAGCCATGAGAAATTTAATTTTATTATTTTGTTGGATGATATTTATCGAAAATGCTCATACGCAAACCAAAATTGTAGATTTTTCCTCTGCAATAACCTCTACCCCTCTCGAAAAAAAAACGCTTGTGATGGATGTTGTCTATAATAATGGCGAATTTAATACTGTAAAAAAGCGGTTTGTAAAAAGTAAAAAAACATCAAAAGACATCAAAAGCGAATACAGCCTGATGGGGAAAATAATAGACAGTCTAGGATTGATTGACTATAAGACTGACACGATATACATTTTATCGACATACTATTTTAACTCTCTCGTATCAGAAATATTCAAAACATCAAAAGACACTTTCAATATTATCAAGAATATACAAGGAGAATATAGTATTCAGGCTTTGGAGGATTATTATATTAACATTTCAGAAGATGAAAAGAACTCTGATTTTGTGCTATATGAAACTATATTTTCATGGAATATTGATTTATTGATTCGACTTATAAAGTCCTCCGGAGGACCATTGGGTAGTGAATATTTTATGTCAGCAACAAGAATTATCTTGAAAGATAATCAAGTTTTAAAGAAAGATATTATTAATTTTGAGCCTACATTACATTGGAAATTGGAATAATTATTAAGCGTTTTACATTAACGTCCTACAAAAAAATGTGTTTAATCCGAATGATTTTTTATGATGGATCACTTATTGAGAAATTCCTTAAAGGTCATTTTATCTACTCAAAGCATATATCAAGATTGAAATGCATCCGAAAAGCTCTTAAAACAAGCTTTTCGGAAAAGCAACTAATTAAAACTATTCAAACCTCAATACAATCCGTCCCTTCTGCTGACCGTCCACCCATTTCGGTTGAGAGGAAGGGCCGCACAAGTCAGTTGTATTCACTTTATTACGTACCGGAGGAATTACATTCAATACAGAAATTCCACTTTCCGGGAAAGTATAGAGCTGACGGTCACGCCCATCACGAGGTTGATAAACTCCGATATATGAATCAGGGGTCTCATTCTGAATACAAATAGTACCTTCCTGAGTCTTGATATTCATCCATGTAACATGAGCAAAATAACCTTTAAATTCAGGATACGTAAATGTTTCACCCGGAATAGGGTCATTGTAGTCATTTTCCCATAAGCCATATTGCGGACCATGCAAACGATTTTGCCATACACGGTAAGGACCGTCGCCCAACCAGCGTTTACTAATCACCTTATCTTCCGGATAATCAAAACAGATACCCATCATATCGACTACTCCGCTAAAGTTATACAGATAATCTAGCGTGACAGTCCCATCCGGTGCTATTGTCCACTGTGCTTTATCCATATTCCCCAGTTTATAATTGGCAGTTACCACAAGATTGTTATCATCTTCTTTAACATCCAAACCGGTAAATACAGCCGCTTCCGGGAATGCTTCATAAACACGTTCCTTAGACCTGGCATCTTTGTCGTCATGATTATAGAACTGATCCAAAGAACGGTCACCGCGACGTGCTCCGATAAAACGCGGACCATTTGCTAAATTGATAGTTCTATTACCTATATTGACACCTTTCAGTTGCCCGTCTTCCTTGCAGAATGTAAAGGTGCGTCCGTTAGCAGAAACCGTCAGGGATTGTTCTGTTTCTTTATAAGTAGGTTTTGCTCCCTGAGAAGCCAAAACAGCAGTCCCTTTCTGATTATGTAACGGATAACTCCAAGTAAAGAGTTCATTACCATACACATCTATCACTGTTATCATTAAAGCATCCGTATCATCCTTTACAACAGGAACAGCTAAAGTGCCCGCACTATGAGGAGCGATATTACCACCCTTGACTTCACCTTGCTTCAACACTTTCATATCCCCTTTTTCATTATATTCAGGGAACTTCACACGCTTCCACACGAAACGGCAGGTATTCAGATTAAGAAAGTCATAGCGGTTCTCCAAGTGCAGTATACCATCAAAATCGGCATCTATCCTTGTATTCATTATCTGTACGGGACACCATATCTGCTTAATCGTATAATAGCTTCCTTCCTTTTCATGGTGAGGTCCTACAATACCGTCAGCGCCGAAATTTCCCTGATTATCAATGAAACCATCCATATCCACACGCTTCACACCTTCATCAGCCAATACCCAAAGGAAACCGCCGATACAGCGAGGATGCTTACGCATCATTTCCCAATAATCCCAAAGTCCGGCTCCGTGCCCCCCGTCATATAAGCCATGTAAGAATTCCGTAGGCATGAATATTTGCGGAAGACGCATATAATTCTGGCTCTCCCCATAAGAACGATAGTGCATGGTTTCAAAGCCACTGAAGTTCCCCTGCGGATGCAATACCGGACGAAGTTGAGGATCATATTTATGGAATTCACCATCCAGTTCCGTATTCCAGCCTTTCTCATTGCCATTGCTCCACCAGATAACAGAAGGGTGATTTACATCACGTTCTACCAGACTTTTCACCAAAGGCACTCCGATTGCCGTATCATATTTCCCATGCCATCCGGTCAATTCATTCATTACGTATAATCCCAGCGAATCACATACATAAAGGAAATCCGGGTCTGCGGGATAATGGCTCAAACGAACTGAGTTCATATTCATACTCTTTATCAGCAATACATCCTCAATATTCTTGGCTTTGCTCAAAGTACGACCTGTTTCGGGTCGGAAGCTATGACGATTCACACCACGGATATTCACACGTACACCATTGATATAAAGTCCATCGCTTTCACGAACCTCAATCGTACGGAAACCAAACTTCTCAGACTCCTGATGTAACGCTTCCCCCTCTTTATCCAATAAAGTAAACTGAGCTGTATAAAGGTTAGGCGTTTCAGCTGTCCACAGAGCCGGAGAATTGACTTTTAGATCAACATTCGCCCAATCACTGCCGGCTTTCAACGAAGTAACACCTTCTGCTACTTTTTTGCCCTTCATATCCAAAAGCACCGTTCGTACCGATGCACCCGGAGAAGCGATATTCGTATAACAATTAGCTTTAAAAGTACCGTCAGCTTTAGCGTCTATTGCAAAATGACGGATATTCACAGCAGGTTTCGCACGCAAAAACACCGGACGAAACAGTCCACCGAAGTTCCAATAGTCCGCCCGCCGTTCAGCCAGATTCACACTTCCGTTCTCACTATCCTTGCTAACAGTTACTTCCAAGATATTTTTCTTCCCGAAATTGACGCGGTCAGTTACATCCGCAACAAACCGGTAAAAACCTCCCTGATGCTTGCCAACCGCTTTACGTCCGTTTATTTTCGCTTCAGTATCTGTCATGGAAGCCTCAAAAACCAGTTCCACCTGCTTACCTCTCCATTCTGCCGGTATGGTAAACTCATATTTATATAGTCCTTTTTCTTTTGCTATTCCTTCAGGAAAAGCAATTCCATAGAAACGCATTCCATATTGAAAAGTGCCATATCCCTGTAACTCCCAACAGGAAGGAACACCTATCTTCCCCCATTTACCGGAATTACGGCCATCCGTACACATAAAGTCCCATTCAACCATATCATCACATCCATGTCCGGATAAATATTGTAGTTCTGTTTTAGGAGGCTGATTCTGTGCCTGCATGCTCAAAGAACTTAATGCCAAAGCCAATGTTATTAACTTATGGTATAAAGTTATTCGTCTATTCATCATATATTTATATTTTATTTATTACTTAAACTAAGTCTTCTATATATACCCAAAGACGGGGGTGCATCCCGTTTGTACCCATCAAGAGGTATTCTCTATCCCATACGGTTATTTTGCACGCTCCAATCTGATATGCAATTTATGCGCTTCCTTTTTAATGGCATATTTTTTAAGTACGCCCGGTCCGCAGCTACTGTTTCCAAGTCCTAGAACAGCGGCATCAAGATTCAATATCACTTCCGGACGCTCTTTCAAATCACAATCATGTGTCGTGTTATACAAGTCTTTCACCATATAATGCAGTGCAGAAGCGGAAAAAGTCTTTTCAACCGCCATAATTCTCACGCCGTTCCCTTTTACATTCGTCAATGTAAGATAGCGGACTTCTTCTTTATTACCACTCTCCTGCGGACGTGGATAATGCGTATATTGTTCGCTAACATCAGCACTCCAAAGACCAATATCACAAGAAGTTTTACGGTCAGGATAATTTTCCCAAGGACCACGACCATACCAAGTAAAATTCTTCAAAGCCGGATCTATCGGCAAAGCGATTCCCAATCGGGGTAATTCAGGCAAACTACCTTCAGGGGTGAATATCGCCTGTAAATCAATTGTCCCGTCTGATAAAACGACATAAGTCAAATCTGTAATAACAGAACCGGAAAGATAGGTATATACAGACTTTGTATGAATAAGCACAGAACCATCAGCCTGTCGTTCCCAAGTCAGAGGAGAATATGCTTTTTCCGGAGAGTCCAGACGATGATTTATCCAGTCTTTAGCCAGCCAGTTGCCAAAACTCTTATCGTTATCCGTTGGTGCACGAAATGCCTGAACTTCAGGAGTAACAGGAAAAGCAGAAGAAGGATATAAGATTCGTTGCGAACCATATTCAAGTAAACTCATTGAACCGTCTCCTATCCGCCAAGACATATTAAAATTCTTTCCCTTTATACATAATAGTCCATTCTCTTCACGAACTTGCAACGTACCTCTATTTGTCAGTGTAGTATCCGGCAATGTAGCTTCTTGCAAACAAAACTGTTCACTAGCGACTTCATATCTGGCTTTTGCCCAAAGTGCATCTTCCTTCAATATAAGACTAAAACGTAAACGTACATCCGATTCCGGTTTCCAGCTACTTCTTAAAGAAGCAGGCAAAGAAACAGATGCACTGTCTCCCGGAGCAATTTCCGGTAACGCCAGTTCGCCTTGCTTCTTTATCTTTCCATCTATCGAAAGCCTCCACAAACAACGATACTGTCCTAAATCCGTATGATGATTCCGGTTTACCGCTATTAACTTATCATTTTCCAGTTTTAACAAGACAGGTTGATAAACCTTTTTCACTTCCCAATACTTCGGCGTTGTTTCCCTATCACTTCGCACAACCCCATTTAAACAAAATGCCTTTAAATTGGGCTGATCACCGAAATCACCTCCATAAGCAACCATAGTACGTCCATCAGGCAATGTCTTATAAATACCCTGATCTACCCAATCCCAGATAAAACCACCAAGCATACGAGGATGGCTGTATATTTCATCCCAATAATACTTAAAATTACCCAATGCATTCCCCATACAATGAGCATACTCACTGGTAAGTACCGGGCGGTTATCATCCGTACGTTGAGCTATGCTTAACAAACGTTCCCAACGAGCATTCTCCGCCCGCTCTGCATCGACACCTTCAGCGATACCTGGATTCAGATACTCCTGCTGAACACGAGTATAAAAACGACTGATAACATCTACAGTTTTAGGATCAGGCTGCCCGTCAACTCCCTGAGCCCCTTCATAATGAACCGGACGTGTCGGATCAAAATCATGTAACCATGCAGATATTGCAGCAAAATTAGGTCCGTAACCACTCTCATTACCCATGCTCCACATGACTACACAAGGATGATTCTTATCACGCTCCGCCATTCGTACAGTTCTATCCAGAAAAGCTGTATGCCAATCGGGATTACTGGCAAGTGTACCACGCAAGCCATGCTCTTCAATATCAGCCTCATCCATTACATATAATCCCAAACTGTCACATAACTCATACCAACGGGGGTGATTCGGATAATGGCTGGTACGAACCGCATTGATATTGGCTTGTTTCATTAGAAGTATATCCTGTAACATCCGCTCTTCCGTCATAACCCTACCCAAACGAGGATCATGTTCATGGCGATTGACTCCGCGAAAACGAACAGGCTGACCATTCACCAATAAACGTCCGTTTGCTATTTCCACACTACGGAAACCGATACGTTGATGAACTTGTTCTACGATTCTGCCCGTACTGTCTTTTAAAGAAAGAAGAAGTGTATACAGTTCAGGAGTTTCAGCCGTCCATAAACGAGGAGAATGAACAACAGCTTTCATACGTCCCGTTTTACGAGGTCCCCGTTGAGGAAACCATTCATTCATGATAGCCGCTTTATGCTCTAAATCAAGCACCGGCACTGCGTCCACATCAAGACGACAAACCACCGTATCATCTATTAACTCTGCACAAACCTTATATCCTTTACCTGTTTGTTCTCCATAGACACTCAGTTCAGGGTCTATTTCCAATATAAAGTCTTTATAATTTTTATCAGCCAAAGTTCGAACCGTGAAGTCATTGATTCTTATGTTCTCCGTATGAAAGAGAGTTATATCCCGATGAATACCACTCATACGCCAAAAATCCTGATCTTCCAGATAAGATCCATCACTATACCGATAAACTTCAACAGCGATCTGATTCTCCCCTGCCCTTACATACGGAGTAACATTGAATTCACTCGGTTCCATACTTCCCTGGCTATAACCAACTCTTTGACCGTTCACCCAAACATAAAAAGCACTGATCACCCCGTCAAAACGAAGAAAAGTCTGCCCCTGTTTATCCCACCCCACAGGCAAAGTAAATGTACGGCGATATTGTCCCACCGGATTACGTTCTTTATAAGTCGTATATTTCTCTTTCGGTTTTGAAGTTACTTTAGGAGGATTGATACGGAAAGGATAACCGGCAGAGACATAAATTGGCGTGCCATAACCGTTAACTTCCCAATTGGCAGGAACAGGAAATGTAGTCCAACGGCTGTCGTCATAATCTTCCCGAAAGAAATCCCTGATACGTTCTTCCGGGACAGGAGTCCAACGGAAACGCCACATGCCGTTCAGCGACAAAACCCTATCGCCTTGTTTCTCACCATAAGCAATAAAAGCCGCACGAGCCGGTTCACGATTAACTTGAAGTACATGATGATTCTCCCAATCATGTATAATGGATTGTGCCTTGCCATCGCAAAGCACAACACAGATAAAAACAAAAAGGATTAGATAGTTCTTCATAATTATAACTACAAACTACTGTACATCGAGCGCATCAAACGCCAACTTATTCATATCTTCGGCAGAAAGTACCACTTTATAATACCCTGCATTCACATAGGTTCCCGTAGTGGTACTCATCATACGCCATTTCTCCGGAGTATCCGGGAAAGTAATCTTATCATCTTTTAAAACCTGACCATTGGCAGCAATAAACTGCATACGAACCGTTATCGGCTTGCCACTCAAATTCATGTATTTAAAACGAAGAGCATAGACTTGCGCCAATCCTGTGGAAATATTCCATTCGATACTATTCTTATTTCCTTTTTCAAAAAAGACCCCAGTCTGTTTACGATGTTCTTTCTTCACATACTTTCCTCTGACAATAGCTGCTTCCGCCTCATAAGATACATTCATCCGAGATGTTTTATCTTCCGGGAGAAGCTCTGCCGGAGTTTTTGAAATAGTATCGCGCGAAAAAGATGCCCACACATCAGACTGTACAGATTCCGAGCTTATCTCTCCGGCTTTCGTGCGTAAAAAAGCAATATCAGTGTCGGATACATTCCCTTTCTTCGCAATGGCAATGCCGGATATAATAGCCTGGCCTGCTTTTACCTCGGGAAAATCAATACAAAGCACGCCATTCTTCACTAAAACATCCACTACTTTCTTTATCGCAACATCATGCCCTGCTTCCGCCCATAAATCAAGATTATCAATAACCGTTTCACCATTTACCGCAACATCAAAGATTCGTAAACCTTCACAGTCTGTCCCGGCACTTCCTCCCGTACCATGCCACGGTTCTACAAAATACAATTCCAAGTGATATTCTCCGTCCTGTAAGGGGAATCGGTAATTTAGTTTATGTCGTCCAAAACGGAAATGTTGAAACAACTTCCAATCACGGGTGCCATGAATGGGATCATTTGTTATACGTTGACTTGCAAGGTAAGGATTCAAGTCTTTGTACCCCTCTGCCCATGAATGAGAATATTTTGTATTATCCTGCTCCCACACTTGCCCAAACGTATCCGTATAAGCATCACCGCCACAGTTCACACGATACAAATAAGTGAAACCGTCTTCACCCTTCAACAATGGTTTAGCATCAGAGTAGAAAGTTTCAAAATGAGGAGCTTGCTCTAATCCATTCAGAACCAAAACATCTTCACAAACAACATGTCCTGCATAATAACCGACAGCACGAAGTACATTATAACGAATATCTCTATTCTCCCACATAAAATGCGTACCTACACCATGTTGCTTTTTCTTTCCCAGAAAAGCATTATCGGCTAAATCATTATAAAGAAGAACCGAATCACAGTTACTATATACTTCAATCGTAGCACGACGACGTCCGCTTACGAAACGGTCCGCCCAATTATGGGAAACAATATAAACCATCGGATCTTTTGCCGGATCGACATAATTGGCGCGATACATATAATATATATCCAAAGGTTCTTCCCAAGGAGTTACCAAACCTTTATAGTTAAACGGTCCTACTTTATCAATGCGACGTAAAGCCTCGTCCGGCTGACGACGTCCGGGATTGTCATGGCTGCTGAATATCCATTGAAACTGCCCGCATACACTATCCCGGGCTTGTTCGGCAAGGCGTACTTTCATCTCCATAAGCCGGCACATACGATCCTCACTCCAAGGAGCATTCGAGTCAAATTCAGCAGGCTCCGTATGGAAATCCAATGTGCGCCAAGCACCATATTCACCATTTAAAAGCTGATTGGGGCGGGACAGTTCATATCCATAGTTACCGGCATCACCGCCATAAGTGCCACTCCAATTCTGAACGACGTTCCAATCTGTTCCTTCACCACCATTACAAGTTGTGACAACACGCATATTACGGGCAGTCGGGTCCATTTCCCGTATAATTTCACTACATTCTTCAGCAAACTCGCGAGGGAGTGTACTTTCGTTCTGCAATCCCCACATCACCACAGAAGGAGAGTTACGACGCTCTTTCACCCATTGGCGAAGCAAGGTTTTAAAGTTTTGACGAAACTCCGGAGTATCATACCAGACATGAGCGGAAAACTGTGTCCAAAACAATACACCTTCTTTATCCCAATATTTCTGATAATCCAAGTTATGGGGTTGATGCGCATCACGAAAAGCATTGAATCCGGCAGAGCGTATCTGTTTTACCCGTGCCGCTACCTGTTCCGGACTAAAAGCATGGCTTTGTCCAAACTGATGTTCATATTCGCATACACCATTGATAAATACAGATTTACCATTCAGATAAAAACGTCTATCTCCATCTGCCCGTTTTACCGGCCAACTAATTGTACGTATACCGAAAGGAGTACTGATTTCATCTGTGGTCTTACCATCCCGCTTAATCATAGAAGCAAGTTTATAAAGGTAAGGATTCTCCGTATCCCAAAGCACAGGATCTTGCACAGCTGAAGACTGACGTACCACTTTTGTTTCTCCGGCAGCCAGAGTAACAGGTTCTACAAGCCTAAAGACCTGACGTCCCTCATCATTACTGAATTTATTAACCAATTCCACCGTCACGGGCTTATCGCTGTAATTTTTCAATTCCGTATCAATATAGACGGTCGTTGCCTGATCATTATTCCAAATATGAACACCAAAAGGTTCGATACGCACTTCATCTGTTATTTCCAATAAAACCGGACGGAATAATCCCATCGGTTGGGAACCCTCGCTAAATCCCCACTCGGAAGAACATCCCCCACATACCCAAGGCATATCGGAAATCATCTCCGAATGTTCCGCTTTCACTTCCAAGCGGTTGTTTTTACCGGGCTTAAGAGCATCCGTTACATCTAAAGTCAATGTAGTACGGCCAACGGGATGACGGCCATACTCTTTACCGTTTAAAGTAATCGTAGCATAAGTACCAACTCCCTCAAAACGCAAAAAACAACGCTTATCCGATTGATAATCCGGAGCAATGAAGTCTTTAACATACATGGCAGTACCATGAAGATTGCCGTGAGTAAGCTGACGATAACCGTAATAATCATCCCAATTATGAGGTATATTTACCTCTATCGCTTTCTGCGTGAACAAGCCTTTCAGATGAGTTGCTTCCGTAAGCCAGGTTTTCCAGCCATTATTCAGTTCCATCACCGTACGCCGGTTCTTTTGATCCGGCTTTGGGAAGCGAACAGAAGAACGTCCCATCGGTTTACTTGTAGCAACTGCTATACCACGCTGTTCGTGATTATTCACTGCACAATAAAAGTGATAAACCACTCCATCATGCTTCACTACATAGCTTTTATGAGCAAACAGTTCATCATAACTTTTAGAAGGAGTAATCAAATCTGCTCCCTTCCAATCATACCAATGTACCAAATCATAACTACAAGCAAATGTGTTATAAGCCTTATACTTACGACTGGGATCAAAAGCCGAGAAATAAAACATCACATAGATATCACCCATTTTCTGAATATGGGCATCACCTGTTATTGTACCTTCCGCTTCATGAGCGAAAACCGGATTACCGGCATAACGCTTCCACCTCTTCATATCTTTGGAGAGCGCAATCCCTACCCGCTCACCTTTCATACCCGTTTCAGGATGACGTCCACCTGCATTATAGAACATTACAAACGGTACACCGAATGTTTCATTCTTATCCCAATAAACAGTGCTTTTATATTGCGTCAGTTTTTCCCACCACTGTGCATCTTTGTCATGGATAGAAAGAATCGGTTTATCAAGTGATTCCCATTCATGGACAGTGCCAATATCATCTTTTGTCCATGCAAGACCTACATATAAAGGTGCTGTTACGGCTTCGTATCCCGGTCCTTCACCTCCGATATACGTCATCCAATGTTTATCCTTATACGTTTGTAAAGCATAGCTTCCTCCCCATTCCATATCCGGCAATGCAGGGAATCCGCCTCGTTGACTGCAATCCCACGTCCCGTCACGAAAAGACAATACACGTCCTTTCGTATTCCAGTGAAGCAAGTCATCACTTTCGGCAAGCCAAGTTTCATAACCACGTCCGTCTTTAGCTCCTTTACCGTTATAGATAACATAAGTCATGTACCACTTATTCCCTTCCCTGAATACAGTGGGGCAATCCATTTTATAATTATTATTATCCGGAGCAAGCACAAGACCGTATTTATAAGGAGTCTTCACTTCCTCATAAATATCGGCCATACGTTCCTGAGAAACTTCACGCTGGGCAAAAGTCATTAAAGAAAAAAGAGTTAAGCCCAACGCTATCAGTTGTTTTTTCATATATACAATATATTCATTATCAATAGAACATCCAATCCATTGTTTCCTCGGCTCCAGCAAGGGCTGCATTACGAGGAGTAACGGACTTATCCGTAAAACCTAATACCAAGGTATATCCTTTGGGTAACAGCAGTTTGTGAGTTCCCGCAGGGAAATTATAACAGTGAATATTTGCCAAAGGCATACCTTCTATACGAATAGCATTTGTTAACTTCGGTTCGGCCTGACCATATTCATTCGCAGCTGCATCGGTTTCTAATTTTGGGGCTTTCGCATACTTTTTCTGATCATCGCGGAAATAACCGACTAACAGACTTACAGGCGTAACAGCACTGAATTCTATTGTCGTACCCTCACTGCGTTGTCTGTCTCCATCCAGACGAAAAGCAGTCAAACCTTCCAATTCGGGTGCAAGGGCATCCACTTTTCCGGGAACATTAGAGAATAAACTGGCTCCCTTTGTTAGTTTTACAGTCGGAAGATTATTCAACAACTTGACATCAGCAGCAGGTAGAGCTTCAATCTTCACTGTCTCCTCAACAGATCCGCCGTTCTGCTTATTTCTCAGCATATCCAAGTTAGCTTTGAAGTTCTCCAATTCTTTTTCGTAATGCACCAGCATTTCTTCCCATGTTTTATTCGTTCCATTATCTCCTCCGATGGGGATACGACGTTGTGCCGTCTGCATACTGTTAGCATAATAATAATGGCCTTTCGTTAAATCCACCAATTTACGATAATGCTCCAGACTTTGTTCCATGAAAGGTATTGCATCGTCCAGGTTCTTTAAATCCTTACCCCATTGATAGTCCAAAACCAATTTGGCAGCCTTTACCTTTAAATTGAAAGCATAGGCAAATTCACGATAGCAATGCATATCATTACGCAAACGTTCAAACTCATCTTTATTTTTAGTAACCTTACTCTGAGCCGCATCAATGGCAGCCACTGCCCTATCACCATGTTCCACTACCTGCGTAATAATATCCAAAGGCAATTCACCTACATGAGGTTCTTTCTTCCATTCCTTCTCCACATATTCAATCAGCTTTTCACCTTCCGGTCCACAGCTTTCATAAAAGCCCGGATAAATCGTATATTTATAAGGATTTACCAATTGACTCATAAACATTCCTAATAACAATGTCTGTCTGTTACCTTCAGTTATACCGAAGCGGCGTAGCAACTTAGGAGCTATCTCACCGGATTGTTCGTAAGCCTCAAGAACATTTCCGGCAGCCTGAGCATCCATTCCATAATAATTACCTAATTGCTCGTCCCAATAAGCGATTTCACTCTGACGCTCGCGATGGCAATTCCATGCATAACGTCCCCAAGTCTTATACCAAATCCAATCACGGTCTAGTTGATATTCGCGTTCTCCATCAGGCAACTTATCCGCCGTATAAGGCCAGTCCCAATAAGAAGCCTGCGGATAAAGGTGAAGCGCATTAGCTCCATGCACATTATGCATCGCTTGTACCGCTTTCTGCACAAAATCAGGTGATCCCCAACGAAATGGTTCCAAGTTGGCCAATATATGAACATTACTGATATGGATACTCCCAAGTGAGCTTAAATCCTTATGAATCTTAGCCCAAGGACCACGAGGTTCATAGGTAGTCAATGATTCACCGTTATACTTATGCATTGTATAAAGATTCTTATATAAAGGTAAAGCTGCATCCATAACCATTTTACAATCCGTATCATGGGCACGAAGCAATAAAGGGGGTTCATCGGTACGCCCTAAAGCCTGCAATCCGTCTTTCACACCGGGAATAATGGTTTCCGTAAACCATTTAACATCATCCTCATACGTATCCATGGCTTCCCCCAGACAAACCAGCAAACCGACATTCGGATATTTCTTGATAAATGCAGCCACCGATTTACGGGTATAATCACTTATCAGAGGAGTGATAGGACGATTACGATCTTGAGTTTTCAGTCCGTAATGATCGGCAAATGGTTTAGACAGAAGAATATTATAAAACATCTGAATGACGAAAATACCACGTTTATCGGCTTCTTCCGTCAGAAAAGAAAACATCTCCTCGTTCTTCTTAAAGGTTTCTTCATCTACCTCAAGCGCAAAAGGATAGTCTTTCAACTTCACTAAAGAAGCAAACGGATGTCCGTTCCATAAATAGAGTGAGTTCATGCGATTCTCAACCAACATATCCAGATATTTAATCCATTGTTGCTTATCATAAAACCAAGGAAAGTTCTCAGGTGTATACGGATATTCATAAACACCGTGTCCCGGCAGATAAGTGGTTTTCTGCAAACCTACACAAGCTCCGCGAAGCACCATTTCGGGCGCATCTATCAATGATTCGGGAAAATCCAGATTCTTCTTCTCATTAATATGCTCTATCAATTCGCGACAACCATAGATAACCCCGCTCCCATCGTGACCACAAACTGTTGTCTGATTACCTTCCGTTGTGATATAAAATCCTTCATTCCTCAAGGTAGAATCACAAAGCTGAGTTAGAATTATCACTTTGTCATCCGGCTGTATGGCATCTTTTGTTTGCAACGAAATAACCTGATAGCCGGCTTTCTCTAATGAGTTCTTTAATTGTTCCGCACCAAACATCATCCTCTTCGATGCATCCGGAGGAGTTACAATACTAACAGTTGTTCTTCCGCACGCACAAAGCAGCATCAGGCAGCAGCCTATCAAGAGTAGTCTTATTTTTGTCATCTTCCCTATTATAAATAAATGATTATTAGTTTTAAGAAGAGACGTGAAAAAGAAGATTTCGTACTCACACACTTCAATATAGTAGCCACATCCACTCACAAATGCTGCACCGCTATATTACAATAAGCTAAATTATAAACAGTAGATAAACTAAAAGATATATTCCTCTACCCCGACATTATATTCATCCAATAGTCTTCGGGAATCATCTATAAATATTTTCATACGGGAAGCCTCAGCCGGAGTAAGAAGGGCGCGGTCAATACTTACAGGATACAACATATAATTCTTTTTTCCGCTTAATGCGGGACGGGAGGTCCAGACAAGACTATAACTGCAATCCGTAACCCTAACGATACGATTTCTTTTTGTCAGTTCCAGTTTAAGCATTGCTCCACCGTCTGTCCTAAAAACAGACATATTGGAAATAAAGTTTCCTAAAGAATAAACGACTACATTCTTATCCAACGAATGAGGACTGGCACGAAGTTCCATCGGTTGAAGCACATGAGGATGCCCTCCGATAATATGCGTAACACCCTTAGACAATAACCAGTCAGCCAACTGTTTCTGCTCCTTGTTGGGCAATGACTTATATTCAATTCCCCAATGGATACAGGCAATAATTGCATCCGGGCGCATTTCTTTTGCTTTTTGTATATCCTCCGATATGACTTTCTTATCTATATAGTTTACAATATTAGGTGCTTGTACTTCTATGCCGTTCGTACCATAAGTATAATTCAACAGTGCAATAACAAATCCGTTCTTCTCCAATCGTAAAGGATAAGTCCTTTCCCGTTTTTCTCGGTTTACGTAGGTCCCCGCATGAGGTATCTTCAAAGAGTCGAGCATCAAAACGGTACGTTCGAGCCCCTTTTTACCGGTATCCAGACAATGATTATTTGCCGTTATCAACACATCAAAGCCGGCATCTTTCATCGCATACAAATATTCGTCGGGAGCACTGAATGTAGGATACCCTTTATAGGGTTTACCTCCTAGCGTCACTTCCAGATTTCCGATTGCTATATCCGCTTTACCAATCTCTTCCTTTACATACTTGAAACAGTCGTCATAATCATACCCCCAAGTCGTTTTTGCCGCATCTATCTGTCCCTGATGCTGCATAAGATCACCTGCAAAAAGAAGTGTTATCTTTTCTTGCGAACAAACAGAAAAAGAAATCAGGAGTAATACAAATGAAAGGGAGAGGTGTTTCATAGCGAAAAAGGATATTATAAAAATGCCTAAGGGAGCGTTGGCTACCGCTCCCTTAGGCGTTTTTCTTTATTTATAAATGGCTTTCTTACCTGCCAACAAAGTATTCTTCATCAATGAAACAATTGTCATAGGACCTACGCCACCCGGTACAGGAGTAATGAAAGAACACTTCGGTGCAACTTCGTCAAACATCACATCACCGGTGAGCTTAAACCCTGATTTTCTAGTGGCATCAGGTACACGGGTCGTACCTACGTCTATGATTACCGCTCCTTCTTTCACCATATCTGCTTTTACAAAATTGGGTTGTCCCAACGCAGCAATGATAATATCCGCTTCACGACACTCTTTTACCAAATCTGTTGAACGACTATGGCAAACGGTCACGGTAGCATCTCCCGGATATGCTTTCTGCATCATCAGCATCGCCATCGGTTTTCCTACAATATTACTCCGTCCGAGCACTACGCACTTCTTACCGGAAGTTTCTATCTTATAACGTTTCAACAATTCAAGGATTCCGTTGGGCGTTGCAGAGACATAACAGGGAAGACCGATAGACATACGTCCGACATTGATCGGATGAAATCCGTCCACATCCTTACGGTAATCAATTGTTTCTATCACTTTTTGCTCGGAAATATGCTTAGGCAAAGGCAATTGTACGATAAATCCATCCACATCATCATCCGTATTTAAGTCCTTCACCTTATTAAGAAGTTCCTCTTCGGTCACATCCGATTCATAGCGAATCAAGGTAGACTTGAATCCGCACACTTCGCACGCCTTTACTTTATTGGCAACATAGGTTTCACTTCCACCGTCATGTCCGACAAGGATAGCTGCCAGATGAGGACGTTTACCGCCTTTTGCCACAATCTCGGCAACTTCGGCAGCAATTTCCTGCTTTACCTGTTCCGAAATGGCTTTTCCGTCAATCAGTGTCATAGTAATTGGTTATATTGAATTAAACGTTATCGTTATCTTTTCAGTTTCGGCATCATCTTACCCATCTTGCTACCTGTCACCATCTTCATCATCTTACGGGTTTGGTCAAATTGTTTCAGCAGGCGGTTGACTTCCTGAATGGTCGTTCCGCTACCTTTTGCAATACGTGTACGACGTGATCCGTTCAGAAGTTCGGGATTCGTACGTTCTTTCGGAGTCATCGAATTAATAATCGCTTCAATACTCTTGAATGCATTATCATCAATGTCTATATCTTTGATAGCCTTACTTACACCCGGAATCATGGAAGCCAAATCTTTCAGATTACCCATCTTCTTGATCTGTTGTATTTGAGCCATGAAATCGTTAAAGTCGAACTGATTCTTCGCTATTTTCTTCTGAAGGCGTTTTGCCTCTTCTTCATCGTATTGTTCCTGTGCACGCTCTACCAACGAAACGATATCACCCATACCGAGAATACGGTCTGCCATACGCTCCGGATGGAATTGATCCACTGCATCGAGCTTTTCACCCGTACCTACAAACTTAATCGGCTTATTGACAACGGAGCGGATAGAAAGAGCCGCACCACCACGAGTGTCACCATCCAATTTTGTCAACACAACTCCATCGAAATCCAAACGTTCATTGAACTCTTTTGCCGTATTCACTGCATCCTGACCGGTCATAGAGTCTACTACAAACAAAATCTCATCGGGCTCGATACCTGCTTTAATAGCAGCAATCTCGTTCATCATCTGTTCATCGACAGCCAAACGTCCGGCCGTATCGACAATCACCAAATCATAACCTTTTGCTTTTGCCTCTTTGATTGCATTCTGCGCTATTTTTACCGGGTCTTTACTATCCGGCTCGCTATATACAGGCACATCAATCTGTTCGCCCAACACCCTCAACTGTTCGACAGCAGCCGGACGATAGACGTCACACGCTACTAACAACGGTTTCTTGTTGCGTTTGGTCTTTAACATACGTGCCAGTTTTCCAGAGAATGTGGTTTTACCTGAACCCTGCAAACCGGACATCAAGATAACAGCCGGACTACCTTTCAGGTCAATATCGACCGTCTCACCTCCCATCAGCTTCGTCAACTCATCATGCACGATCTTAACCATCAACTGACTCGGCTTCACAGCCGTAAGCACGTTTTGTCCGAGTGCTTTCTCCTTAACCGTATCGGTAAATGTCTTTGCTACTTTATAGTTTACGTCAGCATCTAAGAGAGCTTTGCGCACATCTTTCAGCGTTTCTGCCACATTGATTTCGGTGATTTGACCTTCACCTTTCAAAATCTTAAACGACCTCTCCAGTCTGTCACTTAAATTATCGAACATATCTCTTTATTATATTATTACTTCATTTTAAGGCTGCAAAAATAGCAAAATAGATTGAAAGAGCCAAGATACTCACTTATTTATATCTTTTTATTCCGCCAGTTAGCACATTTCGAAGACACAATCAATGCATCAACAATGATTCGTTTTATAAAATAATAAAAATAATCCTGTCACCACATTAAGTCGATAACAGGATTATATTATAACAGTCTTATCAGGTTTACTTCCTAATTCTCACTTTTACAACCTTCCTACTTAATTCATAGTCATTCGTTATAGTAAGAAGATATATTCCTTCCGGTAATTGAGACACATCGATAGTCTCCTGCATACCTTCATATATAACAATACATCTTCCGCTAATATCCTGTAATTCAAGACGGGTATAATCGCCTTCAACTTTCAGATACTCTTTCGCTGGATTTGGGTATACGTGTAATGTATTCAGTTCCTGATAATCAACATTCGATCCGTTACCGAATTCACATGTCACAAGTTCCGAAGATCCTGAATAATATACAGCCTTCACACCTGCCGTATGTTTACCTTTTGTAAGCTCGGCAAACAAATACTTGCAATCAGTTGTTTCGGACACTTTCTTTCCATCTAAATATACTTCATAAACTACATTAGATTCTTCTTTGATTCTACATACCTTATTTTTATCTTTTGTCCCAATAAGAACATCATCAATCATCAATACGAAGCCATCTGTTGAAACACAATTAATAGTAACATAACGTGCGTCTGCGGGAATTGTATATGAATATTCATTCCAATTATCAGCACTTGGAACTACATTTTGCGCAACCCAAATAAAATCTTCCGGCTCGATGCCAGTCAAAGAATATCCAACATTAAACGGATCAGTATACCCTTCATAATTCGAATATGATTTAGCAAAGAAACTAAATGTAAAATCTTCAATGAACTTCAATTCCGGTGAGATCAGATAATCATTGTTTCCATACTGTGCAGCAAAACATGCCAAAAATTTCGAACCACTATAAGCTCCTATCTCTTCAACATCGGCAACAGAAGGTTCGGTAGATGAAGGATTGAAAACAATAAAAGCCATAGGCGCACCTTCTCCTAAGAAATGACAAGCAGTAAAAGCATAAGTATACCCTTTATCTAAATCCAGATACTGCCATCCAACTTTTCCTGCTGAATTAATGGCAAAATCATCATGGGATTCAAAATCATCGAATATCATTCCGGTCGTATTCCAACTAAAAAGAACTTGCTGATTTTCCTGCTCTTTAACTTGAAGATTGAAAGGAGTTACCATGATTTCCTTCAATATAAATTCGTCTGTCACATAATTATTTTCCAATGAGAAATCTCCCTTAGCATCAATCGATTCAAAGCCTTCTTTAACTATAGAGATAGTATAATTACCTTTCCAAAGATTACTAAACAGAACTTTATTCTCATCATTTACTTTTTCTACAAACGTTTTGCCTTTACTATCGGTCAGTGCCACGATAGCATCTTTAGCTGAACCGGATTTATCATTTGTCTTAACTCGTACCGTGACATTCGTTTCCATATTATATGCCCTATAAGGGGTAAATACAGATTTGGAAATTCGTCCGTCAGGATATACCATACTTACAGCATAACAATAAACACCCGGAGCCAATGTTCTCCACATTTGATCCGTATACTGTGTTTCCGTTATTGGATTATCTGTAAGCAATGTCCATTTTTCCGGTACATTTACATCCTTATCCAGCAATCTCCAAATCTTGTACTTCCAGAACTCCGGTTTTTCTTCAGGGTAATCAATATTAACTTGCTCATTAGCCACATACTCATAATTATCAGCTAAAACATATCCGGAAGCTCTTATCAAAGAATTCTTATTAAGCTTCAAGTTTTCCACATAAACAAATTCACCATTTGTATAGTCCAATGCACAAGCATGTGTATTATTCTCAAACGGATATTCCACACTTTCTCCCGAATCCACTCCAAGACCTAAAAAACCGGAATAATTAAGCGCAACCATAAATCCATTCGGTGCATTTACCTGTTCAGGTAAGGTATAATTGTTCCATTGATTATCGGTATTCTTTAGATCTTTTGCACTATATAAAATTTTATTTGTAGGATTACCAGATGCATCCAAATCAAAAATGAACAAATTAACTACATAATGCGGACCACCTTCGGAAGTCGTATACCAACTCACCTCAGTTAAAGTTGTTGGTGTATGATATACTGTTCCTAATACAGCCCTGCCCGCTCCTGTAGTAACTCCAAATTGTCCGGAAACATTCCCATCATCTTTTCTAAATAACATTGCGTTATCAGGAGTTTCCCATGATATTGATAAACTCTTATCTGAGTTTTCCTTTGTAGATGCATTTACGGGACTATACACAAAATAATCTAATTTAATTTCCCCCAAATCCAGGTCTGTATCTTTCACGCTCAAGACTTGCCTATGAGTCTTATACCAATCTTTATATACAGCCAATTCATAATTATCCGCAACCAAAACATTATCAAATACAAACTTACCATTTGAAGAAGTAATTACTTCTATATTATCATAACCTGCAACCTTCACTTTTGCCGCTACCACAGGCTGACCGTCAGGAGTTAAAACTGTTCCTTCAATTTTATAAGCAGGCAAATTAGTCATACGTATATTCCGTACAACATTCTCCTGATTAGAAACAACGATATTAGAAGACTGTATGTCAGGATAACCATGCAGTAAACATTGAATAGTATATGTGCCATCCGGAATATAATCAAAAATATAATTACCTTCCGCATCAGTCATTACGGTAGTTTTTCTCTCTAATAAAGTGACACTTACGCCTTCCAACGGTGCATTAGTTTCATCTTCTACTTTACCACTTACAGTTGTGCCGTCGCACTGCATTGCGAAAGAGACAGAACTATTGGAAGCTCCTTGTTTCCCTGTTCCTGTAAAATCAAATGGATTGGCGTAACCGCTCCATAATAACGCTTTGTTATCTTTGTTCTCACTTTTATAATACGAGAATTGAATACCATCATAATAGATTTTCTCCATTGACTGTATCGTGAGTATCGCCAAATTCTTACCCGTATAAATGAAGTTCTTTCCAAGAATAATATCCAATTCATGCTTTCCCTGAGCTAAAGAGATTGTTCCATCATAAACCAATGCCAAGTCTTGCTCACTAATCCAACCATCCTTTGTATCGGTTCGTTCCGTATTACCCATATATATTTTAATAGGAGTATTCACAATTTCCTCACCACTAATATTGTTGTATGAATAAGATACTTTATCTATTACGCCTCCTGTTTGTCCTATTTCTTTCTGGGTATAAATATTCATCGCAGCACTCTTCGTTTCATAGAAATTAAAAGGATGATATTTAGAATAATCACTGCTTATACCTAATTGAATAATTTCAGATGAACCTTTCGGCTGTACATTCACATTAAAAGCTTGTGTAACATTATCTTTAGTTATGGTATCATCGGAAGAAGACACTTCACCTATTATTGATTTCACTTCCGTTGATTTCGGTTGCCATTCTAAAACTATCGTCTTTGATTCCTCAGGTTGAATACTTTCTGCTACTTCCTTTTCTGCCAATACAGTTCCTGTTCCAGCGTCCTTTAAAGCGACTTTATATCTTTCTTGGGGTTCTGTACCTTTATTCTTAATTGTAAGATCATAACTATAAGTTTTACCAACAATAGGATTTTGATTTCCATTTACTGAAACGGCTGTAAGATTATGGGGTACAATCTGTTCAATACCAATATCCGTCATATAAAACCATGAATCACCTCTCTCTGAATATAATTGTATTCCTAAATGATAATCACCGGTCTCTTCAACAGTAAAATTAAATTCTTTTAAAGCTTCATCCATCGGCTCCAATGCCTGAAAATCAGCGATTTCTAATATCATAGTTTCAGGAGACATATCTTTACCAAGAGTAAACCGGAGTTTATGAGAAGAAAAAGAACTATAAAAGAAACTGAATTTATAAGTCACTCCTTTCTCTAAAGTACAACTATGCGCAATTAACCAGTCGTCAACCGGTAAATTGCTTGAATATGGATAATTCATAGTATACTTTTTCAAAGTATTGTTATAACTTCTACTCCATGTATATTTGTCATTATTACTATTAACTATCATCCATGTATTCATTAGCTCTTCTGTACTGAAATCACAAAAATAAGGAATCGTATTTTGTGGGCCCAACACATAACTACTGGTTTCACTTGCTCCTCCGGTTCCTACAGAATTTATAGAAATAACTTTATATGAATATGTATTTGCCGGGGTAATATCGCGGTCAATACAGGTTGTCTCTTTGGAATTCTCTTTAATAACTTTATTATCAGAAAGACGGACAACTTTATAAGTCAAAGAAGAGAGATCTGTCCACCCACCATGTTCTCCTTTAGCAGCAGCCTCCCAAGAAAGTGTTATCTGATCAAATTTATTTTTAATAAGTTGCAAATTTACGGGAGCTTCAGGCATATCTTTACCTACAAAAAGAGTCATCTCCTTTGCAACGCCATTCCCATTTTCATTTATCGGAATAATCTTGTAAGTAGCGAGCAATCCTATTTCATCTTTTATATTATCTACAAAAGTCTCTTCTCCTCCGGGGATAGGATTATCTTTAGAATAAATCAACGTTCCATCCCTATACACTTCAACTTTAGTTAATTTCTCTAAGGCCGTATCTCCAAAAGTTTTTGTCGGATTCTTCCATTTCAAAGTAGCACTGCATGCCCCGTTCTTATCAGCTTGGATATTGAGATTATTAACGACAGATGGGGTATCATCTGCAGAGGCTGTAAACGGAATATACAAACCTGCAATTTCCGCATTGCTACCTAATGCACTAATTGGAGAAACAATTCCAGATTCAACATCTATGATTGTCATAGAAGTTGTTTCATTTATAGAAGAAGCAGCCCAATATAGCGTCTTATCCGTATGGTCAAACTCCATACTTTGAAGATAACTTGGCTGTATTTGTGTATCCCCAACTTCATCAACATGACCGTTATTTTTATCTATTTTACAAAACATGCCGGTACGTGAAACCCCATATAACTGCCCACCATAACTACAGGCCAATGTAAAGAAATGCCTATCAAGTTCAAATAATTTTTGAGAAGAGCCATAAGTCAAATCTATTGTATAAAGTGCTGAATTCCCATTATTCAATTTTGCAATGGCATACATCTTATTGGTAGAATAATCATAAGACATATCATTTATCATATAATCAAAACCTGAGAGAGAAGCAACCATTTCCACCCTTTTCGTCTTAAGATCAATTCTATACAAATCACTTGGAATCTCTTTATCATTTACTATTTTAGTAAACGCTACATAATACTTATCTTTTGCGTAAGCACCGGCACTCGCAGTTCTACCCCCTAACGCTTGTACAATACTAAATGATGTAGCATTAGACACATCGAACGATACAACCGTATTCACTTCGTAAAGTAATTCATCATCATAAAGTAAAACTCCATAAGCAGTTTTACTTTGATATAAGCCTTCTCCCAAAGCAATTTCAAAAGTTTTCATTGATTCTGCCGTTGATTTGGAGGTACGGCTGATTGCTCGTCTCGCATCTAGAGGAATTTGCTTTGCATCAAGCAAATTAAAGGAACTACTAAACACAGAAATATTACTTAATAAAAGCAACATTCCAAAAACTACTTTAAAAGTACTTTTGCTCATAGTATTTTCTTTTTGGTTAATATATACGCAAACATATATAATATATTTAAAAAATACAACTGTATTATTAATTTTATTTTAAATAATCAAAACCATAATACTATAGATAGAGCGGTATGACTGATTAGTAGCTGGACAAACTATGAAGTAACAAAACATAATAATTATTACTTCAGGAATTTTATACAATAAGATTCCTGAAGTGATAAAAAGAGTCTCTTTTTAATAAGAAGACCGATTGTAAATGCAGCTAAAACTTTTATATCTTCTTGTTCCGCCAATCACCACGTTTTAGATAAATGTAACTTGTTACAAACAACAATGTATAATACAATATCTCAATGGTAAAGCAAATAGCAATAGGAGCTTTTATATACATGCCTATGAAAACAATATAAGAGACATAAAATGCTAAAGTAATCATTTCCAAATATAATGCAGCCTGCGTATTACCTGTCCCGGAAATACCATTGAAATAAACATTTGCAAGGGAAGCCACCAACATCGCCACACATATTACATAAACAGAAGGCACAGCTTGCCGGATCAGTTCTGCCTCATTGGTATAAACCGAAAGTATAGCTTGAGGAAACAAGGATGCAACTACTACACAAACAAACATAATCATAAACGACATCTTTGCAATCTTGCGAATGATAACAAGAACATTTCCGGTTCCTTCCCGTCCGATAGCATTACTCACCAGCGTATTGGAAGTAGTCGCAAGTGAATTTACGGGAATCAACATCATAATATAGATACTTCTCACAATATTGGCTATAGCAAGCTCACGTTGTCCTAAACGTTCTACGGCGACAAAGAATACAAACCATGTCCCCATTGCCAAGAAATACTGCAACATCGTAAAGCAGGAAATATTCAGGATACGCAACAGTAATTGCGGATCGAACGAACGGAAATGGTTCAGTCCGTACTTCCTGAAATCGACAGTAATATAAGTATAAATGAAAAAGAAAAGTATGGAACTGGCTTCGGCTATGACAGAAGCTATCGCCGCACCTTTTACTCCCATCTCCGGGAAACCGAACTTACCGAATACAAGGATATAATCCAGTATGATATTGGTAATAGCCATCACTACTGCATTGATCGTCAATACCTTTGTACGGGTGATACCTATATACAGAGCACGAAACATTACATTGACAAAAGAGAAAAAGAAGCCGAAGATACGCCAGTCCAGAAACTCCATTGTAGCATCCAATATCTTATCAGATGAAATCATAACGCCCATGATGGGCTGTGCAAACGCTTTTGAAAAGCCGAACAACACGGTGGCCATCACCAATAGAAAAAAAACACCCTGAATCATTACGGGCCCCACATCAGCATAGCGTCCTTCACCATTACGCCGAGCGATAACAATCTGGGAACCTGTACTGAACCCGAAAGCTATTGTAAAGATACAAATATAAAACAGTCCACCCATTGCAGCAGCTCCAAGTTCAACTTCACCGACTCTTCCCAGAAAAGCCGTATCGGTAACGTTGATAACATTTTGTGCCAGCAAACTTAGAAAAATGGGGTAACTGACATTCCAAATCTGTCTGTTGGTATACATAAAAATAGATGGTCTAGGATTTTAACGGGACAAAGATAGCTATTAAAAACTGATCAGACAAGGATTAAATAAAACATGAATCACCTTATATTTTCAATAGACATAAAAACGTTTGAAACAAAGATACGGTCGATCAAAAACAAACGTACGGTCCTTTGTTCACAAACTCCTATCGTTTGCAAACAATCGACCGTATGATAAAAATATGTAATAGGTAAAAGCCCCACAACTATAGTTCTTTTAGACTCTATTTTAGAAAAAAGGAGCATGGCCGATAAACATTAGTATATTTTAAGTCGTAGTATGCTGATATTTCTTTAACTTTGTTTGTTATAAATGGAAAAAGAATTCAATAACGATGAACAAAAGCATTATAAACAAACAATACAAAGAAATTATCAACCTGCTGGATAAACGAAGTTTCAGGGAGGCATTACAAGCAATCGAACTATTGATTTTCGATACACAGGATTGGGAACTCCGCAGTTCCTTTGAAGGAATATATACCTCTTATCAGTATATGTTACAATATATGCGTCAGGGATCTATTGATCCTGACCGGGACAAGTTATACAATAAACTTCTTTCTACGGCTTATCAGATAGCCGACAAAGCAAGGATTCTAAAACTAACGCCCTCCTCCACAGAATTTTATTTTGACCGCATCCGCTATTACAAACTGATTCCTCTCCGCTCTTTGCCTGAGCTTCAGTTGGAACTGGAAACATATACGGAAGATATAGCTGTGGAGCATCTACTGACCAATGATGCTAATCAAGAAATGAAACTTGATTCTATCCGCAGACGTCACGAACAAGCCTACTCCGAACTATTCTATCGGACATGGTTATCTGATAAATGGACTGAAACGGATGAAGAAGAAGCCCGTAATTTTCTGACATCTTTACTAGTTCAGATTAATGATTTATCGCTTTTTATCAGTGCCATAACCCTAAGCCTGATGGAATATTTCGATATACGAAAATTTATGCTTTTATTCGATGCCTATCAACATTCATCTAACGAAGTTAACCAACGCGCATTGGTAGGAATCGCATTAATTATCTTTATGTATGATGAAAGACTTTCCATCTATCCTGAGGTTGCCGCTCGTATAAATCTGTTGAATGAGGATACTGATTTTTCAAACGAAATGAACCGCATTCAAATTCAGCTATTACGAAGTAGAGAGACAAAAAAGATTGATAAGAAGATGCGTGAAGAAATTATTCCCGAGATGATGAGAAATGTCAATATAAGCCGTAAACTAGATATTGACGACAATGATGAAGAAAATGCTTCAGATGACCAAAATCCCGACTGGGAAGATTGGATGGAACGCTCCGGAATGAATGACAAACTAAAAGAAATGAGCGAATTACAGATGGAAGGGGCAGATGTATATATGAGCACATTCGCTCAACTAAAAACATATCCTTTTTTCCACGATATGGCCAATTGGTTTTATCCGTTTGATGCACAACATTCATCCGTAGTACGGGCATTTTCCACTACTGCAAACAAAAGAAATATTTTATTGGATAGCATTCTGCAATCGGGGTTCTTCTGTAATTCAGATAAATACTCTTTCTGTCTGACTATCACACAAATACCACCCAATCAGCGTGAAATGATGACACAGCAATTTGAAGCACAGAATGAGGCACTTAGCGAAGCTAAACACTATGAAAAGATGTTGGCTTATTCTCAAAGAGCGGAAACCATTAGCAATCAATACATTCAGGATTTATATCGCTTCTTTAAGATATATCCGCGCAGACATGAATTCAGGGATTTATTTGAGGAATCATTGAATCTGCAATATTGCAAAACACTAAAAGATACATTCAACAATGTGGAGCATATGCTTACACTTGCCGGCTACTTTTTCGCTAAAGATTATTTATTAGAAGCACTCATGCTTTATCAGGATATAATCAAGGAAACAGAAGGAAATGCAGAGATATATCAAAAAATAGGATACTGCTTCCAAAAAAACAAGAATTACTCCAAAGCTATCGAAGCTTATTTACAGGCAGACTTACTAAAACCGGACAATGTATGGACAAACCGTCACCTGGCTATCAGTTATCGTCAATCCGGACAATATGACAAAGCGTTGGAGTATTATAAAAAAGTAGAAGCAGCTCAATCCGAGAATCTTACAGTAATATTACAGATAGGACTCTGTCTGGCTGAATTAAAACAATACGACGAAGCTCTTGCCTATTTTTTCAAGTTGGAATATCTGGATAATGAATCCATAAAATCACAGCGTGCCATTGCATGGTGTTCATTTGTGACCAGGAAATTTGAACAGGCTATGAAATATTATTCTAAGATACTGGAAAAGAAGCCGCAAATGCAGGATTACTTAAATGCGGGACACGTAGCATGGGTTACCAGAAATATAGATACTGCCGTACAGAGATATGCTATTGCCCTAACGTTATCAGATAAAACAGTATTTATTAACCAATTCGATAAAGACAAAGAAATATTATTAAAATTGGGAATTAATAAGAATGACTTCCCATTAATGATAGATTTAATCAAATATAGTGCAGATAGCTTGGAATAAAAGAAAAAGGGTGTTACAAAGTATATACTTTACAACACCCTAGTTTTTATTACTACTTTTTAGGATAACCAACAGGATGATTCATCAATGGTATTTGAGAATCTGTAAGTGTTAATGATTTCTTCAAACTTTCAGCATTCATAGAAGCACGGGGAACAGTCTCAAGTCCGACTGACGCACAAAACAATGAAATATTTTCCGAAACAATTCCGGCATCCATCGCTCCCATTAATGTTTTGCGCTGAACATCTTCACCAGGAAAACGTGAAATATCACTTACCAGTACAACAGATACAGGAGCTTCCTTCACAAAATCCTGTCCTCCGGCAACAGCCGGTCTCAAATCCTCAGTAGTTATCCGCTTCAAACTATTTTCTTTGGCATCATACAAATAAGCTCCGTCTTTCATGCAAACGTATATATCTATATCTTGCGCATTTACTGCCGAAGGAGCAGTTCGTTTACCCAATTCCAGCCGATTGATGCCATTTGCTGCCCACAACAAATCGGATAAATCAGATAGTCCTAACTCTTTATCACCATATTCACGAACCGACTTACGTATATTTAGAGCCTTCATCACGTTTACCCCCCTCTCCAGATCAGGAGTACTCAATTTTATCACTTCTTGATTTTCCATAACTTTATCCTCTTTGACTTCTTTCGTATTATCCTTGTTCGATGAATTTTCTGCGCAAGCAGAAAAAAGTATCCCTACCGCCAATACTAAAAAAAATACAGTCTTAAATGTTCTCATACGTTTATCTTTTTAATTAATGTGATGTAAATATAACGCTGAATGTCCTCAAATAGTGCCAATTATAATATTTTTTCACAAAAAAAAGTCCACACAATACGTGCAGACTTTTTCTATAACCAAGAACAAAAAATGATTATTCGCCGAAATATCTATTGTATAATCCTTCAAAACCCTTTCCGTGACGAGCTTCATCTTTACACATTTCATGAACCGTATCATGAATTGCATCAAGATTCAGTGCTTTAGCACGTGTAGCTATACGTTTTTTATCTTCGCAAGCACCTTGCTCTGCATCTTTACGTTTCTGAAGGTTTGTTTTTGTATCCCATACACAGTCACCTAAAAGTTCCGCAAACTTGGCAGCATGTTCAGCTTCTTCCCAAGCATATCTTTTGAAAGCTTCCGCAACTTCAGGATAACCTTCACGATCAGCCTGACGACTCATAGCCAAGTACATACCAACTTCTGTGCATTCACCCATAAAATGATTATTCAAATCTTTAATCATCTCTTCGTCACAACCTTTAGCAACACCGATAACATGTTCGTCAGCAAAAGCCATCGGACCATTTTCTGTTTCAACAACTTCTACAAATTTGCTAGCCGGAGCTTTACAAAGAGGACATTTTTCAGGAGCAGCATCACCTTCATGAACGTAACCACATACAGTACATCTAAACTTTTTCATAATCTTCTTTAATTTTAATCGTTAGTCAATATTTTATTTTTCCAAACAGTTCTTACAAGTTCCTTTATAATAATAATGAAGTTCATCTACAGAATGCCCCTCTATATTTGATTCTAAAGTTTCTTTCATAGGTTCTGGAATAGGTAAATCATAAATCTTGCCGCATCTTTTACACAAAAAATGGGCATGCAACGAAGTATCACCATCAAAACAAACATTCTTTTCATCAATAGTCAACATCTGTGCTGCACCTTGTTCGGCAAATAGCTTCAATGTGTTATAAACAGTTGTCTTTGAAAGAGTAGGCATATCTCCGGAAAGAGCCGAATAAATTTCCTCAACCGACGGATGCGTCCTATGTTTCAATAAATAATCCATTACAGCTATCCGTTGCACAGATGGTTTAATATTATAGCCAATCAAATGATTATAAACGTTTATCATTATCCTATCCTCTCCAAATTTGTATTTATTACAATATTATAACGAGTGCGAAGATAGGAAGATATTTTATAAAAACAAATAATTGAAGTCCTTTTTTATATATTTTAATCATACCCAAATATCCAACCCCCATATTCATAAAAAGAAATTATGGAGAACGATGAGGAGGTTTAACAATAATAGCTATTTTTGCAACTATATCTAAAATAAAAAGAAGATGAACTACGGTTTTGTAAAAGTAGCAACAGCAATACCTTCTGTAAAAGTAGCTGATTGCAAATATAATGCAGAGCGCATTGAGAGCTTAATAACAATAGCTGAAGGAAAGGGTGTGCAAATCATTGTATTTCCGGAATTATGTGTCACAGCCTATACTTGTGGTGATCTATTTGCTCAGCAATTATTGCTACAGGAAGCAGAAATGGCTTTACTTCAAATCATGAGTAATACCCGCCAACTCGATATTATATCTATTGTAGGTATGCCAGTGACTTTCAATTCCACCTTACTGAACACGGCAGTAGTTATCCAAAAAGGCAAGATATTGGGTATTGTACCCAAAACATATTTGCCTAATTACAAAGAATTTTATGAAATGCGTTGGTTCAGCTCCGCACTCAATATACAAGAAGATACCGTTAGAATATGTGGTCAGTTAGTACCGATCAGTTCTAACCTACTATTTGATACACCAGATACTTGTTTTGGTATTGAAATTTGTGAAGACATGTGGGCCCCCATCCCTCCAAGTTCAACACTGGCTCTTAAAGGTGCTGAGATTATTTTCAATCTTTCCGCAGACAATGAAGGCATAGGTAAACATTCTTATTTGCGTTCTCTCATCAGTCAACAATCGGCACGTACTCTTTCAGGATATGTATTTTCCTCTTGTGGATTCGGAGAGTCAACCACGGATGTCGTATTTGCAGGCAACGGATTAATTTATGAAAACGGTACATTATTGGCTGCGTCAAAACGTTTCTGTTTGGAAGAACAGTTAATTATCAGTGAAATAGATATAGAACGTATTCGTACAGAAAGGCGCATAAACACGACCTTTGCTGCTAATGCTGCTAATTGTTCTGAAGCCAAAGCAATACGTCTCAGCACAGAGATGGTCAACAAAAAAGAGTTTGAATTAACACGTACAATAAAACCGCTTCCTTTTGTCCCCTCTGATACCGGATTGAACGAACGCTGTGAGGAGATTTTCTCTATACAAGTATCAGGACTTGCAAAACGACTGATACACACCAACTGTAAAACGACAATAATCGGTATTTCCGGAGGGTTAGATTCTACTTTAGCATTATTAGTTTGCGTCAAAACTTTCGATAAACTAAAATTAGATAGAAAAGGTATCGTAGGAATTACTATGCCGGGATTTGGTACTACAGACAGAACCTACCACAATGCGCTTGATCTGATGAAATCCTTAGGTGTAACCATTAAAGAAATCAGCATTAAAGATGCATGTATCCAACACTTTAAAGATTTAGAGCATGATATCAATGTACATAATGTGACATACGAAAACTCTCAAGCACGCGAACGTACACAAATCCTCATGGACTTTGCCAATCAAGTAAACGGAATTGTTATCGGTACAGGAGATTTATCTGAATTGGCATTGGGTTGGGCTACCTACAATGGTGATCACATGTCAAATTACGGAGTCAACGGAAGTATTCCTAAAACGCTTGTAAAGTATCTGGTGAAATGGGTTGCATATAATGACGTAGATGAACAATCACGTAATACATTACTCGACATCGTAGATACTCCAATCAGTCCAGAACTAATCCCGGCAGATAATAATGGAAATATCAAACAAAAAACAGAAGACTTAGTCGGTCCATATGAATTACATGATTTTTTCCTTTACTATTTTCTACGTTTTGGCTTCCGTCCCGCCAAAATATTTTTCTTAGCCAACAAAGCATTTAACGGTAGTTATGACGAAGAAACAATTAAGAAATGGTTGATTACTTTCTTCCGGCGTTTCTTTAGTCAACAGTTCAAAAGATCCTGCCTGCCGGATGGTCCTAAAATAGGTATTTCCCTAAGTCCTAGAGGTGATTGGAGAATGCCTAGTGATGCGTCTTCGGCTATTTGGCTACAAGAATGTGAAAACTTATAAAATCAAATATAATATATTATATCGGAAAGTTAAGAACATTAAGGTCCCCAATTAACCGTCGCCTATAAGTTTCATCCTTCAGTTTGCCAATTCCATATTGATACAGAAGAACTTATCCTGAAAGATGAAATCATTCAGCAAGATTTCAGACACAGTTTATCGGCTGAACCTTTTTCCAGAGAAAGGTTCAGGATAACAAACTGATAACCAGTCATGAATTAGAAAACTGAAGGATTGAAGGATATTTGAGGATAATTCGTTTTTTATACTGCTTTTTACCTGCAAACACCTCGATGTTTTTGAAAAACATCGGGTTGATTGAAAAAAACATCAGGACGTTTGATGACAAACATACGGTCGATTGTTCACAAACTCCTATCGTTTGTAAACAATCGACCGTATGTTGAATAGCAACAGTTTTTTAATATAATTCACTTATAGCCGCCCTTTACTCGAAGGCACTTCATATTTATATATATCACGTTTTATAGCCATCTTTATAGCTCGGGCAAGCGCTTTAAATATTCCTTCAATCTTATGATGTTCATTTTCTCCCTCAGCTTTAATATTCAAATTCATTTTTGCAGAATCACTCAATGATTTAAAAAAATGAAGAAACATCTCTGTTGGCATATCACCTATCTTTTCCCGCTTAAATTCAGCATTCCAAACTAACCATGAACGACCACCGAAATCTAAACATACTTGACAAAGACAATCATCCATTGGTAGACAATAGCCATAACGTTCTATGCCCCGTTTATCTCCTAACGCTTTATATAGACACTCTCCTAATGCTATGGCTGTATCTTCAATTGTATGATGCTCATCCACGCCCAAATCTCCTTTTACATAAATAACCAAATCAATACCGGCATGTTTGCCAATCTGTTCCAACATATGATCAAAAAAGCCTAAGCCTGTTGTAATATCACATTTTCCCGTGCCATCTAAATTCAACGAAACAGATATATCTGTTTCATTGGTTGTACGTTGAACTTGTGCCATACGTTCTCCGGCGAAAAGAAATTCTGTTACTTTATCCCAATCAGTAGTGGTAAGAACACATACATCTTCCAAATTCTTATCCCTCAACTCCTCTTCAGTCTCTTGTAAGAGAATCGCTTTACAACCTAAGTTCTTTGCCAATTCTACATCCGTAGAACGGTCGCCGATTACAAAAGAGTTCGCTAAATCGTATTCCTCACTTTCAAGATACTTGGTCAACATTCCCGTACGAGGTTTACGTGTTGGTGCATTATCTTCAGGGAAACTCCGGTCAATTAGAATCTCATCAAATACAATTCCTTCTCCTTCAAATGTCTTCAACATTTTATTATGTGCAGGCCAAAACGTTTCCTCCGGAAAAGAAGAAGTTCCCAATCCGTCTTGATTAGTCACCATAACAAATTCAAAATCGAGTTTATCTCTGATAAAACCAAGATTACGAAAGACTTTCGGGTAGAACTCCAATTTCTCAAGCAAATCAAGTTGGTAGTCTATAGGAGGCTCAATAACCAATGTACCGTCACGATCTATAAAAAGGACTTTTTTCATAAGGCATTATAATTTGTCATATTGCTGCAAAGCTTCGATTAACCGGCTATTTTCCAATGTAGTGCCGACTGTTATTCTCATGCAATCTTTGCAAAGAGTCACATTCGAACGATTACGAACAATAATCCCCTTCTTTACTAAATAGTCATATACCTTTTTTGCATTGGTAATTCTCGCAAGAAAGAAATTAGCATCTGTTGGATAAATATGTACACAACAGTTCAATGCATTGAAATCTTCCATAAGTGAAGTACGCTCTTCTATCAGAATTTTCACCCATCGCTCTACTTCATAATACCTGTGAAGCATTTCCAGAGCTTGTTTTTGCGTGAGAAGATTTATATTATACGGATATTTAATCTTGCTGAATATACTTATTATTTCAGGCGAAGCAAAAGCCATGCCTAAACGAATAGCAGCACATCCCCAAGCCTTAGAAAATGTTTGAAGAATAATCAGATTCGGATAATTATCTAATTTAGTTACAAAAGAAGGTTCTTTTGAGAAATCATTATATGCCTCATCCAAAACAACAAGTCCGTCAAATTGATTTAATAACTTTTCTATTTCCGATTTATGGAGGTTATTTCCCGTAGGATTATTAGGAGAACAAAGAAATATCAACTTCGTATGCTCATCTGTAGCATCCATCAATTCAGAAGCATTAAATTGAAACTCGCTATTGAGTTTTACCTTTCGATATTCCACATTGTTAATGTCAGCACAAACCTGATACATTCCATAAGTGGGATCAATAGCAACAACATTATCTATAGCGGGTTCGCAAAAAGCACGATATACCAGATCGATTGCTTCATCACTTCCGTTTCCTAGAAATATATTTTCTTCATATACCTTTTTTATTTTTGCCAATGCCATCTTGACCTCTCTTTGTAACGGATCAGGATAGCGATTATGGGGCTTATTATATGGATTCTCATTTGCATCCAAAAACACGGATGCTTCTACCCCTTGATACTCATCCCTAGCCGAAGAATATGGTTTCAAGTTCCAAATATTTTTTCGGGTTAATTCTTGCAATGTCTTCATTATCTATTTTTTATCAGATTATACTTTTCCTGTTTTAATATACTGCAAACGTACACTTACTGCATTCCGATGTGCATCAAGCAACTCATTCTCAGCCATCACTTCAATGACCGGACCTATCGCTTCAATGCCCTGACGGGTTATTTCCTGAAAAGTAATCTTACGGATAAAACTATCGAGACTAACTCCGCTATATGCTTTCGCATATCCATTAGTGGGGAGTGTATGATTAGTTCCGGAAGCATAATCCCCTGCGCTTTCAGGAGAATATGCCCCCAAGAATACCGAACCTGCATTAACGATTCTATCAGCAATTTCCATATAATCTTCCGCCTCTATTATTAAATGCTCCGGAGCATATTCATTGGTCATATCAATGGCTTCATCAATAGAACGAACCAAAATCAACTTACTATTACCCAACGACTGTTCTGCAATATCCTTACGGGAAAGATTAACGAGCTGCCGTTCTACTTTCCCGATCACACATTGCAATAGTTCGGAGGAAGTCGTTATCAAAATAGCTTGACTATCCACTCCATGCTCTGCCTGTGATAACAAATCGGCAGCTACAAAAACCGGATTGGCAGAAACATCAGCCAAAACTTCTACTTCGGAAGGACCGGCAGGCATATCAATTGCAACATCATGCAAACTAACAAGTTGTTTCGCAGCTGTGACATATTGATTACCCGGTCCAAATATCTTATAAACCTTAGGAATACTTTCAGTACCATAAGCCATCGCCCCAATTGCCTGTACTCCTCCAGCTTTAAAGATTTTACTAACACCCGCCACACAAGCAGCATAAAGAATAGCCGGATGAACTTTACCTTCCCAATTAGGAGGAGTACAAAGCACTATTTCCCTACAGCCGGCGATGCGTGCAGGAATTGCCAACATCAATACGGTAGAAAATAACGGTGCTGTGCCACCCGGTATGTATAGTCCGACCTTTTCAATAGCAACTGCTTTTTGCCAACAGGTCACCCCATTTATTGTTTCTACTTTCTTTCCTTCAAAACGTTGCGCAGCATGAAATTTCTCTATATTTTTTTGGGCTGACAATATAGCTTGCTTCAAATCATCACTAAGTAAATCTTCTGCTTCTTTCAATTCTTTTTCAGAAACAGAGAGACAGTCAAACTGCACTCTATCAAACATCACTTCACATTCCAACACTGCTTTATCACCACCATCCCTTATTTTATCCAATATACCGCGAACTGTTTTTGTCAAATCCACAGCATTTAATGAAGAACGTTTCAATATCTCCTTCCATTGAGACTTATCCGGATATTCTATTATTTTCATAAAGCTATCAAATTATCATTTTTTCAATCGGCAAAACCAAAATACCCTCTGCTCCCAATGACTTTAGCTTGCCGATAATCTCCCAAAAGCATTTTTCATTCAAAACAGTATGTACCGAACACCAACCTTCTTGCGCTAGAGGCATTACTGTCGGGCTCTTCATTCCGGGTAATACAGCAATAATATCTTCCAACTTATCTTTAGGAGCATTCATCAAAACATATTTCTTATCTTCAGCCGTTTTCACAGCATCCATACGAAATAACAACTCATTCAAAACTTCTTTCTTTTCAGAATTCATGTTCTTGTTACCAATCAGCAATGCCTCCGATTTCATCACGACCTCTACTTCTTTCAGACGATTGCCAACCAAAGTGGAACCCGAACTGACAATGTCGAAAATAGCATCAGCCAAACCAATCCCCGGTGCTACCTCCACAGAACCGGTAATTACGTGAACCTCAGCATCAATGCCATTGTTTCTCATAAATTCATTCAAAATAACAGGATAAGAGGTAGCCACTTTCTTACCCTGAAACCAAGAAAGCCCGGGATATTCAATATCTTTAGGCATAGCCAGAGAAAGCCGACATTTACTGAATCCCAAACGTTTAATGATTTCGGCATCTTCTTGTTTTTCTACAAATTCATTTTCACCTACAATCCCTAAATCGGCAACTCCCGTGGCTACTGATTGGGGAATATCATCATCACGAAGAAATAAAACTTCAATCGGAAAGTTTGATGATTGTACCAATAAAGTACGTTTTGTTGTACTCAACTTAATATCCGACTCTTCCAACAATGCCATTGTTTCCTCAAACAACCGCCCTTTCGCCTGTACTGCAATTCTAAGCATATCTTTTTACCATTTAAATAATTATTCCAAATACAAAAAAAGGCTTACCTCATCGGCAAGCCCCATTTATATCATTCTATACAAAATCATACACGCCCACCGAGTTATTCGTCAGGATAATGATGATGATGTGTAGTAGTTCTAATCATAACTTATAATCTTTAATTCGACAAATGTAAATCATATAATTGATATAAGCAAACATTTATCACAAATAATTATTCAAATCAATAAATTTGTTATTATTATAAGGCTATTTGATAATATTCCCGTTATCTAATCGATATTCTCCATCCTCTACATCACAAGAAACAAAATGCATCTCTTCACGTGCCTTTTCCGGAGAAAAAGTAAAATACGTACATACAGCTTTTGTACAAAGTTCACCTGCAGAATTATACAGGCAAGCCTCTATCAGAGCCAAGTTCCTACGTTGCTCCTGCAAGCGTGCACGCAAAATCAAGAAAGAGTTTTCCGTATTTATAGATTTCATAAAACGTGTTTCCATCTTAGATGTAACTCCTCCTGTCTGCAGTTTCCTAAATACCACCCACCCACATATTTCATCTAGTAAAACCGACTGCACACCTCCATGCAAAGTATTAATCCATCCCTGAAATTTCGATTCAGGTCTCCACACACTGACTATTTCGTCTCCATCTTCGTAGAACTCCATTTTAACACCGGCTTCATTATGCGGAGCACAACCAAAGCAGTTATAACCATCCATTCCTCTCCAAGGATTTATTATTTTCTTCATATTTATATCTTATTGCTAATTTTCATAATATGTATATACGCGTTCTTCATATACAGTAGCTATATCATCTACAAATTTAATTCTTTTCTTCCAGTTTCCTTGTTCGTCATTATAAAACTTATACTTATAGTTGACAACAGCACTACCCGGATTACAGGTAGTTCCGGAAACAACTTGTCCGGAAGTTGCATATTTATAAGAACAATTACTCTGTAAAGTTCCTGACGGTAAATAAACGGATTCCAATTCTACCTTTCCCTGAAAATTATAAATGCGCATCACCTTATTATATATACCATCTTCTTTAGGATGAATAGGAGAACTTCTTTCAACCAATTGTCCATAGGCATTATATAGATTATCAAACTCTAAAAAGAGATTGCCCGATTTGTCATAAGCCAATTCTTTCACCAAATTACCCTCCGCATCATATTTATAAGCAGTTTTACTTTTAGGAATATCATTCATGTCATAAACAGACTTATATCTAAGGACCTTATCTTTCCCATATAAATAAACAGCATATCCATCCCGACTTCCATCCCGTCTAAAATAAACTTCTTTCATCAGAGTTCCATCCGGGTCATATTCTTTCTTTATCGTTTTCTGCACGATCCCAGCATCCGAATAAAGTGTTTCCGAAATGATTTTTCCATTCCTATTAAAGTCATAATCCACAAACATTCCTTTTTTATTTCCACGCAAAATTTCCTTGCCACGAGGAATCGCTACATAAGAAGTTTGACGAACTGATTTTACCTTACCTTTCAGCGTTAACCGTTCCCAATCCGTATCATTAAAACCATAGTCAATATCACGTTTAACAATATATTCTTTCTCTCCATCCGTATATTCATCCCTGACAATCCAATTCCCAAACGCATCATACTGATACTGATAAGTTCGGGTCATTCTTTGTTCTTCAGTCTCTCCAGTAGATTTCTCCAAAACGACCTCATTCCTATCATTATATTTACTTATTAAGCGTCCAAGTATACGACCAGTAGAAACTTTTACCACACATTCTTTCGTATGCGCGTCATCATTATATTTATAAGTCCGCGTTTCTATCAACTCATTTTGCCTTGTTGTCTTTCGCTCCGAAATTAATCTCTGCTTTTCATCATATTTCCAAAAGAGCATATATCCGGAAGTTAAAAGTGTATCAATAAAAAATGATTGAACAGATACCTGATCTATTTTTCCATTATTACCGTATTTATACTCCGTTGTAGAAGATAATTCAGCATCTTTATTATAGGTCTGAATCTTGACAAGCCTATCCTCTTCATTATAATAAAAGATTCTTTTAGCTTCTACCAAGGTCTCACCATCAATCTTGTATTCAGCAATTTTATTACCATTAGGATTAAATCTCTCATAAACGACATGATCTACCACCGCACCCGGTTTCCAAACCGTATCCTCCAACACAGCCTCATAAACGGTTGTTTTTATAGACCTAAAGTTTGGTTTCTTTCCCAAATCATCCGCAAAAGCAGAAAATACACTTAATACAATAAAAAATATAAAAATGATATTCTTCATACGTCCTTAATCAAATATGACATTCAAAGATATACATTATTCCCTAAAAACAAAAGATGCAAGTCCGGCATTTACCGAACCCGCATCTTTTTTATCACTTATTGAAACTATATTCTTACTTCTTTTCCGCTTTATAATTATCCAGACCGGTTTGCAAGAATTTGATATATTTATCGACATTCTCATCAAAAGCGTATGATTTAGTCAACGGCATACCTTCATTATTTAAAAGTACATAGAACGGTTGTGCGTTTGCTCCGAATTTACTACGTTGCAAATAACTCCACTTATCTCCTATTGTACGTAAAGTACGTTCCGTTCCATTCTCCATTACCTTCATTGGCTCCGACAAAGCAGTCTTATCATCCACAAAGAGCTGAATCAATACATAATCATTCCGCATGATATCCGCAACTTTAGTATCTGTCCATACAGCTAATTCCATCTTACGGCAGTTTACACAACCATATCCTGTAAAGTCTATCATTGCAGGCTTGCCAACACGTTTTGCATAAGCCATACCCGCATCGTAATCATCAAACTGCGCATGTACCTCATTGGTATAAAGATTAAAATCCTGTGTATTCATCGGTGGAGCAAACGCACTTACCGCTTTCAACGGTGCTCCCCACAGACCCGGAATCATATAAATAGCAAATGCCAATGAAATCAACGCCATGAAAAAACGGGTGACAGAAACTTTATTATCGTCATCATCATGCGGAAATTTAATCTTACCAAGCAAATATAATCCCAACAAGCCAAAAATGACAATCCATAGAGCAAGGAATGTTTCGCGATCAAGAATACCCCAACCATAAGCAAGATCGGCAACAGAAAGGAATTTCAAAGCAAAAGCAAGTTCTAAGAAACCCAAAACGACTTTGATTACATTCATCCAACCGCCTGACTTAGGCATTGACTTCAGCCAAGAAGGGAACATCGCAAAAAGTGTAAACGGCAATGCCAACGCCAAAGCAAACCCAAGCATACCGATAGCCGGGCCAACGACACTTCCAGTCGTAGAAACCTCTACAAGCAGGAATCCTATAATAGGACCCGTACAAGAGAAAGAAACCAACGTCAATGTAAACGCCATTAAGAAAATGCTAAGCATTCCACTTGTAGCTTCCGCCTTACTATCTACTGCATTACTCCATTTCGATGGTAAAGTGATTTCAAATGCCCCAAAGAAAGATGCGGCAAAAACAATCAGCATCAAACAGAACAAGATATTAAACACGGCATTAGTAGACAATGCATTTAAAGCACTAGCACCAAATATCAATGTTACAGCTAAACCTAATACCAAATAAATTACAACGATAGAAGCTCCGTACAACCACGCGTCACGTATACCTTTCTTTTTGTCTTTAGTACGTTTCAAGAAAAAGCTCACCGTCATTGGAATAATAGGCCATACACAAGGAGTGAAAAGAGCAAGCAATCCACCAATAAATCCGGTAAACAAGATATAGATCCATGAACGTTCCTGTGACTGGGTATTAGTTCCTCCAAAAGCATTCAGCTGACTGATCACCGGAGTCCACCAATTTGTTTCTCCATTAGCAGCAACTGCTGTACTATCATCTGCTTTAGCTAAAGCAACCGTATCCTCTTTTTGTTCTTCAACTTCTGTAGAAGACGCTACTTCTGCTACCGGTTCTTCCACAGCACCGGCTTCTCCCTTACCGGAGAAATTGAAAGGGACTTGAGATGGAGGCAAACAACTCTCATCATTACAAGCACCATACTCCAAATATCCCTCTAAAGCATACTCCTTTCCTGTTATCTTTATTTTTTGAGCCAGTACAGCCGTACCTTCAAAAAAACGCAGATTCATTTCAAACATTTTATCATATTCTGTAGTAACTTTAGAGCGCGGAGTCAGTTTTCCCACTAATTGTGCCCCCTTAAGTACATCCGTATGGAAAGATGCAGATACAGGTCCGTCATCTCCCATATCAACAGAATACACATGCCAACCTTTATCTATTGTTGCTGAAAAAACAATCTCAGCTTCATTGCCTGATATCTTTTTCAACTCTGTTTTCCATTTTACAGGCTCCAATATCTGTGCCTGAGCACCAACTAAACAAAAGAGTAAAACGCTTAATAATATTGTTATTTTTTTCATCACTTTATTAATTTTCCCTAGTTCTTTAGAATTCATAATCTACACACGCACGGCTATCTTTTACATCTTTCAAAAGTCCTGAAGCAGCAACATGATCCGGATGTTTTGCATAAAAGTTCACATCCTCCAAAGAGTCAAACTCGCTATTCAAGGCAATATCAAAAGCCTCCTCCGGATTCATATTCAATCCGACTTCAATTTTTCTGATAACAGAAATTTTTGCAGGAAGAGCTTCAATAGCAGACTTAAAAGCATTCATCACATTAAGCTTTTCCTTCTCTGAAATTGATTTTTTCAGTTTAAATAATACAATGTGTTTAACCATAGGTTGTTTTTTGATTAATTTATTCTACATTTGTGAGTCATATGTGATACAAAAGTAATTTATTTATTTAATATATACTAGAAAATTCATGTTAATAATAGGGATAGCAGGCGGAACAGGTTCCGGAAAGACCACCGTCGTTCGTAAGATTATTGAAAGTCTTCCTGCCGGAGAAGTAGTATTATTGCCACAGGACTCTTATTATAAAGATAGTAGCCACGTACCTGTGGAAGAGAGGCAAAACATTAACTTTGATCACCCGGATGCATTCGAATGGAGTTTGCTATCCAAACACCTAGCTATGCTCAAAGAAGGAAAATGTATTGAACAACCTACTTATTCTTATCTAACTTGCACACGGCAGCCGGAAACTATTCATATAGAGCCTCGTGACGTGGTTATCGTTGAAGGGATTCTCGCTTTATGTGATAAAAAGCTCCGTGGTCAAATGGATTTAAAAGTGTTTGTCGATGCAGACCCGGATGAACGTCTGATTCGTGTAATCCAACGTGACGTGGTAGAACGAGGACGAACTGCAGAAGCTGTAATGGAAAGATATACCCGCGTCCTAAAACCGATGCATCTGCAATTTATCGAACCAACCAAACGGTATGCCGATCTTATCGTACCTCAAGGGGGAAATAATAAAGTCGCCATCGATATTCTTACCTTATTTATTGAAAAGAATTTAGGTATCAAGAAATAATGTTATAATGCACAAAACCGCCCTCATATGCCTTTTAGCCCTTAGTATCTTATCTGCAACAGGTTGCAAAAATAAATCCGGCAGAATAGATGAAGTACAGGGTTATGATCTGCCTCAAATAAAAGACAGCGGAGAATTGGTCGTACTCACATTATACAGTTCTACTTCCTACTTTATTTATCGTGGTGAGCCGATGGGATTCCAATACGAGCTTAGCGAGCAATTTGCCAAATCACTAGGTGTAAAGTTACGTGTAGAAGTAGCTAAAAATGCAGAGGAGCTAATTCACAAACTACTTGCCGGAGAGGGAGATATGATTGCCTATAATCTTCCTGTCACAAAAGAGTGGAAAGACAGTCTGACATATTGCGGAGAAGACATCATTACCCATCAGGTTATTGTACAACGTAATGGTCGACAAGACAAACCTTTAACAGATGTCACACAACTCATCGACAAAGATATTTACGTTAAACCCGGAAAATATTATGAACGACTTGTCAATCTGGACGAGGAACTGGGAGGAGGTATACGTATCCATGAAGTAACAAGTGACAGTATCACTGTAGAAGATCTGATAACCCAAGTTGCACAGGGTAAAATAGCATATACGGTAGCGGATAATGATCTTGCACTATTAAATAAGACTTACTATCCTAATTTAAATACAAATCTTTCCATCAGTTTCGACCAACGTTCTTCATGGGCAGTCAGAAAAAACAGTCCGTTACTGGCAGCAGCGGCTAACAAATGGCATCAGGAGAATATGACTTCACCTGCTTACCAAGCCAGTACGAAACGTTATTTCGAGATCAGCAAGGCAATGCCCCATACCTCTATCCTTTCTGTTCGTGACGGGAAAATATCCCATTTCGACAACCTTTTTAAGAAATATGCCAAAGAAATCGGGTGGGACTGGCGTTTACTTGCTTCTCTGGCGTATACTGAATCCAATTTCGACACGACAGCCGTATCATGGGCAGGGGCTAAAGGATTGATGCAACTTATGCCCGCAACAGCACGGGCGATGGGAATACCTCCGGGCAAAGAGCAAAATCCGGAAGAAAGTATAAAAGCAGCCATCAAATATATTGCTTCGACCAATAAAAGCCTGAAGATGATCCCCGACGAAAAGGAACGTATTAATTTCATTCTAGCTTCTTATAACGCCGGATTGGGACACATTTATGATGCAATGGCTTTGGCAGAGAAATACGGAAAGAACAAATTCGTATGGAAAGATAATGTAGAAAACTTCATCCTCTTAAAAAGTAACGAGGAATACTTCAGTGATCCTGTCTGTAAAAATGGTTATTTCCGTGGCATCGAAACCTACAACTTTGTAAGAGAAATCAACCAAAGACACGAATTCTATCGGAAAAAGATTAAAGGATAGCTAAATTGTTATCAGATTGTAACCTTATTTAGTAAATATCCCCATAAAATAAGGCTTTCCAATTCTATTTTACATTTTTAATGCATATATTTGTCGTTGCAAACAAAAGTTCGAAAACTATTAATAATTTAAACTTTAAGCTTATGAAAACGAATTTTACGATTTTTAGAAACATGCTGACTGCTATGCTGATATGCTTGGTTAGCGGAAGTGTTTGGGGACAAACGATTCTATATGACGCAGACTTTACTTCATTAGAAAATTTCTCCTATACTCAAAATCACGCTTTCACTTTAAACAGCAAAGATTGGAGAATCAGCACTGGACAAGTTATGACTCAAAATGAAGTCACAACTTTCTTTCTTGGCATAAATAAAGGGACAGCAGATGCCACTAAAGGTCCTTGGAATTATTTAGACGGAAGTTGGAGTACTCTTGTTAATGCTTGGAAAGCACACGACAATACTGTTACCGACAAAACCGTAGGTTATGCTATGGATTTCAAAAATGAATATCAAAATGTCAGTGAAGTAACATTCTCTTGGAGCGGAAACAATGATGATTTTACAGTACTATTATTTGGAGATACAGGAAATGGTCTTCAATTTTTAGCAAAAGAAGCTGCTGCTAAAGGAACTGAAGAAAGCGGCAGTATTGCACATAAATTCGCTACTGAAGTTACAGTTAAAGAAATTGCAATGATTGCTCAACCTAAAACTGCAACTGGTGGTAAAACATTTCGAGTTTCAACATTTGCTATAAAATCATCCGGTACGGCAATTGCAGTACAAGCCCCAATCTTAACATCTTCGTGTAATTTCCTTACTTCACAAGAAGTAACCATCACTCCGGCAGAAGGAACAACCGTATATTACACTACAGATAATTCAAACCCAACAGATGCTTCTACAAAATATACAAATCCTTTCACCGTAACAAAAACTACTACAGTAAAGGCTATTGCTTATAAAGATGGTGAAACAAGTAGTATTGTAAGCGCAACTTATACTAAAATTGAGCCTATAACATTAGCTCAATTCAAAGAAAATGCAAGTACAGAAACAGCTTACGTACAATTAACTGATGCTGTAATAACTCACGTAAATGGAAAGAATCTTTATATTCAGGATGCAACGACCGGGCTTCTAATATATAATAGTGCAGCTTCCTTCGATTATAAAGTAGGCAATCGTTTGAATGGTGTAGTCAGTGGTAAATATGCAACTTATGCAGGCATCATTGAAATGACCAACCCTAATTTCGATAAAGTAACAGTAACAGACGGAGAAGCAATTCAACCAACAGTTGTTACTCTTGCTGACCTTGAGGCTGACGTAGCCGGTTACGAGTCACGTTTGGTTAAAGTAGAAAAGGTAACATTTGATGCCATTGCATTCAATAATAATTCAGCTAATATGACTCAAGGCAGCACCACTGTTGCTATCTATGATATGTCTAAAGCAGCAACTACTCTACCTGCAAAAGCAGATGTTACAGGATACATTAGAACATTTGCTCCAAGTTCTGGAAATCCTTATACCCAATTTACTATTCGCAATGCAGAAGACATTGTAGAGATATCTGACGGTACAGTTAGCAATCCGATATTCACTCCGGCCGGAGGTACTGATGCTGAAAACGCAGTAAAAGTAGAATATGGAACAAAAGTTACTGTAGCATGCGCAACTACCGATGCCAAAGTTTATGATGCAACAACAAATACAGAGATCACCGAGCCAATCGCCATCACTGCTGCTTCACAAGAGATTAAAGCTATAGCTAAAAAAGAATCGATGCAAGATAGTGAAACCATCTCTGCATGGTATTCTGCATACGTAGCTGCTCCTACTTTCTCCAAAGAAGGAAGCGTTGAAGCTGGTACTGAAATTACAATATCTTCTACTACAGAAGGAGCATCTATCATTTATACCGTAGGTACAAGTGCCGAACAAACCGCAAACTCTCCGGTAACTGTTACTATCAATGAAGCTTGCACAATCAAAGCTAAAGCTAAAATCGGTGATTTGACAAGCGAAGAAGTTACAGCCGAATATACCATCTTTACTCCGACCATCACTACGGGAGTATTAGCCGTTAAGTTCACCAAAGAAGAGGTAACTACTTGGTACGCAATGGCACAGACTGAAAAAGATAACGGACAAGGTAGTGGTAAAAATCTTAACCGACTATCCATTGAAGTAGAAGATGGTAAAGCCAAGACTACAGAAGATTTAGTATGGACTATTGAATCTGATGGTGCAATTTCTTATTTAAAAGCACAAAATGGTAAATACATTAGCTATACCGGAAACAAAACAGAAATAACTCTTACTGATGAACCATATGCTTGGACTACAGAAAAGACAGGAGATGTTTACACTTATTCTACTCCCGACGGAAAACGTTGTTTAGCTTATAATGATGCTTATGAGGCATTCAGATGCTATGATATCGCAAATATGGATAAAAATTATACGGGAGAATTCTACATCATGGATCTCTACAACGATGGTCCGGACAACATTGCTGCTAACGAAATTAACGGTCTTAGCGCATACAGCGTGAACGGCGCACTTATCATCAATACAGACAAAGCACAAACAGTGCAACTATACAGCATTGAAGGACGTATGGTGACAGCTGTTGAATTGACAGAAGGTGAAAATATAATTAACGGATTGGCAAAAGGTATCTACCTGATGAAAAACCAAAAAGTGATTATAAAATAAACAGGAGTTATTCCTATTAATATAGAAAAGGGTTGGTCTTCACGAAAGGACCAACCCTTTCTTTTTCGCCCAACTTCAAAGGCTACGAATGGATTTTTATCAATGATCGTTTATGGGCTTAGTTGAAAACAACTAAATCAGCAGAATAAACAAACTAAAAGGACCCAAGGGAATGATGTTTTAAAAGTATCAGATTGATTAAAAAAGACATCAGGTCGTTTGTTGACAAAGGTACGGTCGATTGTTTGCAAACGATAGGAGTTTGTGAACGATCGACCGTATCTTTATTGTCGATCGACCTGATGTCTTTTTAAAGTATCAAAGTCATCTATAAAAATCACCTAAGGGAGCATTGCCTAACACACAAGGGGATGTTGGCTAACGCTCAAGGGAACGATAGCTTACATCTACTGGAGCGTAAGCTAACACTCCCTTAGGCATTTTATCTATTTCCCCGACAAATTCAGCTATTTACTAATTTACTTTTTTTACCTTCACCTCTTCACGCGTTGGAGATAAACAACTGACCTGCAAACCCTAAAAGTGAAGGTACTTTTTTTTATTAAATAATATGCAAACAAATTCCTGAACGATTACATTGAATCGTTTTTTTTCATAGCTTTGTGATAATATAAAAAATAGCAGGAGGAATTGATATGAAAAATTGGATTAAAGAAGCAACCCTAATCGCCATTGGCTTAATTTTGCTAGGTTATTTTATTAAAAGCGGAATAGATAACTTCAGTAGCAAAGACCGGGTGGTCAATGTAAAAGGACTTGCAGAAATGGAGGTTCCCGCAAATAAAGTTACATGGCCGTTAATGTACAAAGAAGTCGGCAATGACCTGCTCTCTTTATACAATAAAATCAGTACGACAAATGAAGCTATTGTTTCTTTTCTAAAGAAAAACGGCATAACATCACAAGAAATCAGTATTAGTGCACCCGAAATTATCGATATGCAAGCAGAAAGATATGGCAATAATCAAAATCCGTATCGGTACAATGTCACATCTGTCATCACCGTCACCTCCAATCAAGTGGACAAAATACGGAAACTTATTAGTGAACAAAGTGAATTGTTGAAGCAAGGCATCGCTGTTACCGGAGGAGATTATAGATATAATATACAATATGATTATACTGATTTAAACAAAATCAAGCCTCAAATGATAGAAGAAGCAACCAAAAACGCACGTGCAGCAGGCAAAAAATTCGCAAAAGACTCAGACAGTGAATTGGGGAAAATAAAACACGCTTACCAAGGACAATTCACGATCGAAGACAGAGATGCCAATACACCTTACATAAAAAAGGTACGTGTAGTAACCACTATCGATTATTTCCTTGAGGATTAAAGTCCTACCGAATGCAACTTTTCATTTAAAGTATCTGCCTGAATCGGTTTCGACAAATAATCAGTAAATCCACTACTCATCACTCTATGCTTATCTTCTGCAAAAGCAAATGCGGTCACGGCGATAATCGGAACTGTGGCCGAAATTTGCCGGATTGCTTCTGTTGCCTGATAGCCATCAACTACCGGCATTCTTAAATCCATTAAAATTGCAGCCGGATTATGTTTAAGGAATAATGAGATTGCCTCTTCCCCATTCCAGGCATGTATCAACTTATACTTTTTCCCTAACAAAGCCTCACAAAGCAAGAAATTATCTTCCATATCTTCTGCGACCAACAATGTTTTCTTTTCATCAGAAGTCACACTTCTGTTTACCTCTTCGGATATAACAAGGGATTGTTCGATTACTACTTCATTGCTGAATGAATTTTCCAAAGGCTGTACAGGCAATGTAAACCAAAAAGTAGATCCTTTTCCTTCCTCTGACTCAACACCAATCTCACCACCTAATTTTTCTACAATCATTCGGCTAATAGATAATCCCAATCCCGTACCTTGCTTCTTAGCATTGAGTTTTGTAAAACGCTCAAAGACCTTGTCCAACTGGTCTTTCGGTATACCGGTTCCCGTATCCCTCACATAAAAACGAATATCAGCATCCCTCACTTCATATCCTAAATGAATTGATCCTTCCGTAGTAAACTTTATGGCATTGGACAAGAAATTAGATATGACCTGTGCCAAACGGTTCCTTTCCGTATGTATAACACAGACAGGAAGAGGACAGTTCGAGGTCACTTCCACCGTACTTCCCATATCCGACAAGCGCATGCGGAATATTCCCTCAAGCTCATTCACGATCGAATTTATATCAATTTCCGAATAAATAAATTCTAAAGTACCGGCTTCTATCTTCGATAAATCTAAAATATCATTAATCAACTGAAGTAACAAATCACCGTTCTTATTTATTATGTTGATATATGATTCTTTTTCTTCAGCCGTAGTAGCGGCAGCCAATAGAGGAGAAAAACCAATAATTGCACTCAATGGGGTACGAATTTCATGACTCATGTTGGCAAGAAAAGCTGATTTTAGACGGTTAGATTCCTCCGCCGCTAATTGAGCTTTCAACAGTTTCGCTTGATCTTCTTTTTGTTTGGTTATATCATATATGGTCAACAGCATTTCATTCTTTCCGGAGATATGCAAATAAGCACCTGCTACCTGCACATCGCAAGAGACAGAAGAAGTTCTATCCTCTGATGTATAAAGGATCATTGTGGTCTCTACGCCTGAAAAACCGGCACGTTCTTTAAAGCCTTTCGCTATTGCCGCTCTAATCGGGCACGCCCCACATAGTTCATGCGTGCCACATTCTCCGGCATCCAAAGCATTCTTACAATAAAAAATTTCACCTACTCTCTTCTCCGTGCTTGGTTTAACTTGATTTGTCAGAGAATAAAAATTTGTTTGTTTTACTATAAAATCATCCGAAATTAATAACAAATAAGCATTAATATTATGCCAAATAGCTTCGTCGACTCTGTTTGCTTCCATCATTTCTTCCTGCTTTTCAAGCAATTTATAAGAAAGTTTTTTATTTTGCCTCCAATAAATTGCAATAACAAACAGTAAAGCAATTACCAATAAGATCCATGCGAATATCATAGTAGTTTTATTAAATTCATTTCTCTAGTCGTCAAAAATACAAATAAAAAAACAGAAACGAACGTTTTTAACAAATATCCTTTGTTTTTCTTTTGTTATACAGATTTTCCAAGTAAATTGTTTGTCATTCAAGAAATTAATCCTAAATTTGCGCCCGATTTACACATTATCAATATAATGTCTCACTTAATTTATTTATTAACAATTAATTATTAATGGAAAACTTAAAAAACATTGCTCCTATTGAAGACTTCAATTGGGATGCGTATGAAAATGGCGAAACTGCAATAGGAGTTAGCCACGACGAACTTGAAAAAGCATACGACGGTACGCTTAACAAAGTGAATGACCGTGAGGTTGTTGACGGAACTGTAATCGCAATGAACAAACGTGAAGTTGTTGTTAATATCGGTTACAAATCAGACGGTATCATTCCTCTAAATGAATTCCGTTACAATCCTGATTTGAAAGTAGGTGATACAGTAGAAGTATACATCGAAAATCAGGAAGACAAAAAAGGACAATTAATCCTTTCTCACAAAAAAGCACGCGCTACTCGCTCTTGGGATCGTGTTAACGCAGCTCTTGAAAACGAAGAAATTATCAAAGGTTACATCAAGTGCCGCACTAAGGGTGGTATGATTGTTGACGTATTCGGCATCGAAGCATTCTTGCCGGGTTCTCAAATTGATGTTAAACCTATCCGTGATTACGATGTATTTGTAGGAAAAACAATGGAATTCAAAGTGGTTAAGATTAACCAGGAATTTAAGAATGTTGTTGTTTCTCACAAAGCTCTTATCGAAGCTGAACTTGAACAGCAGAAGAAAGAAATCATCGGTAAACTTGAAAAAGGACAAGTTCTCGAAGGAACTGTTAAAAATATCACATCTTACGGTGTATTCATCGATCTTGGTGGCGTAGATGGTTTGATCCATATTACCGACCTTTCTTGGGGACGTGTTAGCGATCCGAAAGAAGTTGTTGAATTGGATCAAAAACTCAACGTTGTTATCCTTGACTTCGATGATGAAAAGAAACGTATCGCTCTTGGTTTGAAGCAACTTACTCCTCACCCATGGGATGCTCTTGATCCGGACTTGAAAGTTGGCGATCACGTTAAAGGTAAAGTTGTCGTTATGGCTGATTACGGTGCATTCATTGAAATTGCTCCGGGCGTAGAAGGCTTGATTCACGTATCTGAAATGTCTTGGTCACAACATTTACGTTCTGCACAAGACTTTATGAAAGTAGGTGATGAAGTTGAAGCTGTTATCCTGACTCTTGACCGTGATGAACGTAAAATGTCTTTAGGTATCAAACAGTTGAAACAAGATCCTTGGGAAACTATCGAAGAGAAATATCCTGTAGGTTCTAAACATACAGCAAAAGTTCGTAACTTCACTAACTTTGGTGTATTCGTAGAAATCGAAGAAGGTGTTGACGGATTAATCCACATTTCAGACCTTTCTTGGACTAAGAAGATCAAACACCCATCAGAATTTACTCAGATCGGTGCAGACATCGAAGTTCAAGTTCTTGAAATCGATAAAGAAAATCGTCGTTTAAGTCTAGGTCACAAACAATTAGAAGAAAATCCTTGGGATGTATTCGAAACAGTATTCACTGTTGGTTCTGTACACGAAGGAACAATCATCGAAATGTTAGATAAAGGTGCAGTAGTTGCTCTTCCTTACGGTGTTGAAGGTTTCGCTACTCCGAAACATTTAGTAAAAGAAGATGGTGCTCAAGCTCAATTAGATGAGAAACTTGAATTTAAAGTAATCGAATTTAATAAAGACGCTAAGAGAATTATCCTTTCTCACAGCCGTATTTTCGAAGATGCAGCAAAATCAGAAGAAAAAGTAGAAAAGAAAGCTTCTGCTAAAAAGTCAAATAAGAAAGAAGAAGCTCCTGCTATTACTAACCAAGCAGCATCTACTACTCTTGGAGACATCGACGCCCTTGCAGCATTGAAAGAACAGATGGAATCTAAAAAATAATAAGAATACCTTATTATATTAAGGAAAAGACCGACGAAATATTCGTCGGTCTTTTTTTGTTTTATACCTTTGCACAGATAATCAAACGATATATGGAAAAATTTGAAGTTAATATTCTTGGTTGCGGTTCCGCGTTACCTACTACCCGACACTTTGCATCTTCGCAGATTCTAAATATCCGTGAAAAGCTCTTTATGATAGACTGCGGAGAAGGTGCACAAATGCAAATGCGTAAATCAAAATTAAAATTCTCACGCCTAAACCATATATTCATTTCACATCTCCATGGAGACCATTGTTTCGGACTCCCCGGACTGATCTCTACTTTCGGAATGTTGAACAGAACAGCAGAACTACACATCCATGCACATGCTGATTTAGAAACATTACTCACTCCACAACTCAACTATTTCTGCAAAAACCTGCCATACAAGGTCATCTTTCACGCAATTGATCCTAGTAAAGAGGCTTTAATATATGAAGATCGCTCCATAACGGTACACAGCATCCCGTTACGACACCGCATCCCTTGCTGTGGATTCTTATTTGCAGAAAAGCCACGTCCCAACCATATCCTGCGTGAAATGATTGATTTCTACCAGATTCCTATTTATGAATTAAACAAAATAAAAAACGGAGCTGATTATACAACTCCTCAAGGTGAAATTATCCCAAACAATCGTTTAACCAGCCCTTCATTACCCCCTCGTCGGTATGCTTATTGTTCAGATACTATTTATAAAGAAGATATTATACCACAAATACATGGTGTAGATCTATTATTCCATGAAGCAACATTTGCCGACAGTGAGCTCTCCCGTGCCAAAGAGACCTTTCACACAACAGCCCGACAAGCAGCGGAGATTGCGAGAAAAGCCGAAGTAAAGCAACTAATGTTAGGTCACTTTTCTGCACGTTATGAAGATGAAACGATCCTATTAAAAGAAGCCTCTGAAATATTCTTGAAATGTACATTGGCAAAAGAAAACCTAAGTATAAATATTTAGAAACTTTTTATCATATTGCTTGTTTTATATAAACGAAGTATCTATATTTGTTACGAAGAAAAAGCGAAAGCCTATTGATGAGAAAGTTTACGTTATTTATTTTCTTATTGTTTCTTCTTTTTACTTCTGTAGATAATTTTGCTCAGAGTGGAAAGAGACCGTTAATCGTAGAAAACGAAGTAACGCAAATTGTTCTCACAATAACTGGAAGCACCGTAAGAGTGCAAAATGCAGAAAAAGGCAATACACTAGAGATCTATAATATACTAGGCGTTAAAGTTTCCTCTATAAAGATAGACTCTTCTGACAAGACTATCGCTTTAAATCTTCCCAAAGGATGCTACATACTCAAGATTGGAGATGTAGTTAGAAAAATAGCTATTAAATAGATTATTATTTTCTTATTATTAACTTAAATAATTTAGCTTATGAGACTTTTTACAAAAACATGGATGATGGCAGCTGCTATCTGTATAGCAGGATTTGCTCAAGTAAATGCACAAAATTTAGTACAGAATGGTGATTTTTCTGTTTGGGCTACTGATAAACCAGAATCTTGGTATGTATATGATGCCACAGCTACACAAGTAGATGATGCTTGCCAAATTGTACAAACAAGTACAAGTAAGGGTACATTATTACAACATGTGAATGATTTAGAGGCAGGGAAACAGTACACTTTCTCTCTTGATTTCAAAGTTGCAACAAAAGGAAGTAAGGATAACGCAGCAGCACGCGTATGGTTCCGTTGGCAAAGATATGCATCTTCTACAGATAAAGAATGGTTAGATCCAGTTGGAGATGATTTGAGCAAAATGCACGGACCTGGTGGTGATCAATCTTATTTCGAAGACAAGGAAGGAGAATGGCAAAGTTACTCTGCAACAATTACAGCTCCTGCAAAAACAACAAGTCTAGAATATGAATTCAGAGTATATAATGGCGCTACTGTCCTGTTCAAAAACTGTACTCTAGTTGAAGGCACCAGTTCTTCCATCGAAGCAAATGTTATTGAAACTCCTGCAGCCTATGCTGCTGACGGCGTAGTTTACGTACCTGCAAATGCCGGAGAAAGAATCGTTGTTTCAAATGTAGCCGGACAAACTATCGCAGTTGTAACTGCAGAAGAAGGCGTAACAGCTATCAACAACTTACCTGCTAACCAAATATTGTTAGTAAAAGCCGGTAATAAAGTATCCAAAGTTATTTTCTAAGAAATAACATATAGAAATTAAACAAGAAAAAGCTGAATCATTTTAACTGATTCAGCTTTTTTCTTTTTCCATCAAAAGGTACGGAACAATCAGGTTCATAATTATTGCCACATTATAACACCCTACAAAATAAGCTATTCAACGCTAGATTATTCAATAAAACTATTATCTTTGTCCTAAAGATAATGAATCGGAAAATGACGAAACGTCTTTTATCATATATATTGCCGTTCATCTGGCTTCTCTTTCTCGCTTCTTGTAAACAAGATAAAAGAAATATTACAGACTATCCCCAATTATCACAGATCAAAGGGATGGGTAAACATGAATTTGTAATTAATACTAACGAAATCAGGAATATAATAAGAAAAGAAATAAAAACAAATGAAAATCTATCACTGATAGATTCTGTAGTACTCTCATATTACGAAGATAAAAATAATCCTTTTCTTTGGATTCATGACTTTCAAGAGAAAGACAATCAAACAGATTCATTACTATATTGGCTACAAAATTCAAATCGACAACATGGAATCAATCCCCAACTCTTTCCGGTAACGGATATTATAAAGAATCGTACCCTTTGGAAAGAATTGAAAATAACAAAAGATAATACCGTAAACCAACTACTCGCAAAACTGGAATACGAGCAGACCAAAGCCTGCCTTAATTATGCCCAAATCCTAAACTATGGACTTACACAACCAGGAAAGATTTTAAATAATATAGAGAATGAAGATCTGAAGTACGGACGTATTCCTAAATTGCCGGATGGAAGCAACAAAAAGAAACAGCTTTATAATATCCAACTAAAAGAATGCAACAAAGAATTCATAGCTCAAGCCATAAATAAAATACATGAAGACGCTTCCGGATACCTACGTGAGATACAACCCCAAAATAGATTCTATAATCATTTACAAAAAGAATATCATATATTGGATAGTCTGATACAAGCAGGAGTAGACTCTTGTGGTAACATGACAGTAACCGAATGCCAGGGAAAAGTCAGGTTAAACATGGAACGCTTGCGTTGGCAACCACAATTAGAGAAAGGAGATAAATATGTTATGGTAAATGTAGCCGCATTTATGCTACAAGCTATCGACCATGAAAAAGATTCGATTCTGGAAATGCGCGTATGTTGCGGAAGCAAACGGAATAAGACACCACTCCTTGCCAGTACAATCAATCTCATCGAACTAAATCCTTACTGGAATGTACCCCAATCAATTATTCGTAAAGAGATAATCCCTGCTTTCCGACGTGACAGTAGCTATTTTACCCGTAACCGAATGAAAGTATACGACAGAAACGGTACGCAATTAAACCCTCATGACATAAAATGGTCTAAATATGGAGAAAACATACCTTTCGATGTGCGGCAAGATAACGGAGAAGGAAATTCATTAGGCAGAATAATCTTCCGTTTCCCTAACAAATTTGCCGTTTATCTCCATGACACCCCTTCACGATGGGCATTTATGAGAGCCAATCGTGCTGTGAGTCATGGCTGTGTACGCGTCGAAAAAGCATTGGATTTCGGATTCTTTTTATTGGATAAGAAAGAAGACATCTTAATGGACCGCATCCGGGTTGCTGTTGACAAACCGGCAGAGACGGAAGAAGGTCGAAAATACATAAACAAAAGTAATTATAAAGAAATGAAATATCACGTACTTGAGCAGCATATCCCTGTTTTTTTAGACTATTACACTATGTATTATTCAAAAAACGGGGAATTAAGCTATTGTGAAGATCCTTATCAATTCGACGCTCCACTATTACAAGTATTAGACAGTTTAAACGCCATAAAAAATGAAGATACCCAATGAGTTCCTATAATGAAAAAGAAATAATCGCACTACTCCAAGAAAAAGATAGACAAAAAGAAGCTTTTTCTCGTATCGTAGCACAATATAGCGAACAGTTATACTGGCAAATAAGAAGAATGGTGCTTTTTCATGATGACGCCAACGACCTGTTGCAGAATACTTTCATTAAAGCATGGATAAATATTGACTACTTTCGGGCTGAGGCCAAACTATCCACCTGGCTTTACCGTATTGCCATGAACGAATGCCTGACTTTCTTAAATAAACAACGTGCGGCAAGTACGGTTTCAATAGACGATGCAGAAAGTGAAACGATAGAAAAATTAGAAGGGGATTCTTATTTCTCAGAAGACAAGGCGCAACGTTTATTACAGCGTGCCCTTCTTACTCTACCGGAAAAACAAAGAATGGTGTTCAATCTCAAGTATTATCAAGAGATGAAATATGAGGAGATGTCTGAAATATTCGGGACATCCGTAGGAGCATTAAAAGCATCCTATCATCATGCCGTAAAAAAGATAGAGAATTTTTTAAAAGATTCTTTTTAAACCTTTTCCCGTCAAAGGAGTCTAAATAACAAAGAGGAGATAAAAATGAAAGAGGAAGACAATATTAGAAAGAAAGTCAGTACGGAGAATCCATTCACCGTACCTGAAGGCTATTTTGATAATTTGACTGACGAGATTATGAGTAAACTTCCTGAAAAAGAAGAAATACTCCCAACAAAAGAATTATCCACATGGGCCAAAATACGTCCTTGGCTATATATGGCTGCTATGTTTATCGCCATATTATTACCAATACGTTACATGGTAAATTCCACGAAACCGAAAGACCCGGCTTTGGCTATTATAAGTTCTGATAACGAACAAGTAACGGATGAATATATCGATGCTATTTTAGACCATGCGATGATGGATGATTATACGCTTTACAACTATCTGACAGAAGCAGATACGGATATTTATCACAATTAACTATTACCACTATGAGAAAGTTTATTATTACATTGTTCATATTCAGCCTTGCCTGTGGAGCGTGGGCACAAAAAAAAGAATGTCAACGTCTTACCCCCGAAGAGTTTCGTGCAAAACAAGAAGCTTTTATTACTCAGAAAGCCGAATTAAGTAAAGAAGAAGCTGCTAAATTCTTTCCTGTCTTCTTTGAATTACAAGCAAAGAAAAAAGAATTGAATGATAAAGCATGGAAAATGATGAAAACCGGAAAGAATCCCAATACTACAGAAATGCAGTATGAGGAGATTGTCAACAATATGTTGGATTCAAAAATACAATCGGCTCAACTGGATAAGGAATACTATAAAAAATTCAAGAAGATACTTTCTGCCAAGCAGATATATAAAGTACAGCATGCCGAAATGCGTTTCCACCGTGAACTGTTGAAAGACGTAAACAAAAACAATCAGGGAAACAAAAAATAAGAGGTTAGAATATCCTTTGAATAACATAGATTAAGCCAACTAATTCGTGACGGATTAGTTGGCTTTTTTGTTAGTATCCCTAACTAAAAATTAATAAACTAAACAATCATAAAACAACACGTGAAATATAATTGTATTTATCTCCTTGCACCGATACGATATAAATACCTTTATTTAAGAAAGGAAGATATATAGATTCTTCTTGAGCCACAGATACATTTCCCAACACAGAATTATACATAATTTGTCCATTAGTATTAAAGACACTTACCTTAACATTAGTATTCGCATTCACAAAACAAATACTAAAACCACTAGTTCCCCAATGTTGATATAGAATCACATCTTTGGGACTATCTGCCTGACTTATTGAAGTTCCAAAATTATTTATAACTTCCTTCAATCCTTTCCAAGCATCTATTTTACCATATCCCCAAATATTGTTCTCTTCATTACCTGTATATTCATCTTTCATAGAAGTCTTCTTTAATACACTTTTTACATCTTCCGGAGTTAATGAAGAATTGGCTTCCAGCCATGTTGCAACAACTCCTGTTATATAAGGTGATGCCATAGAAGTTCCTTGCAATGCTCCATAGTAATAACTTTTATTATTAACAACAATATTTTGCGTCATTACCCCCTTATAATAGCTGTCATCAATTACAGCATCCGAAAAAGAAGATATGATTACAGTTCCCGGAGCTGTAACATCAGGTTTCATTCTACCATCAGAAGTAGGTCCTAAACTTGAAAATCCGGCAATCTTACAAAGTTCATGCTCTGACGTTTTTTTAGTACCCGAAAGATTAACAAATTCATCTTTAGAAGAATAAGCACCAACTGTGATAATCCGTTTCCCGGTTCCACCTATTTCTCCAATAGTATAATCCGTATCTCCAATTGTCCAACCCGGCATATAATTATCAGTAAAAGATGCCCCTCGCCCATCTACCCATCCATGAACTTCTCCTTCATCTCCTACCACAAACAGTCCGACATAATTGCCATTACCAATCACATCAAAAAATGCTTCTATATAAGCATTCATCTTATAATTCAGAGGATTTCTCTCTGTATAAATATCAATAAGCCCAACAGCCCCATCCGTATTTACATTTTTCAATGTATACGAGACTTCATTTTCCTCAGACGCATTTATATCGTCAGATAAGAACATCATTTTTCTAGTGTTTCTATTATATACAAACAATCTTATTTTATAAGCCTGGTCCGGTTCGCCCCAAAAGTCAATATATCCGAATTTAGCACCAACAGGGAATGATAAAAAAGTCTTCAATGTATCCGTAGGATGCACATACTTAGATACATGCAAGGCTGTTCCTCCTTCATTGCCGGCTGCTCCCACCAGTATTCTACCGGGTCCCTGCAAATCATCACATACCCGATCAAACATAGATGACCCGTCATGGGGTCCGGTGTGTGATCCCAAACTCAAATTAATAACACAAGGCTTATTTTCTTCCTCTGCATAATTAAAGATATATTTAACTCCATCAAGAATAGACACATTGTCACGAGAAACTTCACTAAAAGCCACTAAAGCAAGTTCCGATTCGGGAGCAACCCCATAATAATCTCCCGAATAATCCGATCCGGCAGCGATTCCTGTTACATGAGTCGCGTGCGTCTCATCTTTCAAATCATATTGTGCATTCAAGATATCTTTCTCTGTCTTATATTCAGCACCATAATAAAAGCCATCCGGCAATGACCCATCCGACTGATTCTGGTCCCAAACTCTTTTTATCCTTAAAGATTTTTCTGTCGGAGAATAAAAATTAATATGTCCATATTCAAATCCTGTATCTACAATACCGACAATAACACCTTTCCCCTTAAAACCATGTTCCAATTCCACTCCTTGATGCACTTTATCCACATTCCCAAGCGGACGGGCCAGATCCATCTTCTTTTTTACAGGGCGCCCGATATCTATGCGCAAAACATCAGGCAAAGAAGCAATCGTCTCAAGAACATCAACCGGAATTCTTGCCGTTACAATATTATTTGCAATGGTATTGATCTGTACTCCATTAGATTTCAGGACTTCTATATCGGCATCTTTACTTAATAGAACAAAAGCATTCACATAGATGCGATTACCCTCTTTCCTCATGACAAAAGATTTCTCCAAACGTTCTTTTGACATTGGATTATCATTACTTTTCTTTAACATAGAAAGGAAATGACGTGTATAAAGTGACATTTTACCCTCCAATGAATTTTGTCCCCATAGTAGAACAGGAAAAAACAATAATATAAAGAAAAACTTCAATTGTTTCATGTTGGTTCAATTTGTGATTAGTTATCGAACAATAAATTTACTTCTATAATCAATTTTATTCCCATTTATAGAAATAATATAAATACCATTACCGATATTTGGCAAGGCAAAACTATATTCATGTTTCATCAGTATATGATTAAAATACTGATTATATACCAATTGGCCATTTACCGTATGAATTGACAGAGTAACATTATTATCTTCTTCCATAAAGCGGATTCCAAACTTTCTATTATCCGAACTTGGAGCAAATATGATTTTCTGATAATCAGTTTGTGATTGTATACTGACACTCAATAAATTCAAAGCTTCTTTTAACCCGTTCCATGCATCTATTTTGCCATATCCCCACATATTCTCATCCATATCCTGACTCTTAACGGCGGTTGATAATAAAATACTCCGTACATCTTCCGGCGTCAAATCAGGATTAGCCTCCAACCAAGTTGCCAATACTCCGGTAATAAATGGCGCAGACATAGAAGTACCACTCATTACACCATAATAAAACTTACTTCGATCTACCACAGACTCAGAAATCAGTGCAGATTGCTGTGACGGTTGTATCGCCATAACAGAAGAAAAAGAAGATACAATCGCAGCTCCGGGAGCACTGATATCCGGTTTCATTCTGTTATCTGCTGTCGGTCCTAAACTTGAGAAGCTTGCAATCTCTCCAACTGTCTGTCCCGTAGTTATTGACTCACCCCCAATATTAGTGTACTCATTTTTAGAAATATATGCCCCCACGGAAATTATTCTTTTCCCTGTACCTCCAACCTCATTCACGGTATATTGCGTATCACCTTCATTCCATCCTTCCACTTCATTATCAGAAAAAAGAGTTTGTTTATCTCCCCAAACATGTACCTTTCCTTTTTCACCCCAAATCATTAATCCTATATAATGGTCCGGAGCAATGGAATTAATCATAGATTCCAAATAGGCATTGGCTTTATTATTACGGGGATTATTTTCTGTAGTAATACTGATCTTACCGGAAGCTCCATCCTGAGATTCCGACAATGAATAAACTTTTTGATTTATCTTTGAAACAATTATAATATCAGAAGTAAACACCGTTTTATGAGTATTCTTAGAATAAACAACAACCCTCATATCATAAGTTTTGTCAGCTTCCCCCCATATATCTATGCAGGAATAAGAAGGAAAAAAAGTTTTTAAAGTATCACTGGGAGAAATTGTCTTAGAGACATGCAGATTAGTACGTCCCTCATTCCCTGCCGCACCAACTAAAAGCCTCCCTTTTTCTTGTAGATTATCACAACAAATATCAAATATCGATGTTCCATCATGCGGTCCCAGATACGATCCTAAACTTAAATTTATCACACAAGGTTTATTAACAGACTCCGCATAATCATAAATATATTTAATACCATCAACAATAGCTACATTGTCTGCCGAGTTTTTATTGAGGCTTACCAACACGATATCCGCCTGAGGAGCAACCCCATAATATAGATTCTCCATATCCGCACCTATGGCAATACCGGCCACATGTGTTCCATGAGTATCGCTCTTTTTATCATACCGGGCAGATAATATGTCCGAAATTGTCGAAAGTTCTGTTCCATAAGAAAAATCTTTGGGAGGTATACCGGAAGCATTATTCTGATTCCATACACGTTTTATTCTCAACTCCTCTTTACCTGAAGCATAAAAGTCGATATGCCCATACTCAAAACCTCCGTCAATGATACCTACAACAACATCTTTTCCCATAAAGCTACGAGGCAAATCAATCCCCTGCTGCACTTTATCCACTAAAGTGGTCTCCCTCGCCTTATCCAGTTTCTCTTCAACAGGATTTCCAATCTGTACTCTTTTCACATCCGGCAGTGCCGCCACAACTTGAAGGGAGTCAACAGGTACTTGAGCTGTAATAATCTCGCCTAACACAGAATTGACTTTAACACCACATTCCTTAATTCGAACTAAATCACTTCCGTCATTAATTTCTATAAAAGAATTTACATACATTACATGATTAGGTTCTTCCACTCCAGCAGTCTCCTCGAACCTATTTTTCTGCAATTCTCTCTTCTCATATTCAAAAGAAGATAGAAAATGATTCGTATAAGGAGACATTTTCCCGCTATAGTTCTCCTGCCCCCAAAGAAGAGCAGGAAACAATAGCAAAAGGAATAATTTTATATATCGCATATTCAAATAATACATCTATAATATGATTATTTTTCGTGTCACGGTGTTATCTATAGCTACTATATAAATACCTGTATTTAAAATAATCTCCGTTCCATCATTAGATATATTCTTAATTATTTTTCCCGTAAGATCATACACGGTAGCCGATGTAAACTCACCATTTATCTTCATTCTATTCTTTTCTACATAAACTTGTATATCATCATTCGCCTGAATACTGGATACAGATGTACTGGATGCACTTCCGGTTAGAGATAAAACATCCGAATTATATACTTCACAATTATTGGCTTCTTTTGCATCATAATTTGAGATAAAGGCAAGAATCTTCATATTTTTTGCATTCCACTTAATAGGCACTATATATTCATATTCTTTAGAGAAAGTATCTTCCGATGACAATATGTTATCTCCCCATATATCTGATAAGACATCTCTTATTACATTATCATATTTATAATAGATAACTCCTCCTTCTGCTTCTTGATCCGTACGTACTTTATCTTCCAACATAAATACATTCAAGCGTAAATTTTCTCCTAATTCCCCAAAGCCTTCAACACCGGTCTTACGCCCTGCTACTTTAAGTTTCAATTTATGGGTAGCCTCATCATAGTCCTTAAATATATCTACAGTAACTAAAGCAGGTTCCAGCGTCAGTCGGGCATCCATCAATCGCCCTAAAAACATTTTTGTTTCCTCACCCCATGTCCATGACCAAGTATATCCATTGAATACCGGAGAGTCAACACTAAAAAATGTTGTGTTCTGAGCTGAGGCCAAATAAGACAGATTAGCCCTATCAATCATCATACCGTTAGCAGAAGCTCCACAGTTATATAGTTTAGTATATGCCTCACTTGCCGGTATTGCAAATTCTTCATCGGGAGCATACCCTGCAAAATGGGTTACCCTGTTTATATTTCTACGTGAAGAGATAGCCGCTTGCATATTATCTATGATTGTTATAGTATTGGCTATGAACCTCGTTGCAAAATGCTCTACCAGTATTTTCTTTTGCACGAAGTTTTTTCCGCAATTGATTGCCCCTTCCCATACATTGTTCGAAACATCTTCATCTTCTTTCCCATTCAAATTGCTTATATTAACTTTCACCGCTTGTTCACCTTCCTGATATGTAACCGCATTTATTGAAATATCTAAAGCATCACCATATTTTATATTCGTATCAGTAAAAGTCTCTTTGACAGGAGATTCGTCACCTATTTGATAAGAGACATCAAAACTTTTAATAGTAGCCGTAGCCATATTCCTGACAACAGACGATATTTCAAAGGTTCGTCCCGGTTTCACAAAATGATCCATATAAACAGATTCCAGAGACAAATCATAAAGAGGAAGCTTATCTCCTTCTATCATACCTATGATAGAAAGATTACCAAAATTCTGAATTTCAGATATCTGATGCCATACATTAGCAAGAGCGATCCAACCTCTACCGGCACAAGTAGGTCTGTCATCCGTCATAATAGGCATCGTACCGTTTAAAGAAATCAAACTATAACCGATATAAAACTCCTTACCTTCAATTTCATAAGGTTCTTCCAATTCAATTTCGTCCCAAGTGCTTTCTCCCGTAAATGTAGCCTTCTGAGAATAAAACGGTTTTCCTTCTTTTGTATAAGATAGGAATATTTTCGTATTGGAAAAGCCGGAATTCCCAACACCTATTTTTACTTTAGTCAGTTTATCTCCTTTGAAATTCATTGCTGTTTCTTCCGGAATTTGTATAACAGCTTTCAGGAAATCACTTTTTCCGGTACCAATACCACTGAATATTCTTTCGGAGCAATAACCTAAAGCATACACGGAAGCTTGTTCGTCATCCGAATCAGCAGGCCTTATTTGAGCATTGACACTACCGGTCAATAATAAAAACAAAAAAGAGACTAAGTATATTTTCATAATAGATAGATTTTATAAATGAATGAATTAGCATCCGAAATCGGATGCTAATTCATTATCACTCATCGGAATTAATTATTTTACAATTATATTTCTTGAGATTCTCTTTCCTGATTCAGTCAGGACATTCAAGATATAAGTACCATTTACAACATTATCAAGTCGGAGTTCAGCCTTATCATTACCCATTACTCTCAAAGATTGAATCAGTCGTGAAGATATATCGTACAAGTTTACGTCTTTTATTGTTTCATTCATTCCACTCAGATCAATCATCAAGGAACTACCAGCCTCAACTGCAGTAGGATATATGATAGCTCTAGCTCCCATCTCAACATTATTGATGTTATCACCATTCGTTACCTCAATCGGTATATACAGTGTATTTCCACCGTTTAACGCAATGGTCAATGTTGTGGTTCCGACCTTAGTTCCCGCTATTACATATTCTTTATTATCGGTAGAAGTAATCGTTATACCTTTATCTTTTTCGTAACTCCAGGTAATATCTTCCATCGGATCAACTTCAAATCCATTTTTGTCAAGCGTAACTATAACTTTATCGGTTCCATTGATTCCCATAGAAACTTTACCGGTCACATTTGCAGTAAGTCGAGGTTGCCATGCAAGCACCGGATAACTGATACCATCGGCTATAAACCAATTATCATCAAAGTCCCATCCCAAAGCCAAGTAAGTATCCTCATCCCATAAAGCCTGTTGAGATACTCCCTTACCATCATAGCTCATTTCGTTTGTACTATTAACTCTTACCCCATTTATAAGCATTGTTTCAAGAGCATAGTTATGATCCAAATAGTTCGCCATATTCGCATTCTCAACACCAATAATGCGATATGATTCTGTTCCGTCAATGCGCTGATTGGCAGCAACATTAAAGGTAGCCTGTCCGGAATAACCATTTTCCCCGATTATACCTCCGTGATAACCTCCGCTTCCGGTTACATCACCCAAATTCAAGCAAAAACTGATTACTACGGCTCCACCTCCTACTGTTTGGTTAAAACCGGCAATACCACCATTACCACTGATACCGGTAATTGTACCCATATTATAGCAATCAAATATCTTCGTACTGTTTCTTCCTACAATACCACCGGCATACAAATGAGTACTTTCCACTTCTCCTTTATTATAGCATTGTTCCAATGTTACGGATTCTGTATCTCCGGTATTAGAGCCGGCTACACCGCCAACATATTCATCCGTTCCTTTCACTTTTCCCAGATTATAAGATTTACCCAAATAACCTGTATTTACTCCGGCAACTCCACCTACAAAATCATATCCTATAACATTTCCTTCATTACGGGCTAATGTTGTGCTCGATTGGTCGTTAACACCAATAACACCACCAACGGCTCCCGTAACACTAGTTTGTTCTATTGTTCCCGTTATATTACCTTTATTATAAACATTGCTGGTTGTTGCTTTCCAACTTCTTCCTACAACTCCTCCCAGATCTATATCAGCGGTAACATCACCGATATTATATGAATTTATCACTTGTGCTTCATCACTGAGTCCGACAACTCCGGAAACATTTTTTAAACCGGTAATATTTCCTGTATTATAACATTCATCAACTGTTCCATTATCAATCAATCCTGTTATTCCCCCTACATATTCCGTATTACTACTTACATCTCCTTCATTATGTGATTTCTTGATCGAGACATCGAAACTCAAAGCCGCAATTCCACCTACGTATCTATAAGACAAATTATCCGGAGCATTGGATACGATTTTACCCGTATTTACACATTTCACAATATTGCCGTTATTGTATGCAGAAACTCCGGCAACAAATGCATTTCCCGTAATATCAGCTTCATTCTTACAACTATCTAAAACTGCCCCTTCATTATAAGCTATAACTCCTGCTGCATAACTTATCGCTTGTACCGAACCGGATACTACTATATGTTTAATCAAACAAGGCCCGCTCTGCGCAACAAGAAGTGCAGATTTCTCTTTACCTGTTACCGAACCGTCAACAATCATTATGCTATCTATCACAGCACCATTCACATACCCGAACAAAGCCTGATTATTCGTTTCCGGACGATCTATTTTGAGATTAGTGATTTTATGTCCCTTTCCATTGATAGTACCTTTGAAAGACATAATAGGTTTCCATCCTCCATCTTCCTGATAGCCGGATAAATCGATATCTTCCGCCAAAACAAAATGCTGTTCAAGATAATTGCGTACATTATCCAAATGCAAAGGTTTAGTAATAATATAAGGATCTTCAAATGTACCCATACCGCCTCCAAACATTTCTACCGGAATTTCCGATACATTCTTCAACACCGGCCAATAACCGTTTACAAGAATCCATGTATCGTTAAAATCCCATCCTAAAGCTTCGTAAGTAGATTGCTTTCCCAATTCCGCCAATGTCTTATTCAGCCCATTCATGGATTGAGCACCATTCTCCGTCACGGCATTTCCATTCACCAGCATCGTAGACAAAGCATAATTATTCTCTATATTCGTTGCGTCTTGTTTTTCTCCGGCTATCCTAAAAGCGGTGTTGCCCGATAATTCCTTATTGATAGCTACACAACCGGATACAGAAGCATTGATACAAGAACCGACAATACTACCCGTAAAACCTACTTCATTTTCATTCACTATATTTCCAAGATTATAAGAATTGGTAATCACAGTAAGGTTAGCACATCCTGCTATTCCACCTATTTTATATCCTCCGTTAATCTTACCTACATTATAACAGTTATCAACAAGGCATTTCCCAAATTTCGCACTCGGTCCCTGTCCCTGATTCCATCCGTAAGCACCGCCTATAATTCCCCCGATAAATCCATATTCGGCTGTTACACTTCCGGCAAAATAACTATCGGATACTACGGCATAAGAACCCAGTCCTAATAAACCGCCTGCCGTACCTCCACTTATCACATTGGCAGAGGAATAGCACTCTTGAATACTGAGCCGGTCTGCTTCGGAAGCAGAAAAACTTGTAGCCATGTAACCAACAATAGCACCCACATTTTCTGTTCCCCGTACCGAACCGGAATAACTACATTTATAAATATTCACGTCATTATTAGTACCGATAAACCCACCTACGCTCTTCTTTCCGATAATCTCACCGGATAAAGAAAGATTCTTGATCTCCGGAACTTTATCAAATAATTGATTTGAATACGTATTTCCTATCAATCCCTGATAGTCAGATTTTGGCCGATTTATCTTCAAGTTCTTTATAGCATATCCCTTGCCATCCAAATAACCACAAAAACGCTCGATCGGCATCCAACCTTCCCCTTCCTGATAGGCAGAAAGGTCAATGTCATTTTGAAGAATAAAATAAGAATCGGCAGATTTGCGTATATTATTAAATTGTTCGGCTGTTAAAATAACATACGGATCTTCTTCCATTCCGGTGCCGCTTGCAAATAAAGGCTCTGGCAGTTCCGAAACTCCGTTTAACTGAGGATAATATCCGATAACAAATGTCCAGTTATCTGTAAAGTCCCAATTTAATCCATTCTCATAAAGATTCTTAGTCTTGATTTCACGGATCGATTTATTTGCTCCATTCAATGAACTTGCATCGTTTTCCGTTACCGTACTACTTCCTACCCGCATGGCATCGAGTGCATAATTATTTGTATAGCATGACGAACTGCCCACACTCTGCCCTGCAATACGATTCAGATTTGAAGAACCATATACTTCAGCGTTGAAGGCAATACAATCGGAAACAGGTGTTTCCGCATTCTTTCCAATAATTCCTCCGGCAACACTTTCCGAAGATACATTACCCATATTATAACATTTCGAAATAAGAGCCGTACTCGGATTACTGAACCCGACAATACCGCCTACTTCCTGATTTCCGGACAATTTGCCTGTATTGTAGCAATTGGTCACAGAAGAGTTATCATTGAACCCGACAATTCCACCAATTGAGTTACCGGTTGCCGTCACATCTCCCGTATTAAAACAATTCGTAACAGAAGACGCCATTGTACTGAAACCTGTTATACCGCCAACTTTAACAACACCTTTCACCGTAGCCGTATTATAACATTTCGTAATAGACGCCTCTCCTTCTCCTGTGGAAATCATACCGGCTATGCCTCCCACAAATTGATTGCTTCCCTCTACTGTTCCGGCAAAACTACAATGGGAAATAACACCTGTACATATCCCGGCAATTCCGCCTACACTGGAGCTACCGCCTACTATATCGCCTACGACATGAAGATTCTCTATACGGGACGGATAAAGTACCTGCCCGAAAAGAGCCTGGTACATAGCCGAAGGTCTATTTATTTTAAGATTCTTAATCGTATTTCCCTTACCATCCAAATGTCCGCTAAATCCGCCGATGGGAAGCCAACCTTCTCCCTCCTGATAGCTGCTTAAATCAATATCATTTTGGATAACGTAATTTGAGGTCGGAGCTGTACGTATATTAAACAACTGCTCTGCCGTAGTAATGACATACGGATTATTCACACTACCATCTCCACCACCAAATTGTGCTGATACATTATTAATCATTCCTAATAAAAGAAGAGTAATAATCCCGATTCTTTTGGTAAATCTCTTTTTCATAAGCGTTCTTATTATATTAATGTTAGAAAAATGTCTATGCACAAAAATAGACCATCACTTTTACAAAAGTTATAATTTACCCTGTAATAAGACCGAACTTTTCCGTAAAAACACCGAACCTATATAACAGAAATCACCTAAATTCCATCCATTAGATATAATTATAGAGCTTTACATCAATATTTTATCCCTTTATGCTATGAAAAACCAACAATTTTATTTCATTAACTATGAAAAGCTACTGTTTTGCCGTAATTTTGCATATATTTGAAACAATCTTAAATTTTGTTTCCACAAGTATAGAAATAAAAGGGTATTTCTTATTATTTATATCAAGATGAGGCAATTTATACTTACTATATTTTTCTCTTTTCTGTGCTGTAATGCTTTAATTGCCCAACCGTTGGACAGCATTAATTTTACCAATCTGTCTAAGGAACAAATTGTCGACACGCTTTTGTTCCTATCAAAGCATTATAGCTCCGTATCACAGAAGAAGAGTTCCAAATATGCAACCGATGCCATGATTCTTTCTGAAAATATAGATTATGCAAGCGGAAAGATGAAAGCTTACATCACAATGGGAGAAAACAGTAACCTATCTGCCAATTATGTCACTGCCATGGAGTATTTCTTTAAAGCCATGTCTATCGCCCAAAACACACATTCCCAGAAGAATATTGCTCTTATCATGGATAAAATAGGAAACTGTTACCAACGCATTACCGACTTTGAAAGTGCCTCAAACTTCTACAATAACGCATTAGAGATTTATAAAAAACTAAATGACCGGAAAGGTATTATACAATCGCTCGTCCATATTGCAGGTGCTTACGGCATGCAAAATGATTGCGATAAAGGACTCAAGTATTACGATCAGGCTTTAGAGATAGCCAACGAAGACAATGACAAGGAACAACTAATCGTAATTTATAACGGAATCGGGAATTGCTACACCATCACGGGCGATTATGACAAAAGCCTTAGTTACTATGAATTGTCATGGAAAGTAGCCCTTGAAGTAAATGACGTAAAGAAGATATCTTCCTTGCTAAACAATATCGGAAATATATATCGAATAAAAAATGACTTGGATAAAGCGATAGAATATACGAAAAAAGCCTTCCAGAAAGCCGACTCCATCAATTATAAAGAGATGACTGCCACTAATCTCTATAATCTGTCCGGGATTTATTTCGAAAAGAAAGACTATTCCAAGTCAATGCAATACATAGACAGAGCACGAAAGGAAGCGGAAGAACTGGGTTACATACTTCTCAAAATAAAGATATGGGAACAATACGTAAAACTGTATCAGGAACTCGGACAATTCGACAAAGCGAATGAATACCACACGCTTCTTGTGACGGAACAGAATGAAGGACAGAAAATAAACAATGTAGCACGTATAGCCAATTTACAAGTTCTCTACAACTTAGCAGGCAAGCAACAGCAGGTTCAAGAACTGACGGCTATTACTTTAATGGATAAGCAGAAAATCAGGCGGCTGGTTATTTCACTGATTATCATCTCTATCCTACTCATACTGGCTGCATATTTGCTATACTCGAAAGTAAGGTATATCCGCCTGGCCAAAGAGAACCTATTACAGCTTCACAATTTGAAACAACGAGAACAAGAACAAGAAAACGAACAAATCAAGCTTCTCAACGAACAACTCGCATCCGAACGTGAGAAACATGAATTGGAAATTGAAAAGAACAGGATAGAAAGACAGCAAATAGATGTGCTGCTGGAACAAATCACGATGGAAAAACAACGTGCAGATGCACAACTGGAACAAACCACTCAAGAAAATCTATCTTTACAAGAAGACGTAGCGGGGAAGAACAGGGAATTAGTTTCCATGACGATGCAGATACAACAAAAGAATGAGATATTCAATAAACTGCGTACCGATATTCTGAAGTTAAAAGAAAACCTTTCCGAGCAGGCTGTCAACGACATTGTAAAAAGCATAGACCACTCTGCCCGGACAGACAAGGACTGGGATACATTCCTTATGCACTTCAACAATGTGCATACCAATTTCTTCGAAATCCTGCAACAGCTTTATCCCGAACTGACCGAGAAAGACTTGAAGCAGTGCGCTTATATCAAAATGGGACTATCCGTCAAAGAAGTAGCTTCCTTAATGAATATCTCGATTCGTGCAGTGGAAAAAGCAAGAATGAAGATAAAGGCTAAAATGAATCTGGGAACAGAGGTCAATCTAAACGTACACTTACAACGGATCTCGCCTTAATATCCCGCTCCTACCATATATTGATACACCACTCGCGAAATATCCGCTATGATTTGTGAGGTAGCTTGTGCACTTTCCTCCTTGCCGTTTTTGCCCATCATCTATTATCCTATTTAATGCCACTAAGGACGAAACGCTAAATACATCAATACGAGCAATCAGTTTCATATTTTGTGGAACTTTTGTTTCATATATTGTGAAACTGTTGTTCCATATATTATGAAACAACTGTTCCACAATATATGGAACTAATCATTCTCCAAGACTTTTATGATAACCGTCCCCGAACAAAAGATAATCATCCCCCGATATAATCTTTCAAAGCATCTACATATTCTTCAAAAGCAGTTCGCCCTGCAGAAGTAATGGTACAGGTGGTACGTGTCTTCTTACCAACAAAATATTTATCCACCTTGATATACCCCGCTTCCGACAGTTTGTCCAGTTGCACACTAAGATTACCGGCAGTAGACTGTGTCTTCTCTTTCAAAAAGACAAAGTCTGCTTCCTCCACCCCCATCAGGATGGACATAACCGCCAGCCTGAGTTGGGAATGAAGCAACGGATTTAATTCTCTGAGCATACGCCCTCCTTTTTCGCCTGTCTGTTCATAACGTGTCCGGGGATAATCAGTACGATAATACTGCTAAGTATGTAAGTCAGTAAATAATAATTCCAATCAAATTCTCCTTTAAAGAGCCTGCACAATATAATGATACTCATCATCAAGCCAAAGGCAGGCAAACGGGACATCCATTTATCACACAAGATATTTCCCATCATACACACACCGATGGAAACATATAAAAGGCTCAACGGAATCATCAACATCCAACCGCCAAATATGAACATCATCATTATTGTTGCAAAGAAAGTGAAACCGATCCCCTTCCAAATTGTAGAAACCATCTTGTCGGTGTAAGTAACCACCGTTCTCGTCTTTTTCCTTTCCCAATAAAATGTAATGCTCCCTCCGATAAGCGGTATCAACCACCATGCCCAATTACATTGCGGATTATTATCGGTGAGCAACAACAGGACATAGACCAATATGGTTACTCCCACCATGGTGTAACCCCATAGCAGCATACTGTTGCCATCGCCCAGTTCTAATTTTCTTCTCGTATTTTGAATCATGCAGGAAATGAGTTCCAGGCTCTCTTTCTCATTTAACTTTTTGTCTTCCATAACTTTCTTCTTTTTAATCGTTCAAAGGAATACTGCTAAACAACCGTGTTATGTCATTCCTCCTTTAAGCATAAAACGGTTTATAATATAAACCATGCATGGCAAAAAATAAAAGAGCTGCGCAATTCTCTTTTATTCTTATTGCAAAGATAAAGTAGTTTATATTATAAACCAAGTAAAAGAGGAAGAAAATTATATAGTAGTTATAAAATAAACGGCTCAATCGATATTATGTTTATCGTTATAGACCGTAACCCATCACTTACATTGCTTCAACAAGTCATGTAAGTCTCTCCGTGGCGTACCTAAAGAGATTGCTTTCTCAAAATCAGCTTTCGCCTGCGCTTTCTTCTTTTGCTGCAAATATACATTGCCGCGAAGCACATAAAAATCGGCGCTCTCAGGAGACAGACGGATAGCTGCATCCAAATCAAACAGAGCCAAGTCCGGATGTTCCGTTTCCATTTCCAAATCGGCACGTGCCACGAGCAGGTTTACATCTTCCGGATGTGTATTCAACAACTGGTTGAATATCTCTAATGCCTGCTGATACTTTTTCTGACGCTGATAAAGCGTTGCCAACCCCATTTGCCCCGTCAGATTCTCCGGATTCAGGCGTACCAAACGGAGATAATCCGTTTCCGCTGATTTATAATCTCTGCGGTTCAAATAAATATAGGCACGATACAACAATGCTTCCTCGTTTTCCCTATCAACATCCAATGCATTACAATAATCTATATAAGCACGATCTTCTTGTCCCATCTCCAGATACAATGATGCACGGTTCAATAAAATCGGGACACTTAAAGGAGCAAAATTAAGTGCCATGGAATAAGACTCAAGTGCATCTTCCTTATGCCCTAACCGCCTTTGCACCGTACCCAAATTGGAAAACAGGAGGGAATTAAAAGCATTCGCCGGCTCCAGTTTCAGGGCTTTCTTAAAAAGAGTCTCTGCCTGTTCCAAACTATCCGACTCCGCGCACTTCACAGCTTCCTCGTACAACGACTTGTATTCCGTCTGTGCCTGTACCGACAGTCCTGCCATCAATAAAAATAAGAATATAACCTTTTTCATTTATTCAGTTTATTAATCCAACGGGTAAGTATCAAAAGCAAATTCTTCCGTAGACAGATAGCGTTCACCCGTATCCGGCAGTAACGCGACAATCATTTTATCTTTAAATTCCGGTCGCAACGCTATCAGGCGTGCAGCATAAGCTGCCGCACCGGAAGATATTCCGACCAATAAGCCTTCCGTTTGAGCAAGTTCTCTTCCGCCACGGATGGCTTCATCATCCGGTACGGGAATTACTTCATCCACTACGGACGGGTCATAAATCTTCGGAACAAAGTTTGCACCGATACCCTGAATTTTGTGTACACCGGCTTTACCTTCCGTAAGTACAGGAGAGGATGCCGGCTCTACGGCCACGATATAGATATGCGGATTCAACTCTTTCAACCGTGCGGCTACTCCGCAAACAGTTCCTCCGGTTCCCACTCCGGCTACAAAAACATCTATTTTCCCATCGGTATCTTTCCAGATTTCTTCGGCGGTAGTACGTTTGTGTACAGCAGAATTGGCAGGATTCTCAAACTGTTGCAAGATCAATGAACCGGGTATGGAACGGAATAACTCTTCTGCTTTTTCTATCGAACCGTTCATTCCTTTCATTCCGTCGGTCAAAACAATCTCGACACCATAAGCCTTCAGCAGGTTACGGCGTTCGATGCTCATTGTTTCCGGCATCGTCAATATCAACTTATAACCTTTCACGGAAGCTACCATCGCAAGCCCTACCCCGGTATTGCCGCTGGTAGGTTCTATAATCGTCGCACCGGGTTTCAAGACTCCTCTTTGCTCGGCATCTTCTATCATGGACAACGCCACGCGGTCTTTGACACTTCCCGCAGGATTAAAAAACTCCAATTTACCGATAATAGGGACGGAAAGCTCATATTTCGCACTATAATAGGAAAGCTCCATCAAAGGAGTATTCCCGATAAGATCCGTCAGTTGTTTCGCTATCTTAACCATAATACCTACATATATGTATTCTGCAAAGATACAGAAGAAAACTTTTATCGAATTGCAGTTGTTTGATAAATAATCTATATTTTTAAAGTGCAAAAGACTAAAAAGATAAAAAGGAGAAAGAATTATGGGACATGAACATTCACACTCACATGGGCATAATCATACAATTACGTCACTCAATAAAGCCTTTATCGTCGGCATTGTCTTAAATTTGGTCTTCGTATTGGTAGAATTCGGAGCCGGGTTTTATTTCGATTCTTTGGCATTACTGTCCGATGCAGGGCACAACCTAAGTGATGTCGTCAGTCTGGTACTGGCTTTGCTTGCATTCCGCTTAGCCAAGGTTAAAGCTAATTCCAGATATACATACGGTTACAAAAAGAGCACGGTACTGGTGTCTTTGCTCAATGCCGTTATCCTGCTGGTTGCCGTGGGAGGAATACTTGTAGAGAGTATCAACAAGCTGCAACATCCCGAAGAAGTGCCCGGAGGAGCTATTGCATGGGTAGCGGGAGTGGGAGTAGTGATCAATGCTTTCACCGCATTTCTTTTCATGAAAGACAAAGAGAAAGACTTGAATGTGAAAGGAGCTTATCTGCACATGGCGGCAGATACACTGGTTTCCGTCGGAGTATTGGTCGCCGGACTTATCATTCGCCAAACCGGATGGTACATTATCGACCCGATTATAGGTATTATCATTGCCATTGTCATCTTAATCTCCACATGGGATTTGTTACATGACAGCATACGGCTTTCATTAGACGGTGTGCCCGTCGGCATAGACAGTGAAAAAGTAAAAGAACTTATCTCCAAAATACCGGGAGTAAAAGACATACATCACATGCATATCTGGGCTATCAGTACCACAGAAAATGCCCTGACAGCTCATATCGTTATTGATAATCTGAATAACATGGAGAGTTTGAAGCATGAAATCAAGCATACCTTGGAACATTGTAATATCCATCATGCCACATTGGAATTCGAGAGCCGGAAAGAGCATTGTGACGGAGCGTGCGATTGACAGATGTTCAAGGGGAAATCATCTGCCTAATAAAACAATCTGTTGTCATTCTGAGAATGGAACGAAGAAGCAACCATCCTCAGAATGACAAAAGAATCAGGCTTTACGTATATAATCAACAATCCACTGTCCCACTTCTTTCGTACCATAATGAGCGCCGCCTTCTATCTGAATTTCGGGAGTACGCACATTCGCATCCAAAGACGCATCTACTGCCTTGCGGATTAATTGCCCTTCCTCCTTGCAATCGAAATATTCGAAAAGCATAGCCACGGACAAGATTTGTGCCAACGGATTAGCAATATTCCGACCTTTAGCCTGCGGCCATGAACCATGTATCGGTTCAAACACCGGAGTACTCTCACCGGTAGAAGCAGACGGCAAAAGCCCCATAGAACCACTGATACAAGAACCTTCATCCGTCAAGATATCTCCGAAAGTATTCTCCGTCACCATCACATCGAAGAATTTCGGTTCCTGAATCATACGCATGGAAGCATTGTCCACATACATATAATCTGTCGTTACTTCCGGATATTCAGGCGCCATTTCCTGTGCTATCTGACGCCACAAGCGACTGGAAGCAAGAACATTTGCCTTATCTACCACCGTAAGGTGTTTATTACGTTTCATTGCATACTCAAAACCCACTTTCAAGATACGTTCTATTTCAGGACGAGTGTACATATTCGTATCAAACGCTTTATCATTATCCTGATATTTCTCACCGAAATACATACCTCCCGTCAGTTCCCGGATGCAAATAAAATCTGCTCCATCCACCAATTCATCTTTCAGAGGAGACTTATGCAACAAACACTTAAAAGTCTGCACCGGACGGATATTTGCGAAAAGGCCCAGTTTCTTACGCATCGCAAGAAGTCCCTGTTCCGGCCTTACTTTCGCAGTAGGGTCATTATCGAATCTAGGATCACCAACTGCCGAAAACAGTACCGCATCTGCTTCTTTACAGATTTGAAACGTATCTTCCGGGAAAGGGTCGCCTACCTTATCTATCGCATCCGCACCACAAATAGCATATTTATAACTTACCTTATGACCAAATTTCTCACAAACAGCACTCATGACTTCTACTCCCTGTACAGAGATTTCCGGTCCGATACCATCACCTGCTAACACTGCAATCTTAAAATCCATAGTTTCTTATTTCTTTGTTTTCTTTATTAACCCATCTTTTCATACTCACTTTCCAATATATTCAGCATTTTCACCGTAGCCTTGATGGCAGCTTCCGTCTGATCAGCGTCTAACCCGCGAGTACGGAAAACTGTATCTTCAAAACTCCATGTTATGACTGTCTGCACAAAAGCATCCGTACGACCACCCGGAGGAATACTCACGGCATAATTGGTCAACATAGGGAATTTACGTCCCAATGTTATCTTATATATTTTACGCAAAGCACGTACAAACGCATCGTATTGTCCATCACCGGAAGAACTCTCTTCATAAGCCTTACCGTTGATCTCAATCTTTAAAGTAGCCATTGGCTTCAATCCATGCGCCAATGTCACAAAGTAACTCAAAAGTTTCACCCGATTACTCGTTCCGTCATGTTTTAACACATCAGAAATAATGTAAGGTAAGTCTTCCTGCGTTACCAACTCCTTTTTATCGCCCAGTTCGATGATGCGCTCCGTCACTTTTCTCATGGATTCTTCATCCAAATCGAGTCCCAAACTTTGCAGGTTCTTTCGTATATTGGCTTTGCCGCTGGTTTTGCCTAAGGCATATTCACGAACACGCCCGAAGCGTTCCGGAAGAAGGTCGTTGCAATACAAATTATTTTTATTGTCTCCGTCGGCATGCACGCCCGCAACTTGCGTAAAGACATTCTCACCAACAATAGGTTTATTCGCAGGTATTACAATACCCGAATATGACTCGACAACACGGCTGACATCATTCAGACGACTCTCATCAATATTGGTCACTGCACTGAAATGATCTTTTAAAATGGCTTGAACACTGGCAAGAGGGGCATTACCCGCCCGTTCGCCTAATCCGTTTATAGTAGTATGCAAGCCTTTGCATCCACTTAAAACCGCCGCAAGAACATTGCTTACAGCAAGGTCATAATCATTATGGGCATGGAAATCAAAATGTAATTGAGGATAGCGTTTTATCATTTTACGCATAAACTCAATGACTTGCAACGGATTGAGAATACCAAGCGTATCAGGCAACATAAACCGTTTGATACTGCTGTACTGGAGCATATCTATTAATTGAAAGACATAATCCGGCGAATCTTTCATGCCATTGCTCCAATCCTCCAGATAGACATTTACCTCTATCCCCTGTTCGTCCGCATAACGCACTACCGAAAGAATGTCTTCAATATGTTCTTCGGGAGTTTTTTTCAATTGTTCCCTGCAATGTTTCAGCGAGCCTTTGCAAAGCAGATTAATCACACAGCAACCGGCAGACCTGATCCAATCCACAGACGTGTGTCCGTCTACAAAACCAAGCACTTCCACCCGCTGTAAAAGTCCGCGACGGGCAGCCCAGTCACAAATCATTTTTACCGCATCAAACTCTCCTTCGGAAACACGGGCGGAGGCAATCTCTACCCTATCGACTTTCAACTCTTCCAGTAATAAACGGGCTATCATCAGTTTTTCATGGGGCACAAAGGAAACTCCGCTGGTTTGCTCACCATCACGGAGCGTAGTGTCCATAATCTCTACTCTGACGCCTTTTCCCATGCTTCTATCTTGTCTTTGTTGGTCAGAAGATAATCAATATCGTCCAAACCATTCATCAAACAATGTTTCTTATATGCATTAATTTCAAAATGCTCGTTCCTGCCTGTTGCTTTGTTGGTTATCGTTTGTTGCGGAAGATCCACCTCTACTTCCATTTTGGCATTATCATCGATGGAAGCAAAAAGTTCCGCTAAGAAAGATTCACTCACAACCACCGGAAGCACGAAATTATTTAATACATTATTCCTAAAAATATCCGCAAAGAAACTGGATACGACAACACGAAACCCATATCCTGCTATTGCCCAAGCTGCATGTTCACGACTGGAGCCGGAACCGAAGTTCTTTCCCGCCACTAATATTTTACCCGAATAAACCGGATTATTCAAGACAAATGAATCAATCTTATTACCTTGCTTATCATAACGCCAGTCACGAAAAAGATTATCACCAAAGCCCTCTTTTGTCGTTGCTTTCAGGAAACGCGCCGGAATAATCTGATCTGTATCTACATTTTCCAAAGGAATGGGTACACAAGTACTTGTCAGTATATTGAATTTTTCTTTCATTGTTCTTTTATTACAACCGTGAATACTACATTAATTCTCTCGGGTCTGTAATCTTACCTGTTATCGCAGCAGCAGCGGCTACCAACGGACTGGCAAGCAATGTACGCGCTCCCGGCCCCTGACGACCTTCAAAGTTGCGGTTACTGGTGGATACAGAATACTTGCCGGACGGTATTTTATCGTCATTCATCGCCAAGCATGCAGAACATCCCGGCTGACGCAACGTAAATCCGGCATCTTCAAATATTTTATCCAGCCCCTCTTCACGAATCTGTTTCTCCACTTCCCACGATCCGGGAACAAGCCATGTAATAACATGGTCGGCTTTCTTCTTTCCTTTTACCAACACAGCAAATGCACGGAAATCTTCAATGCGTCCATTGGTGCAAGAACCCAGAAATACATAATCAATCTGTTTTCCGATCAATGATTCGCCTGCTTTAAAGCCCATATAACCAAGAGACTTTGCATAAGAAATACGTCCGGCTTCAGGTATGCTCTCCATTGTAGGTATATGGCACGTTATCCCCATTCCCATCCCGGGATTCGTACCATAAGTTATCATCGGCTCAATATCTTCCGCTTGAAAGGTTATTTCCTTATCAAACACAGCATCGGCATCACTTTTCAAGGTCTTCCAATAAGCAACAGCCTTATCCCATTCAACTCCTTTTGGAGCATATTCTCTACCTTTTATATATTCAATAGTAGTTTCATCCGGAGCAACCATACCTCCTCTGGCTCCCATTTCAATACTTAAATTACAAAGCGTCAAACGCCCTTCCATTGATAAACTGCGAACTGCTTCTCCGGCATACTCTACAAAATATCCTGTCGCACCACCGGTCGTCATCTTTGAAATAATATAAAGAGCCATATCTTTTGCTGTCACTCCTTTACCCAACTTACCTTCTACATTGATACGCATCGTCTTCGGCTTTGATTGAAGAATACATTGGGAAGCAAGTACCATCTCAACTTCACTTGTACCGATTCCAAAAGCAACCGCCCCCATTGCACCATGCGTTGAAGTATGTGAATCACCACATACAATGGTCATACCCGGCAATGTTAATCCTCTTTCCGGACCTACCACATGGATAATACCATTTTTAGGATGCATCATACCAAAGTGAGTCAAGCCAAAATCTTTTGCATTTTGTGCCAAGGTGTCAACCTGTGTTTTGGATACCGCATCTTCAATCGGTTTGTCCTGATCATGCGTCGGAGTATTGTGGTCAGGCATACAATAAATCCGTTCCGGACGAAAACATTTAATACCTCTCGTCTTTAACCCTGCAAAGGCTTGAGGACTGGTTACCTCATGGCAATAAAGCCGATCTATATAAAGTTGTGTGGGACCGTGTTCCACTTTTGTCACTACGTGAGCATCCCAAATCTTGTCAAATAATGTGTTAGCCATCTTCTTTCTTATTTAGTGAACTTATTGATACAATCAATATAGGCTTCTACAGAAGCAGCAACAATATCCGTATTTGCTCCGAAACCATAATAAATCTGTCCATCATACTCTACCTGCATATGCACTTTACCCATATCATCACTACCTTTACTAATCGCCTGAATAGTAAATTCCTTTAAGGTCATATGACGGTTAATAATTTTCTTCAAAGCCTGTATAGCTGCATCCACAGGTCCATTGCCGGACGCTGCCGCCTCAAAACTCTCGCCTGAAATATTTAGCCCCAGACTTGCCACAGAGCGAACACCCACTCCACTCGTCACCTGAAGATATTCCAGTTTAATACGATGGTTACGACTACGATCTGCACCAGCCAAGACAAGGATATCATCATCATGAATATCTTTCTTCCTGTCGGCTAATTTAAGAAATTCTTCATAAACTTTATCTAATTTATCCTGTTCTAATTCCACTCCTAATACAGAAAGGCGATGTTTCAATGCTGCACGTCCGCTACGAGCAGTCAAAACAATTGCATTATCATCGATACCCACATCTTTCGGATCAATAATCTCATACGTCTCAACATTCTTCAAAACACCGTCTTGATGGATTCCGGAAGAATGAGCAAAAGCATTTCTACCGACTATGGCTTTATTAGGTTGTACCGGCATATTCATTAAGCTCGACACCATTCTGCTTATCGGGTAAATTTTGGTCGTATTTATATTCGTTTGAATATTAATATCGTTATGGCTTTTTATGATCATTGCTACTTCTTCAAGTGCCGTATTGCCTGCTCGCTCACCAATACCATTAATCGTCACCTCCACTTGTCGCGCACCATTCAGTACTCCACTCATCGTATTAGCAGTAGCCATACCCAAATCGTTATGACAATGAGTTGAAATAACAGCATTATGGATACCATCAACATGTTCCATCAGATATTTAATTTTTGCACCATACTCCTCCGGCAGACAATAACCTGTCGTATCCGGAATGTTTACGACTGTTGCTCCGGCTTTCACCACAGCTTCAATCACACGGGCCAGATATTCGTTATCTGTACGTCCTGCATCCTCTGCATAAAACTCTACATCCTCCACATATCGTTTTGCATACTTTACAGCAGCTACTGCACGTTCTATTATTTCTTCAGGAGTAGAATTAAACTTATATTTAATATGTGAATCCGATGTCCCTATACCCGTATGAATACGTTTATGTTTCGCATATTTCAGAGCTTCGGCAGCCACATCTATATCTCTTTCCACAGCACGAGTCAACGCACAAATAGTTGGCCATGTAACAGCTTTCGATATTTCAATCACCGAGTTGAAGTCACCGGGACTGGAAACAGGAAATCCGGCTTCAATAACATCGACCCCTAATGTTTCCAAGGCCTTGGCTACTTGTATTTTCTCTACTGTATTCAACTGACATCCAGGCACCTGCTCACCATCCCGAAGGGTGGTATCAAAAATAAATAATCTATCGTTCATCTTTCTACTATTAAATTTTACCTAACCTACTTACTATTTACCAAAAAAGCCTTTCGCACATGGAAGTGAGAAAGGCTTTCGTATATTATCAGTTATACATATTTACGCACGACACTCACTTCCACCAAGCCCAGCCAGGAGAATAATAATACCGCACAGCAAAATATGTATAAACATCTTATTCATTCTTTTTCTTGTTTGACAATGCAAAGGTAGAGATTATTTCCAATAAACAAAATAAAATGAAAGTTTTTTGCTTATAAAAATATCATTTTATTTGTTTACAACTTATTAATCAGGGAATATATCATATAATTAATATAAATCTCTATCTTTTGTTGTAAACGACATAACCATCATAATAAGAAGGATACAGAGAAATCAAGAAAAGAAAAGTGAAAGGAGTGATCCGGCAAGAAAGAATAAACAAAAGTATTATAAATCCAAAGCAAACGTTCTTTGCATATAAAGTATGAATCCTTCCATAGCCCCTGAAGAATACGATGGATTCAGGACAAGCAGGGAACGGTAAGCATCTATTCCCAGCATTATCAGCATAGCCGGCATATCCATTATCATAGAAGGGAAGACGGGGGAAGGGGGAGGAAGGGAAGGAACGGTACATAACAAAAAAAAGAGAGTCCCTTCCGATCACTCGAAAAGGACCCTCTATAAAACGGCAGCTACCTACTCTCCCACTGTTACGCAGTACCATCGGCGTGACCGGGCTTAACTTCTCTGTTCGGAATGGGAAGAGGTGGAACCCCGGTGCTATAGCCACCTAAAATAAGGCAGACATAATGTACAAAATAAATTCTATCAGTAAGATACTAAACGTATATAGAAACCATCCGCATCTGAAAGAAAGTCGACGGGCAATTAGTAATGCTCGGCTATGATGTTACCATCTTTACACCTGCATCCTATCAACGTTGTCGTCTTCAACGACCCTGAGAAATCTAATCTTGTGGCCGGCTTCGTACTTAGATGCTTTCAGCA